>Ga0335074_10012430_pt1 | contig 11936 bp, 10 predicted proteins | sample Lox_Sample_23_FD_206715 | JGI IMG/M metagenome (GOLD analysis project Ga0335074, IMG submission 206715) | Soil microbial communities from Loxahatchee National Wildlife Refuge, Florida, United States - Lox_Sample_2.3 | ecosystem: Environmental > Terrestrial > Soil > Wetlands | place: USA...
CCCCGCCTAATACCGTAAAGCCACCGCCCGGCTGATCCCGCAGGCGTATCCCCAGCGAAGACAACGGATAGGTGGGTCCCCCAGCGTACATGTCCTGCGTGGGCACGACCGGCCAGCCCATCGCGGTGTTGACGAACAGGCCGGAGCCCTGGCTGACGAGGAACTCCTGGTCGATGCTCTGCTGTCCGATCTTAACGTCCGCTTTGTTGTCGAGAAACGATTGGTCGTACCAGAGCTCCCACAGTCGGGTCGTATCGTCGGCTTCAATGCCGCTCGCCGTCTGCAGGTTGTCGAGATAAAATTGGCTGAGGTCGCGGCCGCGGATCTGCAAGCCGCTGACATGGAACGTCCCACCGGCCCAGCCGAACGCCTTCATCGTGTCGAGCTCTATGGTGAGCGTGGTCAACGCATCATACGTTGCGCCCTGCCTGATCCCGCCCTGGGTATTGCCGAGCACCTCTTCGACGTCGGTCAGGTTGAGCGTGATGCCATAATTGCCAAGGAGCGTGCGCAACCCGAACATGTCGCCCAGGAGATTGGTGCGTGAGGGCGCGAACAGGCCGGTGAAGAAGCCAGGCTCGCTCTGACCGGCGGTCGTTGACGGCTGCCCTGGCGACGGCGCGCCAGTCGTCTGCGCCCTGCTCGGGGTGGTCCCGGCAAAGATGAGCACCGCCAGAAACGCCGCCCAGAGCAGCCATCGGCCGCGGTCGCCGGCGCTTGCCGGCGACGAATGTCTCCGCATGGCCATCAGGATGTCTCCCATTTCCGCCGCCCGCGCCGGCCTGGAGATGCGGCTGCGACGCATTCTCATCTAGGCGGAACCAGAAGTCAAGCTCAGCCGGCAGCGATTCCGACTGTCATCAATCCATAACTTTACCGTCGTCGCCCCTGACCGGAAAACCGGCCACAAGGACGCGGAAGCTATTCCAAAAACGGGGGAGAGACCATGCACACTCAGCGTGCAACGCTCACGCTCGGCGCAGCCCTGCTTGTCGCCATCGCCGCCGGACCAGTGCGAGCGCAGGGCGTTGTCACCATCTACAGCGCCGATGGGCTGCATGACGGTTCGCCAAACTGGTATCAGACGGAATTTGATGCGTTCACCAAGGCCACCGGCATCCGTGTCCAGTATATCGAGGGGGGCTCGGGCGTCGTCGTGGACCGCATCGAGAAGGAGAAGGCAAACCCGCAGGCCGACATACTGGTGACGCTGCCGCCGTTCATCCAGAACGCCGCGTCGAACGGACTGCTGCAGCCCTTCACACCCGAAGCGGCGAGCGCGATACCCGCCGGCAGCAAGGATCCGCAGGGGCGCTACTATGCCTTGGTCAACGACTATCTGAACTTCATCTACGACGCCTCGGCGTTGTCGGCGCCGCCCAGGACTTTCGACGACCTGCTGGATCCGAAATTCAAGAACAAGATCCAGTACTCCACACCGGGCCAAGCCGGCGACGGCACCGCGGTCATGCTCCAGGTGATCCACGCTTTCGGCAGCAAGGACGCCGGTTTCGATTATCTGCGCAAGCTGCAGGCAAACAACCTGGGTCCCTCGTCATCAACCGGGAAGCTCACGGCGCTGGTCAACAAGGGCGAGATCTACGTGGCTAACGGCGACGTGCAGATGAACATCTCACAGATGGCAGACAACCCGAACATCCGCATCTTCTGGCCCGCCGGTCCGGACGGCAAAAGCTCGACTTTCGCGATCCCGTACTACATTGGCCTGGTGCAGGGCGCGCCGCACGCAGATAACGGGCGCAAGCTGATCGACTTCCTGCTGAGCAAGGAAGCGCAGGAACAGGTGAGCGCCATCGCCGAGGGGCTGCCGGCGCGCGACGACGTGCATCCGACCGACAAGAACTACCAGGAGCTGCACGCCCTCATGAGCAAGGTCGAGATCTGGACACCTGATTGGCAGCAGGTACTCACCGACCTGAAGGCGGACGTGGCGCGCTGGCACGAGGTGACGGGCAGCTAGAGATGTCGGGCGCGGCGCTCGCATCGGCGCTGGATCGCAGCAGGGCGGTCGAGCAAGCCGCCGCCGCCCCGGCAAGCGGCATCGGCTTCGAACAGGTGACCGTCGCCTACAAGGGGAGCGTGGCGCTGGACGCGCTCTCTCTGTCGGTCGAGCCCGGCGAGATCATGGCGGTGATCGGTCCGTCCGGTTGCGGCAAGACCACCGCACTGCGCGCTCTCGCCGGCTTTGTGCGACCCGTCGCCGGGCGGGTGCGCATCGGCGAGGTCGATGTGACGGATCTGCCGCCGCATGCCCGCGATATCGGCATGGTGGTGCAGAACTACGCGCTGTTCCCTCACATGCGCGTGGCCGACAACGTCGCCTTCGGCTTGCACGCCCGCCGCGCCCCGGACGCGGTGGTGCGACAGCAGGTCGAAACCTGCCTCGCCATGGTCGGGATGGCGGACTATGCCCAGCGTTATCCGCGCCAGTTGTCCGGTGGCCAGCAGCAGCGCGTGGCCATCGCGCGGGCGCTCGCCATCCGGCCGCGCGTGCTGCTGCTGGACGAGCCGCTGTCAGCGCTGGATGCGCAGATCCGCCGGTCCATGCTGGCGGAACTCGCCCGGCTGCATCGGGAGCTGCCGTCGTTGACGGTGCTGTATGTCACGCATGACCAGACCGAGGCGCTTACCCTCGCCGACCGCATCGCCATCATGCGCGGGGGGAAGCTGTTGGCAGAGGGCCGGTCGCAGTTGCTGTACCGCTATCCGCCGAACCGTTTCGCCGCGGAATTCCTGGGGCGCGCCAATCTGCTGCCGGTGCAACTGGAGCGGGGAGGAAACGACACCGGCCTCGTCCCGGTGCGGCTTGGCGATACCCGGCTGCGGGCCATGGCGCCGCGCGAAAAGCTTCCCGGCGCTGCGGCTTTGCTCTGTATCCGCCCGCATGCACTCACCCTCGCGCGTACCGGCATCGATGACAACGCGCTGCCGGGCACGGTGCGTTCCGTGCAGTGGCAGGGCGACCTGCACAATATCGAGCTCGACGCCCTGGGCGCACCTTTGCGGATGGTATGTATGCCGTTGCGGGATCCGCCGTCGCCCGGCACGCCGGTCACGCTGCATTTTTCGCCGGACGAGGCAACCCTGATCCCGGCCGATGCCGAGTGACTTGGCACTTCCGGCGCGCGCCGCCCCGCGCGAGACCGGCGCGTCGTGGGTGGTGCCGCCGTTGGTTGTATTGGGGGCGCTTTTTTTCTACCCCCTGGCCCTGATCGTCGCGCAATCGCTGACCGGTCCCACGGGCGCCTTCGCGCCCGGAACCTATGCCACCGTGCTCGGCAGCGGCCTGTTTCGCAATGCGTTGTTTCATACGATCGAGATTGCAGTCGCCGCAACCTCCGGCTGCATCGTACTCGGCTTCACTCTTGCGCTGATCCTGACCTTCGTGCCGTTCCCGGGCGTGCGGCTGGTGGCGCGGCTGATCGATACGATCATCGCGCTGCCGACCTTTCTGGTGGCACTTGCCTTCACCTTCATTTACGGCTCGGCCGGTCTGGTGAACGGCGCGCTGATGCAGCTGCAGGGCAGCCACGTGCCACCACTCGATTTCCTCTACTCAATTTGGGGCGTGATCCTGGCGGAGATCACAGTCTATACGCCGTTCATTATGCGGCCGTTGTTGGCCAGCTTCTCGCTGATCGAGACGGCGCAGATCGAGGTCGCCAGCAGCCTGGGCGCCGGTGGCGGCCGGATCGTGCGGCAGATCATCCTGCCGGCGGCGATGCCGGCGTTGCTCGCCGGCGGCAGCCTGTGCCTGCTGCTGACCGTCAACGAGTTCGGTGTCGTCTTCTTCATCGGCGCCAAGGGTGTGATCACCTTGCCGCTGCTGGTGTACGACAAGGCGATCCAGGAATTCGACTACAGCACTGCCTGCGTCATCGCGGTGGTGAATGTCGCGCTATCACTTGCGCTGTATGCGCTGTATCGCACGCTGGTCGGGCGTTTCGGAGGGGCGCGTGCTGGTCTGGTCTAACCGCGGCCGCTTCGCTGTCTGGGGCGTTTTTGCGCTGCTGTTCGGCGTGGTCTATGGGCTGCCGATGGCGATGATTGCATTGGCAAGCTTTGCGGGCCAGTGGAATGGGGTGCTGCCGTCGCATCTGACGCTCGGCAACTACGCCGCCGTGCTGCAGGGCGACTCCGGCGGCGAGCTGCGGGTGAGCCTGATCACCGCCGCCGTGGCGAGCGCGTTTGCGTTGCTGCTGGGAAGCTGGGCGGCGCTGGCGCTGCGGACGATCGCCCCGGCGTCGCGACGGGTGCTTGGCGTGCTGTTCTTCGTCCCCAGTGCGGTCCCGTCGGTTTCGGTCGGGCTCGGGCTGCTGGTGGCGTTCAGCCGCCCGCCGGTGCTGTTGAATGGGACCACCGCGATCGTTATCGTCGCCCACTTGGTACTGGTGTCGGCTTTCGCGTACGGCAATTTGTCTGCCGGGCTGGCGCGATTACCGCCTGAATACGAGCAGGTGGCTGCGAGCTTGGGCGCTCGGGCGTTCTATCGGCTGCGACGCGTGACCTTGCCGCTGCTGCTTCCATACATGATCGCTGCATTCAGTCTGAGCTTCGCGCTGTCGATGGGCGAGCTCGGTGCCACGGTGATGGTCTATCCGCCCGGCTGGGTGACCATGCCGGTCGGCATCTTCGCCCTGACCGACCGGGGCGACGTGTTCCAGGGCGCGGCACTGACCATGGTGCTGGCCGTCAGCACGTTGGTGGTGCTGATCGGAGTGGCGCAACTGCCGACCCGCGCGGCGGTGCGGTGAACGTTGGCCACTCGCTGACTCCGGCTCCCGCTCCAGCGTGGATTCGCAGAAAACGGATATCCAAAAATGGCACGCCGGCGCCGCTCACCTGCGGATTGGGAACGCCCCCTTTCCGCCTGTCCTGCTCGTTTGCCACAGTCGGCTGACTTCGCTCCAGAAAACCGCCGCTGCCTGCTGGTCTACGGACCAGCCAGTCGCCGCATCATGACGTCGAGTGATGGCCACGGCGGACCCCGGCGCAGGGTGCTTACGAGTTCCTGAGCGACGCGTCGGCCGTTCGGGAACTGGTCGGCAGCATCCCAGCGCCATGCTGCAACCATCGCGAGAACGAGGTGTCGGCACTCGCCGAGCAGCTCTCGATCAACCCCCGGATAGTGCAGGGCGACCTCTTCGGGCACGTGCGCCAGGTCGAATTCGATCGGCCCACGGCAACAGGTCTCAAGGTCGATGAACCGCAGTCCGCTCTTCGTGCTGAGCACGTTGCCCGGGTGCGGCTCGCCGTGCAGCATCTGTTCTGCGGCGCTGCGGCCGGCGATCATTTGTCTCAGGCTTTTCAGCGTGTAGCTGATAAGCTCCCGGTCCGGGTCGGCGAGCGCCGGCGTCTGATCGCGGCTCGCGACAAGTTGCTCCGCCCCGGCGACTCGATCAGTGAAGTGTGGCGTTGTGACATCGAGCGTCCGCATACCCGCATGCAGGTGCGCGAGCGCACGCGCGAAGTCGGCTGGTGCGACGTTTGGAGGCGTCATAGGCGCGTAGTAGGTCCAAAGCGTAACCACGAAACCGTCACGCTCATAGGCGCGCGGTTCAACTCTCGGTTCGAGGAGCGCGACAGGACCCCCGGCCTCGGCGAGCCGTTGCGCAAGCTCGACTTCGAACCGCGCAACCTCCTGCCCGAGAGGCGCGACCCGAGCCAGGACATCACAGGGCAGCAGACGCACGGCGAGCCTGTTCGAGTTGTGAAGAACGGCCGCGTCCTCGACGGTCAGGTCAAGCGCCGTGGCGATCGACATGGTCGCGACCACGGCACGCTGAAGGTCAGTTGCCTGCAAGGGAAAAGCTCCGTCCGCGCCTGCTCAAGGCGGGTTATTACCTACAGGACCAAGGTTTTCCTGTCGCCGGCCGCTGCCGACGGCAAGGTCAGCTTTGGGTCAGGGCCGGCCGTTCTGGGTCGGGAATCCGAATGGCCGGACAGCGTGGGAAGCGGACGGTCGGCCGGTCAAGTTTTTGACCGCCGTTCCGCGTCACGCTCATGGACGGCCAAGAAAGCCTTACCCATCAGCAAGCCCTCGCGCTCGATACACTTCCGTAGAACGTAGGCACGGGTAGTCCTGAACGGACTTATCGTCAGGGGCTGCCTCACCGGCGAATTCGGCGAGATGGGCGACGAGGCGAGTGTTGCCTTCCTCAGCCAGGACGGCCGCCCGCTCGGCCAGCTTGTTGGCACCGCCAGCCAACCTCGCCAATTCCGAGGCAAGATCGGCCGACTTCGCCGGCTTCAGATGCGCCGGATTGCCATCGAACCAGCCGGCGTAAAGGTGATAGATGGCCCGTACGAGGAACTCTGGATCATCGTACTTGGCACGCAGGTAGGGCTTCGACAGATACTCGGGCGGCGCCGTGACAGCGTGCAGGACCTGGTCGAGCGTGGCTCCCCGGTTCATTAGCGCGAGGGACTCGCGGACCAGGTGCTCCAGGACCGCCGCCCCGTCGCGCAGTACCTGCGCGGCACGGTCCTTGCCGAAAATGACCGGGCCATGTCCCGGGATGACGATCTCCGGCTCCATCCGTTCCATACGGCGCAAGGCGGTGCCCCATTCTGCCGCGTAACGCTGCACCTTCCTCGGGTTACCCGCGTTCGGAAACATCCAGATGACGAAGTCGCCGCTCGCCAGGATGTGGCTGCCGGGCAGCCAGACGAACGTGGCATCATCGGTCTCGCCCCGACCGTGGAACAACTCGATCTGCTCGCCGCCAATCACAAGTGAACGCGCATTGTCATAAACCTCGTCCGGCTGTCGGTCGCCGACCGGATAGGCATAGGCCGGGTTATTGAACTGCTGGCCTTGCACGATACTGTTGAGGCCCTGCGTCAACTCATATCGGCTCATCCGCCGGGCCACGTCGCGGTGGGCAATGATCGTCGGGCGCGCCAGCCCTTTCGCCAGCGCCTCCCGGTCGATGGCCGTAATCCCTCCGGTGTGGTCGATATGGCCATGGGTGTAGATGACCGTATGGATGGGGCTATCGTCCCATGTCCTGATAAGTGCGAGCACCTTCTCGACGGTTGCCTGATTGGCGGTGTCGATCAGAACAAGCCCGTCGTCTGTGCGGATCGCGGTGACGCTGCCGCAGAAATAGGTCGTGTGGACCGTGATGATGTTGTCGGCAACGGAGGTGATGGCGCCCTGGGATACTGCCGCCGTCCATTCCTCCATCTGCGCGGAGCCGTTCCAGAGCCGCTCAAACAGGGGGTGCTCACGCATATCATATGCTCCACCAACCGTTTCTGACGGATTTAGCTCGAAGGTCGACGGAAGCGGTCGCGCGGAATCTCGGCAATCGCGGTAATCTCGATCAAAATGTCGGGGTGGTAAAGCCGACCGACTTGTACTGTGGTCGTGACGGGGAAAGGTTCAGCAAAAAATTCCTTGCGTATGTCACCAGTGCGCATGAACTGTTCGATGTCCGTTGAATAGTGTACCAGCGAGACGATGTCGCTCAGTTGTCCACCCATAGTTGCCAGGACGGCTCTGATGTTCTCGAGGACTTTTCGGACCTGGACGCGCATGTCGCCAGCCCCGACGACCTGACCGGATTGATCGAGTGGTATTTGGCCTTTCAGGTGAACAATTTGTCCATCACCCTGAAAGACGGCGATTGAGAACGCGCCAAATGGGGACCAAACGCCGGGTGGATTGACTGCATCAACCAAGGTTCATCTCTCGGTTACTGTCCTACGTCCCCTGCAAGGCCGCATCGACGCCAGCGCCGAGCCGCTCGACAATCTCGTCGATCTCCGCGGCGTTCACGATGTAAGGCGGGGCGACGATCACATGATCCCCTTGCCTGCCATCGATCGTCCCGCCCATCGGGTAGATCGCTACACCTCGCGCCAGCGCCGCCTGCTTCACCCGCTCGTTCAGCTTCATCGTCGGGTCGAACACCTGCTTCGTGCCCCGGTCGTGCACGAACTCGAGCGCCCAGAACAGCCCACGCCCGCGGATATCGCCGACATGCCGGTGATTGCCGAAGCGCTCGATCAACGCACCTTCCAGCCGCTTTCCCATCTCGCGGACGTTCGCCAGCAGATTGTCCTCGCGGATGATCCGCTGCACCTCCACCGCACCCGCACAGGCGACCGGATGCGCCTGATAGGTATGTCCGTGCATGAAGCCGCCGGAGCCGGCGTTGATTGCCTCGACGATCTTGCCAGCAATCAGGATGCCGCCGATCGGCTGGTAGCCGGCGCCGAGCCCTTTCGCGATCACCTGCACATCCGGCGCCGCGCCCTCCTGCTCCCAAGCATGCGTCGTGCCGGTGCGGCCCATGCCGCACATCACTTCGTCGAAGATCAGCAACGCGCCGTAGCGATCGCAGACCTCACGCACCCGCTTGAAATAGCCGGGCAGAGCAGTCACGCAGCCGGTCGTGGCGCCGACAATTGGTTCGGCAATGAAGGCGATCACCGTCTCCGGACCCAGGCGCCGGAACTCGGTGTCCAGTTCATCGATCAGGCGATCGACATAATGCGCCTCGGTTTCGTCGTCGCGCTTGAAACGATAGGCGAAGCAGGGCGAGACCAGACTGAATGCATCACTCAGCAGCGGCTCATAGAGGGCGCGGCGCATCATGTTGCCGCCGGCGGCCAACGCGCCGAGCGTGTTGCCGTGATAGCCCTGCCGTCGCGCGATGAACCGCGTGCGCGCCGGCTGCCCGATCTCCATGAAATACTGCCGGGTGATCTTCAGCGCCGCCTCGGTGCCCTCGGAGCCGGACGAGCAGAAATACGCATGGGTCAACCCGCCCGGCGATCCGTCCAGGATGATGTCGGCCAGTTCCTCGGCCGGACGGCTGATGAAGCTGCCCGTGTGGGCGTAGGCGACGGCGGCTGCCTGCCGGGCGATCGCCTCGGCGATGCGGCGGTTGCCGTGACCAAGACACGCGACCGCCGCACCACCCGACGCGTCGATAATCTCGCGCCCGTCCGCGAGGCGAAGCCGCACGCCTTCCCCGCCGACGGCCATCGGCGGAACGGTGCCCGAGCGGTGAAGGACGCGGCTCATGCCGCGGCCTTTTCGCTCGCGGGCGTCAGGTGCCGCACGCGCGGCAGCACTTCTTCCGCCAGCAGACGCAGCGAGTTGCGCCACGCTTCCGGCTTCTCGGCATAATCGAAGCCGAACACCAGCAGGCCACCAAATCCGCCCACTTCGTGGTGCATCGCCTCCAGCTTCTCCGCCACCGTCGCCGGCGAGCCGATCAGCCAGTTGTGGCGCGCGCAGTATTCCGGCGTCACGTCGCTGTCCGGCACATCCGGATCGTGCTTGAGGAACTCGAGAAAGCCGAAATTGCCGAGTAGTTGCAGGAAATACTCCCGCATCATCCGGCCCATCATATCGCCAACCGAAAGCCGCCAAGCCTCGGCATCGGTGTCGGCGACGAACACCTCGCGCACCAGCCGCCAGTCGGAGCGATGCGGCGTGCGGCCGGTGCGCCGTGCACCTTCCTCCACCGCATCCCAATGGCTGGCGATGTAGCCGGCATTCAGGTTCAGGCTAAGCGGCAGGAACCCTTTCTCACCGGCAATCTTCAGCGTGTCCGAATTCTTGGAGAAGCCCGCAACGCCGATCGGCGGGTGCGGACGCTGCAACGGGCGGATGTGCGGATACAGGAAGCCCAACGAGGGTTCCGGCTTCTCCACCTTCCAGAACTTCCCCTGATAAACGAAATGCTCCTCCGCGCTCCACAGCCGCAGGATGATATCCAGCGCCTCCCGCGTCATCTCGCGATTGACGCCCGAAGTCCCATCGACCTGGAACATCGCCCAGTCGCTCGGCAGCCCCGAAGCAGCAACGCCGAAATTTAGCCGCCCGCCCGACAGATGGTCGAGCATCGCCACGCGGTTCGCCAGCTCGGCCGGGTGGTGATAGGGCAGCAGGAAGCCGCCGGGACCGATGCGCAGCCGCGTCGTCTCGCGCAGCGCCTGCGCGATCAGCAGGTCAGGCTCCGCTCGGGCGGGTGGGACGGCATGGCGAAATAGCCGAGCTCCATGGCAGCATCCTCCTGGCATCGGCGGGCTTTGGCAGCCCGTCGGCGCAGGCTACACAAGCCGGAAGCCGCTGCAAAACTCTGGCGATCGAATGGACCTTCATCAGGCATTGCAAGCCTGGCACGATTTCTACGAGGTCAGCGCGGCTGCATCCGGCACTCTGCTGGGCGCAATGTTCGTCGTCGCCTCGATCGGCACCGGATGCCTGACCCGCGAGACGGCGAGACTGGTACGGGTCTGGACCACCCCCACCGTCGTCAACGTGTCAGCCATGCTGATCGGCTGCGCGGTGCTGCTGACGCCCTCGGTGACCTGGGAGCTGCTGGGCGTGTTCCTCGGGGTGGCGAGCCTCGGCGGGCTTATCTACATGGTGATCATCGGGCGCGCGATCTGGGCTCGCCATATCGATCTCGACGATCGGATCTGGCACGGCTTCGTGCCGCCGGTGGGCTGCTTGACGATGGTTGCCGCGGCAGTGCTGGCGCCGGTGCGCCTTTGACCGCTACGCGACGCTTCGCTGGCCCCCGGCGCAGTCGTCATGCCAGGAGGCAGCCTGAGCGAAATCGGACGACGGAGCGGGGCGGTCTGCGCTTGTGACTTCGTCGTAACGTGCGGAGCCATTCCTGCCGGCGCGCTTGACGGCATAAAGCGCAAGATCTGCCGCCCGCGCCAAGCCTTCGACGGTGGCGGCGTCGATGGGAGCGCGCGCGATACCAATGCTGGCAGACAGGTAAATCTTGTCGGCTCCTGACACGTAGGGCTCGCTGAGCCCTGCAACGAGCCGAGCCGAGACGATCTCAGCCATCGAGAGATCAGTGCCATGGATGAGTACTGCGAACTCGTCTCCGCCGAGCCGGAACACCTGGTCATGGTCGCGGACCGCTGCTCTCATTCTGCTCGCGGCGTGGCATAGCAGAATGTCGCCCATGCCGTGACCAAACGTGTCGTTAACGGCCTTGAAATGATCCAGATCGAGCAACAGCAGGGTGCAACCGGCGGTTACCGAGAGTGCGGCTGACAGACCGGTGTTGAACCGCGTCCGATTACCAAGTCCGGTGAGAGGGTCATGGTGGGCCTGGTATTCCAGTCGGGCCTGCGCAAGCTTGAGGGGCGTGATATCCAGCAGGGTCAGTACGCAACTACGTTGATCCTCTTCGCCCAGCCATTGCGATGAGGACACAAGCAGATAGATGGTTGCCTCACCCTGGCGCTCCACAATCGCCTCGACTTCGCGGTTCGCAGCAAATCCGAAAGGACCTGCAGATGTCTCCGAGACGGGGCGCAGGCCACTTTCCGTGAGGTTTGCCGGAACCGAACCGAACATCGCGCCAAGGCGCCCATTGGCAAAGAGCGTCTGACCGACCCGGTCCAAATGCCAGATTCCGACTGAAGCCGTATCCACGAGCGCGCGATACCGCGCCTCGCTGGCTGCAATAATGCGCTCGCGCTCCTTCATTTCTGTTATATCGAGGGCAAATCCCGCCACGTGACCGCTCGCCAGACGATGCTTGGTGGCGCGCATCCACCGCCCATCGGGGTAGAGTCGCTCGAAAGAGCTGGTCTCCTGTCCGAAGTGCCGCGCGAGACGGGCAGTCACATCGGCCTCGACTTGCTCCGGCGGCAGTGTACGCCTGGCGGCGACCCGCATGAGGTCGGCGTACGAGAGCGGTCCCCTCGCCGCCGCAAAGGCCTCACAATGCAGCTTCCGGTAGCTTGAGTTCCAGGCGACAAGCATGCCATCGGGCGCAAACACCGCAAGATGGCAGGGAAGCGTCTCGATGCTCTCAATCAGGAGCAACCGCTCACGATCTGCCTCTGCGTAGGCGGCTCTAACACGCGTGATCTCCCGGCGTTCTATTCCCCAGAGGTACGCGAACAGCATTGCCGTGAGCGCA
>Ga0335074_10012431_pt1 | contig 11936 bp, 12 predicted proteins | sample Lox_Sample_23_FD_206715 | JGI IMG/M metagenome (GOLD analysis project Ga0335074, IMG submission 206715) | Soil microbial communities from Loxahatchee National Wildlife Refuge, Florida, United States - Lox_Sample_2.3 | ecosystem: Environmental > Terrestrial > Soil > Wetlands | place: USA...
GCCGCACCCTAGCCAAGTTGCAAATAGCTTGCAAGTAACACTACTTTGCGATACCGAATGATCACGATACTTTGCCCAGGTCAGCGGGACGTGCGGCGGCAGAGGGCCGCCCCATGGCGAGGGCCGGTCAGCGGGGGCGGCCAGCGGGGCCGCGAGCGGGGGCGGCCAGCGGGGGCGGCCAGCGGGGCCGCGAACACGAGCAGGTTTCTTGGGCCACTACCGGCAGCCAGACGGGTCGAAGCACTGGCCTGCGAGACGCACCCGTGCTGTTCTGGCCAAAGAAGTGTTTAGTAAGCAAGGGTCGGCACCAGCGAGCCCGGCGTGTGCTTGCCCTGGGCGGCGCGGCGGGAAATAACGTGGAGTCCTGCCGCTTCGTGGAAGTCTGTCATACGTATACGACGGTTAAACTTCCACGATGCGGTAGAACACCACGTTAATATGGACCGGTGTCGGCCCGTAAGTCACACGGGCAACATACACCACGTAGGTCACTTCCCTGTTCAGCGCGCGGCCCACTAATTGGGCTGCGGCCTGCACTTAAATGCGGCAATACCTGACAATGCGGCAATACCTGACAAAGCGGGGTGAAATGGTACGCGGGCCAGGCGGCGGGCGGGCCTGGCTCTGTGGGGCGGGGAAGGTTACCAGCGGCCCCATGGGAGGAGGGCGGTCACGGCTACGGCCGCGAACAGCAGGGTCAGGTACGCGATCGACAGGTGGAACAGGCGCATCGGCGCGGGCGAGCCGTCCTCCGCGCACACCCGGGCGTTGAGGCGATGCGCCTCAAGCAGGAACCACACGCCCAGCCCTGCCGCCGCCGCGCCGTAGATCCAGCCGGCGTACGGTACCAGGACCAGCGTGGCGCCTACCATCGCGTAGGAGTACCACAAGATCTTCCTGGCCACTGCGGCAGCGGTGGCGACCACCGGCAGCATCGGCACGTTGGCGGCCGCGTAGTCCTTGCGGAACTTCATCGCGAGCGCCCAGAAATGCGGCGGGGTCCACAGGAAGATCACCGCGAACAGCACGATCGCCGGCAGCGCCACGGTACCGCGCACCGCGGCCCAGCCGACTAGCACAGGGAAGCAGCCGGCCGCTCCGCCGATCACGATGTTCGACGGGCTGCGCCGCTTCAGCAGCAGTGTGTATACGAAGATGTAAAACAGGATCGCGGTGTCGGCCAATGAGGCGGCCAGCCAGTTCGCCATCAGGCCGAGCAGCAGGGTCGCGCCCGCGCCGAGCAGCAGACCCCAGGCCAGCGCCTCCCACGGCTTGATCGTGCCGTGGCCGTTCACCACCAGCGGGCGGCGCTTGGTGCGCTTCATCACCGCGTCGATGTCGCGGTCGATGTAGCAGTTGATCGTGTTGGCGCTGCCGGCCGCCATCGTGCCGCCGACCAGCGTGACGAGGATGAGCTTGAGTGAGGGCAGCCCGCGCTGGGCGAGCAGCATCGTGGGCACGGTCGTGACCAGAAGCAGCTCGATGATGCGCGGCTTGGTCAGCGCGATCAGCGCACCGCCGATCACCTTCGGTGAGCGGTGCGGCAGGCCGGGACCAGGGCCGGGGCCTGCAGCCGTCGAAAGCGCCGGCGTAACGGGGGAAAAGGTCACTGCTCGCCTTCTGATGGGGTATTCGGCGCCGCGATCGTGATCACGCCCGAGGTAGTGCCGGGCTCCCTGGTTCCCACCGACTTCTGGTGAGCGGGGCTGAGGTACTTCATCTTCGGGACGCTGTGCGGCCGCTTGAAGATGTAGTACAGGCCCAGCGCGATGGCGATGAACGCGCCGTAAGGCAACGCGAACGTCATGATCGACCCGCCCAGGTAGTCGGCGGGGCCGTTGGCGATGAACACCTGGACCTCCTCCCCCTCTAACGTACGTAGAACAGGACCCAGAAGATGAACGTGATCACGGCCAGATAGTTCCAGACGACCGTGAACGAGCTGAGCGATGCCTGGAACCGCTGGACGCTGAACGCCTCACTGTAGGTAGGCGGCTGCTCAACGAAATGGATCGCTGGGATCGAGCGCGCCCGCATGAACAATATCTCTAGCCAGATCATGGCAACCAGCCAGACCACCAGTGCCACCGGATAGAAGCCGACGAAGACGCTCGCGAAGCCGGAAGCCGCGGGCTGGAACGGCAGCGTGAGCAGCTCGACGATCTGCAGGGCGACGGCCACCAAGCCGAGCAGCAGGGCGATCAAGGCCGCGCTCACCCACGGCTGCTTGCGCCCGCCCTTGATCTGCTGCAGGCCGAACGTCTGCGCCAGCGCGCTGACCACGACCAGCGCCATGATCGTCACGCCGTACCACGCGTGCGGGCCAGGAGTCCCAGCCGGGAACCACTTCGCGTGCGAGTTCGATGACTGAAGGTAGAAGTAGGCGAACGCGAACGCGCCGAACAGGAACGAGAGACTGCCAATGGCCAGGCGCGAGCCGGTCCAGGCGGCGTTCAGCGCGGCCTCGTGGTAGAACGCCTGCTCCTCGACCGCCCTGGTGGCCTCTTCGTTGGGAGCCGACATTTAAACCTCCGTTCCCGAAGCACCAGAGAGCGCTCCGCTGATCACTCCGACCGGTGGATTCAGGTCCGCAACCGGAAGCGCGTTCTTGTCGCCGTACTCATACGGATCGGCGATCACCACCGGGATGTGCTTGAAGTTATCCGGCGGCGGCGGGCTGGACACCTGCCACTCCAGGCCGCGGGACCGCCACGGGTTGCCGGTCTCCTGCACGCGCCAGAACAGCGTGGACATCACGAAGTTGAACAGGAAGATCAGCATCGAAGCGCCGAGGCAGAACGCCGATATGGATACCCAGTCGTTCAGGGTCTCGAGGTTCCGCGCGTACTCGAACACGCGGCGTGGCTGGCCCAGCTCGCCGACCGCGAACAGCGGCATGAACGTCGAGTTGAAGAAGATGAACATCGTCCAGAAGTGCCACTTGCCCAGCTTCTCGTTCATCTTGATGCCGGTCATCTTGGGCAGCCAGTAGTAGATCCCGCCGAAGAACGCGAAGATCAGCCCGCCCATGATCGTGTAGTGGAAGTGGGCCATCACGAAGAAGCTTCCGTGACTGGTGGTGTCCACCGGAACGTCGGAGAGGAACACTCCGGACACGCCGCCGAACAGGAAGTTCACGTACATGCCCAAGGCGAACAGCATCGGCACGGTCAGCCTGATCTTGGCTTTCCAGAACGTGCCCATCGCGACCAGGTAGATGAACCCGGTCGGGATCGAGATCAGCTCGGTGGTCAGCATGAACAGCGGCCGCATGTCCGGGTCCATGCCAGAGTCGAACAGGTGGTGCTGCCAGACGAAGAAGCTCAAGATGGCCACACCCAGCATGCCCGCCGCGGCGACCTTGTAGCCGAACAGCGGCTTGCGGCAGAACACCGGGATGATCTCGCTCACGATGCCGAAGCCGGGCAAGGCGAGGATGTACACCTCGGGATGGCCGAAGAACCAGAACAGGTCCTCGTACAGGTAGCTGCTGCCGCCGACCTGGTTGACGAAGAACCCGGTCTGCGCTGTCCGGTCGGTGAGGATCATGTACATGCCGCCGACCAGCACCGGCGCGGCAAGCACCAGCAGGAAGCCGGTGGTCATCATCGCCCAGACGAACATCGGCAGCCGGCTCCACCGCATGCCGGGCGCCCGGTAGCAGATGACCGTGACGACGATGTTGAACGCGGCGAGGATGGCTGAGATGCCCATCAAGCCGAACGCGACCGCATACGCGTCCATGCCCTCACCGGCCTGGATGGACAGCGGCGCGTACCCGGTCCAGCCGGTCGGGAACCCGCCCATGAGGATGGCGGACAGCAAGATGACGAACGCGCACGGGGTCAGCCAGAACGAGAGAGCCTCGATCCGGGGAAACGCCACCCGCTTCGAGCCGATCATCAGCGGCACCAGGTAGTTGCCGAGCGGCCCCATGACGACCGAAGTCATCATCATCATCATCATCGTGCCGTGCTCGCCTACGACCTCAAGGTAGGCGCTGGCCGAAAGGATGTGGTAACTGGGCGACAGCAATTCGGTCCGGATCGCGATCGCGAAAAGGCCGCCGGTCAGGAAATAGCCGACCATCGCGAACAGGTACTGCATGCCGACCACCTTGTGGTCCAGCGAATACCTGAAGTACTTGGCCAGGCTCTTATCGGCCAGCGTGTGCCCATTCCCGCTGACTGGCTTGCCCAGCATCTGGCGGCCCACGTCGTTGAAGACGCCGAGCCCGGCCAGCCAGCCGATCACGGCGAACGCGTAGCCGAGCACGATCGGAAAGTCGTCGCTGTCCGCACCGGCGACCTGCTGGTAGCCGCTGGCGAAGTAGTTACCGAGCCAGTGCCCGAGCATGTACCCGAGTACCGCGCCGAGCAACGCGGTATGGATCGCCGGGCGCAGCCACCAGGGGCGTGGCCTAGGGGTCGCGCCTGGCTCGTCTCCGCCAGGGACGTGCACGCTCTCCGGCTGGATTTCGATGGCCATCGTGCTTATCTCCAGGTCTCGATCATGCCTGCTGTGTGGGTCATCACGGCTGCTCGAGGTCGTTGCCGTTGTAGTAGCCGCCGCCTGCCCCGGTCAGGCCCAGCTTGGTGAGCACGCTGCCCAGCGTCGCGATGTTCGTCGGGTCGTAGGTCAGCGAGAACGGCGGCAGCAGCGCGGTCACGCTCGCCAGCTGGGTTCGCGTCTGCTGGACCCAGGTCTGGAACTGTGCGGCGGTGACGACCTTGCCGTAGTTGTACATCGCGCCGTGCCACAGCCCGCACAGCTCATCACAGCGGACGGTGACCTCGCCGAGTGCCTTCGGCGTGGTGTAGGCGACGTTGTTGACACCCGGGTTGGCGTCCGCCTTAACACCTAGCTGGTAGGCCCAGAAGCTGTGGATGACGTCCAGCGAGGTGACGTCGAACTCCACCGGCTGGTTCACCGGCAGCTCCAGCTGGGTGGTCTCGAACCCGCCGAACTGCGGGTACCGGTATGTCCACACCCACTGCTGGCCGATGACCTGTACCTGCAAGATGTTGGACGAGTCCGGCTTCCAGATCGGCTGCGGGCCCTCGCCGGCGCCCGCGCCGGCCGGAACCCACAGCTCGACGGTGCCGAACACGGCTAGGAACAGCACGATCGCGGAGGTTACCGAGATCCAGGTGAGCTGGATCTTCGTGTTGCCGTGAATGGGCGGGCCGTCTTCCTCGTCGCCCTCCTTCGCCCGCCAGAACGTCAGCGCGTAGCCGATGTAGAACAGCACGCCGATCACGACCGGGATCGCGAACATGGCCAGCACGTTGAGGTCGAACTGCTGGTCGGCGGCCGAACTGCTCATGTCGCCAGGCGGCATGTGCGGCCCGGCCAGGATGTAGAACAGCGGGTCGCAGATCGCGCTGAGCACAATCCACGTGATCAGCAGCCGCATGCCGTGCCGCGGCTCCTGGGCCGCAGCTGAAATGGCGGGGGCCTCGTCGGCCATCAGGCCTGCACCTCCATCTGACCGCTCATGTAACCCGGTGTCTGCATCGGGCCGCCGTTTCCGTCCAGGTAGCCAAGTCCGCATGGGATAATGCACTGCCAGCGGAAAATCCCGCCGTGCGCCGGGGTCATGAAGCTGAACTGGACCAGCTGATACGGGCCGTAATTTGCCGCGCCCTTTGCTGTCGTACACGGGGACGTACCACACAGGTTGTTATTCTCGTTCAGCGTCGTCGGCGAGGCGATCGGCACGCTGAGGCCCAGGCCCGGCATCGTGAACGTGTGCTGAACACTGCAGTCCGACCACGAGTTCAGCTGTGAGGTCGCCTTGCCGTTGATGTACTCCACGTCGCCGATCGTGCCGGAGATCTTGCCGAAGTACGGGTTACGGAGCGGTGTGCAGCCGTCAAAGCCGTAGATCGTCATGTTCACCTTGGTGTTCGCCGGAACCTCGAAGTAGGTGGTGTGCACCCACTGCTTCGTCTGCGGATTCTGGACGAAATATGACGGCCAGTCGGGCTTGTTCGTCACCGTGTTCTGCGGGTCTGTCTGCATCACGACGTTCACCTGACCGTCGCTCGCATACGGCACATAGTTGATCACCGTCGGCTGCCCGGCGATGAAGTGCATCGCGACGAAGACAATGCCGGCCACGACCACGGCCAGAGCGATCAGCAAGGACGTCGCACGTGCCACCACTGACACCGGCTACCACCTCGTTTCTGTGCGATACCCGATGCACACGGTTGCAGCGGGCATTGCGCTCACTCACATCCGACCGGACGGCTTCCCGGGCATCCCAGGATGTGAGGGAGTCCGCAGGCAGGCATTCACCAGTAACACCAGTTACGCCCCTGATAGTGACCGCAGACTGAGTCCGGACGCAATATCGGAATGGCTGCATGACAAAATTGTCATGCACTAGTGTGACTGGAGGGACGCCGGGGTGCCCGCAGCCATCCGCGGCCGTCCGCCACCCCTCCTTGGCCCGCCCGCAGCCCGCCCTCGGGTCCGCCCGCAGCCCACCCGCGACCGCCGGGAGCAGCACGCAGGTCAGGTTTGCAATCGATTGTGAAACAGATCCGTAACGTTGCCTGGCGCCCCGACCCGGGGCGGACCAGTATAGAACCAACCAATAAGCCCAATTCAGGCAAGCCCGTTAGGTCAGATGACTTCACTCGAAGCGACGCCGGCCCAGGCCAACGCCCCGCGCATCCTCGTCGTGGACGACGAGCCGGGCATCCGGGCGTTCATCGGCCGGGCACTGAATGCGGCCGGCTACCCGACGGACTTCGCGGCCACCGGGAGCGAGGCGCTGGAACGGGCGCTGGCCAGCCACTATGACCTGATCATCCTCGACCTGGTGATGCCGGACATGTCCGGCCAGGACGTGCTCGACCACCTGCTCTCGGCCCGGCCCGACCAGGCCGTGCTCGTGCTGTCCTGCCTGGCGGACGTCGCGTCCAAGGTGGACTGCCTGGAGCGCGGCGCCCAGGACTACCTGACTAAGCCGTTCTCGCTCGCCGAATTGCTGGCCAGGGTCAGGGTGCGGCTGCGCGGCGAGGCCCAGCTGCACGCCGCCTATCTCCCCGGTGACCGAGCGGGTGATCGGGATCCGGCTGGTCCGGAGTTCATCAAGGCGGGCTGCCTGACGCTGGATGTCGGGCGACTGGTCGCCGACATCGGGCAGGGGCCGGTGCCGCTGACGCGGCTGGAGTTCCTGCTGCTGCGCGAACTTGCCGAGCATGTGGGCCAGTCCGTGCCGAAGGGAAAGCTGCTGGCGACCGTCTGGGGATACGACTTCGACCCCGGCTCGAACGTGGTCGACGTCTGCGTGCGGCGGCTGCGCGGCAAGCTTGGCTTCAGCCTGATCAAGACGGTGCGGGGTGAAGGTTATCAGCTCTCCGGCCAATGACCAGCGGCTGACGCGCGCCCTTGCCGCGCTCGGACGGCGCGCGGTCGAGCTGAGCTGGCCCTACCGGCCGGGCTGGCTGGATGCCGCCTGGGTGATCTCGTTCACTTTCGGCCTGATCGCTATCATCGCGTTTCCCGACTGGGAGACGGTCCCCCTGCACCTGATCTGGATCAGTGCCACGCTGCTGTACGGGTTCCGCGCCTGGCCGACCCGGCCCACCCTGCTCGTCCTCGGCGTGGTGCTGGCCTGCACCGGGACGGTGATGGGCCTGGACGTGGTGCGCGGCAGGGAGCCGCTGGCCGAGCTGACCGAGGTGCCGATGATGGCGGCCATGTTCGGCGCGATGGTGTGGCACGCGCGGCGCAAGCTCGCCGCCGAGCACGAGGCGCGCATGGTCGGCGAGGAGAACGCCCGGCTGCTGGCCACCCAGCGACGGTTCCTGCAGGATGCCTCGCACCAGCTCAGGACGCCGATCACGATCGCGCTCGGTCACGCCGAGCTGCTGGCCAGCGAGCTGTCCGGCCGCCAGGAGGGCAACGACATCAGCGTGATCCTCGGCGAGCTGACCCGGTTGCGGCGGATCGCCGAACGGCTGCTGGTCATCGCCGCGGCGGACGATCCAGAGTTCCTCGCCCCGGAGCCGGTCGCGCTGGACAGCTTCACCATGGACGTGCTCCGCCGGTGGCGGCCCACCGCCGAACGCCGCTGGCAGCTCGGCCGACTGGACAAAGTCACCGTCCAGGCGGACCGGGAACGCCTGGGCCTCGCGATCGACGCGCTGCTGGAGAACGCTGTCCGGCATACGGCCGACGGTGATGTCATAAAATTGTCAGTCACCGCGAGTACTCCTGGCGGCGAGATACGCATGACGGTAACGGACGGCGGCAGCGGCGTACCCACCGAGCTGCTACCGCATGTGTTCGACCGGTTCCGCGTCGGTAACGGCGGCCATCCGCGCGGCACCGGTCTCGGACTCGCGCTCGTCCGCGCGGTTGCTCGCGCGCACGGCGGTGACGTGCTGGTCCGCAGCTGGCCGGGCCACGGCAGCGACTTCGAGCTGCTGCTGCCGCCCGCGTACTCGTCCCGGCAGCCGGACTCGGACGGGCTCGCGCGTGATGACTGGGATGCCCGTGATGACAAGCTGGCACGGAAGGGGGGTGCGCTCTGACAGTGGAGCGGACCTGGCTGGGCGCCCTTCGTGACGTGTTCCGGTCGGCGGCCAGGCACAAGGTCATCTCGGCCCTGGTCGCGGTGTGCGTGGTGGCCACGTTCACCGTCATCACCGTGATCGGCTCGACCTCGCACGCCGTGAGCGGCCTGAACGCCGAAGGCGTCGGCGCGATCATCCCGGCCGGCAAGCCGGCCGCCCCGTCGTTCAGCTTCCCTGAGCTCGGGCATCCCGGCCAGCAAGTCTCCCTGGCCGACTACGCGGGCAAGCCGCTGATCGTGAACTTCTTCGCCTCCTGGTGCCCGCCGTGCAAGCAGGAAACCCCGATGCTCGCCCGTTTCTACCGGACCGAACACGGCTCCGTGCCGCTGGTCGGGATGGACGAGAACGACACCAAAGCAAACGCGCTGTCGTTCGCCAAAGCCAACGGCGTGACCTACCCGCTTGCCTGGGACCCGGGCATCGTCGCGGGTTCGGCCTATGATGTGGCGGCCATGCCGCAGACGTTCTTCCTCAACGCCGGGCACCGCATCGTCTATCACGTGATCGGCCAGATCACTACCGCCGAACTCCACCAGGGGATCGCACTCGCCACCGGAGCCTCATCATGAACACGACCCAGCCCAGGGTGCAACTGCGGCCAAGCGGCTGGCCGGTGCGCCGAATGCCGCTGTGGACACTGCTGGTGGCCGTGGTCCTCGTGGCCGGGGTCGTACTGGTATCGCTGTCCGGCAAGCCGTCGAACGCGCAGCAGGTGTCGGACTTCAACAGCTACCTGCGTGACATGAACGCCGCGGTAGAGTCCTGCGCCGGCGGCGTCACCGAATCGCGGCAGGCCATGGACACGGTCACCGCGTCGTCGCTGAGCACCGCGGAGAGCCTGGTGTCGTACGACGCGGCGAACTGCTCCCCCGCCAACAACGAGCCGCTGCAAGACCTCACCCAGTACCAGGTGACCGAGTCGCTAGCCAAGTTCAACCTAGCCGACTGCGCCAACGACTACATCACCTGGTCGTTCGACGCGGCCCAGGCACAGCTGGACATGCTCGCGGTGATCAAGGCGGCCAGCCCTGCAGCCCATTCGGCGGCTGAGCAGTCGCTGGCACATGGCCTGCGCGTCATGGATGCCGAACGCGCAACGATCGACGGCATCCTCCGCTCCGCGGAGCACACCCTCGCCGACAGCGCCGCCCTGCCTAACCTGCCAACCTAGCCTTCCCGCAGTCCCAGCCCCACCCCCGCCGCACCCTCGCCCGGACCCAGCCCCACCCCGCCCCGCCAGCCCTAGCCACCCCGCCAGCCCTAGCCACCCCGCCACAGCCCGGACCAGCCCCGCCCGGCCCCGCCAGCCCTAGCCACCCCGCCACAAGGTCTGTTTTGCCCTGAAAATACCTGTACAAATGTAGCGCTACATCACTTGCGTTAGGTTGCGGTGATCCGTCAGTGCCTTTATGTCAGCATGCGCCGGTTCTTAGATACCGCAACAAGTGTAGCTGTAAGGGATGCGGCGGCTCCGGGCCGCCGGGGCGGGACAGCGAGCACGTGCCGAACCGCTCGCAGCGATGGTCGCGTGTACTTGCACCCCTGGGCGGGGTAAAAGTACACACGGTAACCCGGCCTCGCGGGTCGGGCGGCGGCTAGCACGGATCGGCAGGATCGTCCTGCTCACGCTGGCGTGTTGCCGCTGTGGCCGGCTTCTGCAGCCAGGCGGTCAACGGGGTTGTGGCACCCGGCCCCCTTGGGCCCCGTGCGGAAGGGGTTCGTGGCGCACGAACCCCCTCTGGCGAGGGCTGAGGCACCACAAACCTCCTTGCCGCCCGGTGCGGGTGGCACCAAACCCGGAATTGGCCACTCCTATTCGATAGGACAAAACCGCAGACAGCAGGGCTAACGCACTGTGCCGGGAACTGTCCCGTGCCGGGTTTCGCGTATCGTTTCGGGGTCCTTCTAGGGCTTCTTGCGGGACTTGCTCACGGTACCGATCGCGCCGGTAATGCCGTAGACGGCACCGCCATGCCACAGCCCGCTCATAATCCCGTGGAAGACACCGCCCCCGGTCACCGTGGTCAGGACCAGGGCGATCACCACGGCGGCCAGCGCGGGTAGGACCGCGAACCGCCAAGGGTTGCTCCTCGCCCAGCGGGCGGCTCGGCTACCCCGCGCGCGCCACATCGCGCCTGCCGCGGCGACAATGAGGAACACCGAGGCCCCCGCGGCCACCGATCCGCTCAGCGCAGCGATCCCGAGGCCTCCGCCGACCACGTGCAGGCCCAGATCGGCGACCGCTACGACGGCACCGGTAACCGCCGCAGCACCCAGCGGAGCCTCCGACATCGCCGCGCCGGAGACGGATATCTCTTCACGTCGGGTTAGATCTTGATCACTAGGTGCGGGCATTTCGAACCTCAGCCCTCCAGCCCATAGCGGCCTCCGCAGCTCGAACCTTCTCACCGGCACGATATTCACGACATATCGTGTCTTGCTAAATCAGGGTACCACGTCCGACCGACATCGCCAGGGTTGCGACACGACAGCTCTTCATCCTCGAAACGGGGCAGTCACGGCCCTGCGAGAACTGTGGTTCGGCGGTGATGCCAGCGGGGAATGTTTATAGCGAGGGTCGTATCCGGGCAAAGGCAATGGGATGCACGAGGACGACAGCACGGGTCCGCCGCCGGGGCAGCCATACTCCGGACAGGCGCCTGGCGCTGGCCCGCCTGCCGACGGCCCCCCTGCCGATGGCCCCCCTGCCGATGACCCCCGTGCGGATGACCCTCCTGCCGACGGCCCCCGTGCTATGGGATCGCGTGCCGACGGCCCCCGTGCGGATGACCCGCCTGCCGATGACCCGCGTGCTATGGGATCGCGTGCCAGAGGGCTGCTGATCTATACGGCGGTGGCGGCCCTCGCCGCCGCCGCTGGTGTCGGCACGACCCTGCTCGTTCGGCACATCACGAGCGCCCCCGCCGCGCAGGTCGCCACCCCCGCCGTGTCCATGAACGACGGCCTCGTCTACAGCGAGGTGGAGCCGACCGTCGTCGACGTGAATGCCGATCTGCAGTACCTCGACGAGACCGCCGAGGGTACCGGTTTCGTCATCAACGCGGCGGATGGCCTGATCCTGACGAATAACCACGTCATAGACGGCGCCACCAGCGTCACGGTCACCCAGGTCTTGACCGGGAAGAGCTACCAGGCCACCGTGCTCGGCTACGACCTGCCCGGCGACATCGCCGTGCTCCAGGTGCGAGGGGCCAAAGGACTGCGGGCCGTCACCATCGGTGACTCCGATGACCTGACGATAGGCACACAGGTGATCGCTCTCGGCAACGAAGCGGGACAGGGCGGTGCACCGACCGCCGCCGCGGGGGTCATCAGCGGCGT
>Ga0335074_10012432_pt1 | contig 11936 bp, 22 predicted proteins | sample Lox_Sample_23_FD_206715 | JGI IMG/M metagenome (GOLD analysis project Ga0335074, IMG submission 206715) | Soil microbial communities from Loxahatchee National Wildlife Refuge, Florida, United States - Lox_Sample_2.3 | ecosystem: Environmental > Terrestrial > Soil > Wetlands | place: USA...
GTTTCGCGTGCGGCGCGACGCCACGCGCACCGATGTGCGGCGCGCCGTGGAGCTGATGTTCGAGGTGAAGGTGCGCGACGTGCAGATCGTCAACCAGCACGGCAAGCGCCGCCGCTTCGGCGGACGGCTCGGCCGCACGCAGGACTGGAAGAAGGCGTATGTGCGCCTTCCGGAAGGCCAGAGCATCGACTACGAGCGCAGCGCCGACCAGGCCGGCAAGCGCTGAGCCACGGCGAACGAAGAGAGTCACAGCGGAACAGAGACCATGGCGCTGATCAAACTCAAGCCGACCTCGCCCGGCACGCGCTTCCAGGTGCGCGTGAGCCGCAAGCACCTGCACAAGGGCGGGCCGTTCGAGCCGCTGACCGCCGCGCAGCCGCGCACCGGGGCGCGCAATCACTTCGGCCGCATCACCACCCGCCACCACGGCGGCGGCTCGCGGCAGAAGTACCGTCTGATCGATTTCCGCCGCGACAAGGACGGCATCGCCGGCGTGGTGGAGCGGCTCGAATACGATCCGAACCGCACCGCGCATATCGCCCTGGTGCGCTACGCGGACGGGGAGCGCCGCTACATCCTGGCGCCCAAGGGCGTGAAGGACGGCGATGAGATCCGCTCGGGCAGCGAGGCGCCGATCAAGCCCGGCAACGCCATGGCATTGCGACACATTCCGGTCGGCTCGGTGGTGCACAACATCGAGCTCAAGCCCGGCCGCGGCGGCCAGCTCGCGCGTAGCGCCGGCGGCTCGGCGCAGTACACCTCGCGCGAGGGCATCTACGCGTTCCTGCGCCTGAAGTCCGGGGAGACGCGCAAGGTGCACGTCGATTGCCGCGCGACTCTCGGGGAGCTGTCGCACGACGAGCACAACCTGCGCGTGTACGGCAAGGCCGGAGCGAAGCGCTGGCGTGGCATACGCCCGACGGTGCGCGGTCTGGCGATGAACCCGGTCGACCACCCGCACGGCGGCGGGGAAGGCAAGAGCGGCCAGGGTAACCCCCACCCGGTGTCGCCCTGGGGCTGGAACACCAAGGGCAAGAAGACCCGGCGCAACAAGCGCACCAGCAACATGATCGTGCAGCGGAGGAATTGACCGTGCCGCGTTCGTTGAAGAAGGGACCGTTCGTCGATACGCACCTGGCGAAGAAGGTGCAGACCGCCGTGCAGAAGAACGACCGCCGCCCGATCAAGACCTGGTCGCGCCGCTCGATGGTCGTGCCGGACATGGTCGGGCTGACCATCGCGGTTCACAACGGCAAGCAGCACGTGCCCGTGCTCATCAGCGAGAACATGGTGGGCCACAAGCTCGGCGAGTTCTCGCCGACGCGGCTGTTCAAGAGCCATTCGGGCGACCGCAAGGTCGCCACCACGGAGTGATGCCGATGCAGGCCACGGCCCGGATGAGGTACGCGCACATTTCGCCGCAGAAGTGCCGGCTCGTCGCCGATGCCGTACGCGGCCGGCGCGTGGGCAGCGCGCTCGCCGCGCTGAAGTTCATGCCGAAGAAAGGCGCGCGTCTGGTGCTGAAGGTGCTCGAGTCGGCGATCGCCAATGCCGAGAGCAACCTCGGCGCCGACATCGACACCCTGACGGTCGCGCGCGTCGAGGTGGATGCCGCTCCGGTGCTCAAGCGCTTCCATGCGCGCGCCAAGGGCCGCGGCAATCGCATCATCAAACGCAGCAGCCACATCACCATCCAGGTCGGCGACGGCAGGAAGGACTAGCCCATGGGCCAGAAGGTCAATCCGCTCGGCATACGCCTGGGCATCACGCGCGACTGGAGCTCCAAGTGGTTCGCGAGCAAGCGGCAGTTTCCCGAGCTGGTGCACACCGATTTTCGCGTGCGCGAGTTCCTCAAGAGAAAGCTCACCGACGCCTCGGTGAGCCGCGTGACGATCGAGCGCGCCGCCAAGAAGGTGAACATCACCATTCAGACCGCGCGCCCCGGCATCGTCATCGGCAAGAAGGGTGAGGATATCGAGAAGCTGCGCGCCGAGACGGCGAAGATGCTGTCGATGGCGCTGCCGGACGTGCGGCTGAACATCTCGGAGATACGTAAGCCCGAGCTGGATGCGCAGCTGGTGGCCGAGAGCATCGCCCAGCAGATCGAGAAGCGGGTGATGTTCCGCCGCGCGATGAAGCGCGCCGTGATGAGCACCATGCGCAGCGGCGCGCTCGGTATCAAGGTGCGCATGTCGGGGCGGCTCAACGGCGCGGAGATCGCGCGCACCGAATGGTATCGCGAGGGACGCATTCCGCTGCATACCTTTCGCGCCGATATCGACTACGGGCTGGCCGAGGCGCGCACCACCTACGGGGTGATCGGCATCAAGGTGTGGATCTTCAAGGGCGAGGTGTTCGAGCCCGCGCCGCTGGAGCGCGCGGCCACGGAAGCCGGCGCGGAGGCTGGCGCGCCGGCGGCCGCCGCGGCAGCGGCAGCGGCCGCGGCTGCGGCTGCGGCTGCGGCTGCGAGCGCCGCGGGTGCGGGCGCGCCCGCCGCGGGTGGTGCGGGGCCGGGCGGCACGCCGGCGCCGGGCGCGGCTCCCGCGACGCTGCAGTAGATGCACTAGACAATCATGCTGCAACCGAAACGCACCAAGTACCGCAAGCAGTTCAAGGGCAACAACGCCGGACTGGCGGTGCGCGGCAACACCGTGACCTTCGGGGACTACGGTCTGAAGGCCACGGACCGCGCGCGCATGACGGCGCGCGAGATCGAGGCGGCGCGCCGCGCCATGGCACGCTACGTCAAGCGCGGCGGGCAGATCTGGATCCGGGTGTTTCCGGACGTGCCGATCAGCAAGAAGCCGCTCGAGGTGCGCATGGGCAGCGGCAAGGGCAACGTCGAGTACTGGGTCGCCAAGGTCAAGCCCGGCAAGGTACTGTTCGAGATGGAGGGGGTGACCGAGGACATCGCACGCGAGGCGTTTCGCCTGGCGGGCGCGAAGCTCTCGGTCGCGACCGTGTTCGTCAAGCGGCAGGTGCTGTGATGCGCACGGCCGCCGTGATGCAGGGGCGATGAAGCGATGAAGGCGAGCGAGCTGCGCGGGAAGACGGCCGAGGAGCTGAAGGGTGAGCTGCTGGCGCTGCGGCGTGAGCAGTTCGCGCTGCGCCTGCAGCGCGCGACCGGCCAGTCGCCCAAGCCCGATCAGTTCCTCAAGGTCCGCAGGAACGTGGCGCGTGTCAAGACGGTGCAGCGCCAGCTGCGCGGTGGCGGCGAGGCCGCCACGGGAGTGAAGAAGCAATGAGTGCAACCAGCAGCCCGACGCCCGAGCGGGGCGCAGACAGCGACAGCGGCTCGCAGCACGCCGCCGCCGCAGTGCGCACGCTGACGGGCCAGGTGGTCAGCAGCAGGATGCACAAGACCATCGCCGTGTCGATCGAGCGCGTGGTGCGCCACCGGACCTACGGCAAGTACATCCGCCGCACCACGCAGCTGCTGGCGCACGACGAGCACAACGAGGCACGCGAGGGCGACACCGTGTCGATCGCGCCGTGCCGGCCACTGTCGCGGCACAAGTCCTGGCGGCTGGTGGCGGTGCTGGAGCGGGCCGGCTGACGGCGCGCCGCGATGCGCCCAGCGATGCGTCCAGCGATCCGCCCGCACGAGGAAGCGATTCATGATTCAGTTACGCACCCTGCTCAACGCCGCCGACAACAGCGGCGCGCGCACGCTGATGTGCATCAAGGTGCTGGGTGGCACGCGCCGGCGCTACGCCACGGTGGGCGATGTCATCAAGGTGAGCGTGAAGGATGCGATTCCGCGCGGCAAGGTCAAGAAGGGCGAGGTGTACGACGCGGTGGTGGTGCGCACGCGCCGCGGGGTGCGGCGGCCGGATGGCTCGCTGATCCGCTTCGACGGCAATGCGGCGGTGCTGCTGACCAACAAACTCGAGCCGGTCGGCACACGCATCTTCGGACCGGTGACGCGCGAGCTGCGCACCGTGCAGTTCATGAAGATCATCTCGCTCGCGCCCGAAGTGCTGTGAGCGGACCGGGCGCGCGCGAGGCTGTGAGGAGTCATGCGTAGGATCAGGAAGGGCGATCAGGTGGTGGTGCTGTCCGGCCGCGACAAGGGCCGGCAGGGCACCGTGATCAGCGTGCTGGGCGATCAGCTGGTGGTCGAGAACGTCAATCGCGTCAAGCGCCACACGCGTCCCAATCCGCAGGCCAACCATCCGGGCGGTATCGTGGAAAAGGAGATGCCGCTGCCGATCGGCAAGGTGGCGCTGTTCAATCCCGCGACCAAGCGCGGCGGCCGCACGGGCGTGCGACGCCTGGCCGACGGTCGGCGCGTGCGGTACTTCAAGACCAACGGCGAGGTCATCGACGTCTGACAGGAGGCGGCGCGGTGCCGGCGGGGATCCGCGGGGCCGCGATGGATATGGCAAGGCTACAGGAAATCTATCGCAACGACGTGGTGAAGCGGCTGCAGGCCGAGCTGCAGCTGTCCAACCCGATGCAGGTGCCGCGCATCGCCAAGATCACCGTGAACATGGGTGTGGGGGAGGCCGTGGCCGACCGCAAGATCATCGATGCGGCGGCCGGGGACCTCGCCAAGATCACCGGGCAGAAGCCGATGATCTGCCGCGCGCGCAAGGCGATCGCCTCCTTCAAGGTGCGCGAAGGCCTGCCCATCGGCTGCAAGGTGACGCTGCGTGGCGCGCGCATGTACGAGTTCCTCGACCGGCTGATCAGCGTGGCGATGCCCCGCATCCGCGACTTTCGCGGCGTCTCGCCGCGCGGCTTCGACGGGCGCGGCAACTACAGTCTCGGAGTGCGCGAGCAGATCATCTTTCCGGAGATTCAGTACGACGCGATCGACCAGGTGCGCGGCATGGACATCACCATCACCACCACGGCGCGTGATGACCGGCAGGGCCGCGCGCTGCTGGAGGCGTTCAGTTTTCCGTTCCGGCGCTAGGAGCACCGTCCAAGGACACGATATGGCCAAGACGAACATGGTGGAGCGCGAGAAGCGGCGGGCGCGGCTGGCGAAGAAATATGCCGCCAGGCGTGCGCAGCTCAAGGAAGTCATCCGCGCGCCGAAGTCCACGCCCGAGCAGCGTCTGGCGGCGCAGCTGGCGCTGGCTGCGCAGCCGCGCGATGCCAGCCCGAGCCGCCAGCGCCACCGCTGCGCCATCACCGGCCGCTCGCGCGGCGTGTACCGCAAGTTCGGCCTGTCGCGCAGCAAGATCCGCGAGGTGGCCATGCGCGGGGAGATTCCCGGTCTTGGCAAGGCGAGCTGGTAGGAGCCGCAACCCATGAGCATGACCGATCCGATCGCAGACCTGCTGACCCGCATCCGTAACGGCCAGGCGGCCCGCAAGTCGAGCGTCACCCTGGCCTCCTCCAAGCTCAAGCAGGCGATCGTCAAGGTGCTGAAGGACGAGGGCTACATCATGGACTTCAGCGTGCAGAGCGAGGCGGGCAGGCCCGAGCTGCGCATCGAGCTGAAGTACTACGAGGGCCGGCCGGTCATCGATCGCATCGAGCGCGTCAGCCGCCCGGGGCTGCGCATCTATCGCGGCAAGGACGAGATTCCGCGCGTGCTGGGCGGCATGGGTACCGTGATCGTATCCACCCCGAAGGGCGTCATGACCGACCGCGCGGCGCACGCCATCGGGCAGGGCGGCGAAGTGCTGTGCATCGTCGCGTGAGCGGCGTGGCAGTGATGGGGAACTGAAGATGTCCAGAGTGGCCAAGCGAGCGGTCGAGCTGCCCGGCGGCGTGACCGCCAACGTGTCGCCCGGCAGCGTGACCGTCAAGGGCAGCAAGGGTACCCTGACGCTCAAGGTCGGTCCCGGGGTATCGGTGGTGCAGCAGGACAAGCACCTGGCGGTGCAGTACCAGGGCGATGACGCGGTGCGCATGCGCGCCGGAGCCGTGCGCGCCCACCTCGCCAACATGGTGCGCGGCGTGACACGCGGCTACGAGCGCAAGCTCGAGCTGGTGGGTGTCGGCTATCGCGCCGCCGTGCAGGGCAGGAGCCTGAACCTGACGCTGGGCTTCTCGCACCCGGTGCTCTACGCGGTGCCCGAGGGCATCACCATCGAGACCCCGAGCCAGACCGAGATCCTGGTGAAGGGCAGTGATCGGCAGCGGGTCGGGCAGACTGCGGCTGAGATTCGCGGCATCCGTCCTCCCGAGCCCTACAAGGGCAAGGGCGTGCGCTACGCGAACGAGCAGATCATCCTCAAGGAAGGCAAGAAGAAGTAGCCGGCGGCGAGGAGCCCATGAACATCAGCAAGAAAGAGCGGCGCGTGCGCCGCGCCAGACCGACCCGGGCAAGGATCCGCGAGCAGCACGCGGTGCGCCTGACCGTGCACCGCACTCCGCGACACATCTACGCACAGCTGTTCGACGGCAGCGGTGAGCGCGTGCTCGCCAGCGCCTCGACCGTGCAGAAGGCGCTGGCCGAGGGCCTGCAGGGCACCGGCAACGTCGCGGCGGCGCGTGCCGTGGGCCGGGCGATCGCCGAGCGCGCCCGCGCCGCCGGTATCACCCGCGTGGCATTCGATCGCGCCGGTTTCCAGTACCACGGCCGCGTCAAGGCGCTGGCCGAGGCCGCGCGTGAAGCCGGTCTTGAATTCTGAGGAAGCGTACCCATGCCGAGAATCGAGCGATCGCAGAGCGCCGATGAGCTGATCGAGAAGCTCGTGGCCGTCAACCGCACCGCCAAGGTGGTCAAGGGCGGGCGTCAGTTTGGCTTCACGGCGCTGACGGTGGTCGGTGACGGCGCGGGCCGTGTCGGCTTCGGCTTCGGCAAGGCGCGTGAGGTGCCGGTGGCGATTTCCAAGGCGATGGCCCAGGCCCGCAAGAATCTGATCACCGTGAACCTGCGCAACGACACCCTGTACTACGCGGTCAGGGGCACGCACGCCGCCACGCGCGTGTTCATGCTGCCCGCCTCGGAGGGCACCGGCGTCATCGCCGGCGGCGGTATGCGCGCGGTGCTCGAGTGCGCCGGGGTGCGCAACGTGCTCGCCAAGAGCTACGGCTCGCGCAATCCCATCAACGTGGTGCGCGCCACCGTCAACGCGCTCGCGCGCATGCGCTCGCCCGAGGAGATTGCCGCCAAGCGCGGCAAGAGCGTGGATGAGATCATCGGGAGCGGCGCATGAGCGCCCGCGCGCAGCGCCCGGCCGGCGGCGCGCAGTCCGGCGCGCGGCTCAGCGTGACGCTCGAGAGGAGCGTGCACGGGCAGCTCGAGCACATCGCCGCCTCGGTGCGTGGACTGGGGCTGCGGCGGCGCCATCAGACCGTGCAGGTGGCCGACACCGCGGCCAATCGCGGCATGATCCGCGCGGCGAGCCATCTGCTGCGGGTGCACGCCGCGGCGGCGGAGCACAAGTGAATATGCGTCTGAACGAGCTGCGCCCGGGGGCGGGCTCGCGCCGTGCGCGGCTGCGCGTCGGGCGCGGTGCCTCTGCCGGTCAGGGCAAGACCTGCGGCCGCGGCGTCAAGGGCCAGCGTGCGCGCAAGGGCGGCTACCACAAGGTCGGCTTCGAGGGCGGGCAGATGCCCCTGCAGCGGCGGCTGCCCAAGGTGGGGTTTCGCTCGGCGCTGCGGCGCGCGCACGCCGAGGTGCGGCTGCACGAGCTCGCCGGGCTCGAGGAGGCGGTCATCGATCTGGCGGCGCTGAAGCGCGCCGGCATCGTGCCGGCCGAGGCCGAACAGGCCAAAGTGATCCTGTCCGGCTCGCTCGCGCGCGCCGTGACGCTCAAGGGCATCGGCGCCACGCGCGGCGCGCGTGCCGCCATCGCCGCCGCGGGCGGCAAGTGCGAGGAGTGATGGCCAACACAGCACTGTCCAGTCCGGCCGCCACGCTCACCGACGTGGGGCGCATGGGCGAGATCCGCAGTCGCATCCTGTTTCTGATCGGCGCGCTGATCGTCTACCGCATCGGCGCCTACATTCCCGTGCCCGGCATCAACCCGGCGGCGGTGTCGCGCTTCTTCAATGGTCAGTCCAACACCATCTTCGGCATCGTCAACACCTTCAATGGCGGCGCGCTGCAGCGCATGTCGATCTTCGCCATGGGCGTCATGCCCTACATCTCCGCCTCGATCATCATTCAGATGCTCTCGATGGTGGTGCCCTCGCTGATCGAGGCGCGCAAGGAAGGGGAGGCGGGTCGTCGCTACATCACGCAGCTGACGCGCTACTGGACGGTCGCGCTGGCGCTGTTCCAGTCGTTCGGCGCGGCGATCGCGCTGCAGAGCGGCGGCATGACCGAGCTGAGCGGCTTCCAGTGGCTGTTCACCGCCACCATCACCATGACCACCGGCACGGTATTCCTCATGTGGCTGGGCGAGCAGATCACCGAGCGTGGGGTGGGCAACGGCATCTCGATGATCATCCTCGCCGGCATCGTGGCGCAGATGCCCGCGGCGATCAGCCGCACGGTCGATTCGGTCAGCACCGGGCAGCTCAATCCGCTGTTCACCATCCTGCTGATCGGTATCGTCATCGGCGTGACGGCATTCTGCTGCTTCATGGAGCGCGCGCAGCGCAAGATCACGGTGAACTACGCCAAGCGGCAGGTCGGGCGGCGCATGTACGCCGGCCAATCGAGCCACCTGCCCTTCAAGATCAACATGTCGGGCGTCATCCCGCCGATCTTCGCCTCGAGCCTGCTGCTGTTTCCGGCCACGATGGCGAGCTTCCTCGGCACCAATCCGAACTCCAGGTTTGCGGGCGTCCTGCAGGACATTTCCACCTCGCTCGGCTATGGTCAGCCGCTGCACATCGTGCTGTACGCCTTCCTGATCATCTTCTTCTGTTTCTTCTACACCGCCCTGGTGTTCAACTCGCGCGAGACGGCCGACAACCTCAAGAAGTCCGGCGCCTTCATCCCCGGCATCCGTCCCGGGCAGCAGACCGGCGAATACATCGACAAGGTGCTCACGCGCCTGACGCTGTGGGGCGCGATCTACGTGGCGGCGGTGTGCCTGGTGCCGGAGCTGCTGGTGTCCTCCCAGGGTGTGCCGTTCCAGTTCGGCGGCACCTCGCTGCTGATCGTCGTGGTCGTGGTCATGGACTTCATGGCGCAGCTGCAGGCTCACATGATGTCGCATCATTATCCCGGCCTGATGAAGAAGGCCAATCTCATGGGCGGCCGCGGTGGCCAGGGCTAGCACAGGTGTACGATGAAAGTTCGTCCGTCAGTCAAGAAAATCTGCAAGCACTGCAAGATCGTGCGACGCCGCGGCGTGGTCTACGTGATCTGCACGGAACCGCGTCACAAGCAGCGCCAGGGCTGAGCGGCACGCTCGGGTTCTGACAGCACGGTCGCGCATTTGCACGAGGACACTCCGTCATGGCACGCATCGCCGGCATCAACATTCCGATGAACAAGCACGTGAGCGTGGGGCTCACGCATATCTACGGCATCGGTCGCTCGCGTGCGCTGGACATCCTGGAGCGCGCCGGCATCCCTGCGACCACCAAGGTCAAGGATCTGACCGAGGCGCACGTTGCGGCAATACGCTCGCAGGTCGCCAGGGTGCCGGTGGAGGGCGATCTGCGCCGCGAGGTGTCCATGAACATCAAGCGGCTGATGGATCTGGGCACGTGGCGGGGGCTGCGCCACCGCAAGGGCCTGCCGGTGCGCGGGCAGCGCACGCGTACCAATGCCCGCACGCGCAAGGGTCCGCGCAAGCAGGCGGTCAAGCTCAATGCGCCGCCGGGCAAGGCCTAGGCCGCGCGCGGCGGCGCACCGCGGCGCGTATGCACCACAGCCGATGATCACGGACCGGCGGGCGTACACGGGGTTCATCCACACTTGAAGCAACGCACAGGCGAGCACATCCATGGCTGAGTCGAAGTCACAGCAGCAGCAGGGCGGCGGCAGCGGCGGCGGGGCCGGCGGCGGCGCGGCGGGCGGGCCGAAAAAGCCCAAGAAGGCGCGCAAGAACGTGCTCGATGCGATCGCGCACGTGCACGCCTCGTTCAACAACACGATCATCACGATCACCGACCGCCAAGGCAACACGCTCTCCTGGGCCACCTCGGGCGGCTGCGGGTTTCGCGGCTCGCGCAAGAGCACGCCGTTCGCGGCGCAGGTGGCGGCCGAGAAGGCCGGCATGGCCGCGCAGGAGCAGGGGGTGCGCAACGTCGAGGTGCGCGTGGCCGGCCCGGGGCCGGGACGCGAGTCGGCGGTGCGCGCGCTCAACGCCTGCGGGCTGAAGATCTCCAGCATCGCGGACGTCACGCCGATTCCGCACAACGGCTGCCGCCCGCCGAAGAAGCGGCGCGTCTGAGAGGAAACAAGCCATGGCGCGTTACATCGGTCCGAAGTGCAAGCTCGCCCGCCGGGAGGGCACGGATCTGTTCCTCAAGAGCGGCTCCAAGCCCCTGGAGAGCAAGTGCAAGCTGCAGGTGCCGCCCGGAGGCATCAAGGGCGAGCGGCGCCAGCGCCTCTCGGATTACGGGCTGCAGCTGCGCGAGAAGCAGAAACTGCGGCGCATGTACGGGGTGCTCGAGCGCCAGTTCCGCAACTACTACCAGGCGGCCGCGCGGCGCACGGGCTCCACCGGCGAGACGCTGCTGAAGCTGCTGGAGTCGCGCCTGGACAACGTCGTGTACCGCATGGGCTTCGCGGCGACGCGCGCCGAGGCGCGCCAGCTGGTCGCGCATCGCGCCGTGGACGTCAACGGTCACATCGTCAACGTGCCCTCGTATCAGTGTCGCGCCGGCGACGTGGTGCAGATCCGCGAGCGCGCGCGCAAGCAGCTGCGCATCGGCAGCGCGCTGGCGGTGGCCACGCAGGTCGGGTTTCCCGAGTGGGTCGAGGTCAGCGACAAGGAATTTCGCGGCGTGTTCAAGGCGGTGCCGGGGCGCGATGAGGTGCTGCCCGACATCAACGAGAATCTGGTGGTCGAGCTGTATTCGAAGTGATGGTTTCCCATCCTGGGGTGTCTAGCATGCAAGCATCGGTATCGGAGTTCCTCAAACCCCGCGTCGTGAAGGTACAGCCGGTCGCACCACGACAGGCGCGCGTGGTGATCGAGCCGTTCGAGCGCGGCTTCGGTCACACGCTCGGCAACGCGCTGCGGCGCGTGCTGCTGTCCTCGATGCCGGGCGCGGCGATCACCGAGGTGGAGATCGACGGAGTGCTGCACGAGTACACCAGCATCGAGGGGGTGCAGGAGGACGTGGTCGACATCCTGCTGAACCTCAAGTCGGTGGCGCTGCGCATGCACTCGCGCGCGAGCGCCGATCTGCGGCTGCACAAGAAGGGTCCCGGCCCGGTGACCGCCGGGGACATCCGCGTGGATCACGACATCGAGGTGGTCAATCCCGAGTTCGTCATCGCCAATCTCACCAAGGCGGGCGAGCTGAGCATGCAGCTGAAAGTGGAGCGCGGCCGCGGCTACCGCCCGGCGGTGCAGCGCGTGAGCTTCGAGGAGCAGAGCCGCCCCATCGGACGGCTGCTGCTGGACGCCTCCTTCAGTCCCGTGCGGCGGGTGACTTACGCCGTGGAAGCCGCGCGCGTCGAGCAGCGCACCGACCTGGACAAGCTCATCATCGACATCGAGACCAACGGCACGATCGAGCCGGAGGAGGCGATTCGCCGCGCCGGCGCGATCCTCAAGGATCAACTGTCGGTGTTCGTGGATCTGCAGGGCGAGGAGGAGGCGGCGGCCAAGACCACCGAGATGCAGTTCGATCCGATCCTGCTGCGCCCGGTGGACGAGCTGGAGCTGACCGTGCGCAGTGCCAACTGCCTGAAGGCCGAAAACATCCACTACATCGGCGATCTGGTCCAGCGCACCGAGGTGGAGTTGTTGCGCACCCCCAATCTCGGCAAGAAATCGCTGACCGAGATCAAGGAGGTGCTGCAGAGTCATGGCCTGATGCTCGGCATGCGTCTGGAAGGCTGGCCGCCCGCCGGGCTGAAACACGAAGAGGAGGCGAGCGGGCTAATCTGAGGC
>Ga0335074_10012433_pt1 | contig 11935 bp, 13 predicted proteins | sample Lox_Sample_23_FD_206715 | JGI IMG/M metagenome (GOLD analysis project Ga0335074, IMG submission 206715) | Soil microbial communities from Loxahatchee National Wildlife Refuge, Florida, United States - Lox_Sample_2.3 | ecosystem: Environmental > Terrestrial > Soil > Wetlands | place: USA...
ACCTCGCCCAGATCCGCGAGACGATCCGGCTGGCCGGCCGGCTCACCCCCGAGGACCTGACGCCGCAGATGCGCTCCGACCTGACCGAGGTGTACCGCCGCTGGCGGGCGGAAGGCTGACAGGGCTCCGCCTCGCTTCAGCACCACCGTTATAACACTGGAACCTTTAGAGCTCTTTGGGCGTTTTTTGGTGCCCTTGCTGCAACTATACGGTCACGAAACTGGAGCATGTCGCGGCAAGTTTCGCCTCGTGCCTGTAAACCAGTAGATCTGACCACGCGTCTATAATCTCGCGTCTATAGTTGCGAGCAGTTGTCAGGCCACTCTTGCAAACAAGAAGTTATCAGGCCGAACTAAGCGGGAGCATGGGAAGGACCAATGGTTCAGTCACTTATGCATGATGCAAACGGGTACGCACAGACGGTCACCACGAACGGCGAGCAGCTCGCGGCCATCCGCGAGGTCATCGCCGGGGGTGTGAGCAGCAGCATGAGATCTCAGGCGATCCCTGAGCCGCTCGTCGTGCAGCGCGCTGAGGGCGACCGGGTGTGGGATGTCGAAGGCAACGAGCTGATCGACATGAACATGGGGTACGGCCCCCACCTGTTTGGCTATGCGGAGCCTGAGTTGGCCGCCGCGCTTGCCCGGCAGCTGACTGAGGGTTCGATGACCGGGCTGCCGCATCGGCTCGACCAGGAGGCGGGCGAACTGGTCGCACGGCTCGTGCCGTCGATCGAGCAGGTTCGCTTCTCCAGCTCGGGGACCGAGGCGATCATGTCCGTGCTGCGCCTGGCCCGGGTGGGCACCGGCCGGATGAAGGTGCTGACCTTCGAAGCGCACTACCACGGGTGGAGCGAGACCGTGATGCGCGCCGGGAAGGCAACCCTCCACCTGCCGGCGCCAGAGTCCGCCGACCCGCTGCCCGGCGCGCCCGGCATGATCCCTGAGGCGCTCGACCACACGCTGCAGATCCCGTGGAACGACCTGGACGCCCTGCGTGCCGTGTTCGAGGCCCATGGCAACGAGATCGCGGCGGTTATCTGCGAGCCGGTGATGGCCAACGCCTGCGTCGTTCCGCCCGCGCCCGGGCAGCTCGAGGAACTGCGCGCGCTGTGTGACCGCTGGGGTGCGTGGCTGATCTTCGACGAGGTGATTACCGGATTCCGGCTCGCGAGCGGCGGGGCGCAGCAGCGCTACGGGGTGCTCCCGGACCTGACTGTGGTCTCTAAGGTGATGGGCGGCGGCATCCCTGTGGCGGCCTTCGGCGGCCCCCGCGACAAGATGGCCCTGCTCGCGGACCAGCGCGCGCTGCACCTCGGGGTCTACGCGGGGAACCACCTATCGGTGCGGGCCTCCGTGACCAACATGCGGAAGATCGAGCGCTCCCCTGAGATCTACGACCGGCTCGAGAAGCACGCTGACTATCTTGAGCAGCGGCTGATCGAGACGTTCGCCGAGCTGGACCGCCTCGCCATGATCAGCCGGGTCGGTTCGCTGCTGTCGGTGTCGCTGCTGACCCGTCCCACCGACCTGTCGCGCGGTCCCCGCGCGGCCGCCCAGGCGATGGACTTCGACGCGCACCGCCAGCTGCAGATCGCAGCCCAGGAACGGGGCGTGTACTTCCACCCGAGCCCGATCGAGCCCTGGTTCCTGAGCCTGTCCCACACCCCAGAAGACATCGATCACGTGGTGTCCGTCGTGCACGACGCGCTGCTCAGCCTGCCCGAGTCGCGATGAGTACCGGCAGCGGCGCCGCGCTGCTCGAGCTGTTGCGGGAGACGGCCGGACGGTCTCCGCAGGCAGTGCTCTTCGCCGAGGAATCGGGGAACACCGCGGCGCGGGACCTCGTCGACTTGGCCGAAACCCGGATCGAAGGCTACCGGCGTGCCGGGATCGGGCCGGGCTGCCGGGTCGGGGTCGTGTCCTGGCCGGCCGCCTCGTTCGTAGCGGACCTGCTCGCGGTGCTCGCGCTTGACGCGGTGGTGATTCCGCTGCCGCGGCATATGAGCGAGTGGGAACTCGAGCGGACCGAGGCGCTTGCTGCCACGACGCACCTGGCCGCGGGGCTTGACTGGCCGCTGCTGCCAGGGCTCGGCGATAAGGTGGCGGGCGAACGACTGATCGCCCGCAGGCCGCCAGGCGAGGCGCCGCCCGGCGGCGCCCACAGCGCTCAGCTCACCTCCGGCACCAGCGGCCGCACCAAGGTCGCCCTGCGTCCGGTCAGCGCGCTGATGCTGGAGGCTGAGCGCTATAGCACCGCGCTGAGTCTGGGCCCCGGTACGGTCATGGCTTGCCCGGTGCCGCTGCATCACGCGTACGGCTTCGGGCTGGCCGCCTTGTCCGCTCCGCTCGCCGGTGCCACCACGCTCGTCACCGGCGTGGACCGGCCTGGGATCCTCTCGCGTGCGCTGCACGAACACGACGTCACGCTGGTCGCCGGCGTGACGCCGCTGCTGCGGCTGCTGGCCGAGGGAATCAGCACCAAGCCAGCGCGGCGCATCGGCTACCTGTCCGCGGGCATGCCGATGGACTCGCGGACGGCTGAGCTCGTCGGGACCGTGCTCGGCGGCTGGCTCGGCGAGGTGTACGGCACGACCGAGACCGGCCCTATCTGCGTTCGGCCGCCAGGCCCCTGGCAGGAAGCGCGCTCGCTTGGCCAGCCGCTCGAGGGGGTCCGGGTGGACCTGCGCCCCCTGGGGTCGGAGCTGGAGCCGTCGGCGGGCGACGCGGCCGACTCGCTGTCGGGTCTGGTCGCGGTCCGCTCGCAGACCGCGATGACCGGGTACCTGTTGCCGGATCGGGTCGATCCCTCGGCGATCGAGGATGGCTTCGTCACCGGCGACATCGGCCGGATGACGCCCTACGGGCTGGTGATCGTGGGCCGGCTGGCCAACTGCATCAACGTCGGCGGCTCGAAGGTCAGCCCGGAGGAAGTCGAGACCGTGCTGCTCGAGTTCCCGACGGTGCGGTCCTGCCTGGTCGACGGTGAACCGGACGAATGGCTCGGCCAGCGGATCAGGGCCACGGTAACTCCGGGCGACGTTGACCTGTCGGCGCTGCGGGCCTTCTGCCGGGAGCGGCTGTCAGGCGGGAAGCAGCCGAGCCGATTCGTCAGCGTCGACAACCTCGAGACCACCGCCACCGGCAAGGTAATACGCAACCAGGTGGTAACGGTCAGCTCGTCGTCCTAGGACGCGGTTAGGTTCCTGCCCAGCCGGTCCAGCGTTCGGTGTGGATCACGATGACCGGCCCGGCCGGGCGGGCCTGCCGGTACTGCGTGTACCGCTCGGCGAGCGTGTCCAGGTGGCGCTGCATGGCCCCACCGTCCGTGACGATACTCGCCCGGCCGTCGACGCGAACCCACCAGAGCGCGGCCCAGTCTTCCGCGTAGTGATCGGCGAGCAGGGCGATCCGCGGATTCTCGCTGATGTTCCGCAGCCGGCGCAGGTTCGTCGTCGTCTTCGGCTTGTGGTCCACCGCCGTGTAGATCCGGTCCCCGTCGACGGCGAACGTGATGGGAACCACGTGCGGGTGCCCGTCCCGCCCTGTCGTGGCCAGCCGCGCCACGCGCGCGGCGGCGAACCGCGCCCGCGCCTCCTCCGTGGTGAGCTTCACACTCCGATTCTCCCGCCCCTGGGTCGTGACACGTGCCGCGAGGCACGACGCGAACCCGGTAGACTTACCGAACGTTGTCCGCGAGGACAGCACGCCGCCTTAGCTCAGTCGGTCAGAGCGACGCACTCGTAATGCGTAGGTCATCGGTTCGATTCCGATAGGCGGCTCCACTGAGGTCTTCACGTTTCGGCGGGGTGGCTGTTCACGTTTGGGCCCTGCCGTGCCGCCGTGACCGCCGCAGGCCAGGACCAGGGACCAGGGAAGATGCATCCCCGCGTTTCCGCGGAAACGCCAGCGCAATTGCGTACAGGGTCTCCGGCGTGTGGGCTGGCCGCGCTTAACCTGTGGTCAGAGCTGAAACAAGATCGCATCCGCGCAGGTCAAAGCTAAACGTGAAGACCTCTCCACTCGGAAAGCCCCAACTACCAGGCATTCCAGCCGGGCGCCGGGCCCAGGTGCATAGCAGGTCGGTCACGCTCATCGGGTGAACACCAGGGCCATGTCACCTGAGCAGGTGCTCCGTGCATCCGCCGAGTGGATCTCTGTATGGTTCCCGGCGCACTCCGTGCACACCGACCTGGGTTGGCTGGAGTATTACTTGCTGGACGGCACCGCAACGGTCATGCGAGTGGGACCGGGCGACATGACGGCGGCGGAATTCGCAGATAGGGTGCTCACCGAGCTGGGGCGTCAGAGCGCAACGCAGGTTCACTGGCAGACTGGCCCCGGGTCCTCGCCCGCCGGGGTCGACCAGGTCCTGACAGGCCTGGGCGCGAGCGTTCACGAGACCATCGACATCTGCGCATACTCGCTTGATCGCGAGTTCCCGGTCGGCTCGCATGCCCCGGGTGTTTCTGTGCGGCCGGTCCGCAGCCGCGATGACGTTGCCTAGTTCGAACGCACCAGCGCGCAAGCCTGGGGCTACCCCCCTCCTTCCGAGGAAGACATCGACAAGACCTTCGCGGGCTCGACAGAGGGTTACTTCATCGGCTGCTGGCGCGGGGTGCCCGCGGGTGCTGGAGGTTATTCCCTGGTCGGAGATGTCGCTCGCTTCTGGGGGACAGCGGTGGAGCCTGAGTTTCGAGGCCGAGGAGTCTATGGAGGACTGGTCCATGCCCGGATGGGGGACGCGCGCGGCCGCGGGGCGAACCTGGCCCTGGTGCATGCCAGGCCGACATCCTCGCCCATCCTCCAACGACTTGGATTCGCCGTCTTTGGCCAGCGGAAAATCTGGTCCATCCCGCGGTAGCTTGCGAGGTGGGAGCCATTGGGGCGAACAACCTCAGGAAGCTGCGGATCACAGGGTAGTGACCGCGCCCCGAGGTGCCCCGGATGCACTGGCTGATATGTGCTGCCGTCGCGGAGCTGGCGGTACAACTCGCGCGCCACGTTACGCTTCAGGCGATCATGATCCGCCGCAGCGCGCGGGCAAGCGGTGCGCGAGCCGGGGGAAAAGGGTCAATTCGGGCTGTGCTATACCGTCAGAGTGAAGTCAGGAGTCACGGCTCGCCAGCGCGTGGAACTTGGTCTGATACCTGCCTGGAGCTCAGAGAGCGAAGCGCCTGAGACGGTCGCGGTCCAGGAGCGCATGGAGTGGCTGGGGGCGGCCGGGATGAGTGTCGCGGTGATCGACGGATACGACATCGCCTGGGAAGCCGGGTACGGGCTGGCCGACGCCGTCGAGCGGACGCCAGTCCGCAGTGGGACGCTGTTCCTGGCCGGGTCGATCAGTAAGTCTGTGAACGCGGCCGGTGTGATGAGGCTGGTGGAGCGCGGGGAACTGGACCTCGACCGTGACGTCAACGAGTTCTTGCGGTCCTGGAAGGTCCCGGCACAGGCTGGCTGGCAGGCGATCGTCACCCTGCGCCAGCTCCTGAGCCACACCGCGGGGACCACTGTGCACGGGTTCCCGGGCTATGGCCGGGGGACCGCCCTGCCCACGACGGCGGACATCCTCGACGGGAGGCGCCCTGCCAACACGCCTCCCGTCCGTGTCAACCAGCTCCCCGGCGTGAGCTTCCGGTACTCGGGGGGCGGCACGACCATCGTGCAGCAGCTCCTGGTTGACGTCTGCGGCCTGTCCTACCCGGACTTGATGCGGGCGCTCGTTCTCGAGCCGGCGGGGATGACCTCGAGCACGTTCGAGCAGCCGCCCCCGCCGCCGCTGGTCGAGCGCTGTGCGAGCGGCCACGGCTGGTACGGCAACCGGATCGAGGGACGCTGGCATCTTTATCCCGAGATGGCCGCGGCTGGGCTGTGGACGACCGCTGGCGACCTGGCCCGGTTCGCGCTCGAGATACAGCGATCGCTGCGCGGCGAATCGGATCTGCTGACACCGGACGGCGCTCGGGAGATGCTGACGGAGCCTGCCGGCTCCAGCTCCTATGGGCTCGGTTTCATGCTACAGGGCGACGGCGGCAGCGCTCGGTTCGGTCACGGCGGGGCGGACGAAGGTTTCTTCGCCGGATTGTGGGCGTATCGCCAGCGCGGACAGGGAGCAGCCGTTATGACCAACTCCAATCCCGGGACGCAGATGATCTCCGAGGTGCTCAACGGCATCGCTCGCGCCTATGACTGGCCCGGCTGGCTGAGAGAGGCCCCGGCCGGCGACGGAGAGATCGATCCCGGCCATGCCGGGACCTATCAGGCGGATCGGGTGCGAATCGGGGTCCGCGTGGATGACACCGTCTGGTTGGAGGTGGAGAACCAGCCTCCCGTACGGCTTCTCCCCCAGCCCGACGGCGGCTACCGGCTCCACGGGCTCGAGGGCTCGGTGCGGATCGATGGACACCTGCTGGTGCTGAAGCAGGAGGGAGGTCAACTGGAGGCCCGGCGGGTCGCCGAATAGGAGAGGCGTCGGCTGGGCGGTGTTTCACGCCTCTCGTAATGCGTAGGTCATCGGTTCGATTCCGACAGGCGGCTCCACCCGAAAACCCGGTGCTGCCAGGCATTCACGATCCGGCCGGGTTGGGGGGATCGACTTGGAACAGCGCGCCGGGACCCTGCGGGCCGCCGGACGGCGGGGTGCTAGTGCAGGTATAAGAGCTGGTGTAGACGAGCACGAAGTCGACCTGCTGGTGCGGAGTGAGCTGGAAGACGCCGAAGCTGAGTTCGGTGCCCGCCGGCATGGCAGCGGGGTTGAACGTGATGGTGGGACGCAGACCCTTTGGCAGCCGCACGAACCCGGACCGCGGGGGTGGGTAAAACGAAACTACCTGCGAAAAGCCGTCCGGCGCGGGATCTGAGGAGCAGAAGCTTCCGGAGGTGACCAACGCCCGGATGCCATCGTGCCGAAGGTCGTTCTGCAGGGCCGCGGTGTCGAGCAACTCAGTGGGGTTGATGGTCAGCGTGGCCGTGCCGTTGGCGTGCTCGACCAGAATGAAGGCCGCGGTCCGGATCGTTCCGGTGTCGCGGGCCGGGGCCGAGCCGAGGACCCCGGTCAGCCCAAGGACCAGCGCGGCGCCTGCGGCGACACCAGCGGCTGACAGGCCCGCGATTCCGGTCAGCCGGTGCCGCCGGTGCGCGCGGCCCCTGGCCGTGATCGTCTCCAGCGGCGGCCGCTGTGGCGCGGTGATGCCGGTCAGGGATTGCCGCAGTTCGCGGGTGAGGACGCTGTCAGTCATCTGCTCGTGGTCGTTCATCGTTCCATCTCCGTGGTAGCGCGGGCGGCGGCGAGTTCGCGGCGAAGGGCTGTCATAGCCCGGGCCTGGTGAGCGCGGACGGTTCCCGGCGCGATGCCCAGCTGCCTGGCGGTCGTGCCGATGTCCAGGTCGAGGAAGACACGCAGCACGATCACCTGGCGCTGGCGGGCGGGCAGGCGGCGCAACGCGGTGAGCACAACCGCATCCAGGCCGTTTCCTTGGCTATGGCTCGCCGCGATGTCGTGATTGGCCAGCGGCGTTTCCCTGCCACGCCGGCGCCACCACGACGCCCCTGTATTCAGCGCCGTGCGCACCACCCATGCCCGCGGAGCGGGGTGGCGGCTCACCTTCGCCCAGGACGCCCAGGCCCGGGCAAACGCCTCCGCGACCTGGTCCTCGGCCAGTGCCATGCTGCCGGTGCTGGCAGCGACTACCGTCAGGCACGGCTCCCAGCTGTCCGCGAAGAAGTCCGCGAACCCCGACTTGTCTTGGCTCACACCCATTAACCCGCGAAAGACTCCAGACGCTTACCTCGTCGAGAAAATCTTCGCCGCCCATAGCCCAATGTCCATGATCACGAAGGGTCCGGGCTGCTGTGGCAGCCACAAGTCTTCGCGATCATGAAATCCGGCAGCCGCGGGCCGCGCGGTTTGCGCAGAAAGTACCAAATTATCGGTCAACTGGCGCAGCACACTCAAATTGGGATCGAACCGCATGCGTGATCCTCGCTAACCGCGGCACGTAGGCGCATAATCGAGATATGACGCGAGAACGCCGACATGCTGCGAACGGACGCGGTCTGGCTCGCGCGGTGCACTGGGTCCGCGACCATCTTCCCAGGTGGCGAAGATGGCGCGGATGGCGCAGGCGGCCGCCGGTAGCGGGCGTTCGCGAACCCCGCCGGCCGAAGCCCACTCTTCCGGCAGCCGCGGTTGCGCTTAAAGAGCCGCGCACCATGCGCCGGATCAAGCTGGGCATAAGGCGTACGGGCGAGCACACCTAGCAGGAGCCCGCGAGCAAGTCCAGGACCTGCTGGTGCAGGGCGGGCACCTGCTGTTCGGTTTCCGGCTTCATCAGCACACTGCGCAAAATGCGTCCCCTCGGCACGTCGGCCACAACGTGGTGCCCGCGGGCGATCAGGCTGGCGCCATCCACCGAGTAGGTGGCCACGAACAGTGACTCGGTGGCGGGCAGGTGCATGCCGGCGTCAAGCACGTGTGCGCTGGCATGGTCGATCTCCGATAGCCGGGGCCGAGTGGGGAAGTAACTCAGGATGTCCAGTTGCGGGCGCTGGAAAAAGGTGAGTTCGCCGCTCGTGTCGATGAGATCGGCCCAGGCCAGGGCCGCGCGCCGCCCGGGGCGCAGCACCGCGCCCAGGCCGGCGGGAGTCAGGGGCAGCAGCTGCAAGGTGAGCCAGAGCGCGGCGGCCGCCGCGCCGGCGCGGGAGCACTCCAGGGAGATCTCGCCCAGGTGCAGCTCATCCGAGGTGAAGTAGGTGTAGGGCGAGTCGTGCAGGTAGTGCCGGGCGACGCCGGGATCGCGGAAGAGCACCGCGCCGCAGCCGTAGGGCTGCAGGCCGTGCTTGTGCGGGTCGATGACCACCGAGTCGCACTCGCCGATGGCGGCGAACGGCGCGGCCGCCACCCCATCGGCGGCATCGTCGGCGATCAGCCGGAAGAAACCGCCGTAGGCGGCATCCACGTGCACCCGGGCGCCGTAGCGGCGGCAGAGCGCGACGATCTCGTGTACCGCGTCGATCGCTCCCAACCCGGTGGTGCCACAGGTGGCCACCACCGTGCCGATGCGGCCATCGCGCAGCGTCTCCTCCAGCGCCTGCAGATCCATGGTGCCGTCGGCGGTGGTGGGCACAACCACCGACTCGACGCCGAGCAGATGACACATGCGCCCGTGCGTGTAGTGGGCATCGGCGCTGTGCGCGATCGCCTTACCCGGGTGGATCTCGCGGGCGACGAAGAGCGCTTCCAGGTTCGCGATGGTGCCGCTGCTGGTCAGGTGCCCCAGGTGCACGGAGAATCCGAACATCGCGGCCAGTTGCGCCACGACCTCTTTCTCCATCCGGGCGGTGGCCGGCCCGCCGTCCAGGGCGTGATTGTTCGGGTTGATCAGCATGGCGCTGACGTAGCCGATCACCGCCGCCGGATGCGGTGGCTTGAGCATCTGCCCGGCGTAACGGGGATGGAAGAACGGGTAGTTGTCCCGCAGCCTCTCGTGCAGCGCGTCGGTGGCCTTCCGGAGTTGGTCCAGCGGCACGTCCAGCGACGGATGTGGCGCGAAATCGCCGAACTCGGCCATCCATTCGCTCACCTTGTCCACTGTCTGGCGCAGCTGCTCGGCGAGTTCGCCTGATCCTGCCGGGCCGGCGTGCAGCACGCCGGTCTGCTGTGCGGGGACGACTGGCCTGCTGGCCACGTTGGGGCTCCTCCCGGACGGCTCGTGGTGTTCCGGTTGGCCCTCAGCTCTGACACCATGCGCGTGTGAACGAGGCCTGGGAAAGCTTCATGGCAGCGTGCAGGGACGCTCAGCGCGAGATGGGTGCGGGGCGACCGGAACCCTTTAAGGCCCTATGGTCGCACACCGACGACGTAGTGATCATGGGCGGATTCGGCGGCTACGAGCGCGGCTGGGAGCAGGTCAGCGCCCGCCTCGACTGGGCTTCGAAAGGCATCGCGGCCACGGATCGCAGCGAGGAAAATGTCGTGACGGTGGTCGGTGAGGATGTCGCCTACACCGTCGACCTGGAGCACATGACCCGGCACGCCGGCGGCGAGCCGCGGCCGTACACGCTTCGCTGTACGCAGGCATACCGCCTCGAGGACGGTGAGTGGAAGGTGGTCCTGCGCCACGCGGACGAGCTCTTGCAAGAAGACGAGCAGCAGCGATAACCCCATGCTGGTAGTCGGGCAAAGGTACCCTAACCTGCATGAATCACCCCGAAGAGATCACCCCGGAGCATGCCGAGCGGCTGGTCACACTGCTCGCCATGATGGGTGACCTCGACCGCGAAGCCCTCGGCTTCCTCGTTGGCCACATGGCGTCCAAGGACCTCGACCTCGCGATCGAGGCCTACGGCGCGCTCATGGCGACCGAGCTCCCACTGGATGGCTCGTGAGGAAGTGAAGTGCGGAATCGGTTCGTCTTTCTATCGGCTGTGACCAGTTTCTGCATCTTCATATCACTTATGGCCATTCTGGCGACCGATTTACCCGGAATATGCCTACGGAACTGATAGGGAGTCGCCGAAGTGATAGAAAGATGCCCGCTCAGGAGTGCCCGCGTGACCCCATGGGAACTCTTCGACCCCAAATGCCACGGGTTCCAGGCGGCAACCACCGAGGCGAACCATTCGGCGTCATCGAGCCACGGGCAATGCCCGACTGCGCGGGTCATGTTACGCGTTCGGGTTGCCGGGTAGTGCGACCCAACTTGGCTCACGATTTGGGTGGCGCGGCTGAGGCCAATGGGTGGTCCTGTTCCGCTGCCGGCGTCTGACTGGGCTCTAGGGAACAGCCGACACCCTGAATGGCGGCTTGGGGCATATTCGGATGCTTGCCTGCGAGGCATCTGACACGCTGAGCGTGTGAATCGCGATCCCGTTTCCGACGCACGCGATGTGGTTGCCGAGCTGTTCCCCCAGGCAGTGTGGGCCCTGCTCGCCGGTAGCGTGACTACCGCCTAGCGGACCGCTGGGTCGGATCTCGACATCGTGGTGCTGCTCCCCGGGGGCGAACTGCAGGCCCCGTACCGTGACTCCCGGCACTTTCGCGGCTGGCCAGTCGAATTGTTTGTCCATGATGAGCTGTCGCTGGCCCACTACCTGGCCAAGGATCTGCCGGGACGGCGCCCAGTCATGCACCGCATGGTTGCCAGCGGCGTGCCGCTTGCGGGCGATCCAGGGGAGTGGCGGGATCGATGCGCCAGGACCTTGGCGGCCGGGCCGGACCCGCTGAGCGACGCCGAGCTCGCGTCGCGGCGGTACCTCTTGACGGACCTGCTCGATGACCTGACTCACGCCGCTGACCGGGGCGAGCGTGCTGTCATCGCGGCGGTCGCCTGGATCGCGATCGCTGAGCAAGCGCTCGCCTTGGCGGCGCACTGGACCGGCAGCGGTAAGTAGCTGCTGCGCGAGTTGCGCGACTTGGACGCGGAGCTTGCCGACCGGTGGCTGGAGGCCCAGGGCGACCCGGACGCCATCGCGGCGCTTATCCGCCTCGTGCTCGGTAATCACGGCGGTTCGCTCTTCGACGGCTACCGCCTCGCCGGTGAACGGCAAACTGCGGCCGGTGGCACCATATCGGCTAGCTGACCACAAGGAGTCGGTCGCCACTGGGCACCTGGCCGCAGATTTGTGGTCAACCACCGAGGCGAACCATTCGGCGTCATCGAGCCACGGGCAATGCCGGACTGCGCGGGTCATGTTACGCGTTCGGGTTGCCGGGTAGTGCGAGGGCCGGGGCACGGGAAAGGGCGTAGCAATGGAGCATTCCGCTAATTCGACCGGCGAGCTCGTGAAGCAGCTGTCCGAGCAGGTGTCGCTGCTTGTGCGCGACGAACTGAAGATGGCCCGGCTGGAGCTGAGCCGCAAAGGCAAGCAGGCGGGCCTGGGCATGGGGATGTTCGGCGTCAGCGGGCTGGGCGCCTTGTACGGCGTGGCGTGCCTGC
>Ga0335074_10012434_pt1 | contig 11935 bp, 8 predicted proteins | sample Lox_Sample_23_FD_206715 | JGI IMG/M metagenome (GOLD analysis project Ga0335074, IMG submission 206715) | Soil microbial communities from Loxahatchee National Wildlife Refuge, Florida, United States - Lox_Sample_2.3 | ecosystem: Environmental > Terrestrial > Soil > Wetlands | place: USA: Florida...
GTTTTTTGCGGAAATCCCGTCGAACAGCATTCGCCGGTGGACGCCGGGCAAAGGCGTGAGCATCTTCCTGCAACCGAGCGGCTACAAAGGCTCCGCTCCTTACGGCGGCAAGGAGCCCGGCTCGAACGGCATGACGCTCGACGCGCGCGGCCGCTTGACCGTGGCAGGCCATGCGCAGCGCGACGTCTTTCGCTTCGAGTCGCTCGATGCCAAAGGGCCGATCACCATCCTTGCCGACCGCTACCAGGGCAAGCGCCTCAACAGCCCGAATGACCTGGTGTACCGCTCCGACGGCTCGCTCTACTTCACCGATCCGCCGTACGGCCTGCGCACGCAGAACGACTCGGACCCGGAGAAGGAGCTCAAGGTCAACGGCGTCTACCGCATTCCGCGGGCTCTTGAGCATAAGCCCGGCGCACCGCCCGCAAATGACCTGCAGCTTGTGGTCAGCGATCTGCCGCGGCCCAACGGAATTGCTTTTTCCCCGGACGAAAAATATCTCTACGTCGATAACTCTGAACCGAAGAAGATCTGGATGCGCTATCGCGTGAAGCCCGATGGCACGTTGACCGACCCCAAGCTGCTTTACGATGCAACAGCCGATCCGCGCATGGGAGGGCCTGACGGCATGAAGGTCGATATGGAGGGCAATATTTACAGCGCGGGGCCCGGCGGCGTGTGGATCTTTTCGCCCCAGGGCAAGCCGCTGGGAACGATCGTGATGCCCGAGCGCACGGCGAATCTGGCTTGGGCTGGCCCCGACCGCAAGACGCTTTACATCTGCGCCAGCACCAGCATCTACCGCGTGCATCTCAAGATTGCCGGCGAACCGGTGGTGGAAGGCAGATAGCGAAGTTAGCGGGGCTGGCCTCGCTTCGCTCGTGTTCGCGGAGCTAGTCTAACTCCGCCAACCCCGCTAGCGCCGCCAACTCCGCTGCCTTTACGTCACCGGGCCCGGATTGAAGAGCACGAAGTCATTGTGCAGCCCCCAATGGTCGGCCCAGGTTTTCTTGCGGCCACTGGCGACCTGCAAAACCAGGGAAAAGATTTGCCAGCCAACTTCTTCTACGGTCGCATCGCCGGTTGCAATCGATCCGGCGTTCACGTCAATCAGGTCGGGCCAGCGCGCGGCGAGGCCGCTGTTCGACGCCACTTTGATCACCGGCGCCATCGACAGTCCGTAGGGAGTGCCACGGCCGGTAGTGAAGATGTGCACGTTCATTCCCGCGGCCAGTTGCAGCGTTCCGCAGATGAAGTCGCTGGCGGGAGTGGCGGCAAACACGAGGCCCTTCTGCGTCACGCGCTGGCCTGGCGTGGCCACGCCCATCAGTGCCGTGCTGCCGGCCTTGGCAATCGAGCCCATTGCCTTTTCGACAATGTTCGCCAAGCCGCCCTGCTTGTTGCCTGGCGTGGGATTTGCGGTTCGATCGGCGCCGCCTGCGCGCAGATACTCGTCGTACCATGCCATCTCGCGGACAAAATCACGCGCAACCTCGGGCGTGGCCGCTCGCGCGGTGAGCAGATGCGCCGCATCGCGCACTTCAGTCACTTCAGAGAACATCACCGTAGCGCCGGCGCGCACCAATAGGTCGGCGGCAAAGCCCACTGCCGGATTTGCGGTCACGCCCGACATCGCATCGGAACCGCCGCACTGCAGGCCGACTACGAGATCGGCAGCGGGACACTTGACGCGCCGCCGCTCATTCAGCCGTGCCAGCTTCTTCTCGGCCAGCGCCATGATGTTCGCGACAATCTCGCCAAATCCCTCGTGGGCCTCCTGCATCACCGCGAGGCTGGGCTCGGCTTCGAGGACCGGCAGTTCGCTTGCAGGCATCAGCCGCACCGGCTGCATTTTCTCGCAGCCCAGGCTCACCACCAGCAATTCGCCGCCGAAGTTGGCGTGCTGCGCAAGATTGCGCAGCGTGCGGATGGGGATCGCCGCCCCAGGCGCATCGATCGCCACGCCGCAGCCGTAAGGATGCGTGATGGCAACGACATCATCCACGTTCTTATAGTGCGGAAGCACCTCAGTCTTGATGCGCTTCACGGCATACTCCACCGTCGCTGCCACGCATTGCACGGTCGTGCTGATACCGAGAATGTTCTTCGTGCCTACAGAGCCATCGGGATTGCGATAACCCTCGAAGGTGTATTCATCAAGCCGCGGTAGCGGTTCAGGTGTCGCGGTGGCAAGGGGGCAATCTGCCAGCGATGGAGGATCGGGCGGCGTGATGAGTCCCTCGTGTACCCAACTGCCGCGCGGAATCGCGCAATTTGCGTAACCGATTGTCACGCCATAGCGAACGATCGCATCGCCCTCGGCAAAATCCGCGAGCGCAACCTTGTGTGCTTCGGGGATTATCTCTGTGAGCACCAGTCCGTCTGACAATCGCATGCCCGCGCGCAAACCGCCTTCATTAACCACAACGGCGACATTGTCGCCGGCGTGGGCGCGGACCAGGCGGGGCTCGAAAGAAGTCATGACTGTTATGGTAGCCCGGCTGTCAGGCTCGGCAAAGGCATGGCCGCTTCGGGTCGAACCTCCATCCGGGAATGAGAAACTGCATCGCGATCCCATCGTCGCGCGCGCCAAGCCCCTTCGATTTGTAAAGATCGTGAGCGCGATCGATTGCGTTGAAATCCAGTTCCACGCCCAGTCCCGGCCGTTGCGGCACTTCGATTGCACCGCCCCGAATCCTGAGCGGATTCAGCGTCAGATGCTGCCCATCCTGCCAGATCCAGTGCGTGTCAATGGCCGTGATCGCGCCGGGCGCCGCGGCGGCAACGTGGGTGACCATGGCCAAGGAAATGTCGAAGTGGTTGTTCGAGTGCGATCCCCACGTGAGTCCATTTTCGCGGCAGGTTTGCGCAACACGCACCGCGCCCTGCATCGTCCAGAAGTGTGGATCGGCAAGCGGGATGTCGACGGCGTGCAGTGCGATGGCGTGCCGCAGCTCGCGCCAGTCCGTCGCGACCATGTTGGTCGCTGTGGGCAGGCCAGTCGCCTGGCGAAACTCCGCCATGATCTCGCGGCCTGAAAATCCCTGCTCCGCTCCGCAGGGGTCCTCGGCATACGCCAGAACATCGTCCTTGCCCTTGCACAGTGCGATTGCTTCCTTCAGCGACCATGCGCCGTTGGGGTCAAGAGTAATGCGGGCATTCGGAAATCGCTCATGCAGCGCATCGACGGCTTTCATCTCCTCCGCGCCGTCAAGCACGCCGCCCTTCAGCTTGAAGTCGTTGAACCCGTACTGCGCCCGCGCCGCCTCGGCCAGCCGCACAATTGCCTCGGGCGTCAGCGCTTCCTCATCGCGCACCCTGAACCAGCCGCTCGCGCTCACGCCCGCGCGCCGGTAATCCAGCCCCGTCTTCCTGCTGTCGCCAATGAAAAACAGGTAGCCGAGTACGGGAACGGTCGCTCGCTGCTGCCCTTGACCAAGCAGCGCCGCAACCGGCTTGCCAAGGAACTGCCCCAGCAGATCAAGCAGCGCCGATTCAATCGCCGTCATCGCGTGGATGGTCACGCGCTGATCGAACGTCTGCTGCCCGCGCCCCGCCACATCGCGATCGCCAAACCGCTCGCGCACGGTGCCCAGAACCGCGTTATACGCAGCGACCTCGCTGCCCACGACAAGGGGCACCGACTCTTCGAGAACCTTACGAATCTTCTCGCCGCCAGGGACCTCGCCGGCGCCGGTATTGCCGGCATCATCCGTGAGCATGACGAGATTGCGCGTGAAGTACGGCCCGTGTGCGCCGCTCAGGTTGAGCAGCATGCTGTCGCGCCCGGCCACCGGCACCACACGCATCGCCGTCACACGCGGCGATTCGCCTCTGATGGCACTCCCACGCCCGTTCATTGTGTTCGTTTCGGTCGTTCGCATGCCTCTCCGCTGCCGGACATCATAACATCGGATAAGTCTCGTCTCCTTGGCGCCGGCATGATCTCGCTTTACAGACCGACGCCCCGTCGCATACAAGTTGGAGATCGGTGTTCGGGAAGGGAAAAATGAATCGAAGAGAATTCCTTGTTTCAAGCGGCGCAGCAGGAATGGCCGCCGCCACCGCAGCCGCACCCATGCGCGCCAGGGCAGCAACGTCCTCTCAGCCTGTCCTAATGAAGCTTGGCGACCAGACTCAGCCCACCAGCGAGACGCATCTCAAGTATCAAGCGCGTTACAGCGTGCGCAATATTTGCGGCTATCCGCAGATTGAGAGCGACCGGCTCTATGCCACCGTGGACGAGCTCAAGCGCATGACCGATATGGCGGCGAAATACGGCATCTCAGTCGACTGCATTGCACCGCCTTTCCTGGCTTCTTCCTACATCGACACAGAGAAGCATCCCGCCATCATGCTGGCCGAAAGTCCGGAGCGCGACCGCGACATCGAGCAACTGCAAACGCTCATTCGCAACTGCGCGCAGGCAGGCATTCCGTCGATCAAATACAACATGAGCATCCTCGGCGTGCTGCGTACCGGCCGCGTGCAGGGCCGTGGCGACGCGCTCTATCACCAATGGAAGCTCTCCGAAGCGCACCCCAAAACCCCGCTCACCCGCGCAGGTGTGGTCAACGCCGACGCCTTCTGGGAGCGCATCACCTACTTTCTCGACCGCGTCATCCCGGTCGCCAACGAGTACAAGATCCGCATGGCCTGCCATCCGCAGGATCCCGGCGTGCCGCCCGAAGGCTACCAGGGAGTGAACCGCGTGCTCGGAACGGTCGATGGGCTCAAAAGATTCATCACCATCCAGGAGAGCCCCTATCACGGGCTGAACTTCTGCCAGGGAACCATCTCTGAGGATCTTGAGGACCCGGGCACACAAATCTTCGACGTCATCCGCTACTTCGGGACACGCAAGAAGATCTTCAATGTGCACTTTCGCAATATTCGCGGCCATCGCAACGACTTCATTGAGGTCTATCCCGACGAAGGCGACGTCGATTTTGTCAAAGCCATTCGCGTGTACAAGGAAGTAGGCTATCCGTATATGATCATGCCCGATCATGTGCCGCTCGCCGCGGACAATGCCGATCCCGGCTCGTTGCAGTCGTTTGCATTTTGTTATGGGTATATTCGCGCGCTGATCCAGTCGGTGAGCGAAGAATCCTGAGTCGAGGCGCGGGCGTGCTACCGTAAGAACGAATTAAGATTGCCGTACCCATCCCCCGCATCATGAGGGCAACCTTGGCTGAAGCGCGGCAAACGCGAGTTCGCTATCTCATCATCACCGTCCTCTTCCTCGTAAGTTGTTTCAGCTTTGCCGACCGCTCGGCTCTCTCGCAGGCTGCATCGGTGATGCCCAAAGGCATGAACCTGAACGCGGAGAGGATGGGCTATCTGCTGTTCGCCTTTGGGTGGGCCTACGCGCTGGGGCAGCTTCCTTCTGGCGGCCTGCTCGACCGCTTTGGATCGAAACGCGTTTACGGGATCGCCATCATCGGCTGGTCGATCTGCGCTTTCTTCACGGCAATGGCGGGCTATCTGGCCGCCAGCGCCGCGTTCACGGCGATTTTTATTCTGCGCGTGTTCTCAGGGCTGTTTCAATCGCCGGTATTTCCCGGCAATGGCCGCATCGTTGCTGCCTGGTTTCCAACTTCCGAGCGCGGCCGCGCCTCGGCAATTTTCAATGCGTCGCAGTACTTCGCGCTGCCCATCTTCGCCCCCATCTTCGGATGGTTGATTCACATCGACGGCTGGCGCAGTTGCTTCTGGTTCATGGGCGGACTGGGCGGCCTGCTCACAATCATCTGGTTCACCAATATTTTCGGCGTCAGAACTCACCCGCGCATCGCGCCCGCCGAGATCGACTTCATCGAGCGCGGAGGCGGCTTGGTCAATACCGATTCGGCCACGAGCGCCCGCAAGAACACGCTCACCTGGGCCACTGTGAAAAAGCTCCTCAGCTACCGCATGCTGGTCGGCGTCTACATCGGGCAGTTCTGCATCACTACGCTCACCTGGTTCTTTCTCACCTGGTTTCCGATTTATCTTGCGCAGGCGCGCCACATGTCAGTCATCAAGGTGGGCCTTGCAGCAGGTGTGCCGGGGCTTTGCGGAGGGATCGGCGGAATTCTCGGCGGCGTTATCTCCGACAAGCTGCTCAACCGTGGTTACTCGATCAGTTTCGCGCGCAAGGTTCCTATCATGGCCGGGATGGCGCTCGCCATCAGCATCATCGCATGCAATTACGCTTCGTCGCAGAGTCTTATGCTGTTCTTCATGTCGGTCTCGTTCTTTGGTAAGGGAATCGGAGCGCTGGGCTGGACGGTGGTCTCCGATACCTCGCCGAAAAACATGGTCGGCATTAACGGTGCGCTCTTCAATCTCTTCGGCAATATGGCGGGAATCACGACGCCGCTGATCATCGGCCCCATTGTGGTCAGGACGCATTCTTATAACGGCGCGCTGATTTTTATAGCCTGCATCGCGTTTTGCGTGATCCTGAGCTACGGCTTCATTGTGGGCGAGATCAGGCGGCTCGATTTTTCATCGGATCATCCACATTCGGTGTCATCCTGAGCGGAGGTCGCCGCAGCGATCGAAGCCGAGGGACCTGCATTTTCTTCCAATCTTGCGCAGAAGCTTAGAATCTGCAAAGGAGCTCAACCCATGCCCGACGAGTCCGGCAATCTTCCACGCAACGCGTTCAAAGAAGCCCTTTCGCGCGGCGACCGCCAGGTTGGGCTGTGGTGCGCGCTGGCGAACCCCGTCGCCGCGGAGATTCTAGCGGGGGCAGGATTCGATTGGATCGTTATCGACGGCGAGCATGCCCCCAACGACATCACCACGCTTTTGCCGCAGTTGCAGGCCATGCGCGGCGGAACCGCAGAGCCGGTCTTCCGCGTGCCATGGAACGATCCGGTCATCATAAAACGGGCGCTCGACGTGGGCGCGAGGTCGTTGCTCATTCCCTTCGTGCAGAACGCCGAGGAGGCGCGCAAAGCCGTCGCTGCTACGCGGTATCCGCCGCTGGGGATTCGCGGCGTGGCCGTTACACCACGAGCGACCAACTACGGCCGCACGCAAGGCTATCATCGCAGCGCTCACCTCGAGACGTGCGTCCTCGTGCAGCTCGAAACCAAGGCTGCGCTGAACGAAATCGAAGCAGTTGCGGCGGTGGAAGGCGTGGATGGTATTTTCATCGGCCCCAGCGATCTGGCCGCGGCCCTTGGCCATCTCGGCAATCCCAAGCACCCTGAGGTGCAGGCGGCCATCAAGGATGCCGCTGCGCGCGTCCGAGCCGCCGGTAAATCCGCGGGCTTTTTGACAGGAAACGTCGACGATGCCGAAGCGTTCTTCGCGATGGGCTACAACTTCACCGCCGTTGGCAGCGACGTAGGCATTCTGGCACGCAACGCAGAAAGCATCGCGGCGCGCTTTCGGAAGAAGTAGCGCGACGCCCACCCAAATCTGGCGTGAGCGGGATCATCGATGAATCTCTGGTTTGCTAACCAACGACTATCCCGCCGGGTGGCGTGGCCGCGGTTTTGACGTTGACGGCGTGGTCGACGGCGGGTTCGGTTCCCACATTCTTCAGCCCGTTCGGTTGGTTCGACCCGTCGAAGATCATCGAGCCGGGTCCGCCGCGTGTCAACTCGCGATTTGAGAGTGTCTCGACCGCGCCTTGGCGGATGCATCCGAACTGGCGCACGTGATGGGATCGCACGTATTCGACTGGAACTCGCTTACCGACGAGCCGAATGCGAATGGGACGGTGCGAACTGTGTGCAGCACGCCGACCGCGATGATCAATTCCTAGTTGGGATGCTTGTGCGGTGGGTGCGGCGACTTACCGGGATTGAGCGTGGTGGTCTGTCGCCGGCGACGGCGGTGAGAGCGGCAAAGGGTTCTCTGCGGTTCATGGCTGGTTTTCCTTTGCGGATGAAAATTCGATGCAACGCGAAGCCGGAGCGGGTCGATCTTCCCGCCGTGGTGCTCGCAGTCCCTTATATCCAAACGCTGCTAGATCGCGCAAACAGCAAGGGCCCGCGGTGCGCGAGCCCTTGCCGTCTGGGTAAGGAGTTAGGGAAAGGCACCTACCTCTGCGCCGTCTGCAGCGGCTTTTGTCCGTTCGCAGCAGGCGGGTTCACGTGCGCATTCAGGAAGTCGGTCAGGTCTTCGACATCCTGCTTTGTCCCAACCATGGGGGGCATAAAGTGGTGATACGGCGAATCGGCCTTGTACTCGTGCAGCATGGTGATGAAGCTTTCGATATTGGCTCGGTCGCGCCCGCCGAGCAATTTCACGAGGGGCCGGTAACCCTGGAGCGTGTGGCATGATCCACACTCACCGCGGAAGATCGCCTCGCCGCGGGAATAGCTCGTGTCTGCGCCGTTCCAGACCCAGTTGGAATGAACCAGGTAGCCCTGCTGGTCGATTTTGCTTGCGTAGGGAACGCGTACTCCATTTGAGTACATCCAGCGGCCGATCACGTAGGGCTTGCGCAGCATCTCGCGCGAGTATTCGCCGGCCGCCGTCGCCATGAGCGCAAGCAACAGGATCGCGACCGCATGGGATAGATTAAAGTCGACTGGATTGCGATAGGCCAGGAAATAGGCGACGCCGATGATCGTGGCTGAGGTGATCACGATGAGCAGCGCGATGCGCGTGATGGTCGAAAACGTGCCGGAGCCGATGGTGTCGATGCCCAGCATCAAAAGCGCACGCTGCGAAGCGGGCACCATATAGAGGTACCACGCAAACAAGATCGGCATGGCGACGAAAGAAGGCACCAGCCACTTCACGCTCCACTTCACCAGCGAGGACTTCAGCGCGGGCTGCCTGCCGCCATCGATGCGGCTGGCGCTGATGAGAGCCCAGATGCCCGCCAGCGAGGCGCAAACGCAGGTGCGCAGCAGCAGGCTCGGCCAATACGTGGGATTGAAGAAGGCATTCCAGAACTTGCTCGCTTCGCTGCCCGTGCCGGCGACGGAGAGCCAGGTGTCGCCCGGCGTCAGCATGAAGGTAAGAATGCCGTTGATGATGATCAGCGTGGCGACCGAAGCGCTTGCATAGACCCAGCCCACCGTCAGGTGCAGCTTGGCGTCAATCCTGTTCCAGGTGTAGTAGTAGACGATCGCTGTCGAGAGCTCGATGAGGAAGAACACCCATTCCATCGCCCAGCCAAACACAAAATTGTGGATCAGCGTGCTGGTGGCTTCGGGATGCGTGAGCCCAATAGCGAACCAGATGCCCACGCCGGAGATGGTGCCAAATACGCCGGTGAGAACCAGGAAGAATTTTGAGTAACCGACCAACTCCTGCAGCCAGTCGGCGCGGCCTTCGCGCAGCGCCTTGCGCTCTGCCAGCGGCAAGTAGAGTCCGCCACCGACGGCAAACTGCGAAATCATGACGTGGAAGATGGCGATGATGCCGATCACCCAGCCCGAGCCGAGATAAGGAATGTCCCAGAAAGGGTAGTTCATAAAGGCTAGCTCCTGGCTTTCAGCCCTCAGCTTTCAGCCGACCCTGCTTAGCCTGCCATGCTGGGATGCGGCCAAGCTGAAGGCTAACAACTGAAAGCTGTCTCACCGAATCGTCCAGTACCCGATCACCGTTGTGGCCAGCAGCGCGAAAACCGCCAGCAAACCGAAGTAGTGCGCCATTCGCGCGCGCCGCCCTGATTCCCTGCTCTTGTCATAGAAGGGAATCAGGATCCACAGCACAATGCCCAGAGTGAACAGCAGCAACCCCGCAACCTCGCCTGCTTCGCCTGGCAACACCGTGCCCAGCATCTTGAGCATCTCGAACGGGCTCATAAAGTACCACTCGGGATGAATGCCCATGGGCGCCGGCGCAAGCGAGTCGTATGCCTTGCCCAGCGGCCAGGGAAACACCGAAGCCAGCAGCGCGAGAACGTTAAGCGAAATGATCCACATCGCAACGTCTTTGCGCAGAAAGCTGGGAAAGAACGGCATGGATTTGCGCTCCGATGCCGGCTTGGTTTCTTCGCTCTCGGGCACCGCATTGCCGTGGCGCTGCACCAGCCAAAGGTGAAAGCCAAGCAGGGGAATGAACAAAGCAGGGAGCACCACAACGTGCAGCGCGAAGAATCGCTGCACAGTGAACTCGCTCACGTCCGGTCCGGCACGCAACATGCTGGCAATCGCCGGACCGATCCAGGGAATGACCGCGGGAATCTGCAGGCCCACCTTGGTGGCAAAATAGCTGAGCTCGTCCATGGGCAGCAGGTAGCCGGAGAAGCCGAAGCAAGCGGCCAGAGCCAGCAGCACCATGCCGCTGAGCCATCCGAATTCGCGTGGCTTGCGATAGGCCTTCATGAAGAAGACGGAAAACATATGGACCAGGATGGCAAAGAGCATCAGGTTGGCCGCCCACGCGTGCGCCGAGCGGATGAGCCAGCCGAAGTGCATGACGAAGGTGATCTGGCGGACCGATTCGTACGCGTCCACGCCCGGCTTGTAGTACACCAGCAGCAAAACGCCGGTGAAGCACTGCAGGACGAAAAGGAACAGCGTCATCCCGCCCCAGTAGTACCAGAAGGATTGGGCATGGACAGGGACGGTCTTCTTGCGGGCGAAGGCGGCCAGGTCGGAAATCCCCAACCGCTCATCCACCCAGTCGTAAACGCTGCTCGCCAATGCTTTTGTCGTCATAGATTCTCACCCTTGCGTGAACCGTGCACCGTGGCGGTCTCAGCGGCAGAGCCATCCGCCATCCACCACCAGCACGTGCCCCTGCACATAATTGCTCGCGTCCGACGCGAGGAACACTGCCGCACCAGCCAAATCCGACGGCAATCCCCAGCGCCCCATGGGAATCCTGCTTAAAATCGCCTGCGAGCGCACCGGATCGGCACGCAATGCCGCAGTATTGTCGGTGGCCATGTAGCCCGGTGCAATCGCATTCACGTTGATGCCCTTGTCGGCCCATTCATTGGCCAGCGCCTTGGTCAACTGCGCCACCGCGCCCTTGGCCGCGGCGTAACCGGGCACCAGGATGCCGCCCTGGAATGACAACAGCGAAGCCGTGTTGATGATCTTGCCGCGCCCCTGCTTGAGCATCAGGCGCCCCGCGTACTGGCTCAAGAACCACACGGCATTCAAATTGGTATTGATGACCGTATTCCAGAACTCTTCCGAATGCTCAGCCGCCGGCGCGCGCTTGATCGTTCCGGCGTTGTTCACCAGGATGTCGATGGAGCCGAACTCCTTCACCGTGTCATCCACGAGCATCCGGCAAATCGCCTTGTCGCACACGTCGCCCGACCGCGTAATGTATTTCGCGCCGGTCTTCTTCACTTCCTCGATCGTTGAGTCAAGAACCTTGTCGTAGTTGTGCAGCGTGACGTTCGCGCCCGCCTGCGCAAACGCATTGGCCATGCCGGCGCCGAGGCCCTGGCCCGATCCGGTGACCAAAGCGTTCTTTCCTTTGAGGCTGAAGAGATCGAGGATTCCCATGCACTTTGCTCCTTAATGTCGCAAGATTTGGGTCGCCGCGGCGCCCGCATCAATTATCCTCGCGACACCTCGACTCCTGTCTCGTTCACAGCCACCTTGAAGAGCTTGAGCGGCTTCGGCGGCGGCCCACTGACATTGGCTCCCGTATACGCGTTATAAACGCCCCCGTGGCACGCGCAATGGATGCGGTCCATCTGCGGCTCGTATTGCACCGTGCAGCCGAGATGCGAACAGACTGCACTCAGCGCAATCCATCGTCCGTCGGTGTGATGGATCAGCACGGCTGGTGAAGGGCCGAACTTGAACATCAGCGCAGAACCTGAGGGCAGCTTCTGGGCATCTTTCAGCGTCACCTCGGTCACCGCCGATGTGCTCAAAGCCATCTCGTCCGGTGAGGCCAGGTAACGGTAGACGGGATAGCCGAGCGCCGCGGCATAGCACACGCCTGCTGCACCCGCAGCCATCAGAAACGCGCGCCGCGTCCTGGCCTCGCCATTCAACGTGTCTTC
>Ga0335074_10012435_pt1 | contig 11934 bp, 9 predicted proteins | sample Lox_Sample_23_FD_206715 | JGI IMG/M metagenome (GOLD analysis project Ga0335074, IMG submission 206715) | Soil microbial communities from Loxahatchee National Wildlife Refuge, Florida, United States - Lox_Sample_2.3 | ecosystem: Environmental > Terrestrial > Soil > Wetlands | place: USA: Florida...
GACGCCGGAGCGAGATCCCTGCTTATCCGATTGTTATGTTCCTGGCGCCGTCTGCGAGGCCGTCCAGGACCATGCTGCGATCTATCGCAATCGGCGTTTCCGCTGGTCAGCGACGTGTCCGCACGCCTGGGTGACGTCAGCCGGTAGCGCACTGTTCGTCCAGAGATCGCCTGAGTTCATGATTACCGCAGCTCAGCGGGGGAAGCCTTCACAATGTGAACTGACTTACTGCCGCGACGGGGCTGAGGAGCGGATGCGATCTCGGGTTTTTCATTCTGGGGAGCCGGCCGCAGACGTCGAGTTCTGCCTGGTCTTCCCCCGGGAATCGCTGAGCGTACCCGTGATGCGCCGGGTCCTCGGGGACACTCTGACCAGCCTCGGGATTGACGAGAGCTGCGTTGACGACCTGCTGCTCGCCGTCACCGAGGCATGCACCAACGTGCTTCGTCACGCCGGCCCCGGTCGCCGCTACGAGCTTGTCGCGCACGTCGGCAGCAAGCGCTGCCTGCTTGAGGTCCTCGACAGCGGCCGCGGCTTCGACGCGGCTGCGGTGAGTCGCCGCAGGGGCAGGATGCGCTATCCGGTGCGGCCAGTCCGGCGGATCCGCCGTCGCCATGTCGCGCCGACCGCGCCGGGCTCGCCGGGGGGGCTCGGCAGCCGGATCGCCCGGTCACGGCGCCAGGCGCGGGAGCGCACCATCGCCGAGCTGCCGGAGAACGGGCGCGGCCTGGCGATCATGCAGGCGTGCGTCGACGACGTGACCATGCACAGCCGGCCCGGCCAGGGCACCGTGGTCTCACTACAGAAGCGGATCGAGTGGCGCAACGACGCGCCGCTGCCCGGGCGGCCCGCGTCACAGCTCAGGGACGCCGGCTGACCGGGTAATCTGCGAGCATGCGCCGCCCGACAGGACGCCCATGACGGCCCGCATCGGAGTCGTCACCTTCCCAGGTTCCCTCGATGATCGTGACGCGTGCCGTGCCGTCCGGCACGCCGGTGCGCAGCCGGTCGAACTGTGGCACGGCGATGCCAGCCTCCACGGGGTCGATGCCGTCATCCTTCCGGGTGGCTTCTCCTACGGCGACTACCTGCGCTGCGGGGCCATCGCCCGGTTCGCGCCGGTGATGGGCGAGCTCATCCCGGCGGCAGGCCTGGGGCTGCCCGTGCTCGGCATCTGCAACGGTTTCCAGATCCTCTGCGAGGCCCATCTGCTGCCCGGTGCGCTCACCCGCAACGCGGGCCTGCACTTCGTCAACCGGGACATCACGATCCGGATCGAGAACGCCACATCCGCCTGGACGCGGGAGTACGCGGCCGGGCAGGAGGTCAGTGTTGTCCTCAAGAGCGGCGAGGGTGCCTACATGGCGGACGCGCCCACGCTGGCCGTCCTCGAGGCGGGCGGCCAGGTCCTCTGCCGGTACGTCAGCGGCAACCCCAACGGGTCCGTGAACGACATCGCCGGCGTCGTCAGCGAGACCGGGAACGTCGCTGGCCTCATGCCGCATCCCGAGCACGCCATAGACGAGCTAACCGGCCCGAGTGCGGACGGGCTCGGATTCTTCACCTCGGCACTTCAGGCGGTCGGCGTCTGATGGCCAGGCAGGACACGGTCGCCCGCCAGGACACCGTCGCCGGCGCGGCGGCCACGCCGGATCGCGGCCAGCCGTTCGCGGCGCTCGGGCTCACCGCCGGTGAGTACGAGCGGATCCGCGAGATTCTCGGCCGCCGGCCGACGGACGCGGAGCTCGCCATCTACTCGGTCATGTGGAGCGAGCACTGCTCCTATAAGTCCTCGCGCACGTACCTGCGCCAGTTCGCGGAGAAGGCGCCGGCGACGGACGTGCTGCTCGCCGGCATCGGGAACAACGCCGGCGTCGTGGACATCGGCCAGGGTTACGCGGTCACGTTCAAGATCGAGTCGCACAACCATCCCTCCTACGTCGAGCCGTTCCAGGGCGCAGCGACGGGTGTCGGCGGAATCGTCCGGGACATCCTCGCGATGGGTGCCCGCCCGGTGGCCGTCATGGACGCGCTGCGGTTCGGCCCGGCGGATGCCCCGGACACCCGGCGCGTCCTGCCGGGTGTCGTGGGCGGCATCTCGTTCTACGGCAACTGCCTGGGCCTGCCCAACATCGGCGGCGAGCTGGCATTCGACCCGTGCTATGCCGGCAATCCGCTCGTCAACGCCCTGTGCGTGGGCGTTCTGCGGCACGACGACCTGAAGCTGGCCGCCGCAACCGGCCCCGGTAATCAGGTGATCCTGTTCGGCTCGCTCACCGGCCCGGATGGCATCGGCGGCGCCTCGGTGCTGGCCAGTGCCTCCTTTGGCGGCAGCGGCGAGGGCGCGAAGCGGCCCAGCGTCCAGGTCGGCGACCCGTTCATGGAGAAGCTGCTCGTGGAGTGCTGCCTGGAGCTGTACCAGGCCGGCCTCGTCGTGGGCATCCAGGACCTGGGCGCCGCCGGCGTCGCCTGCGCGACCACGGAGCTGTCGGCTGGCGGCGGCACCGGAATGCGCGTCCGGCTCGACACAGTCCCGCTGCGGGACGCCTCACTCGGCCCGGCCGAGATCCTGATGAGTGAGTCGCAGGAACGGATGATGGCGATCGTCACCCCAGCAGACGTCGCCGAGTTCCTCGCCATCTGTGCGAAGTGGGACGTGCCGGCGACGGTGATCGGCGAGGTCACGGACACCGGCCGGCTGGAGATGACCTGGCACGGCGACCAGGTGGTCGACATTCCGCCTGGCAGCGCGGCCGACGACGGGCCGCTGTGCGACCGGCCTGTCGCCCGCCCGGCGAGTCAGGACCAGCTGCTGGCCGGCGACCCGGCGCGACTGCCGCGGCCCGCTGCGGGCGATGAGCTCCGCGCGGACTTGCTGCTGCTGCTCGGCTCGGCCGAGGGTGGCGACAAGGCCTGGGTCACTGAGCAGTATGACCGGTACGTCCGGGGTGACACCGTGCTGGCGATGCCCGAGGATGCGGGCCTGCTCCGCGTCGACGCCGAGACCGGCCTCGGCGTGGCGCTGGCCACCGACGGCAACGGCCGCTACTGCCTGCTCGATCCGTACGCGGGCACTCAGCTGGCCCTGGCCGAGGCGTACCGGAACGTCGCGGTCACCGGCGCCAGGCCGCTCGCGGTCACCAACTGCCTCAACTTCGGCTCGCCGGAGGATCCGGCGGTCATGTGGCAGTTCACCGAGTCTGTGCGCGGACTGGCCGACGGCTGCCGGCAGCTCGGCGTGCCGGTGACCGGCGGCAACGTCAGCTTCTACAACCAGACGGGCGGCACCGCCATCCAGCCCACGCCCGTCGTCGGCGTGCTCGGGGTCCACGACGACGTGCGGCGGCGAGTGCGCTCCGGCTTCCGCGAGTCCGGCGGCCGAATCCTGCTGCTGGGCGAGACCAGGCCAGAGTTCGGCGGCTCGCTGTGGGCCTGGCTGCGGCACCGGCACCTGGCCGGGCGCCCGCCAAGCGTCGACCTGGATGCCGAGCGTGCCCTGGCCGCGGTGCTGACGAGCGCGGCTCAGCGAAATCTGCTGCTGGCCGCCCATGACCTGTCCGACGGCGGGCTCGGCGTGGCCCTCGCGGAATCGTGCCTCGCAGGACGGACCGGGTGCGTCGTAGGGCGGCCGGCCGATCCGGCCACGTTTCTGTTCAGTGAATCGGCGGGCCGCGCGATCGTCGTGGTGCGCCCCGGCGCTGAGGCTGCGGTGGTCGCGCTGTGCGAGCAGGCCGGTCTGCCAGCCGCTGCCATCGGCGAGACTGGCGGCGAGAGCCTGGAGGTCGCGGGGCTGTTCTCGGTGCCGCTGGCCGAGCTGGCGCAGGTGCACTCGGGCGCGCTGCCGGCGCTGTTCGGCTGAGTCCGTCAGACGGACGACCACCAGAAGGCGATGAGCTGGCTCGCGGGCGCCGGAGCCTGGCAGGCCTCGAGGGCGGCGCCGTAGACCTGGCCGGCGAGCTGGCCGGCCTCGGTCAGGCAGTCCCGGTCGCTCAGGCTGGCGTACTGGTAGAACTCGTGACCCTTGCTTTGTGACAGCGCCTGGCCCCGCCGCCAGCGCTGCGCGGCCGAGAGGTTGCAGTGCTCCAGGGTGAGCCTCGGCTGCCCGGGCGTTCCGCCCGCCGTCAGGCAGTCGCCGGTCGGCAGGAAGATGAAGATGTAGCTGTTCCCCTGCATCAGGTCCGCGGTCCACTGCGGTGATCCGGCCTGCTGCTGCGCGACCGGGAGCGGGCTGAACTGCGGCGATCTGGCCGGACCGAGGAGCTGCAGGAGCTGGCCGGACGAGGATCCGGGTAGCGCGTCCTGGGCGATCAGGCCGACGGACTCGAAGCTCTCCACCCGCGTCGGAAGCGGCGCGTGATGGTGCGGCGAGGCCGGGTGCACCGTGACCAGGTAGCCGGCCACGCCGCCCGCCGCCAGCAGGACCACAACCCCGATTCCGGCCAGCCGGGGCAGCCGTGACCCACGGGCGCGGGTGCCTGCTGCAATGCGCTGACCGGGCATACCGAACGAATACCGTTATCGAGGACGGGATGGAGCCAGATAGGCCGAAAATCAGAAAGAATTTTTCCTGTCACCACGGGGTCTTCAGGTCGCGGGGGGTGTCGCCCCGCGTCGCTCGTGCGGCGTCGGCGCTGAGCCCGCTGACGGCGGCATCAGCTAGTGTGCTGAGCCGTGCCACCGCGCGGTCCAGACCTCGGACGGCTCCTCGCCGCCGTCAACGAGCAGCGTGCCGCTCTCGGCGAGCCACCATGGACCGGCCTGACCACCGAGCGGATCCTGGGGGCCGCCAGCCTGGCGGCAGTCGAAACGGCGCTGGCCGCCGGTGCCGAGCCGCAACGGGCCGCGCTACGTGCTGCGGTGCGGTACTCCCTGGGGCTGCTGGCTGAGCTGGCGCCAGGCCGGACGGTGGAGGTGCGGGTGCCGCCGTTCGCGGCCGTGCAGTGCGTGCCCGGCCCCCGGCACACGCGCGGAACGCCGCCGAATGTGGTGGAAACCGACCCGGTGACCTGGCTCGACCTGGCTGCCGGGCGACTGGACTGGGCGGCGGCCGTGGCGGCCGGCCGGCTCCGCGCCAGTGGTCAGCGTGCGGACTTGTCCGGCTACCTGCCGCTTTCTGCGGCCGCCGCAGGTCAGCGACCGCCAGAGCGGACCTGACACCGCAGGTTGTCACTAGACTTGGCTGGTGATTAAACCCGATGGCGTGTTGTCACAGGATGCCGACGGCAGCGACCCGCCACCGCGGGACGCGTGCGGGGTATTCGGCGTCTGGTCACCCGGCGAGGACGTCGCCAAGCTCGCCTACTACGGCCTGTACTCGCTCCAGCACCGGGGGCAGGAGTCGGCCGGCATCGCCGTCAGCGACGGCTCCCGGATCGTGGTGTACAAAGACATGGGCCTGGTGGCCCAGGTCTTCAATGAGTCGGTCCTCAATACACTGCGCGGCCATATCGCCGTCGGGCACTGCCGTTACTCCACCAGCGGATCTTCAGTGTGGGAGAACGCCCAGCCGACGTTCCGGGCTACGCCGTCGGCCAGCCTCGCGCTCGGCCACAATGGCAACCTCATCAACACGCTCGAGCTGGCCGGCCTCCTCGGCGGTCAGTCTGCTGCCTCGGTCAGCCGGGCTACCTCCGATACCGATGTCCTGACGGCGCTGTTCGCGGCCACCGACATCGGCAGGGATGCTGCCGGAGGTGACGGAGCCGACGACAGCTCTGGTCATCCGGGCGTCGAGGCTGCCGCGCTCGCCGCGCTGCCACTGGTGCGGGGCGCGTTCTCGCTGGTCTTCATGGACGAGCACACGCTGTACGCGGCACGGGATCCGCAGGGTTTCCGGCCACTCGTGCTGGGCCGTATCGCCCGCGGCTGGGTGGTGGCGAGCGAGACGGCGGCGCTGGACATCGTCGGGGCTACTTTCGTCCGCGAGATCGAGCCTGGCGAGCTGGTGGCCATCGATGCGGATGGCGTCCGGTCGCACACATTCGCGCCTGCGGCGCCCCGCGGCTGCCTCTTCGAGTACGTCTACCTGGCCAGGCCCGACACCACAATCGCCGGCCGAAGCGTGCAGGCCGCCCGGCAGGAGGTCGGCCGTCGGCTGGCTGCGGAGTACCCCGCTGACGCTGACCTCGTCATCCCGGTTCCCGAGTCAAGCACCCCGGCCGCGATCGGCTACGCCCAGGCGAGCGGGATCCCGTACGGGCAGGGCCTGGTGAAGAATTCCTACGTCGGGCGGACCTTCATCCAGCCCAGCCAGACGATCCGCGAGCGCGGCATCCGGCTGAAGTACAACCCGCTGCGCGACGCTATCGCCGGCCAGCGGCTCGTCGTGGTCGACGACTCCATTGTCCGCGGTAACACACAGCGCGCCATCGTCGCGATGCTGCGCGAGGCCGGTGCAGCCGAGGTCCACGTCCGCATCTCCAGCCCGCCTGTCGCCTGGCCCTGCTTCTTCGGTATCGATTTCGCCAGCCGGGCCGAGCTCATGGCGGGCAATCTCAGCGTCGAGGAGATCCGGGAGTCCATCGGCGCCGACTCGCTGGGCTTTGTCTCGCTGCCCGAGCTGATTGATGCCACGTCGATTCCGGCCGGCCGGCTCTGCCACGCGTGTTTCGACGGCCAGTACCCCATCGACGTTGCGGAGGACGAGAAGGGCAAGCACCTGCTCGAGGCGGCAGGCCCCGTCCGGGCCCGGGTTGCCGGGTGACAGAGCGCCAGCCCGCGAGCTATGCAACTGCGGGCGTCGACATCGCCGCAGGCGACCACGCGGTGGAGCTCATGAAAGCGTCGGTGGCCCGCACAGCGCGCCCGGAGGTACTGGGCGGACTAGGCGGGTTCGCCGGCCTCTTCGACGCCTCGAAGCTCTCGGGCCTGCGACGGCCGCTGCTGGCCACGTCCACGGACGGGGTGGGAACGAAAGTCGTGATCGCCCAGCGGCTGCGCCGCTACGACACGATCGGCCTCGACCTCGTCGGGATGGTCGTCGACGATCTCGTGGTCTGCGGCGCCGAGCCGCTGTTCATGACCGATTACCTGGTGTGCGGTCGCGTCCGGCCTGAGCTGGTGGCGACCATCGTGGCCGGGGTCGCCGAGGGCTGCGTCCAGGCCGGGTGCGCGCTCATCGGCGGCGAGACGGCAGAGCATCCTGGCCACTTCGCCGACGACGACTTCGACCTGGCCGGCGCAGCGACCGGGGTCGTGGATGCCGACCGCCTGCTGACGCCCGAGCTCGTCCGGGCCGGCGACGCCGTCATCGCGCTCGGCTCTTCCGGCCTGCACTCCAACGGCTTCTCGCTGGTTCGCGCGATCGTCGATGACCCGGCTGCGCGCCTCGACCTTGACAGCCAGCCCGCTGACCTCAGCCGTCCCCTCGGCGAGGAACTGCTGACACCGACCCGGATCTACGCCCGGGACTGCCTGGCGCTGGCGGCGAGCTGCTCGGTCCGGACGTTCGCGCATGTCACCGGGGGCGGGCTCGCCGCGAACCTCGCCCGGGTACTGCCGCCGGACGCGGACGCCGTCCTGGAGCGCGGTAGCTGGCAGCCGGCGCCCGTTTTCGGTCTGCTGGCCGAGCGCGGTCGGGTACCCGCGCAGGAGATGGAGAAGGTCTTCAACATGGGCGTGGGCATGGTGGCGGTCGTGGCACCGGAGGATGCCGATCACGCGCTCGCGCAGCTGGCCGGCCGCGGTGTGCCAGCGTGGCGCGCCGGCGAGATTACCCCAGGGACCGGAAACGCGGTCCTGAGGGGCCGGCACCCCGGCAGGTAATCGGCCCATCAGGCAAACAGCACATGCAGGCTGACTGACGCCCGCCGACGGACTGCGGCGTCTGACCTGATCGCCGGGTTCATTCGCTGACGAGTGTTATGCCCCCGACGAGCCCGACTGCCGGACCAGACTGTCGGCGCTGTAATCGCCGGAATCCCAGTCGTCGCCGGAGTCTTCCTCGTCGTCTTCCTCGTCATCGTCGTCCGGTGCGTACTCGGAGTCGTCGTCCGCGGAGTAGCGGTCGCCTAGGTCCGCGTAGGCGGAATCCTCGTCGGCGCCTTGCTGGCCCGAGTCGACGCCCAGCTCAGCCCGCAGCCTGTCAAGATCGGTCCCGCCGCCGCTGTACTTCAGCTGGCGTGCCACCTTGACCTGCTTGGCCTTGGCTCGGCCGCGCCCCATTGGCTCGACCCCCTCTAACGTACGGGACCCGACGGGTCCCTGGTCACCGCACTGTTCCTTGCCCGTACCACGCTGCTCGTTACCACGCCAGTTCTTCGCGGTTTCGTGCACACAAGGCCGAGCCGTCGCCGCTCCGCCAACCGGAGTGCGTCGCGCTCGCCCTGACGTACAGGTACAACCGTACCTGCTTTGGGCGCCCGCCGCCTCCGATGATTCTGCCGAACCGCGGGCGAACCGCACTCAGGAGCCGAGGTAAATGCCCCGGAGCCTGCCGACCTCGGCGATCCGGCGCTCGGCCAGCCGGTCGGCGGCCACGGCTGGCGGCACGCCGTCGGCGTCAGCCGCCGCGAGGATCTGCCTGGTCGTCGACAGAATCTGCTCGGCCCGGGCCCGCGCCCGGTCGAAACTGAAGCCGTGCAGCTCGTCGGCGACCTGGATCACGCCGCCGGCGTTCACCAGGTAATCCGGCGCGTACACGATCCCCAGGTCAGCCAGCATCTTCTCGACGCCCGCGTGGGCTAGCTGGTTGTTCGCCCCGCCGCAGATGATCTTGGTGCCGTTGGCGCCGAGCGCCTCAACCGTGTCGTCGTCCACGGCGCCGCCGAGGGCGCACGGCGAGTACACGTCGAGCCGGCCGCGCAGAAGGTCGTGCCGGCTGTCCGCGACCGTCACCTCCGGGTGCTGAGCGCGCACGCGCTCGATCGCGGCGTGACTGGTGTCGTAGACAACCACGCGCGCGCCGTCGGTCACCAGGTGGTCGACGAGCCGGTGGCCGACCTTGCCGGCGCCCTCCACGGCGACGGTCCGCCCGGCCAGGCTGGTGGAGCCCCAGACATGCTCGGCGGCGGCGCGCAGCCCGGCGAACACGCCGAGCGCGGTGAGGACCGAGGAGTCACCCGCCCCGCCGTTCGGCACGGTTCGGCCGGTGACGAACGAGGACTCCCGCGCGACGATGTCCATGTCCTCGCTGTAGGTGCCGATGTCGCAGGCAGTGATGTAGCGGCCGTTCAGCGACTGCACGAACCGGCCGTAGGCGCGCAGCAGAGCCTCGGACTTGAGCTGCGCCGGATCGCCGATGATGACGGCCTTCCCGCCGCCGAGGTCGAGTCCGGCCAGTGCATTCTTGTACGCCATGGCCCTGGACAGGTTCAGCACATCCGCCAGTGCGTCGTCCTCGCTGGCGTACGGGTAGAACCGCGTGCCGCCGAGCGCCGGCCCGAGCGCCGTCGAGTAGATGGCGATGATGGCCCGCAGCCCGGACTGCGAGTCCTGGCAGAACACAACTTGCTCATGCCCGGCCGGGTCACCGTGCCCGGCCCCAAAGACAGTCGTCACTTCGGTGGGCTCCCGCGATCTGCCCGAGTCTTCGTTGACACGGGATCGGCCCCAAGCCTATCGCCGCCCCGCCAGTCGGATGAGACTCGCACGGATCCTACCGGCGCGTAAGGCTTTGCCCAGAGCGATACGTCATGTCACGATTAGTGAGGGAGTCTGCTGTTCGGCATTTGCCGCAAAACCGGTGGGTGCAGCCGTTCGATCACGAAGATGCGATAACGGCACTACGGAGCGTAGGGACACTACGCTACTCTGCGGTAAAAAGTGCTCGAAGCAGATTATCTGGCAGTAGTACGGGGATTAATACAGGACTCGGCCTGGTTCCACCGAAACGACGCAGTTCCTGCGGTTCCGACTTGCAGCGACGCGCCGATGGATCGGGTCGCAAGGGGGACGGCGGCGCGGGGAGGCGCAGCCGGGAGGGAGGAATACGGGCAGGGCAGTCACAGCTGATGGGCCAGCGTTGGTTTCATCGGCAAATCTGAGCTCCGCTGCAGGTGCCGACTTGGAGGAGATCGGCAGCCAGCCAGGGGATGCGCAGGGACGTGGCGGCAACCGAGCTAAGTAGCTGATGGGAGGCGCGGATGACTTTTCCGAATCTGCCCGTTGCGACGGTGCGTGTCGCTAGAATCACGCAGCGTGACAGATCGCATGCGGGGGCATCGCGGCGACTCGCAACAAAACTTTGCTCCCGGTTGTCGACTTGTCACCGCTGGTGATGGCAATATGGTCTGAGCGGACTATATGGGACATCCGAGGCAGGCTTCTTAGAAGCCACGAACAGTTAGAGAAGTAGGTAAGGATCGCATTACCGGTCCAGGAGGAGAGGCCGTCAACATGTCAGCACGTACACCAGAGGCTGAGCCGCTGCTTACGCCGGCAGAAGTCGCGACGATGTTCAGGGTTGACCCGAAGACAGTTACCAGGTGGGCGAAGGCAGGGAAGCTCACGTCTATCCGGACACTCGGCGGTCACCGTCGGTACCGGGAGACTGAGGTTCGCGCCCTTCTGGCGGGCATCCCGCAGCAGCGCTCGGAATGACAACTGGCCGCGGTCCGGTGGTGCAGCGCCGGATGGTTGTCGCGCACAGCGTCGTGACGAGCCAGCGGCCAGATTGCCAGAAGTTGGGGGGGTCGACCCCGGTGGCCAGCACACCGCATCGGGGGGCGCGTTTCGCGTTCGATGCGATGACAGCATCGGTCAGCTGAAACCGGGGTCGATCCGGCCTCCCGGGCCGATGAGCCGGGATAGGCCAGGAATATCAAGCAAGCACAAGCTTCCAGGCGAGAAACGAGGTCCTCGCCCTCTCAGCAGCCCGCCCGCGCGCGCACTTGGCCAGCAATTCGCCCGCGCGCATTCGCCGGCAGCTCGCCCGCCCGCGCATTGGCGCGCATCTCGCCCGCCCGGGCATCTCGCCCGGCCGCGCATTGGCCATCTGCTCGCCCGCCCGGGCATCTCGCTCGCCAGTCGGCAACCCGGACTCTTTCGGGAATCTCCGGCCACTTCACCGAACCGCCCGGCGCTGGCGGCTGCTAACGATTCGTAGTCTCTCAACAACTTTTCGTAATCTCGCCTGCTGAGCGCGGGTGGCGGCGATACTGAGGACCACTGCCGCCGTAAGCCCGGCGCCCCGGTGGCAGGACCGGCGTCTCGCCTCACCGTGGCTTGCCAATCCGCGCATCCGGTGAGAATGCAGCGTCCCCGGGGGGATCCGCCTGCGGGCGGAAGCGTGCGGCGCTTCGGAGGGGAGGTAAGCACCATGCGTGATCCAGACTTGGTACGGCGAGCTGAACGAGCCGCCATCGCGTTGGAGCGGGCTTGGGGTCGCTGGCTCGTCATGCACGGCCTGGGCGCTGGCCCGCAGTCGCCGGTGTCGAGTTATGTCGGTTACTCGTTAGACGAGCCGTGGGGTCAGCCGCGAGTGGTGTTCGGCGTCAGCGCAGAGGGAGCGGAGCGCCTGGCATCCTTGCTCGACGGCCACGACTGCGTCGGTCCCATCCACGCGGAAATGGCCAGTCGGCCGGAGTGGCGCCGGACCGCAAGCGGCACGTCGATCGCGCCGCCGTGGCCCTTCGACGACCCGCTCGGGATCCCGGCGCAGGCCTCGTTCCCGGCGCCCGAAGCGCTCGGACCGGCAGGGCAGGCTGATACGAATACGCCCGCCCGCGGCGACATGACTTCAGACGCAGAGGCCAGCCCGCCCCACAGAAATGCCGGATCACAGGCCGCCAGCGACGCGGATCTGCCCGGCAGCGCGGGCCTGGTTCCCGGATCTGACGCCAACGGATACGGCGCTGTAGCGACGAACGATCCATCGTCAGGCGTCGGACTGCCGGCTGGTGACGCGTTGGCCGGCAGCACGGCATACTACGGCGCGCCGACCGACGAAGCGGCGGCCTTCGCCGCGGCGCCAGCTGATGCTGTGTCCCGCGACGC
>Ga0335074_10012436_pt1 | contig 11934 bp, 9 predicted proteins | sample Lox_Sample_23_FD_206715 | JGI IMG/M metagenome (GOLD analysis project Ga0335074, IMG submission 206715) | Soil microbial communities from Loxahatchee National Wildlife Refuge, Florida, United States - Lox_Sample_2.3 | ecosystem: Environmental > Terrestrial > Soil > Wetlands | place: USA: Florida...
CCGAGGCCATGTGGCATCTCCGTGCCCGGCCATGTCGCACCTCGGTGCCCGGCGATTTGGCCCTCGGTGCCCGGCGATTTGGCCCTCGGTGCCCGGCGATTTGGCCCTCGGTGCCCGGCGATGTCGCACCTCGGTACCCGGTTATGGGGCCACTTTGCCCAGCGGCTGCTGCGGCGCGGCGACGGTCGAGTCGCGCACGACCAGGCGGCACGGGACGGTGTGCGCGCCGTGGGTCGGCTCGCCGTTGATCGCGGACAGCAGGTGCTCGGCGGCGACCCGGCCGACGTCTTCCAGGCACATGTCGATGCTGGTCAGCGGGGGATCGGCCCCGCACGCCATCGGCTCCCAGTTGTCGTAGCCGATCAGCGCGATGTCGCCGGGCACCCGGCGCCCGAACATGCGCAGCGTGTCGGAGACACCACGGGCGATCTGGTCGCTGCCGCAGAAGATGGCCTGCACGCCAGGCGAGTTGCGGAGCAGGATGCTGGCCCCCTGCCGTCCCCACGCCTCGCTCCACTCCCCGTACAGGACGTCGTGGGGCGAGAACGGGACGCCTGCCTCGGCCATGGCGTCGCAGAACCCGCTGGCCCGCTTGCGCGCCGCCAGGAAGCGCTCCGGGCCGGTGATGTGCCCGAGCCGGAGGCGGCCGCCCTCCAGCAGGTGGGCCGCGGCCATCCGGCCGCCGCCGTAGTCGTCCGGCAGGACCGCCGGCTCGTCGCTGTCCAGCGACTGGGTCATCGCGTAGACGACGGGCAACCCCAGGCCCGCGCCCACGCTCGGCCGCGGCTCGATCCGCCGGCCGGTGACGATCAGCCCGTCGACCTGGCGGCCGAAGAGCATGTCGACGTAGTGTCGCTCCCGGGCGGCGTCATCACGGGTGTCGCACATGAACACCGAGATCTGCCCGGCCCCGAGCGCATCCTCGGCGCCGAGCATGACCGGAATGCTGAACCGGCCGAAGCTGTCGGTGGTGATCAGCCCGACGGTGTAGGTCCGGCCCGCCAGCAACCCCCTGGCCAGCACGTTCGGCGAGAAGCCGAGCTCGCGGGCGGCCGCTGCAACCCGCGCCCTGGTCTCAGCGCGCAGTTTCCCCTGCCCGTTGAGGGCTTTCGACGCGGTGCCGATCGAGACGCCGGCCTGCGCCGCTACGTCCCTGATGGTCGCGCGCCTCGCGTCGGGTTCTTCAGGAGGCAAACGGTTTCTCCATGTTGGTGCCATGAGTCACAGACTTCATATCGTAATAGAACCGTGTTTGTACAGCCTTGACGGTTCACCCAGACAGGTCCTAGCTTGCTGAGGAAAACCTATTCCTGGCAACCCTAATTCGGGCCGACGGTAGTGAGCGTTAACAATGATCATGGCCCGCCGGGGTAGACGAGTCGGCCCGGCCCGTGCGGTGCGGGCCGGTGAGGCTGGTGAGGCCCATGAGGAGTCGCGCACGTGACTGAGACGGACAGGGTGCCGGCCTCCCGAGGGCCCGTGAGCCCGACGGCGTCGGCGATCGGCAGGCACCGCCCGGTGGAAGGACCCGGAACCCGGCTGACCGGCGGGCTGCTGCATGACTGGCAGCGGCGTAATCGCCGCAACAGCCTGCCCCTGGCGATGCGGCAGATGGACGCGGCCGGCAATCTCAGCAACCTGCGGCTAGCGATCGCCGGCGAGAACGAGGGCTATCGCGGCCCGGTGTTCATGGACTCCGACCTCTACAAGACGCTGGAGGCGATCGGGTGGGAACTCGGCCGCAGCCCGTCTCAGCCCCTGGCCAACTTCGCGGCCGAGGCGACCGCGCTCCTGGAGAAGGCCCAGCAAGCCGACGGGTACCTGAACTCCTATGTGCAGGTGAGCGGCAGCCAGCGATACGTCAGGCTTTTCTCCAGTCACGAGATGTACTGCGCGGGCCACCTGATCCAGGCGGCGATCGCAAACCGGCGCGCCACGGGCTCGGCCGAGCTGATGACGGTGGCGTGCCGGTTCGCCGACCACCTGGTGGAGGTTTTCCTCGGGCGGGTGGCGGGCATCGACGGTCACCCGGTCGTCGAAACGGCTCTGGTGGAGCTGTACCGGGAGACCGGGCAGGGCACGTACCTCAGGCTGGCCTCCCAGTTCATCGAGCAGCGCGGGCATGGGCTGATCGGCGATTCCGGATTCGGCCGCCGTTACCTGCAGGACGACGGCCCGGTCAGGGAGTCCACCGCGATTGCCGGGCACGCCGTCCGGGCGCTGTACCTGGAGGCCGGGATCGTAGACGTCGCAGTCGAGTCCGGCGACCGCGAACTGCTGGCCACGTCGATCGCCCGGTGGGACGACATGGTGGCCACCAAAACGGCCCTGACCGGGGGCGTCGGCTCCCGGCACGACGGTGAGTCGTTCGGCGACGCGTTCGAGCTGCCGCCCGATCGCGCCTACAACGAGACCTGCGCGGCCATCGCGAGCTTCCAGTGGAGCTGGCGGCTGCTGCTGGCCACGGGCGAGCCCAAGTACGCCGACCTGATGGAGCGCGTGCTCTACAACGCGTTCGGCGCTGCGATCGCGACCGACGGGCGCCGCTTTTTCTACGTCAACCCGCTGCAGCGCCGCGAGGATCACTTTGAGGGCGACGACCCGGGGCGGCGCCGGGAGTGGTTTTCCTGCGCCTGCTGCCCGCCCAACATCATGCGCTTGATGGCGTCGCTGGGCCACTACCTCGCGACCACCGCGGACGACGTGCTCTACCTGCACCAGTTCGCCAGCGCGGACGTCGTCGCGAACCTGGCGGGCGGGGTGGTCCGGGTCGAGATGACGTCCCGCTACCCCTGGTCGGGATCGGTCGACCTGGAGGTGCGCAGCGTCCCGCCCGAGGCCTGCGGGCTCGCCGTTCGCATCCCGGCGTGGAGCCGCGACGCGCGCTTCCGGGTCAATGGCAGCCCGGTCGCGCCCGATCCCGCCGACCGCGGCTACCTCGTCGTCCGGCGGCACTGGATGCCAGGGGACGTGCTGCGCTGCGAGCTGGACGTCGCGCCGCGGCTCACCTACCCGGGCAGGCGCATCGACGCGCTGCGCGGGACGGTCGCGGTCGAGCGCGGCCCGCTTGTCTACTGCTTTGAGCAGGCCGACCAGCCCGCGGAGGCGGACATCGAGGACCTGGTGCTCGACCCCCAGGACTTGCCTGAACGGGACGCCGACCTCCCGGGCGTGGGTCCAACGCTGACCGTGGAAGCGGCCGGCCAGCACCTGGCGCCCGCCGTCCGTAGTGGCCTGCCCTATCGAACCTCACCCGGCACCGGAGCCGCCAGCACTCTGGCCACGGCCGTGGCCATCCCCTACTTCCAGTGGGACAACCGCGACGGCAGGGCCATGCGGATCTGGATGCCGCGGGCCCGATCTGCCAGTAGCAACACGGCAGCCGGCCGTTCCCCGGCTGCCGGTGAAACCTTGTAACCCCCCGTCAACGAGGAGGTCGACGACATGCACGGACGTTCTGGGCCACGGGATCTGCGGAAAGGCGGGCAGCGATGAGGCGCACCGTCTACCTACCGGCCGCGGCCGCGGCGCTGGTCGCCACGCTGGGACTCACGGCGTGCGGCTCATCGGGCAGCTCGCCGTCGTCGACGTCGGCGAGCTCCTTCGGCGTGAACGCCACCGGAGTCGTGCACTTCTGGGCCCGTCAGGCAACCGACGGCCCGGCCATCGCGCTGGTCAAGGAGTTCAACGCGACGCACAAGCACCTGAAGGTCGTGCTGCACCTGACGCCGCCCAACGACGACACCAGCCAGCTCGCGACCGCGATCCGGGCCGGCTCGCCGCCCGACGTGGTCGGCCTGAACGACATCGACGTGCCGACCTTCTCGCATGAGGGCGCGCTGATGAACCTGACCAAGTACATCGACGCGCTGCCGTACAAGAGCTCGCTCAGCCCCGGCCACCTGGCGCTGGCGACGATCGGCAGCCAGTACTACGGGCTGCCGTACCTGGCCGACCTCTCGGTGCTCTGGTACAACAAGAAGCTGTTCTCCGAGGCCGGGCTGAACCCGAACGACCCGCCCACGGACTACGCCCAGATCGTGACCGACGCGGAGAAGATCAGCGCGCTGGGGCACGGCATCTACGGGTTCTCGTTCGCCGGCGACTGCCAGGGCTGCCTGGGCTTCACCATGCTGCCGTCGCTATGGGCCGACGGCGTGCACATGATCAGCGGGCCGCTCGGCAACCAGACGGTCAACGTCACCAACGACACCCCGCTCAAGACGATGCTCGCGGACTACCGGCTGTTCTGGTCGAAGAAGCTCGTGCCGGTGGATGACCAGACGCAGAACGGGCTGACCTGGGGCGCCGACTTCGAGGCTGGCAAGGTCGGCATCCTGCCCGGCGATTACGGGTTCGCCACCAAGATGACCAACTCGTCGGAGTTCGCCGACGCGCCGCTGCCCGGCGTCACCGGCGACAACTACAGCACGTTCGACGGCGGCGACGACTTCGTGATCCCGTCCGGAGCGGCCAACCCGTCGGGCGCGTGGGAGTTCATCAAGTGGGTGCTGGAGCCCGCGCAGCAGGAGCAGTACCCCTCGCTCGGCGACACCCCGGTCCGGAGCGACATCCTGACCCCGGCGTTCGCGGCCAAGAACCCGTACGACGCGGTCGCGCTGAAGGCCCTGGCCAAGGGCTCGGTCGAATACACGCTGGCGTATGACGCGATCTACAACGAGCCCGGGTCGCCGTGGTTCAAGATGTTTGAAGATGCCGTCTATGACGGAAATATGACCGCAGCAATACAGGAAGGCCAGTCCGGAATCCAGTCCACACTGCAGCAAGTGAAGAGCTGACGGACCCCTGCAGAACGCCCAGACAGGCCAGGCCCGGGAGAGGCGGAGGACGACCGTTGGCAGCAACCGAGGCTTCCGGCGCGACGCCCGCTGCGGGGTGGCGCGCCGGCTGGCTACGGCGGCGCAGTGCCGCTGACCGCAGGAATGCCAGGGTCGGCCTGGTGTTCACGGCCCCGGCGCTGGTGCTGGTGGGGGCCTTCGCGTTGTTCCCGCTCGGTTTCGGCGTCTACATCTCGCTGACGAACTGGCCGCTGGTAGGGCCGTATCACTTCATCGGCCTGTCGAATTACAGCAGCCTGATCCACGACTCGGTGTTCCTCCAGTCGATCCTGTTCACGCTGAAGTACACCGCGATCGTCACGATCCCGATCTTCGTGGTCGGCTACGCCCTCGCGGTGTTCGTCCGCTCGAACCGGCGCGGCTCAACGGTATTCCGGACGCTGATCTTCCTGCCGTACATCGTCGGGCTGGTTGCCGAGAGCTACATGGCCGTGGTGGAGCTGCAGCCGAGCTCGGGGACGGTGAACTTCGTCCTGTCCAAGCTCGGGATCGTGAGCGACACCACGGCGTGGACCGTGCGCACCGGCCTGGCCACCACCGCGGTCTGCATCCTGGTCGTCTGGTTCGCCTCCGGGCTGACGATGATGCTGCTCATGGCCGGGATGCAGAGCATCCCGACCGACCTTTACGAGTCGGCCCGGGTCGACGGGGCTTCATGGTGGAGCGCCGAACGGCGGATCACGATGCCGCTTCTGCGCCGGTCGATCGCGCTGAGCCTGATCATCTCGGTGGTCGGCTCGTTCCTCGCCTTCAACCAGTTCTTCATCATCACCGACGGCGGGCCCGGCACGAGCACCGAGTCCGTGGTGATGTCGATCTTCCAGACCGCCTTCGCGGATACCGACGTGGGCCTGGCCAGCGCGATGTCGGTCGTGCTCATCATCGTGGTCGGCCTGATCACGTTCGTTCAGTTCCACTACCTGCAGGGAGACGTCGACTGATGGCATCCGTGCGCAGCGGCCAGCAGTCAGGCGCCCGGCCATCGCCGGCCAGCGACCCGGGTGCTCGCCGCCAGGCTCGCGGCGGCGGCCGGCCTGGCGCCGCCGGGCGGGGCCGGTCCGGCCGCCGGGCCAGCGGCGGCCTGGGACTGTACATCGCGGCCGGCGTGCTGATCAGCGCGGTGTTCGTGGTGCCGCTGCTGTGGGAGATGTTCCGCTCGCTGCAGCCGGAATCGACCGTCTCCAACCCGCCGTCCGCGGCCACCTTCGGTCACCTCACGTTCGCGAACTACCGGACGCTGCTCTCCGGCCAGGACGACATCATCCGCAACGTCATGAACAGCCTGATCGTCGCCGTGCTCACCGCCGCGCTGACCGCCGTGGTGTCGACGATGGCCGGTTACGGCTTCGGGCTGTTCCGGTTCCGGGGCTCCGGCCTGGTGTTCGGGCTGGTGCTGCTCGCGTTCATGATCCCGTTCCAGGCGGTGCTCACGCCCCTCTTCCTGGAACTGCACTACCTGCACCTGCTGAACAGCCTGATCGGGCTCGCGCTGTTCTACACGACGTTTAACCTGCCGGTCGGCGTGTACGTGATGCGCAACAGCTTCCTGCAGGTGCCGCGCGAGATTGTCGACGCGGCCCGGGTGGACGGCGCCTCGGTGACGCGGACCTTGCTGTCCGTGCTCCGGCCGCTGGTGCTGCCGGGGATCGCGACCAGCGCCCTCTACGCGTTCCTGTTCTCGTGGACGGAGTTCCTCGGCGCGCTGAGCTTCATGACCAACGACAGCCTCTTCACGTTGCCGGTGGCGCTCAGCAACGTGGAGACCGGAACCTACGGCGCGATCAACTATGGCCTGCTGCTCGCGGGCGCGGTCATCGCCATGATCCCGTGCATCGTGGTCTACGTCGCGCTGCAGCGCTACTACGTTCGCGGCCTGGTCTCCGGCGCGCTCAAGGGCTGAGCCCGGGCCGCGGGGCGACCGGCCGCGGACATGACGACGCCCCCGGAGCATTCCGCTCTCGAGGGCGTGCCAGGTGCCGGCGCGTGGTCGCCTCTCGGCGAGTGGCGCAACGCGGCTCCAGCCGAACGGTATTCCGCGAAGGCAGTAGATGCGGCCCGGGGGACACACCCGCCAGCGATATGTAGGAACAGCAGGTCCGGCCGGGCTATTCCGCGCCCCGGGCAGGTTTCTGCGCTCCGCGCCCCGGGCAGGTTTCTGCGCTTCCGCGCCCCGGCCACCTCAGAGCGCCGCACTGACTACCATGCTACTTACGTTACTCTGTAACTGTGTTACCGGAGCAACTTTGGAGCTGTCATGGAGCAGGCGGAGATCGAGAGCGCGCGGCGCCGGGTTCAGGACGCGGCCCGCGAGTGCTTCCCCGACGGTGCGGTGCAGGAGGTCTCGCTGCTGCAGTACGGGGACGATCCGCGAGTCGAGCCCGGGGAACTGGTGGTCCGGATCCTGGTCCCTGCCAGCAGCGCTGCCGACGCGGGTGTTTCGGGCGCCGCGAGCGCCGCGGCTGGCTCGGGCGAGCCGCCTGGCTCGGGCGAGCCTGCCGGGTTCCGCCCCGGCCACGAGCCGCTCGATGGGTTCAAGCAGGCGCATGGCGGGGCACTCGAGCGGTTCCGGGACGTGATCAGCCGGGAGCTTCCTGAGGTCGGCTTCCTCGAGCTCACGGTCGACGCCGGCCCGCAGCGCAAGGGCGTTATGAGGCTGCGCCTCGGGCATGTGCCGGCCGGCCGGCCGGGCGACCTCACGCCGGTGATGGCCAGGCTAGGGCCGACCGACCTGCAGACCCTGGACACGCTCATTACGACCGGCATCGCGGCCAACCGCGCCGACGCGGTGCGCTGGGCCCTGGCCCGCATCCGCGAGCGGCCGGCGTACGCCGAGCTCCGCGAGCGGGCCCGGCAGATCGAGGAACTCAAGACCCAGTTCTAGCCGGGCTTCGCGCCGCCCCGGGGAGATCCTGCCGCGCCAGCCGGGATGGATGCCTACCGGCATACTGTGAACATTGGCATCCGGGAGGCATGAGGAGCGGCTGACGGTGGCTCGGGAAACCTCGCTCATCGGCTGTATCGGCGTTCTCAGCGTGGCCACGCGAGGGCCGGCCGGGCCCGGCGAAGTGATGGTCAAGATCCGGGGCGGCTCCGAAGCCTACATCGCCTGGTCGCCCACGCCGCTGCCCAAAGGTGCGACGGTTCTTGTTATCGAATCCCGGGGAAGCAGGACAGTAGATGTCAGCGAGTGGGCCGACCCGCTCGACCCGTTGCCTGACGACCCGGCCCTGCCTCTTGCGTGATGACCCGCCCGGCCTCTTGCGGGATGACCCGGCGCGGGCCTTCCGCGATGACGGAACCTATCCCTACCCAGTAACCGGGCCCGCCTCTCGACAAGACCACCGGCCTCTTCCCTGATGACTTATTTGTGCAGTATGACGGGAGACAGGCAAGAATACTGCCCGGGTCCGCCCGGAGATCCCAACTGGAGATGAAAGATGCTTGGCTACCGTGTTCCTGCGCCCGACGAGGCGATGCTGATCTCTGGTGGCAGGTTTGGGCGCAACGGCGCGCCGTTCAAGGTCGTAACCGGTCACGGCGCGTTCGTTCCCCCGTTCGTCCGCAAGACGAATTTCCTGACCCTGTCCATGTGCGAGGCCGAGGTCGCCGAGACGTGCGTGACCAAGCAGGGCATTTCGCTTAATGTCCGTGCCGTCATCGCCTTCAAGGTCGGCAACGACGAGGAGAGCATCGTCAACGCCGGCCAGCGCTTCCTGTCCGACCAGGACCAGATGTCGACGCTGACCGGGCGGATCTTCGCCGGGCACCTGCGCTCGATCATCGGCTCGATGACCGTCGAGGAGATCGTCACCGAGCGGCAGAAGCTGGCCACCGAGGTGCTGGACGGCTCTAAGTCGGAGATGGCCAAAATCGGCCTCACCGTGGACTCGCTGCAGATCCAGTCGATCGATGACAACAACATCGGGTACATCCAGGCGATGGCAGCGCCGCACAATGCCGCGATCCAGCGGCAGGCGCAGATCGCGCAGGCCCAGGCCAACCAGGCCGCCGCCGAGGCGCAGCAGGCGTCGCAGCGCAAACAGGCCGAGTACGCCAGGCAGACCTCGGTCGTGCAGGCCCAGTACAAGGCCGAGGTGGACAAGGCGCAGGCCGAGGCGTCCCAGGCCGGACCGCTGGCCCAGGCCCAGGCCCAGATGAACGTCATCGCCGCCCAGGCCGACCTGGCCCAGCGGCAGGCCGAGCTGCGCCAGCGCCAGCTGGTCGCCGAGGTGATCAAGCCGGCCGAGGCGGAGGCGGAGAAGGTCCGCATCATGGCCCTGGCGGACGCGCAGCGGGTCAAGGCCCAGGCCGAGGCGGCGGCCTCGCACAACCGCATCGCGCTCGACCGGATGCTGATCGAGCAGCTGCCGCAGATCGTCAGGGAGGCGGCGGGCGGGCTGGCCGGCGCCAACCTCAGCGTCCTGAACGGCGCCGACGGTCTCGGCGAGATCGCGGCCGGCCTGGTCGGCCAGGGGCTGACCATCCTGGAGTCGGTGAAGCGGAGCCTGGCCGAGCCCGCGGACCAGACCGTGACTCCATACGAGGCGATTACCCCTGGACAGGACGGCGTGGCCGACGGCAAGGCAGCCGACCAGAACCAGAACTCAGCCACGTGAGCTGGCATGTCATCTAATCAACCAGCCAGAGCCGCTTAGTCCCACGGGCTCCGCTGTCCCCGCCAGTCCCGCAAGCCCCGGCCGGGCCAGACAACCGACCAGATCGATGGACCAAAGAGCACGCCATAGCGGCTCTTTGGTCCATCCACGCCGGGCTGCGCGGCCGTGATAGCAGCCTCCTGGCGTTTTCGGCAACCTCGTCGTGAAAGGGCCATGCCGGGACTGGCGCGTCGATAATGGCCAGCAGAACCTGGTTGTAATCCGGTTATCGCATGCTGTGGTGCCTGATGTCGCCGCCCAGGCTTTCCGTCCACGGCGGCTGAGCTCTGCGCCGTGACTAATCCGCGCGAATGGCCAGCGTCTGGGCGCTTTGCCAGCAAGACCGTCGCCGCTCAATCATTCCATCACGTCATATGTGAATAGTTGTCTTAAGTCGTCGATCGGATATTAAGAAAGACCCGTCGGCCATGACAACCATGTACGGCAGCGGCGCGTCTTGCTTGCGAGAAATGCAATGGCATCGATTAAAAGTAGCCATGCATTATCACTTAGGTACCGATTTTAGCCGGACCGGCCTGACCGGGCCACCCAGCTCGGGAGAAAGGGACGAATGGCCGCGAGAAAGGGAGGAATGGTGGCAAGGATGCGCACTCGTTGCGGGCCGGCACTTAACGCGCTGGCCCATGCCGTCGCACCAGAATTTGCAGTCGCTCCTGCCAGCGGCCATCTTGATCACAAGTTTGTCACTTCATGTAATCGAATACCTACTCATGGTAACGTGTCCATTAATACTGGCAGGGCGGGATCACCTACGACAAACAGCCAGGCTCACCCGCAAAACGCGACCGGCTCACGCCTGACCGCCCAGGCCGCCGCCGTAAAGGGCAGCCGGTATGGCAACCAGAGGAAAGGAATCATCATGCACATCCGCTTTACCCGGGCGGGTTACGCTCTGGCGGCCGGAGTGGCCGCCACCGCGATGCTCGGCCTCTCGGCGGTCGCCGTCGCCAGCACCAGCGCCCTGGCCGCGACCAACGCCTGCAACAAGCATTGCATTGACCTGAACTTCAAGGTCCCGGGCAAGGCCGCCATTCTGGCCGTGCACAGTGGCCTCAACATCTACAACAACAGCATCCGGCTGCTGCAGGGGAGCAACAGCGCGTACAAGGAAGACTTCAGCCCGCAGACCCTCAGAAAGGTGTCCCCGCAGTACTGCACGAAGTACGGGCAGGCCCAGCCGGGTTCGGTGTTCACGTCCAACCAGTGCGCGCTGATGAGGAACGCCGGGCTGCTTTATGACGAGACCTATCAGCTCGCCTACAACCCGAACAACGGTGGGCCGGGCAACCTGTGCGTCGGTGCCTGGAACAACGACAGCCCGATCACGGGCGGTCGTCTGCGCCTGGTGACCTGCGGTATGTCGGCTGACACCGTGCTGATCGTGGCCACCAAGCTGCCCGGCGGGAGGATCACCGCACCCGGCTACTACTGGCTGATCACCGGGGCCAGCAACAACTTCTCGAACCCGGTGGTCGCTACCTCAGCCGGCTCTTTCCCGTCCGATGTCCGCTGGGAGCCGGTGGCATTCAACGGCCTCAAGGGCATCGACACCCAGGAAGTCCGGGGCAAGACCGGCCCGTTCTAAAACGCACCTGGGCCACGGTGGCGTCCGGGCGGTCCGGCGCTCAGGCCCGTAGCACCGCGGTGCCCCCTTCGCCACCCAGACGGAGGGGGCACCGCCGCGTTCTCACCGATTAGCCAGAACGTTACGCCTGCGCGCTGGCCGGGCCGCCAGCGCCGTGATGCCCGGCCTGAGATGGTGGCCGCCAAAGCCCGCCGAGCAGGCACGGCGGGGCGATGGCCAGGCCGGCCAGCGCCCACGCGAGCCCAAAGCGCTGGGCCAGCAACCCGACCGCGAGCGGGGCAGCGCCGCCGAGCAGGCCGGCGGCGCTCGACAGCGACACCACGACGCCGCTCTGGTCGGGCAGGCTGTCGTACAGCTGGGCCTGCAGCACCGGGTACCACGGGACGGTGATCACGCTCACGCAGGCGAGCAGCAGCAGCTTGGGCCACAGGCCCGGCACGAGCAGGAACCCGGGGAAGGCCACCACGGCCAAGGCGGCACTGGCCCGCAGCAGGCGCAGCCCTCCGGTGTGCCGCAGCGCGCGGATCAGTGCGGCATCCCCGGCCAGCCCGGCTCCCAGCCTGATCGCCACGCCCAGCGCCGCCTGTGCGGGCGTGGCATGGACGACGGCCACCAGGTAAAGGGCCAGGAATCCGGTAAATACGTCCAGCAGCAGGTCGCTGACCTGCAGCAGGATCAGCCAGCGCGCCACCCCAGGGCGCTGCGGCGCGGCGAGGGCGCGGCGCGCGGCGGCCATGGCGCCTGGCCGGTCCGGGCATACTGCGGCCATGGCGCCTGGCCGGTCGGGGCGCGCGGTGGCTGTGGCGCCTGGATG
>Ga0335074_10012437_pt1 | contig 11934 bp, 9 predicted proteins | sample Lox_Sample_23_FD_206715 | JGI IMG/M metagenome (GOLD analysis project Ga0335074, IMG submission 206715) | Soil microbial communities from Loxahatchee National Wildlife Refuge, Florida, United States - Lox_Sample_2.3 | ecosystem: Environmental > Terrestrial > Soil > Wetlands | place: USA: Florida...
TGCTGGTGGTGAGGTGCCAGCCCTGACTGGTTCGTGCGAGGGCGGTGACGGGAGTTGAGAGACGGATTGAGCCAGGCGGGAGCAAGGCTGCGATGCGGTCGATGAAGGTGCCGAGTCCGGAGCGGAGGTTGGTGAAGACTGAGCCGGTGCTGTGATGGGCGCGGGCCTCAACGGCAAGGATGAGGCTGCCGAAGTCGCGCTCCATTTTGACGAAGGCGGGCATGACGGCGCGGACGCTGAGGGACTCGATGTCGCCGCCGAAGACTCCGGCGAGCAAGGGGCCGGCGAGGGTACGTGTGACTTCGTCGCCGAAGTGACGGCGCACGAAGGAAGCGACGGATTCGTCTTCGTCGTCAGGGAGGGCGGAGGCCTTGAGCTCGGCGGCGCGATCGGGTTCGCGCTGATAGGCGAGGCGGGCTACTTCGGTAAAGAGCGGCGAATTGCGGATGGCGGAGAGACGGGAGGGGACCATCATGCGCAGGCCGTCGGGCATGGGAACGAGCTGATTGTCGCGCAGGATGTAGGTGCGGCGATGGTGGTCGTTGGAGGGGATGATTTCGGATCCGAGGCCGAGCTCGATGGCGAGCTCGCGCGCCCATGGCTTTTCCGTGACCCAGGAGTCAGGGCCGCACTCGATGGTGAAGCCTTCCTGATGGATGGTCTCAATGATGCCGCCGAGCCGAGAAGTGGCTTCGAAGATGGTGAATTCGGTCTGTGTGTCGCGCTTGAGCTGGTAGGCAGCAGAAAGGCCGCTAAGGCCGCCGCCGATGATGGCGATCCGCTTCATGAGGATTCGAGCCTGGCCAGCGCCTGCCGGCTGAGGTCGGCGAGGGCGGCGGTGAGCAGCGCGGAGCTGTTAAGGGATTCGGGGCGAATGAGATCCATGCCGAGGTTGGAGGCGTATTTGCGGAAGGCGATGTCGATGTCGTAGAGGATTTCGACGTGGTCGCAGAGAAAGCCGATGGGCTGGAGAATGAGGCGAGCGATGTCCTGCCGGCGGAGGGCGGTGAGGGTGTCTTCGACGGTGGGACCGATCCATGCTTCTCCGGACATGCCCTGACTTTGAAAGGCGAAGAGCCAGTTTGCGGGATCGAGGTTGAGACGCGAGGCGACAAGCGCGGCGGTGTGCCGGGCTTCTTCCGCATAGGGGTCAGCAGGCGAGTCCGCCGTGGCCTGGAGTGTGCGCACGGGGACGCTGTGGGCGGTGAAGAGCACGGTTGCGCCCTCCGTGTAGACGGCGCGAAGGCGCTCGGCGAAGGCGTCGGCGAGGAGCGGATGGCCGGCCCAGCCTTCGGTGAAGTCGAAGCGCATGCCGTTGGCCTCAGCGGAGACGGCGCGTTTGTAGAGTCCGACGCTGGTGCGGGAGTTCTGTGGTGCGAGGCAGATGGCGGCGAAGCGGGTGATGCCATCGGCACGCATGGCGTGGAGGGTGTCGGCGATGAAGGGCTTCCAGTTGCGCATGCCGACGTAGACGGGGATGCCGAGGTGGTCAGCGAGGTGGCGGCCCTGCTCGAGAGTGAGGCGGGTAAGCGGGCTGGCGCCGATGAGCGAATAGCGATGGCGGATTTCATTGACGACAGAGCCGGGCAGCGAACGGCCACCGGTGACGTTGCGGAGATACTCGGGGATTTCGTCGAGAGTGTCGGGGGTTCCGTGAGCAAGGAGCAGGATGGCGGACTTTTCGGACGTTGCTGTCAAGGACGCGTCTCCGTGTTCAGTTGGGGTTTGTACTCGCGGACGAATTTGACGACGGCCTGTACGTTCTCGACAGGAGTTTCCGGGACGATGCCGTGGCCGAGGTTGAAGATGTGGCCGTGGCGCGAGGCGGCGCGGTCGAGAACCTGGTGGACGCGACGGCGGAGCAGGTCAGGCTGGGCGAAGAGTGTGATGGGGTCGAGGTTGCCCTGCACGGCGCAGGCATAGTCGAGCTCGCGCCAGGCTTTGTCGAGCGGAGTGCGCCAGTCGAGCCCGAGGACGTCTGCTCCGGTCTGGCGCATCAGCGGCAGGAGGCTGGCGGTTTCGACTCCGAAGTAGATGACGGGGACGCCGAGGGCCTGCACCTCGCGCACGAGCGTGGTGGTGACAGGCAGGACGAAGTCGCGGTAGTCCTCGACGCTGAGGGCCCCGGCCCAACTGTCGAAGATCTGGATGACGTCGGCTCCTGCTTGGACCTGCTGCGCGGCGTATTCGCGGAGGACGGTGGCGAGCTTTTCGAGAAGCGATTGCCAGGCGGACGGCTTGCGGTACATGAGGGTCTTGGTGTGGATGTAGTTGCGAGAGCCACCGCCTTCGATCATGTAACTGGCGAGGGTGAAGGGCGCTCCGCAGAAGCCGATGAGGCCGACGCGGTCGCGGAAGTGGGAGGCGACGCGCGAGATGGCATGGGCGACATAGCTGAGTTCGGAGACGCGGTCGGTGCGGAGACGGGCGACGTCGGCGACGGTGCGGACGGGCGCGTGGATGACGGGGCCCTCGCCGGCCTGGAACTCGAAGTCAAGGCCCATGCACTCGAAGGGCAGCAGGAGATCTGCGAAGATGATGGCGGCGTCGACGTCGAGCTTTTCCGCGGCGGTAATGGTGACTTCGGAGGCGAGCGCGGGGTCCTTGCAAATTTCAACCAGCGAGTGATGCTTGCGGACGGCCTGGTATTCGGCCATATAGCGTCCGGCCTGGCGAAGAAACCAGACGGGGGTGCGATCGACGGGCTGGCGGAGGCAGGCGCGAACGAAGCGCGATGCGCCGGTCATTGATGCGCCGGTCGTTGAAGACAAGGGCTGACGGGTGAGTGTTTGCGGTGCGTGCGTCATGCAAAAAGGGCCACATTTGAGGTTAGCACTGCCGTTCTATTGAGGGCTGCCTTAGTATGGGAGACACGGCCCGGCTGAGCGGGATTTTGCATCTGAAGCGATCAAGTGAAGCGTAAATTCTATTGGATATGGTTTGTGGGTGCGGCAGTATGGTTTTTTGATGCTGCCTGGAGCCTGCACTATCACGTATTGGGTTGGGGATTGCTAGAGGCGGCGGTGTCGGCGGTGTTTCTGGCAGTGGGGAGGTATTTGAAGAACCACGGTTTGTGAGGAAAGCGGCTGGCGATGACACCAGCCGTCTCTGTTTGGGCTGAGATATCCACGCTATTTTGCGTGCTCCTTTTCGACGAATGCGACACATTCTTCGAAGATGTCAAGGGCGATGGCGGCCTCGTGCCCGTTGACGATGAGCGGCGGGGCGAGGCGGATGGAGGTTTCTCCGCAGCCGAGGATGAGCAGCCCGCGCTCGAAGGCCAGCTCGACGATGCGGTCGCGCCATGCGGCTGCGGGTTCGCGGGACTGCTGATCCTTGACGATCTCGATGCCAATCATGAGGCCGCGTCCGCGGACGTCGCCAATGATGCAGTGCTTTTTGGGCCAGGTGCGGAGGCGGTCGAGCATGAGGGCACCGATTTTTGCCGCGTTGGCCATACCTTCGCGCTCGATGATGTTGAGCGTGGCGTGGGCGGCGGCGATGGCGACGGGATTACCGCCGAAGGTGGAGGCGTGCGAGCCGGGCTTCCAGTCCATGATCTCGGCACGCGTCATGCAGATGCCGAGCGGCATTCCGGATGCGATGCCTTTGGCCATGCAGACGATGTCGGGCTGGATGCCGGTGTGCTCGATGGCCCACCATTTGCCGGTGCGCCCGGCGCCGGACTGGACCTCGTCGGCAACGAGGAGAATGCCGTGGCGGTCGCAGATGCGGCGCAGCTCCTGCATGAAGATGGTGGGCGCGACGACGTAGCCGCCCTCGCCCTGAATGGGCTCGACAAAGATGGCGGCGACTTCTTCAGGCGCGACGGTGGTCTTGAAGAGCTTGTCCTCGATGAAGCGCGCGCAGCCGAGGGCGAAGGCCTGCTCTTCCTGCGGGCCTCCGCTGCACCCGCGATAGGCATAGGGGTAGCGGACGTGGGTGACTCCGGGGACGAGCGGCGAGAAGCGGCGGCGCTGCTGCGGTTTGGATGCGGTGAGAGAGAGCGCGCCCATGGTGCGTCCGTGGAAGGCTCCGAAGAAGGCGATGATTTGCTGGCGGCCGGTGTGGTAACGGGCGATCTTAAGGGCGCACTCGATGGCCTCGGCGCCGGAGTTGCCGTAGTAGAAGCGGTGCGGACCGGGCATTGGCGCGATACTGGAGAGGCGATCAGAGAGCGTGACGAGCGACTCGTAGTAGAAGTCGGTGCCGGACATGTGGATGAGTTCGGCGGCCTGGTTCTGGATGGCCTTGACGACCTCGGGATGGCAGTGGCCGGTGGAGGTGACGGCGATGCCGGCGGCGAAGTCGAGAAATTCGTTGCCGTCGACGTCCTCGACGCGGAGGCCGCGCCCGCGCCTGGCAACCATGGGATAAGAGCGCGTGTAGCTGGGAGAGATGACGCGGCCATCAGCTTCTACCACGCGGCGTGCGTTGGGGCCGGGCAGAGCGGTGCGGAGCTTTGGGCCGTACTGGGCGAGGATTTCAGCGGAGGTCGTTGTGATGTGATCAGTCGTGGTGCTCATGATTCTCTCCTAAGGTGTGTGGCCTGGGTCGTCGTCCTGGTCGAGACGGAATCGGGCGAGAGAGTCCTCTTCGGTCACCGGGCGCGGAAGATGCTGACGGTTGGGAGTCATCAGCGTGCGCGCGGCGGGCAGCGTCGACTAGTCGCTGCCGAAGAGGTTAGGTCGCGTGCGGGTTGGAAGCACGCAGAGATGCCTGCGGGGCGCGATGGCGCGGGCAAACGACCGGGTCCAGTATCTGCTGCACAAGCACTTGCGGCTGAAGTAGTGGTGCGAGTTTGCGGACGCGGTGCGCATGGCAGATGGCTTTGGGTTGAGCATAGCACGTGGACGGAAGGGATGAACAGAAAGCGCAGAGCGCGCAGGATACGATGGAGGTATCCCGATTATGACAAATGCGCGCGGCACACCGTCGAGGTTGATGATTGTTCTCGCGTTCTTGAGCGTGTATTTCTGCTGGAGCGCGACGTATACAGCGATGCGGGTGGGGGTGAGCCTGTTGCCGGCGACGGTGCTGGCCGGCGTGCGGCTGCTGATTGGCGCGGGGATCATGCTGGGGTTTTGCGCGCTACGTGGGCGGAAGATTCTCTTTACCAGTTATGTGATGTGGCGGCTGATGTTGCTGGGCGTGATGCTGCTGTTCGGCGGAAACATTGGGCTGGTGTGGAGCGAGAAGTATTTGCCGAGCGGGCTGGCGGCGCTGATTGTGGCGGTGGTCCCGCTGTATGTGGTGCTGATTGAGATGGTGCTGCCGGATGGCGACCGGCTGCGCAAGCAGGGATACATTGGGTTGGGGTTGGGGTTTTGCGCGTTAGGCGCGCTGCTGTGGCCGAGCCTGCGGGCAGGCATTGACGGGCACCCCATGCAGGTTCTGGCGATTGTCGCGATTCTGCTGGGAGCGCTCTCGTGGGCGTCGGGATCGGTGCTGTCGCGGCGGATGGGTCTGCCAGTGGACCCGCTGGTGGCGGCGGGATGGGAGATGTTTGCCGCGGGCGCGACGAATGTGATTTTGGCGACGCTGTTCCGGCAGTGGCCGCATGCGGTGTGGAACTTGAAGAGCGAGGGCTGTGTGGGGTATCTGGTGTTGTTCGGTTCGCTGCTGGGGTTCAGTTGCTATATCTGGTTGATTGCGCATGTGCCGGTGGCAAAGGTGGCGACGTATGCGTATGTGAATCCGATGATTGCAGTGGTGCTGGGCGCGCTGATTCTGCACGAGAAGCTGGTGTCAACGGAGTATGCGGGGATGGTGGCGATTATCGTGTCGGTTGCGCTGGTGACGTCGTCGAAGCTCTCGAGCGGAAAAAGCACGGCGGAGGTGGAGTGCGCGCCGGTGGAGACGGAGGCTTAGAAGCAACAAGTCAGCGCGCCCGCGGCGCAAGCAAGTCAGCAGGTCAGCATAAAGCTGGCTGCGCCAGGTCCTGTGGGGTGCGGCCTTGCGCGCGAAGGGTGCGGATGGAGAGCGCGTCGTGGCGCTTGGCGAGGCGCTGTCCAGCTGAGTCAGTGACGAGCGGGCAGTGGTACCAGGCGGGCGGCTCGAGTTTCAGGGCCCGATAGAGAAGAAGCTGGCGGGCGGCGGATTTGAGCAGGTCGGCTCCGCGGACAACCTCGGTGATGCGCATGGCTGCATCGTCGGCGACGCAGGCGAGCTGGTAGGAGGGGACGCCGTCACGACGCCAGACGAGGAAGTCGCCGAAGTCACGTCCTGCGACGAACTGCTGCAGACCGTAATGCTGATCGTGAAAGGCGATGACTTCACCGTCGGAGACGCGGAAACGCCAGTTGGCCGCCGAGTGCGAGGGCGGGAGGTTTTGCAGGTGGTTGAGGGATGAGCTGGGCTGGGCCTGGGACTGGGCTTGGGGGCGGCAGGTGCCGGGGTAGATGGGATCATCGCCGTCGAATTGTGCGGGGCCGCCCTCGTGTGGGGCGCTGGCGGCGAGCGCGAGGTCCTTGCGCGAGCATGTGCAGGGATAGAGAAATCCGGCATTGCGCAACTGGTTGAACGCGATGAGGTAGGAAGCACGACGCCGGCTTTGTGAGTAGGGAGCGAAGGGGCCGCCGATGTCGGGGCCTTCATCCCAGTTGATTCCGAGCCAGCGGAGGTCTTCGATTATGGCTTTGTAGAACTCGGGGCGCGAACGTTGCTGGTCGAAGTCTTCGTTGCGCAGGACGAGTGTGCCGTTTGCGCTGCGGGTGCGGGCGTGGGCGGTGAGGAAGGTGCGGGCGTGGCCCAGGTGCAGCAGCCCGGTGGGCGAAGGCGCAAGGCGTCCGCGATAGGATGAGCTGGGCTGCGAGGGCATGCAATTATTATGACCGCGCAGTTGTTTTGCGGCGTCGCCAGCAGGTTGAGCCGGGTAGAGATTGGAGTCAGATGGACTCGCACTCTACCGGGATCGGGTAGTCTTCCGGGCAAAATCGCTGTTTTCTGCCAGCGGCTCATAATCTGGATTGGCTGGAGGGGTTGTTCAAGTCCCGATCGTTCACTCCCGGTATTTCATGCTCGAACAGGTCGGGAATGGCAGTGAAGGCAATGCGTGTAGGTGCGGCAGCTTTGGCGAGGAGCATTCCGCCGGGCATGAGCGTGTCGAGGCCGTATTTGTGATTGAGGGCATCCATGGTGACGGAGAGGCGAGTGCGATGGGACTCGGTTTCGAGGTGGGAGAAGAGACTGAGCGTATGCAAATGATTGGGGACGAGATCGCCGAGCCAGACGCCGACGTGGAAGGGTCTCTGATAGGCGGGGCCCTGCGGGCGGAGGTTCCAGAGATTGATGAGAGCTTCGATGAGGGTCTGGGTGTCCTGACATTCGATTACGGAGACGGTATGCGACCACGCGGCGCGGGGGCTGGAGTGAGACGGAGTGGATGATCTGGGCACAAGATACCTAAGGGACAGAGAGACGTTGGTGGCCCACAGCCCTGCTGTGCGCAAGCGGAGCGCCGCCTTGTGCAGAAGCTTGTGGGCGACGGCACGGGCGCCCTCGACAGTACGCAGCTCGGGTGGCAGAACGTGACTGTGGCTAACGGACTTGGGGTGATCGGGAGAGGAATCATTGAAGTCTTCGCCGCGGAGCCAGTGCCAGAGTCTCTCTCCATTGATGCCGCCCCAGGCCCGGTTCATGTGCTCCCGGCTTAAGGAGAGCAGTTGCGGCATAGTGTGGATGTGGTGCTGATGCAGACGGCGTTCCATGCGCGCGCCGACCCCAGGGAGGTCGCGCAACTGGAGGCGGCTGAGCGCGGCGGCGAGGACGTCCGGCGCGAGTGCGACCAAGCCGTCGGGTTTATCCATGTCCGAGGCGATTTTTGCGAGGTAGCGATTCGGGGCGAGTCCGACGGAGCAGCGGAGGGTGTGCCCGACGCGATCGCGAATGGACTGCTTGATGGCGCGCGCGAGATCGAGGGCGTTGAGGAGAGATTGTTCGCGGCCCATCAAGTTCACAGCCATTTCGTCGATAGACTGCACAGATGAGATCGGGGCGCACTTCTCCACAGCTCGAATGATTTTGTGGTGGTACTCGACGTATATCTCGTGTCGCGCCTCGACGAGGGCGATTTTGGGGCAGAGACGTTTGGCGTCGGCGACGAGCGTGCCGGTTTTGACTCCGAAAGCTTTGGCTTCATAACTGGCGGCGATGGCACAGGTGGTATCGGCCATGACGGGGACAACGGCAATAGGGCGGTTACGGAGCTCTGGGCGGAGTTGTTGCTCGATGGAGGCGAAGTAGGAGTTAAGGTCGAGGAAGAGCCAGCGGAGGGAAGAAGAATTGGCCTGGTGCGTGGACACGCGTCAATTTTCGTCTTTTATTCGCTATCGTGGCAAGAACTCTTTCTTTACGGGTAAGTCATTGAAATATAGGAGTTTTGCGTCGCGTGAAGGTTGGGTTTTGCACACTTCGTGACCTTTAGATGAAGAAAACCTTACTAGGGGTTCAGATTTCCAAGTAAAATAAGGCCAGGTGGTGAACCATGGGTGCTATCAAGGCACATGAAATCCTGCTCCACCTCTCGAGCTTGAGCGGATACCTGCCCGCCATTTTGATTACGCTAGGCGTGGCGGTTCTGATCGGCTGCGCGGTGGGGTGTATTTGTGAGCCGTGCGAAGAAAAGGACGATCTCTTCCATCACGAAGTGATTTAGGTCCTCTAGAAGTTTACCGTGACAATTGTTTTTTCGGGGATATTCGATTGCATACCTGCGAAGCAGGGATAGTTGCGCCAAACGGGTGTTGGATACGATTTTCTCGCTCCGTTAGTGCTGGCCCACAGCCGCGCGCATCGTGATCCATCTATAATCCGACACGATGGAAAACAGGGAACACGCAATCGCAGAACTTGCGCAGCGGAATCGTTTGGCGGAAGAGGGTGGAGGCCAGGAGCGGCGCGAACGCCAGGCGTCGCAGGGGAAGCTATCCGCGCGCGAGCGGATTGCCCTGCTTCTGGATGAAGGCACCTTTGAAGAAACCGACAAGTTTGTGACGCACCGCTGCACTGACTTCGGAATGGCGGAGAAGCGCGTTCCCGGCGACGGGTTTGTGACAGGCTATGGCAGGGTGGATGGTCGGACGGTGTTTGTGTTCGCGCAGGACTTTACGGTGTTCGGCGGATCGCTGTCGGAATCAAACGCGGCGAAGATTGTGAAGCTAATGGACATGGCGATGCGCGTGGGCGCACCGATAGTCGGGCTGAATGATTCGGGTGGCGCACGGATTCAGGAAGGTGTGGTGTCGCTGGCGGGGTATGCAGATATTTTTCTGCGGAACACGCTGGCGAGCGGAGTGATTCCTCAGATCTCGGCGATATTGGGGCCGTGCGCGGGCGGTGCGGTGTATTCGCCGGCGATTACCGACTTTACGCTGATGGTGGACAAGACCTCGTACATGTTTGTGACCGGGCCGGACGTGATCAAGACGGTGACCCATGAGGAAGTGACCAAGGAAGAACTGGGAGGTGCGACGACGCACAACGAGGTCTCCGGCGTCGCGCACTTTATGGCGCATGACGATCAGGAGTGCATTGTGATGGTGCGCGAGCTGCTGAGTTTTCTGCCGTCGAATAATCTTGAGGACCCGCCGCGAAAGGCGTGCACGGACCCGGCGGACCGCGCGGACAGCGAACTGGATACGATTGTGCCGTTCGAAGCGAACCGGCCGTATGACATAAAGCTGGTGATTGAGCGGCTGGTGGACGATGGGTATTTTTTTGAGGTACACGAGCACTTTGCACGGAACCTGGTGATTGGGTTTGCGCGGATGAATGGGCGTCCGGTGGGGGTGGTCGCGAACCAGCCGGCGTTTTTGGCGGGTGTGCTGGACATTGACGCAAGCGTGAAGGGGGCGCGGTTTGTGCGCTTTTGCGATGCGTTCAATATTCCGCTGATTACGCTGGAGGACGTGCCGGGATTTTTACCGGGGACGCAGCAGGAGTACGGAGGGATTATTCGCCACGGCGCGAAGTTGCTGTATGCGTTCGCGGAGGCGACGGTGCCGAAGCTGACGGTGATTACGCGCAAGGCATATGGCGGGGCGTACTGCGTGATGAGCTCGAAGCATATCCGGACGGACCTGAACCTGGCGTGGCCGACGGCGGAGATTGCGGTGATGGGGCCGGAGGGCGCGGTGAACATTGTGTACGGGCGCGAGCTGGAAGAGATAGTGAAGCAGGCTGAGGCCTATGAGGGTCCGTTGAGCGAGGAACGGAAAAATGAAGTGCTGGCAACAGCACGGGCGGAGAAGGTACACGAGTTTCGCGAGCAGTTTGCGAACCCGTATATTGCGGCAGAGCGTGGGTATCTGGATGGGGTGATTCTGCCGCATGAGACGCGGCGGAGGCTGATTGACGCGCTGGAGATGCTGGATGGCAAGCGGGACAAGAATCCGCCGAAGAAGCACGGAAACATTCCGCTGTGAGGACATCGGTCAGCAGAGAGAATGCTGAGCATTACATTTGGGGCGGCGTTTGCGACGGCTGGCATCTGGTATGTAGCGAGGGGCTGAGCGTGATTGAGGAGCGAATGCCTCCGGGTGCGCAGGAGCAGAGGCATTTCCATGAGCGCGCGCAGCAGTTCTTCTATGTGCTGGAAGGCGAGCTGACGATGGAGGTTGCGGGGCGGGAGTGTCGGCTGACCGCAGGTCAAGGGCTGGAAATTACACCCGGCGAAGCACATCAGGCGATGAACAGGTCGGATGGGATTGTACGGTTCCTGGTGGTCTCGCAGCCGCCGAGCCATGGCGATCGCTTGTCGGCCGATTGATCTGGCAACCCGCATGAGCGCCCAGTACTCCAATACTTACTCAAATTGCAACGAGGTGCAGCGATGACTCTCTCCCCCAAGCGGGCTGTATTACCGCGAAGTGAATGCAAGGCCCCACAAGATGCGAAGGAGATTGGAAGGACCCCGAACCAGCAGGTGCTGAGCGTGTCAGTGATTGTGCGGCGCAAGACTCCGCTGGATCTGAAGTCTCTTAAAGGAAAGAGGGTGTCGCGCGCGCAGTTTGAGGAGAAGTATGCGGCGAACGCGGAGGACTTTGCCGCGTTGCGGAAGTTTGCGCATGAGCACGGGCTGTCGGTGGACGAGGCGGCATCGAGTTTGACGCGGCGCACGATGGTGCTGCGGGGCACGGCGCAGAACCTGGAAAAGGCATTTGGCGTGGAGCTGCATCAATATGAGGGGTCACAGAAGACATATCACAGCTATGCAGGGACGGTGTCGGTGCCAGAGAGCTGTGCGGGGGTGGTGGAGGCGGTGCTGGGTCTGGATGCGAGACCGATAGCAAAGCCCCACATCCGGTTTCTGAAGCCGGGACAGGTCGCCAATATCAGCTATTCTCCGGTCCAGGTCGCGGCGCTGTACGATTTTCCGACGGGTGTGAACGGGAGCGGGGAGACGATCGGGATTATAGAGCTGGGAGGCGGGTACAACGCAAGCGACATCACGATGTTTTTCGGTGGGTTGGGACTGACGCCGCCGGAGGTGGTTTCCGTTTCTGTGGATGGAGGGGCGAATTCGCCGACGACTCCGGACAGCGCGGACGGCGAGGTAGCGCTGGACATTGAAGTGGCGGGCGGAGTTGCGCCGGGGGCGAAGATTGCGGTGTACTTTGCGCCGAATACAGACCAGGGGTTTGTGGATGCCGTGACGACGGCGGTGCATGACACGACGAACCAGCCTTCGGTGATTTCGATCAGCTGGGGAGGGCCGGAGTCGAGCTTTACGCAGGCGGGGCTGACGGCGCTGGACGATGCGTGCCAGTCGGCGGGCGCACTGGGAATTACGGTGACGGTTGCGGCTGGAGATAACGGGTCGAGCGACGGAGAGAGCGGAAACAATGTGGACTTTCCGGCATCGAGTCCGCATGTGCTGGGATGCGGGGGGACGAAGCTGGAGAGCAGCGGGAACAAGATCACGAGCGAGGTCGT
>Ga0335074_10012438_pt1 | contig 11934 bp, 11 predicted proteins | sample Lox_Sample_23_FD_206715 | JGI IMG/M metagenome (GOLD analysis project Ga0335074, IMG submission 206715) | Soil microbial communities from Loxahatchee National Wildlife Refuge, Florida, United States - Lox_Sample_2.3 | ecosystem: Environmental > Terrestrial > Soil > Wetlands | place: USA...
ATAATCGACGGAACCGGGCGGCCGATCGCACTTGCCGTCGACGGCGGCGTCACCCCGACGACCGCGCGGGATGCCATCGCCGCCGGCGCCGACACGCTGATCGCCGGTACCGCGGTGTTCGGCACCGACGATTACGCTGACGCCATCGCCGCTCTGCGTGGCGCCGCGCCCGGATGAGCGCCACCGACCCCCGTCGCTGGCTACGCGACGCCCGCCGCGCCATGGCGCGTCTGCCCAGTCTGCGGATGACGCGGATCCCCGACGCACCGGCCCTGCCGGTGCGCGATCCCTGGCCGGGCGATGCGGTCCGTGGCGCGCGATTGCTCAAGGGCGAGCTGGAGCTGGGCGGCGCGGTCCGCGCCCTGCGGCAGGGCGCCTGGAGCGAAGGTCCCGCCGCGCCGCTGTTGCTGGCAGCAGCCCACAGCTTCACCTGGCTCCGCGACCTGCGGGCGCTTGGCACCGACGCCGCACGCCTTCGCGCGCGGGCGTTGGTCAATGACTGGATGAGCACCGGTACCGGCGATCCGATGGCGCAACGGCCCGACGTCGCCGGCGCGCGGATCGCCGCCTGGCTCGGGCACTACGATTTCTTCTTTGCCGCCGCCGATGACATCTTCCGCCAGCGGCTCATGAGCCGGTTGGTGGGCGACGCCCGCAGCCTGTCGGCCGCCCTGCCGGCCGAGGAACTCGACGCGCGCGCGCTGACCGCCCTGAAAGGCCTGATCGCCGCCGCCGTCGCGCTGCCTGAACATGCCGCTTTCCTGGCGCGTGCCCTGCGTTTCCTGCCCCAGGAAGTCTCCCGACAGATCCTCCCGGACGGCTGCCATGCCGAACGCAGCCCCGCAGCCCAGCTCGCCGCCCTGCAGGACCTGACCGAGATCCGCGCACTGTTGCAGGCCGCCCAGGCGCAGCCGCCGCCATCGCTGGCCGGCGCGATCGAGCGGATGGCTCCGGCGCTGCGCCTGCTGCGCCACGGCGATGGCGGCCTCGCTTTGTTCAACGGCAGCAAGGAAGAGTCGAGCACACTGGTCGAGCTGGTGCTGACCCAAGCCGGCCGTGGCGGACGGGGACCGTCCTCATTGGTTGATGGCGGGTTCCATCGGCTGGCCGCCGGCCGCAGCGCGTTGATCGTCGATTGCGGCGCACCGCCGCCGCCTGGCATCGACCGCTACGCCCATGCGGGCACGCTAGCGATGGAGATGTCGGTTGGCCGTGACCGGCTGATCGTCAATTGTGGGGCGTTTCCCGCCGGCCCCTCGGAATGGCGCGATGCTACCCGCGCCACCGCGGCGCATTCCACGCTCGTGATCGCCGACACCAACTCGTCCGAGCTGAAACCGGACGGCCTCGGCCGCCGCCCGTCCACGGTGGAGGTGCAACGCCAGGAGGCTAACGGCGCACATTGGTTGGAAGCCAGCCACGACGGCTGGAAAAAGCCTTTCGGCGCGGTGCATCGCCGTCGGCTCTACGTGGCCGAAAGCGGCGAGGACATCCGCGGTGAGGACCTGGTCGAGGCGCCGACCCCGCAGCCCTTCACGCTCCGCTTCCACCTGCATCCGGCGGTGCACGTCAACCTCCAGCAGGACGGCGAGGCGGTGCTGCTGCGCCTGCCTTCGGCCGGCGGGTGGCGACTGCGTGCCGATGGCGCGCGAATGACGCTTGAGGAAAGCGTCTATCTCGGCGGCCCCGAACCGCGCCGCACCGAGCAGGTCGTGCTGACCGGCTACCCCGATGGCCCGCAGCAGGTGAAATGGGCGATCAGCAAGGTGAAATGAAGTGATCGGTGGCCAGTGATCAGGTACGCCAGCACTGATCACTGATCACTGGCCACTGATCACTGACCTCACTGATGAAAATCATCGAGATCACCAATGTCGATTTCTCGCTGCGGCATTTCCTGTTGCCGTTGATGCGCGGCGCGCGAGCGCGGGGCCACGAGACGATCGGGGCCTGCGCCGAGGGGCCGCTGCTCGCCCCGATACGCGATGAAGGCTTCCGCATCGTGGCGCTGCCGTTCGAGCGGGCGCTGTCACCCGGAGCGCATCTGCGGGCGTTTGTGGCGCTCGTCGGGCTTTTCCGGGCCGAGCGTCCGGACCTCGTGCATGCGCACATGCCGATCAGCGGCTTCCTCGGCCGGCTGGCGGCCCGCGCCGCCGGCGTGCCGCGCATCGCCTACACCTGCCATGGTTTCATTTTCAACCAGGAAGGCTCACTGTTGCGTCGCGCCGGCGGACTGGCGATGGAATGGATCGCCGGGCACGTCACCGACACGTTCATGACCGTCTCTACGGAAGAGGCGGCGGATGCGCGCCGGCTGCGGTTCGCGCGGGAACCGGTGGCCATCGCCAACGGACGGGACCCGGCGGTGTTCCATCCGGACGCGACAACGCGTGCGCGGGTCCGGGCCGCGCTCGGCACGTCGCCGCAGCGGCCGGTGGCGATCGCGGTCTCGCGGCTGGTGCGGACCAAGGGCTATGTCGAGGTGGTCCGTGCGATCGAGGCACTGCCGGAGTTCGAGCTCTGGGTGGTGGGCGAGCGGCTCGAATCGGATCGCGGCGAGGACATGAATGCGATGTTCGCGGCCAGCAGCCTCGGCCCGCGGCTGCGCCGGTTGGGCTATCGCGACGACGTCGCTGCGCTGCTTGCAGCGGCGGACATCTTCGTGCTGCCAAGCTATTTCGAAAGTCTCCCGATGTCGGTGATCGAGGCGATGCTGTCCGGGCTTCCGGTCGTCGCCAGCGACATACGCGGCCCGCGCGAGCAGGTAGTGGATGGCATTACGGGCCTTCTGGTCCCGCCGCGTCAGGTCGAACCCTTGGCCGCCGCGCTGGCCCGCCTGGCCGCTGATCCGGCATTGCGGGCCGCGATGGGAGCGGCAGGACGCGAGCGTGCGCTGGCACTGTACGACGAGACGAAAGTCGTCGCACGCACGCTGGACCTGTTGGGGTTGTGAGGGGCAGGACCGCAGCACCGCGTCATTCCTGTGCAAGCAGGAATCCATCGCGCCGCCCCGCGAGCCACGACGACCCGCAGTCACCCCATCGGTATTTCCAGCACGTACTCAGCCAGTGCGAGCGCCGCGGTGAGACCCGGCGATTCGATGCCGAACAAATTGATCAGCCCGGCCACCCCATGCGTCACCAACCCCTGCACGACAAAATCCTGGCCGGCGACGTTGGGAGGCACGATCTTCGGGCGAATGCCGGCATAGCCGGGCTGCAACGCCCCATCCCGCAATCCCGGCCAGTATCGCCGCACCGCGGCATAGAATCCCTCGGCACGGGCGGGATCCACGCTGTAGTCGATCGTATCGATCCACTGCACATCCGGCCCGAACCGCGCCTGCCCGCCGAGATCAATGGTCAGGTGCACGCCCAGCCCGCCGGGCACCGGCACCGGATAGATCAGTCGCGAAAACGGCGATCGGCCGGACAAGGTAAAATAGTTTCCCTTCGCATAATAAGCCGCTGGCACGAGCTGCGTCGGCATCCCCGCGATGCGCCTGGCCAGCGCCGGCGCATGCAATCCAGCGGAGTTCACCAGCAACCGGCACCGCAGTGTCATCGACTCCGCGCCGCCCACATCGATCTCGACGCCGCCATCGGAAAGCGCGCGCCCGGCAATCAGCGGGCTGAGGAAGGCAAACATGGCACCCGCGTTCTCCGCATCCCCCTGCAACGCGAGCATGAACGCATGGCTGTCGATAATTCCGGTGGACGGCGACAGCAGCGCGCTGGTGCAGGAAAGATTCGGCTCCATCGCCCGAGCCTCGGCGGCCGAGAGGATGCGCATGTCATCCACGCCGTTGGCCGCTGCGCGCCGGCGGATGCCGGCCAGCCGCCCGTCCTCGTCGGCATTGGTCGCGACGATCAGCTTGCCGCAATTGCTATGCGGCACGCCCTTCTCGCGGCAATAGGCATAGAGCGCCTTGCGCCCGGCAACGCAGAAGCGCGCCATCAGGCTGCCGGCCGGGTAGTAGATGCCGGCATGAATCACCTCGCTGTTGCGCGAGGAGGTTTCGGTGCCGATGCCCTCGGCGGCCTCCAGCACGATCACCTCACGCCCCGCCAGCGCAAGCGCGCGGGCGATCGCAAGGCCCACCACCCCCGCGCCGACCACGACGCAATCGACTGACTCCACGCGGCGGCTCCCTCGCTCGGTCGCCATCCGGGCTTGACCAGCATGACGTATATTCGCGTGTGCCGTAGGCGCGATCCACGAGTCAACCGACAGGCCGCTTGGCACTATGCCGGCGGTAGCGAGGTGCAAGACCGTGGCGACCCTTATATCGTCATGCCTGCGCTTCTGTCGTCATTCCTGCGAAAGCAATGCGAAAGCAGGAATCCATGCGACGCCGCCCGGTCGCCGCGCCGGAACACGCCCCGATTACTTCGGTCGCGGCCGAAGCTGTTGACAGCGACAGCTATGCGCGGCGGCCCCATACTCCGCATCGACACAAAGTCGACACACGGAGAAGAAGAATGCAAAGCGGTGATGTAAACGAATTGACCCAACGCAGCGGCCTGCTCGTCGTCGCGACATGGGAGGCACAGAAGGGACAGGCCGACAAGGTCACCGCCATTCTACGCGAATTCCTGCCCCAGGCTCAGCGCGAGGCCGGCGTCAACCTCTTCCTGATCGGCCGAGGCAAGGACAACACCAATCAGTTCCTGTTCTACGAACTGTTTGCCGACGAGGCAGCCTTCGCGGCGCATCAGGCCAGTGAACACTTCAATCGCCTCATCGCCGGACAAGCACTGCCACTGCTGGCGAAACGGGAACGCGCGCAATATGAGCTGCTCTAGCGCATCATGACCAACGTCCTCGATATCGCCGAGGCGACCGAGCAGTCTGCGGAAGCGCGCTCAATCCCGTCAACATCGTGGTTCCCTCCCACCACGTGATCGGCGCCGACGGCTCGCTCACGGGTACAGCGGCGGGCTCGAACGCAAGACATGGCTGCTCGGACACGAGGGCGCGGCGTTGGTAACGCGGTTTGGCAGCCTGTAGGCGACGTGGTTGGTGTGCGCGCTCCGGCCGTCCGTATGAATGCGTTTGGCAGCGAACGGATGCTCGCTCCGCAGCACGCGCCGAGCGGTTTCCGTCGCGGCGCGCAATGCTTTCCAACCCAGGGTCAGCCCTCGTCTCTCGACCCTCGCGCGCCCCCGAACGGAACATCGCGCTCCCGGCCATCGCGTCCCCGCCCCCAATTCGGCGTGTTGCTACCGCACCACACCCAAGAAGGAATTCCGCCGATCCAAGAAGTTATTCTTGCCCAGCCCCCGCGTCCCATGCTCTAATGCCAACCGTGTTCGACGCAGCCACCGCACCGATCGAAGCCCTCCACCCCCAGCCCGACCGGGCCATCCCGGGGCGCATCGGTCAGCTCCTCGGCCTCGTCCACACCCTCATCGCCTACGGCAGGAATCTCGCCGCCGCCGTCCAACTCCACGCAGTCGCGCCGCAGCTGCTCCCCAGCTTCACCTTCATCGCCACTGCCTTCGAGACCAGCAATCTCCCGCTGATCCTCAACCGTATCGCGCGTGGCCTGCTCCGCGCCGCCGCGCTCCAGGAAAGGCTGCGCCGCCGAGCCGCCCGCGGCCAGGACTTCAAGCAGCCTGTGCACCTGCGCCCGCCGTCCCCAAGCAAGCCGCACGGCGGCAACCGGTCCGCCCGCCTGCACAACCCGGCTCGGAATCGGTTCCTCGCCGGCCCGCCCACGCTGGAGGAAATCGCCGCCGAGGACCGTCGCCGCCTGATCGCCGCCATCCTCGTCGATATCTGCCTCGATCTCGGCATCGAGCCCGACCAGTTGGATCAAAGGGCCTGGGTCGAGCTGTACCGCGACATCATCGACTACCGCTGCAATCTGGTCACCTTCCTGTCCACTCGCTGGCACCGCTCCGCCGATCCCGCTCCCGGCACCAACTTCAGTCCCATCCCCGGCCGGCCCACCTTTCCCGCACGTCCGGCGCCATCCCCACAATCCAAAGCTCTCACCAGCACCGGCCCACCCTGAACTGACCACTGACAACTGATCACTGACCACTGATAAGGGGCCGGCCAGCGGCAGCCCCGCCATCCCGATTCGGCGGCTCCCATCAGGGCAGTCTGCGCGAGGCCGGACTCGAACCGGCAAGGAGTTTCCTCCGGGGGTTTTTGAGACCCCTGCGGTTACCATTTCGCCACTCGCGCGCAGAGAGGACGCGCCCTGCACTATACCCCAGCACCAGCCCCCCGTCAGCCCGCCCCCGCCGGATCGCGCGTATACAGCCAGCGGCTCACCAGCGTCTCCACGTCATCGGTGAAATCGGCACGCGGCCCCTCGGCGAACAGCGCACCGGTGCGCATGACATAGACATGGTCCGCGATCCCCAGCGCACCCTTGATATTCTGATCGACCAGCAGCACCGCCTTGCCGGCGCGCGCCAAGTCCTCGATCAGCCCGTAGATCTGCGCCGCGATCCTGGGTTCGATGCTGGCGGTAGGCTCATCGATCAGGAAGATCGCCGGATCCGTCAGCAAGGCCCGGGCGATCTCCAACTGGCGCTGCTGTCCGCCGGACAACGTGCCGGCCGACTGGCGCCGCCGCTCGCGCAGGACTGGAAACCGCTCATAGGCCCCCTCGATTGCAGCCCGCACCCGCGCCCGGTCCCGCCGGAACGTCCAGGTGCCAAGCCGCAGGTTCACTTCGACCGGCAGGAACGGGAACACGCTCGGCCGCTGCGGCAGATAGACGATACCGTGCCGCCCCATCTCATGCGGCCCGGTCCCGTTCAGCGTTCGCCCCTCGGCGGTAATTTCACCAGAAAGCGGCGGCAGGAACCCGAACAGCACCTTCAGCAGCGTCGATTTCCCGGTCCCGTTCGGCCCCAGCACGCAGCGCACCTCGCCGGCCAGCACATCGACCGAGACGCCATTCAGGATATGGATCCCCGGCAGATACCCGGCCACCAGATTGCGCGCCGACAGCATGGGTGCCGCCGCCTCCATCACACCCCCGAATACGCGCGGATCACCTCCGCGTCCCCACGCACCGCCTCCACCGTTCCATCCGCAATTTTCTCCCCCCGAGACATCACCACCAGCCGCTGCACCAGCCGCTGGATCGCCTCCAGGTCATGATCGACGATCACGAACGTCCGCCCCTCCGCATGCAGCGCCTGCACCAGCCGGATGATCTCATCCCGCAGGTACGGGTTCACCCCCGCAAACGGCTCATCCAAGAACAGGATCGACGGCTCCAGCATCAGCGCCCGCCCCAGCTCCAGCAGCTTCTGCTGTCCCCCCGACAGACTGCGTGCCGGCAGATCCTCCAGCGCCGCCAGCCCGAGGAACTCCAGATGCAGCCGCGCCTGCCGCCGCGCCGCCACATGCGTCGAATGCGGCCGAGCGAGCCCCGGCACCAGCATATTCTCCAGCACGCTCATCCGGCTGAAGAGCTGCGTGATCTGAAACGTCCGCCCCACCCCACGCGCCGCGAACCGATCCGCCGACATCCCCTCCACGCGCGCCCCCCGCAGCATGATATGCCCCGAGCCCGGCGACAGATGCCCCGTCAGCATATTGATGGTAGTCGTCTTCCCCGACCCGTTCGGCCCAATCAGCCCGACCAGCTCGCGTTCCTGCACCGCAAAGTGCAACCCCCGCACAGCGACAATCCCACCGAAGCGCAGAGTAAGATCCACCGCCTCGATCAGAGCCGTCACGATTCCGCCGGCCGCCCAATCGACCGCGCCCGCTGCAGCACCGGTCCAAGCCGCAGCACCTGCTCCCACGCCAGCGCCAGCAGACCGTTGCGAGCGAAACGCATGGTCAGCAGCAGCAGCCCCCCGAAGATCACCAGCCGCCACTCGCCATACGCCCGCAGCGCCTCGAACAGCGCCTCGACAAAGAACGCGCCCAGCACCGCGGCCGGCAGGCTCTCCGCCCCGCCGATCACCGCCATCGCCACCACCTCGCCCATCTGATCCACCGAGCCGATGTCCGGCGTCAGTATCCCGATGAACGGCGCATAGAACGTGCCAGCCAGTCCGGCGACTCCGCTGCCGATCGCGAACACCAGAATCCGGAACCGCACCACCTTCACCCCGGCCGCCGCGGCCGCCTGTTCGTTCTCGCGGATGGCCCGGAAGAACAGCCCCCACCGAGACGCGACCATCATCCCCATCAGCCCCAGCGATCCGGCGAGGAGCGCCAGCGCCAGATAGTAATAAGGGAAAACAGTGCGGGAATGGAACAGCGGTGCCACTTCCAGCCCCCCGGCGCCGCCGGTGACTTCGTTCTCGGTGAGGATGACAATGCGCAGCACCTCGGAGAAAGCCATTGTAAAGATCGCCAGATAGGGCCCACGCATGCGCAAACACACGAACCCGATGCCAGCGCCCACCACGGTGCAGACCAGGACAGCGGCGACCATCCCGATCGGGAACGGGATCGCCAGCCATTGTACCAACAGCGCCGAACCGTACGCGCCGAGGGAGACGAAGCCCATCTGCCCAAACGAGAACTGACCGGCATAGCCCACCAGCAGCGCCCAACTCGCCGCGACGATCGCATAGAAGATCGCCAGCGTGCCGACAGTGCGCCAATACGCATCGACCAGATGCGGGTAGGCGAACGCCAGGACCGCGAAGGCGGCCATTGCAGCGATCGGCAGCCTGCGCACCGGGCTACTCCATCGCCACATGCACGCGGCCGAAGAAGCCGGTCGGCCGGACCAGCAGCACGCCCATCAGCACCAGCAGGCTGAACGCCTGCGCGTAGGCAAGGCTGCGCGTGGGATCGGGGAACAACGCGACGAACAGTCCCTCGGACACCCCGATCAACAGCCCGGCAATGATGCTGCCGCCCACCGAGCCCATGCCGCCGAGCACAACGATGACGAAAGCCTGGGTATCAGGCACCAGCCCCATCGATGGCGACAGCGCATAGATCGGACCCACCAGGGCACCGGCACCACCAGCCAGTCCACCGCCGAGCCCGAACGCCAGCGTGTACACCAGCCGGTCGTTGATGCCGACGATCGCCGCCGACTCACGCGACTGGCTGACCGCGTTCAGCGCCTGCCCCCACGCGCTGCGACTCAGGAACGCCAGCAGCCCGACGAGCAGCACCACGCCCGCGCCTGCGGCGAACACCCGGTCCCAGCTCATCACGAAATTGCCGACTACCAGCGAGCCTTCAAAGAACGACGGCGGGCGCAACGGGAACGGCCCGAACACGATGATCGCGAGGTTGCGCAGCAGGATCGAAATGCCGAAGGTGACGAGGATGCCGTAGTCGCCCTTCCGCTCGGTGGTCGGGCTGTAGAGCGGCGTCAGCAGCGTGCGTTCGAACAGCACCGACAGCGCGAACGACAGCAGCATGGCGACGAGCACCGCCAACAGCGGCGGGAGACCAAGCAGCGCGATGACGAAATAGGCGAAATACCCGCCCATCATATAAACTTCGCCATGCGCGAAGTTGACGATCTTCAGGATCGAGAAGATCACCGTCAGCCCGGTGGCGATCACGGCGTAGATCACGCCGATCACCAGCCCGTTCAGCGCCTGCACCAGGATATAGTCGAGCATCAGCGGGCGCGGCGGGTGAGGGTGCTGTGGCGTGCGGCACCCTCACACGGCTCGCTTCGCGAACCGACCTCTCCCGCAGAGCGGGAGAGGTGTGGGTGACAGCAAATCACGCCGGCGGTCGGATATACGTCTCCTTGACTGTCGCGAACTCAGCCGGCCAGATGATCGGCGCATCGTCCAATGACTGGTTCTCCTGGCTGTACTCGATTAGCGTGAGCGGCGCCTCCAGGAACTGGTGGTAGTGCCAGGCCGGATCGTGGCTGGTCGAGAACGAGTACTTGCCGCGCGTTCCGAGGTAGCTTGTCGTCTCCAACGCATGAATGATGCCCTTCGCATCGGTGCTCCCGGCCCGCTGGATCGCATCGGCCAGCAGGTAAAGCCCGTCATACGCTTCCATTACCGCGCCCGGCGGGCTGGTCTTGAACTTGTCGTTGAAGGCTGTCGCGAAAGCTTTGGTCTTGTCATTCCAGGCCGACTTCGGCAGACCGACATTCTCGGTGCAGAGGTAGACGCCGGCCTGCTTGACGTTCTGCCAGAAGGTGGGATCCACCGCCGAGCCACCGGAATTGTACATCCCGCACTTGGCGTTCAGCGCGAACCCCAACTCCTTTGCCTGGCGCACCATATCGTAGGCGCCGGCCTCGGCGAAGTCGGTGCAGAAGAAATCATAGGGCGGCGATGCATTCTTGAAGCGCAGAATCTGCGCCGTGAAGTCGGTCAGGCTGGGATCAGCGTCGACCGCGTCGTACGTGATGTTCGCCTTGGCGAGCTGCGCGGCGATCGCCAGCCGGGCCGCCAGGCCGACATCGTTCTTCTCCGCCAGCAGTGCCACATGCTTGAAGCCGGCGGCTGCTATCCATTGGCCGATGGTGGTGTCGATCAGCGACACCGCGGTTGAGTTGCGGAAGACCTCGGGATAGCCCTTGGCGGTGATCTGGTCGGACCAGACGTCGCAGGCCATAAAGGGGATGCCGTACTGGTGGAACACCTCCATCTCGGCCAATGCGACGGGGCTGTGGAACTCGCCCACCGCGGCGACGATCTTGTTCTCCTGCACCAGCCGCAGGGCGGCGGTGCGGCCCTCGGCCGGCATGCCCCGGGTATCGGCGACGATGATCTGCAGCGGCCGCCCCAGCACGCCGCCATGGGCGTTGACCTCGTCGGCCGCCATCAGGATCGCATCCTTCATCAGGATGCCTTCGGCATAGCCGCCCGGGGGCGACAGCGGGCCGACGCAGCCGATCACGATGGGCTCGCCGGCGGCGCGGGCGCGGCGGCCGATCAGCGGGGTGGCTGCCGCAGCCCCCGCGGCAGCCAGAGCGGCGCGGCGGGTCAAGCCAGAGGGCAGCACAAGGGTCCGCTTCCGGCGGTTGTCGTCGATCTGGGTCACCAGTCCATCCTCTCCCTGTTTTGGCGCGGCGGTCGCTGCGCTGCGGCAAGCATAATGGGGGGACGGGGTGGCGAACAACCGAAGAGCGACCGCTGTTCGATGACGGTTTGCGTCGGGCCGGCGGGATCGCTATATCGGCGGCCTGCCGCGATCCCGGATAGCTCAGTTGGTAGAGCAAGCGGCTGTTAACCGCTGGGTCGTAGGTTCGAGTCCTACTCCGGGAGCCAGCCGCCTTCCCTTCCTCCGTGCGTCAGCCGGCGCGACCATGTCTATCCGAACCGGGGGGCCGGCGACCATGCAGCGGTCGGTGGTTTGCTCTATGCCGGCGGCAAGCGGCAGACCGCGCCGGCAAGCTGAACCAGGTCATTCGCGACGCCCGGCACGCTCGTCCAGCCATTCGTATGTGCCCGCAACCACCGCGGTTGCGAGCACCAGAATGACAGAGGCGAACCCGTACTGGACACCGATCGAGCCTCGGATCGCTCGCCACCGGCCAGTGCAGCCGCATGCCCAGCGCAAGTCAGGTTTTCCTGACTTACTCGGCTTTAAACTTGTGGAAGTCCCGCTGCAAGCGCGTCAATCAATTCCCGTAGAGCGGTCTTGCACAAGCAGCACCAGGCTCGTTCCCTGAGCGGGTCTTAATCGCGAGCAGACGTCCCGGGAGAGGTCGAATGAAACTCATTCACTGGCTGTCAGCGATTCCGTTCATCGGCATGCTGGTCGGTCCGGCGGTTCACAACGAGGTTCATCCCCTGATCCTCGGGATGCCTTTCCCACTTGGCTGGATCTCGATCTGGGTCGTGCTGACGGCGATCATCATGGCCATCGTCTACGCAATCGATCCGGCAAACCGCGAGGATGCCCCATGACCGCGGCACTGATCCTGATCGCACTCGCCGCAGTGGCTGCCCTGCTGTTGGGCGTATTCGCCCGCGGCGGGCGAGACATGGACCTTGAGCAATGGGCGGT
>Ga0335074_10012439_pt1 | contig 11932 bp, 10 predicted proteins | sample Lox_Sample_23_FD_206715 | JGI IMG/M metagenome (GOLD analysis project Ga0335074, IMG submission 206715) | Soil microbial communities from Loxahatchee National Wildlife Refuge, Florida, United States - Lox_Sample_2.3 | ecosystem: Environmental > Terrestrial > Soil > Wetlands | place: USA...
GCCATCGTGCAAGCGGATATGCCCTTTGAACTGTTTCAAGTAATGGGCGTACCAACGGTTAGCAACCAGTGGTGGGCTGCATTGATCAGCGCGAAGCGCCTCGCGCCTCAATGTTTTGACGAACTCAATAGACGTGGCTTTCACGAGGGCCTCTGCCGTTACTGCAGTCTTCCATTAGCTTGCACGCTTGCGGGCAATTCTGTGGAAGCGCCATGGGGAGGCTTGCCAAAACCCGCTTTGATATCGGCCAGGCTCACTTGCGATTGCATCCAACGCGTTTTCGAAATCTGGGCCCAGGCGCTCGGAACAGAGTTCATCCCCATCGAGAATCCGGGCGCCACCGAACTACCGCCGCGTTGGTGGGAACTCAGCCGTCATAACTGGTCGCAATTGTTCGAGGCTCGTCGGTTGGATCTCACGGCAAGCCAATTTCACGTTCTAATCGGGGCGCTGGAGCGGATTACCAAGCGCCGGTTTGAAATTGATGATCTTCGGTGTTTGATGGAAAGCGTGAATCGTCAGGAAGAATATTTCGACGAGGCGCGCCAATGGATCTGCGCGGCTCCCAAGACACCGGTGCGAATGACCGAACAGATAACCAACGTTATGGCCGCGCAATGGTTACGCGGCACGGACTGGGCTGTCGAGCATGCCAAGAAGTTTCGCGACGAAATCCGAACCAGGGTCGAGTCCGGCGTTGCCGCATGCCCTCAGGAAAAGCTGCGGTTGATGTGGGTGGGTGCAGGACTGTGGCATGACACCGATTTCTACACTAGCTTCGAGTCTCGATACGGGGCCGTTTTTGTTTGGTCGATGTATCTGGCGTTCGGACCCGACGGGTACATTCGTTACGGTCTCTCCGATCCGCTTCGCGCTCTGGCAAGTCGCGTAGTCAGCATGAATGAGCAACTCCATAATCCACCTTGGGCGAACGAATGGATCGTGGATCAAGCTGAAAAACACCGAATCAATGGAGCCGTCGTGCTCATTCCTTCCGGAACTCGGTCGGCAGCGAGCGGAACTCGTTTTATAGAGATGGCGCTCGAGAAGGCGCACATACCGGTCATGACCCTTGCGGCTGACGTCGTCGATTCGCGCAATTGGGATGGCGAAGCGATGCGCGAAAGAGTCGCAAAGTTCATTGAGGAAAGATTGTGCTAACGCCCGCCTACGACGCGTCGAGATCTAAGGAACATAATCCGGCCGGCAAAAAGTGGGTTATCTCGTTTGCAGCGACCTTGTGCGGAATGATGGCTCTGCAGATGTCGAGTCTCGGCTTCGCTCCCGTGATTCCTCTCATTCAACAAACTTTCAGAATGAGCTATTCGCAGGTGGGTCTGTTTACAGGAATCTACGGCATTTTCGCTCTTATTTTGAGCGTCCCCGCCGGTCTAACCGCGAAGCGGTTTGGAGAGAAGATCGTCATGATCTTGGGCATGCTTATTGTCGCGCTCGGCCTTGTGCTTCTGAGCAGAGCTATCAATTTTGACGGGGCGCTCACAGGAAGAATAGTGTGGATTACCGGATATCGATTCGCATTTGTGTGCGTCCTGACGGCATTGGCGGTCACCTGTCCGCCTTCCCTGCGCGGCCGAACCATGGGGATTTTGGGAGCGATGTCTTCGCTCGCTACAGTGGTCGGAGCGCCATTCGTCGGCTCCGTCGCGGAAGCGCTGGGCTGGCGAAATGGAATTTTGGGCTTCGCAGGAGCCGCGGCTATCGGTGCGATTATCGTGTCTATTTTCTATTCGGGACGATCGAATAGGTCGTATGACAATTCGGGCCACACGACCGGCAACCATGCCAAAAAGCCCGGAAGTGCGTTCCGAAGTCCGCGTGTCTGGGCTTTGGCCTTGCTTTTGGGCCTAGTTGGCTTGCCGTCGTTTAGCGTGACTTTCTTTGTCCCATCGGCTGCAGAATCGTCCTTTGGCATCGGTACAGTGTCGTCATCGTTGATTATCAGCAGCGGCTATTTGGTCGCGGTTTTTGTAAATCTCGGGGTCGGGTATCTCATGGACCGTTCCAGCAAGTGGCGCGTGATGGGCTTTCTGATGACGACGATGGTTGTCGCCAGCCTGGGCATGACGGCCCATAACTTGGCGCTATTCCGGATTTGCACGGTGATGTTGTTGTCGTTCGGTTTTACGGCGACGAATCAAGGATACGGTTTGGCAGCGGATGTCCTGCGAGGTAGAGAGAGCGGCAACGTAATGGGCGTTGTTAGTCTCGGAGCGGGCGTCTTTGGCTATGTCGGACCGCAGGCACTGGGATTCCTGCGTGATTGGACCGGAGGCTTTAGCATCGGCTGGTATGTTGTTGCGGGAATCTGCGTAGTAACTGTCGCGGAGTTGTATCTGCTAAAGGGCCACATCAAGGATGAGATTGAAGGCAGCATTTGATCAACGCACACTATAGCTTTCCGGTTTGCTCGAAGACCCAAGTAGGCGACTTTAACTCTGGTGCACGCTCTGGGGTCGAGGCTTCCGATTTTTTCGATCGGTTATCGCAGTAACTCGTACGAGACCTCAAAAGTGCAGGTTGATCGCAAGATGACTTCAAATTCGTTCCCGTCTTTAGGCGTGGCAGTGTCGAAAAGCAATATGTTGCGGGCCTCAGCCATGGCTTAACCGAAGGAGCTCACATGCATGGAACATGGAAGTCGCGGATACTTTTTCTAGTGACCACAAGTCTGATCCTTTGCTTCGGCGTGTTTGCGCAATTTCCGGGCAAGATCGAAATCGGCAAGATGAATCCGGTCGGCCTTTTGGTGGACAAGTACAGCTATATGTCGCAGCCCTACAGCTTTTACTATTTCCACCACATGGATGAACTCGGCTTGCGCACGGATTGGATACGGCGGGGCGAGAGCATCTATCCGCTTTCCGATCCGGCGAGGGGTTTCACACTGCGATATGAGTTTAAGGGCGGCCATTACTCAATCGACGATTATTTCGAAAGAAATTTTGTCACTGGGTTTCTCGCCCTCCACGATAGCCATATTGTTGTTGAAAGGTACTTTCACGGAGCGGATCGTAACTCGCGATTCGTATCGCAATCCGTCTCGAAATCAATCGTCTCGATTCTGATCGGGGCCGCCGTCCGCGACGGAACGATCAAGAGCATCGACGGCCGCGTCGCTGAGTATTTGCCGTATCTGTCGGATAGCGGCTATCGCGACGTCACCGTGAAGAACCTGCTTCAGATGTCCACCGGCGTTGATTACAGCGAGGACTATAGAGATCCTAAGTCGGGAGCTGCGTTGATCGGCGCCGCGTTGCTTACGGGCAACCCTTCATTCAAGAGCTTTGCCGAGTCGATCCGGCCGACAAGCGTTCGCCCCGGCACGAAGTTCGAATATCAAAGCGTCAACACCCAGGTGCTGGGCTTGCTCCTCGAGAGCGCGACTCACAAGCGGCTTAACGAATACGCACAAGAGAGGTTATGGAAAGAGGTCGGCGCCCAAAGCGATGCATTCTTCTATGAGTCGAAAAACCAACCGGACACATGCTCGTTCGCTTGCTTCAATGCGACGACACGAGATTACGCGCGAGTCGGGCTGCTGATGCTCGAAGGAGGCGCCCTCGGGGGAAAACGGGTGGTCTCACCCCAATGGGTGCATGACTCGACGACGCCGGATGCCCCGTATCTCAAGCCCGGACCCGGTGGTCCCGAGGGCGGCTACGGGTATGCCTATCAGTGGTGGATTCCTCCGGGCAACGACGGCGCCTTTGAGGCGGAAGGTATCTACGGCCAGTGCATCTATGTGAATCCCGCCAAGCGTGTCGTGATCGTTCAGAACAGCGCCTGGCCGGAACCCGTTTCCCCTGCACTGGGCGAAGAACAGGAAGTAGTCCTCGAGAAGATTGCCGCCGAAATCGCGCACTAAAGCACGAGGCTATCGGAGCCACGCTGGCACCTGGCGCGGGAGTCAACTTTCCCGCTCGCTGAACACGGAGTCTGCGGGCTCATCTGTAAAATCATCCAACACTTCAATCTTACATGCTTGCGTGAGAATGAGTTTTCAGAAAATCGAGCTGCGCTCTGCGTGGATGAGGCCGCATCCCAATACTTTTGTCCACCATGACCGCATCACTGGATTCGCTAGCGTTACAAACTCTTCAAAGACAAACTCAAGATGTGGGACATCCGTTTCTGAACTGGTTGAATTAGAGTTCGCTTGTTGGCCATGCACTATCCCTGTAAATGAGATCGCAACCAAGGCGGCAATTAGCACGCGACCCATCGCTCCGCTCATCTCGTCTATCCCCCGATCCGTACAAAGCCGCTTTGGCGAAGCCACAAGACCCCTCTCTCAATCGTGTTTTACCCATCCAAAATACTTTGCAAGCGGGATCTATGAATAATCGGTGTTGCCCCCACTTGTGTGGCAACCCACGACGCGAATCGGTTCGCCGATTTGCTGATCTCCTCCAGTGATTTGCCACGCACGTAATGATGGGCTAGACATGCCGCAAACGCGTCACCGGCCCCGACAGCGTCTGCTACCTTGACGCTGAGGCCTTTATGCTCGACTGTTCCGCCTCCAGAGACCAGAAGGCTGCCACGGGCGCCGCGCGTCACGCAGACGAGCCGCAGATTAAACTTGCTCAGCAATCGTCGAGCGAGTGTTTCCTCATCGCCCTTATCAAATCCGAGCAATGAAGTGACGCGCAACAATTCCTGATCGTTCAGTTTGACGATGTCTGTGTAATGTAGCGACCTGCGCAATACTGGCATGCTGTAAAAGGATTGGCGGAGGTTGACGTCAAAGATGCGCAGCGCTTTCTTCGGTGTATTTTGCAGAAAGCGCTCGATCGTGGCGGAAGAGGTGGGTGAACGTTGGGCCAGCGAGCCGAAGCACACTACGTCAGCCCGTGCCGATAATTCCTCCCATGATTCTGTCCATTCCAAGAAATCCCAGGAAAGGGATTCGTTGATTGTGAATGTCGGCTGGCCCGCGGAATCAATGATTACGCCTGCGATTCCCGTCGGGTGCTGACGGTCGCACTGGACGTGGGCTGTGCTGAGTCCAAGTTCCTGCATGACCCGGCATGCTTCACGCCCGAGGTCATCATCGCCCACCCGACTGGCCACCATGCCCTGGTCTCCAAGGAGCTTCGTCATGTAGGCGAAATTGGCAGGAGCGCCGCCCAACACCCTTCCCGTCGGCAGAAGGTCCCACAAGACCTCGCCCAACCCGATCATGAGAGCTGGGCCAGTCAAGAACCCACCTCAGCACCACACACCGGTAGCAAGGTGCACATAGTTACTGAAAGAGTCTGGGTGCGAAATCCGCGAGATACTTGCGCCAAACTGTCCAGACGTGTGCTCCCGAACTTTCGAACCACACATGCTTGATTCCAGCTTTTTCCAACGTCTCGTGAGACTCACGTACGGGAGCGAACAGAAAATCATCACTTCCTATTCCAATCCACAACAAGCGAAGTTGCCCATTCACTCTCGCGGGATTCGCCAGGATGCCGTCGTAGTCCTTCGACGTGTCGACGATGGCGACCGCGGGACTGAACGCTCCGATATAGCCGAACAGGTCCAAATGATTGAGTCCGATGCGAAGCGCCTGAGATCCACCCATTGACAGCCCGGCCAGTGCGCGATGGTTGCGGTCGGGTATGGTGCGGAAATGATTATCGATAAAGGGAATCAGCTCCGTCGAAACGATTCGGTCGAACAAAGTATAGCGCTCATCCATGAAGTGGCTTGACACCGCCCGCGACGATGGCGAATTCGAACTGGAGCCGGACCGATCCGGGGCGGGCGGCTGAAAATGCACCCCGATCATCCCGTTTTCGTTAACGATAATCATTGGCTTGGCTTTGTGAGCCGCGATCAAGTTGTCCAGGATGAAATTCTCATGTCCCTGATCGCTCCAAGCCGCTTCATTCTCGCCAAATCCGTGCTGAAGGTACAACACTGGATATCTCAGAGTGCCTTGGTCATATCCTGGCGGCGTATAGATGAAGATTCTTCTGAACGCACCGGTTATTTTCGAGCTATACCACTCGGTCCGAACCGTGCCGTGTGGCACATTCTTAATGGCAAAGAAGGCTGATTCCGGTGCGGGAACTTCGAGTCCGCTAACTTCTTGCTGAGCGGCGAAGAAGGTTCTGCTCCCTGGGTCGTTCGAAACAAATCCATCCACGGAGATCCCGTAGTAGTGGAAACCTGGCAGGAGCGGCTTTGTAGTCACTTCCCAGAATCCGTCAGCACTTTTGATCATGTCGTAGGTCTGCTGTCCTAATTCCATCAAAAGCTGGACTCTCTGGGCGTGATCGGCGCGAACGCGGAACGTTGCGCTCAGATCGCTGTTCAGTCGGGGGAATTCGGCACCCGGTATATTCGTCGGAGCTGGCTTGGAATGACTTTGCTGTGCCGAACAGGGGCCGCACACTAGTAGGATAGCCAACAATAGGTGTTTGAATGCCACTCGCCTCTCCTTAGAGGTCCTAACGCGCCACCAAACCTTTCCTGTTCTGAAAGATCACCCGTTCTTGCGGGGGACCTAGAAGCTTCTCAGAACTGACAGGTCAACAGCAGCTGCCATAGCCTTGTAGCCCGCGGCGCTGGGATGAAGATGGTCACCTGATTGGTAATCTTCGCGAAACCGGGTCGGATGATTCGTATCACGCACAGCGGCGTCGAAATCAAAAACAGCGTCAAAAGACCCGCTGGTGCGAATCCATTGATTGACCGCCTGTCGCTCGACTTCGCCATCCGCGCTGTAGTAGTCAGCTCCTTCAAAGGGCGTCAACGTAGCTCCGAATACGCGGATTCCGTGCTCGTGTGCGCGCTCGATTATCTGCTTCAATCCGGCGATCAGGTCTTGAGCAGTTACCCGCTCGTCGGCAAACGGCCCTTGCCCCGGACTACTGTCATTAGGCGACGGACGTGCCTTCATGTGCGGCCAACCGATGTCGTTGATTCCCTCCAGTACGATCAAGTTCACAACGCCGGGTTGGGCGAGTACATCACGGTCCAGGCGGGCAAGTGCACTAGCCCCCGCTCCGTCGTGCAGAATGCGATTCCCCCCGATTCCTTCGTTGAGCACCGCCAATTGCGGTCCGGTTCCCGCACCGTCCGCCAACCGGGTAGCCAGGTCATCCGGCCAGTCGCTGTACTCACCCTGCTTTGCTCCCACGCCATCTGTAATCGAATCTCCGAACGCTACGGTGGCCGCCGCTTGACCGGAGGTCCGAACCTGGATATCAGCAAGCCAGTACCACGATGTCCTCGTCGAAGGGTTCGTTATGTCCGACTGCCCCGTAAAGTCCCCAGGACCAGAAATATACGTCTCGTGCTGCGCCCAGAAGTGTGTGGACGATGCCGGAGTTTTTTCGGGCAGGTAGAGACTGACCGCCACTTCCGCGAAAGCTGGCACCTTCAGGTCCACCGGATCGCTCAATACGGGAGCCCCGGCCGGAATGGCAGTTGATGACCTCCCGCTGAACGTCAATACGCGATCGAATTGCGGGACAATCCCACAACCCTTCGATACAAGAGCGACGTGCGCGGCGCCAATCCTTATGGCGGAGGTTCCGAATGCGTTCGAGAGCCGGACCCGGAGCCGTTCCCCACCTATTGTCGGACGCACAACCATTCGGACTGTCTGATTCTCAAGAACAGGCGCAGCGGAAAGGCCCGTAAACGGCAACGGCGCGTGCACCGCCGCGCTCCAGGCGCTCACCCAATGATCGCCGTTCTTCGGGGTTCCAGCCCCGGCATTCAGCGTCAAGGTCAGCGCTACGATGAATGCGGATGCTGCCGTTGACTTAATTTTTTTCAACGTTCCTCCTGACCACGATCGGCGCGCGTTTGTCGCGCGATGCGAGACTGCAGTTTAGTCCGAAATCGAGTTTCGAGGGAACGCTCCCTCCGAATGATGCGCGCTGCCTATCCTAGAACCTCACCAATTGTGTTCCAGCGGAATCTCGCCAGCTTCAAGGTGCAACCAGATACTGGCCAATTGCGTTCTACTTATTCACTGTGGCGAAAGTGTCGAGGCTTACTTACGATCTTCTCCGGACGCGTGATACGAAACGGTTGCACCGCCCAAGTGACTATCAAAAAACTTAATGATGACGTTCAGTGCGTCCTTCGACTCGGGAACATCCATGTTGTAAAAAAATCCGTGAAACAGGCCCTCCCACAGATGCAGTTCGGCATCGACGCCCAACTTTGTCAGCTGCTCGTGGGTGTAAAGGGCGGTACTGAATGCAAAGTCGCGGGTGCCCGTAATGATCAGAGTGGGTGGAAACTTCGCGAGAATCTCCGGCGAATTGATTGGCGAAACGAGCGGGTCTTTTGGATTCGTTCCGCTGAAGTAGCCGAGCGGCGACGACGCGCCTGATGCGCTTGGCATAGCCAGACGAGCTTCGCCAATGGGAACAGCCGCGTAAAGCGCATCGCCACCGAAGGCGCCACCTGCCGACGCGCAAAATATTCCGATGGCTCCTGGCAACGGAATCGAGTGGGTTTCAAACCACGCCATGGACATTGCAGTCTGCATACCGCCCGCGGAGCAGCCATAGATGCCGATGTTCTGGGACTGGTGCGATTTCAATAGTTCCGTGTACACGCTAGCTACATCTTCACTCGCAGCAGGAAACTTGTAGTCCGGACCCTCCCGGTAGTCGACGCTGACGACCTGAATTTTCCCCAGCGCCGCGACCGGAATCGATTCAAGCTCGGCACACCCGGGCCAGCAGCCTGAAAATCCCCCGCCATGGAGGTTGATGAGGATTCGATCCTTGTTTCTCGCAGAGACTCCAGTCTTGGGCGTGTAGACATACGTATGTACGCCGCCGATGTTCTGATCTTTTTTCTCGACCGGGAAAAGTTCGTAGTCACGCGCCAGATATGGCTTCATGAAACGTGGTACCCCGGCGTCTTGCTTTACGATTTCCGGGTCTTGCATCTCCTTGAGATGCCGCGTTACGTACGCTTTTGCTTCGGGACTCAGAAAGACAGAGACCGGCACTTCTTGTGCGGGAACTTCCACCGTACCGTCGGGTTGCACGACCACCTTTGGCGGCTGCGGTGCTCGCACACCCTGAGCTAACATCGCCGAGGATAGCAGCGCCAGGCTTGACAAATACAGGATTGCGAAAGTTAGGCGAGTGTTCATAAATAACCTTGGGTCCTCTTTAGATCACGTGACCACGGTCACAGTGTTCAGGAGTCAGGCGCCCGCCCCAATTGCGAGCGGTGCGTCTTACAAATCGACTAAAAGCTGAGACGCAGACCGAATTGAATCGCGAGGGGTGAGTCCGCATCCGCAGTTACTATTCCGAAATTCGGACCATTCGTAAAGATGCCTGGATCTCCGAATCGCGTGCGGTTGAACAGCGCCCTGAGCCACTACACCGGGTACAAGCGTGAGCATGTTGTTAACGTTCCCGCCGCTCAGAGGAATGCTCTCAACCTCTTCCTGACCGATGGTGGTGCCGAGCGAGGCACGATCTGTTTGCAACGGCGGCGCCTCGGTGGTCACCACGACACTCCGAGCCACGCTGCCAACCTGGAGCGCGGCGTCGACGCGAGTAGAAACACCGGTTTCGACCTGCACTCCGTCTTCACCGAAGCGTTTGAAACCTGCCGCTTCAGTCTCGACTCGGTACTGCCCTGCAGCAAGATTCGGAAAGGCGAAGGTGCCACCGGAGCTGGTCTGCAGGCTCCTCGTTTCGTTTGTGCCTATGTTCGTTAGCTTGACCGTGGCGCCCGCGACCGTCGCCCCGCTTGGATCGAAAACAGTTCCGAAAACCGACCCGAACGTAACCTGGGCTTCGACGCGTGAGCAAAAGCTGGCGATTCCAGCAAAAACAGAAAACGCCAATACAGCGTGCGCAATGAAGCGCTGCCGAGGCACTGTTCCCCCAAGGATTCCCCGTAGGATGCGAAGCATCGTCTGCCCCCTCAACGAAGCGGAAAAAACGTGATCGTTCGACGGACAACTATTCGAACACCTAATTTCGACCGATCGGCTGAAACACGCAAAGATCAGCACTCGTTTTCAACAGCGCTACAAGCACGAGACGTCCACGACTGGAGCGGGCTTTTAGCTCGGCGCGCTTAAAGTTGTCAAGGCACATTGAATACAACTATGCAAAAAGTTGTCTATACTTCTCAGACTTTGGTGGGAGTTGTATAGACTATTTCTGCGGTGAGGAGGAACTTTGGCGCGGTCTGCACTGCGCGGGAAAGCGGCTGGGGTTCCGAGCCGCCTAGCCGGCTATCACGTGCCTGATGCCAATCTCGTGCCGCGCGGTTCTTTTCTCGATGCTATCCCGCAAGATTGGCGCACGATGAGTTCGCATCCCAAGAGGATGTCACGCGAGGGCAAGTCGGGGTTCGCGATTCTGTCTAGCATAACCGCTAAGGCCATTCTCCCGAGGTCACGACAAGGCTGGTGCAGGGTCGTGAGCGGGACGGGCAACAAACGCGCATATTTTACATCGTCGATCCCCACGATCCGGACGTCCTTGGGAATACGTCGGCCAAGCGAGATGAGCGTGTGCATCAGGTCTCCCGCAGTGAGATCGTTGGCGCAAACGAAAGCATCCGGCCGATCTCTCTTGAGGATGGAGCGAATGAATTTTGCGTCGGACGCGTCCCCGATTCTGACCATATCGCGATCAGGTTTGCCGGGTTGCGATCGCAGCGCCTCGCGATACCCGGCGATACGCGCATCCACCGTCGGTGCAGAATTGGGTCTCGCGAAAAAGAGGATTCTCCTCGCTCCTGCTTGGATCAAGTGTTCAGTGGCCAGGTATCCAGCGCGGCGGTTGTCAATACCGACCAAGTCGTACTTGCTGCGTCGCGGATAGGGCTCGAGGCACCGGTCAAGAAGAACGACGGGGATTCGGGCTCGATCGAGAGCAGTCACAATCCGATGGTTTGACTGGAAGCGATTCGTGCTGTACTCGACCGGGGCAAAGAACACTCCAGACACCTTTCTCGAGATATAGTGCTCGCAGAGTTGTTCAGCTGCCTTTTCTTTATCCTGTTCTTTCGATACCGAGTTCCCCCATAGCAGGGAATGATGCATCGCCTCCTGCGCTTCCATCATGCCTTTGCAGATCGCTTCAAAGATTTCGGTGTGTCCGAGCTCCGGAATCAGCAGCCCGAAAATATGGCTACCGGAGTGCGAATTCGACGAAACGAATGTTCCGGAACCGACGCGTCGATTTATCAGGCCCAGAGTTTGCAACTCACGCATCGCGCGGAACACCGTCATCCGTGAAGCCCCAAAGCGCCTAACGAGTTCAGATTCGCTGGGCAGGCGGCTGCCAGGCTTATAGTGGCCAGAGCAAATGTCGTCCTGTAGTTTCTCGAGTATTTGACGGTACTTGTGATTCGGCATGAGCGTCCCTTTCCCTGCTGCCAACTGCACAACCCGCGGCGGCTTGGCATATTACCATAGACAACTTGCTGGCTTCGCCCCGGCAAAAGTCTTGACACCGGTTCGGCTGCGCTTTAGAAGTGCTCTTGCCCGCCACCTTGAAGAACAAGGAATCTTCTTGTGAGAAATCAGGTTCAACTGATCACTTACGTCGACCGACTGGCCGGAGATCTAAAAAAAATGAGGGCGTTGCTCCGCGGCCCTCTCGAAGGCGTGTTCGGTGGTGTGCATCTATTGCCCTTCTTCGTGCCGATTGACGGCGCCGATACCGGATTCGATCCGGTTGACCACACTCTCGTTGACCCTCGACTTGGGGATTGGGATGACGTCCGTGCGCTTCGCGAAGAGGCGGAAGTAATGGCGGATCTCATCGTCAATCACATATCGCGTGACTCCCCGCAATTTGAGGATTTTTCGAGAAACGGCGTGAGGTCGCCGTTCGCAGGCATGTTTCTGACCTACGATCGCGTTTTCCCGTCAGGCGCGCGCGAGGACGATCTCACGCGGATATATCGC
>Ga0335074_10012440_pt1 | contig 11932 bp, 10 predicted proteins | sample Lox_Sample_23_FD_206715 | JGI IMG/M metagenome (GOLD analysis project Ga0335074, IMG submission 206715) | Soil microbial communities from Loxahatchee National Wildlife Refuge, Florida, United States - Lox_Sample_2.3 | ecosystem: Environmental > Terrestrial > Soil > Wetlands | place: USA...
GGCGGAGCGCGGCGTGGATGACATCCATCCAAACCTCGAATTGGACACCCCTCCGGCCCGCTGTTAGCGTCGATTCATGTACGTGCTAATTGCGCTCGATGGAAAACATGGTGTGCTGCATTCGGTGACGAGCCCGCTCTCAACCGCGGGAACCCCGGCAGAACAACTGGGGCGCGCCGCCGATTTCGTCACGGCTCTCGTGAAGTCCAGCGCTTGCCATGCATACGAACTCGAAGGCGACGAGTGGGTTCTCGAGGTCCGCCTCTCGCCGACGTCCGACGAGCCTCGCTGGCTGCACTGAACTTTTCTGAGCGCTGCGGCAATCGCACGCCACCAAGTACGCGTGCGTCATTCTGAGGCCCGTCTCTGGCCGAAGAATCTCTCTTATCGCGCGGACCCCGAGTAGAAGTGCTCCTTCTTGCGTTACTTCGTCCCCGCTTCCTGCTGTTTCTTGTATGCGTCCCACGAAATCGAAATCAAGTACGCGTGAATCGCGTCAACCTGCGCTGGCGTCAGCACCCCGTTCCACGGCGGCATTCCCGCGTTCTTGAAAATTCCTCCCAGCACGATCTGGTGGAATTCTGTGTGCGTCGCCGCGCTCATGCGGCGCAGGTCGGGCGCAAGGCCGCCGGGCTGATTGATGTGGCATCCCGCGCAATTCGCGCCGAAGAGCGCGGCGCCTTGCTTCACGGTGTCGGCCGACGCGGTCAGCGGCGGTGGCTGCGGAATCGGCCCTGGCGGCGGGACCAATGGAGGAATGGGCGTCGCGCCGCCATCCAGTTTGAACGCGAGAATGCGCCCCTCGTTCCCGCGCTGGTAGGATGCGGCATCGGGATGCGTGAAGCTCCAGCCGCCCCCGCCCCATGCCGCCATCACCGCGATGTATTGCACGCCATCGATCTCATACGTCATCGGCGCCGCAACAATCGTGGTGCCGACGTCGATATCCTTCAGCAACTTTCCCGTCTCGGCGTCAAACGCGCGAAAATGCCCGGCGCCATTGCCTTGAAACACCAGCCCGCCCGCGGTGGCGAGCACGCCGGCGTGATCCCACCAGTCGCCTGGCCCGACGTTCCATACCGCTTTCCCGCGAATCGGGTCCCACGCCCGCAGGTACGTGTTGCCGGAAAAAACCGCTTTCTGCCCGTTTTCAATCGTCGGAATGTAGACGAGCCCGGTCTGCGGGTCCCACGCCATCGGATTCCAATTGTGCCCGCCCATCGGCGAGGGCTGAATCAGCTGGCCCTTGCCGTTCGACGAATTGCGAAAATTGTGCGCGTCCGCCGCCTCCACGGGCCGGCCCGTCTTCAGGTCGACGCGATCGGCCCATGTGACCGGCACGAATTCGTTCGCCGAAATCACCTGACCCGTTTTGCGATCGAGGATGTAGAAGAAGCCATCCTTCGACGCTTGCATCAGCACTTTCCGCGATTTTCCGTCAATCGTCAGGGTGGTGAGAATCAGTGGCTGCACCACGTCGAAATCCCACTGGTCGCCCGGCACTTCCTGGTAATACCAGGCGAGCCTGCCGGTCGATGGATTGATCGCCAGGATCGACGAGATATAAAGATTGTCGCCGCCCGATGGACTGCGCTTCGATTGATCGTAAAACGTGCCGTTGCCGGTGCCGAAATACAGAAGATTCAGTTCGGGGTCGTACACCATCCCGTCCCATACCGTCCCGCCGCCGCCCATGGCCCAATCGCTTTTCGGGTCCCACGTTTTCTGCGCCACTTTGAGTTCGGGATTTTCGAGTGGCTGGCCGGGCGCGGGAGGAACCGTGAAGAATCGCCACGCCAGCTTTCCGCTGCCCAGATCGTAGGCGCTCACGTATCCGCGCGCATCGTACTCGCCGCCCGAATTGCCGATCACGACCACGCTGCCGGCAACCTCGGGCGCCTGAGTCACCGTATAGCCACGCTTGTGGTCCACGATCGTATCAACGTGCCATAGCACCGCGCCCGTCTTCGCATTCAGCGCGAAAAGCCGCCCATCGAACGCCGCGACGTAGACTTTGCCCTTCCACACCGCCACCCCGCGGCTTACTTCATCGCAGCAGGCGCGGCGGTTCACCACCAGATTGCTCTTGGGATCAAACGTCCACAGCCCCTTGCCGGTCTTCGCGTCGAGCGCGTAGGCGATTCCGGTCGAACCGGATGCGTACATCACCCCATCGACCACGATCGGCGTCGCTTCGAGCCCGCGGATCGTGTGCGTGTGGTAGCCCCATGCGAAGCCGAGGCGGCTCACCGTTTCTTTGTTGATCTGCGCGAGCGGCGAGTAGTGGCTCTTGCCGAAATCGCGGCCGCTGGTGAGCCATTCATCCGGGTGCTTGTCGGCGGCGAGCAGACGCGCGCGGTCAATCTGGCCGTATGCGGTTTCGGCCGGTTTCGTCTGCGCCAGGATTTTTTCGCTGCGGCTGGCGACGAGAAACGCCGCCGCAGCGAGAGCGATAGCGATTGCAATTCGAAAACGCGCCGATTTCATCTAGTGCACCCACGGCGATGGCATGCCGTATGGTACGCCGATGAACACCGCCTGAATCTGCCGGATCTTCCCGTCCTGGATTCGGAAAAGCTCCAGCAGGCAAAGCGTGCTCGGCGTTCGCATCGGCGAATCGATCACCGTGCCGTCCGTCAGTTTGAACGTTCCGAGCGCGCCGTTATGATCGATGAATCCCGCCGCCAGCACCAACTGCCTTTCTTCATCCACGAGCGGGAAGCGCCTTGCGCGAAGTAGCGTATCGTACCGGTAGTTGCCCATCTTGAACTGATCGGCGCATCCCAGATTCGCCACCGGAATGATTTTCATCAGGTCGGGATTGTGCGTCGTTTGCAGGCCATTCTCGATCCGGTTGCAGTCGTCGCTGAACTGCGTGAAGAGCTTCCCGTCGTTCAGTTGCAGCGTGTTGAAGTAGCCGTCGACCAGCGCCACGAGCCGCGCGCGCGGCACCCGCTGATCCGCCGGAACCATTTCGTTCAGCACCGGCAGCACCGGCAGCTTCGGCGAAGTCGGAAACGGGCCGCTGCCCTCGGGCCGGCGCAGCAGGGTTTCCACCTCCGAAATCTTTCCGTCTTCCACCTTCAGGCGCAGCGCGTATACGGAGGTAGTGCGCGTCTCGGTGACGATCCCCATAAATCCCACTTCGCCGTTCGTCGTGTCGGCGAAGCGCAGATCGTAGTCGCCCATCCCCGTGATCGTGTTCCACAGGCCGTCGCCTATGCGCAACGACACGTTGTTCTCCGTATTCTCCACGTATTTCGCCCACGGCGCTTCTCCGGGAGCTTTGTCCTTGAGCGCGTGGAGATATTGATCGAGCACTCCATAGAGGCACGCGCGATCGCAGTCCGGACCCACCGCGTTCTGCATGTGGCCGGACTGTTGCGCGCGGCTCGGGTGCGCGAGCACCGCTGCGAAAAGGCACAGGCTGGCGATGGCCGCCGTCAAGACGATGATCTTTTTCATGGTTTCTGTTCCCCCCGTTTTGCTGCTCGAAGCGTGCGCGAATATACCACGCCCCGCAAATTCCGGGCACCTCAACTGCGGGAGAAACCGGTCAGATCTTGGGCAGGACGATGCCTTGCTGCGACTGGTATTTGCCCTTCTTATCCTTATAGGAGACTTCGCAGACTTCGTCGGATTCGAAGAACACCACCTGCGCGAGCCCTTCATTCGCATAAATCTTCGCGGGAAGCGGCGTGGTATTGCTGATCTCGAGCGTGACGAATCCCTCCCACTCCGGCTCGAATGGCGTCACGTTGACGATGATCCCGCACCGCGCGTACGTCGACTTGCCCACGCAGATCGTCAGCACGTTGCGCGGGATCCGGAAGAATTCCACCGAGCGCGCCAGCGCGAAGGAATTCGGCGGCACGATGCAGACATTGCCCTTGAACTCCACCAGCGATTTCGCGTCGAAAGCCTTTGGGTCGACGATCGTCGAATTCACGTTCGTGAAGATGCGGAATTCGTCGGCCACGCGCATGTCGTATCCATAGGACGACACGCCGTAACTGATCACGCCGTCGCGCACCTGGCGGTCGGCAAACGGCTCGATCATTTTGTGCTCCGCGGCCATCCTGCGAATCCATTTGTCAGACTTCACCGACATCGAGTTCCTCCCGGAAGTTGCACAGTGTATTATGAGGCAGGGCGCTTGACAACCTGCAAACCCCTGTCTAGCATAGATTTCCGCCCCAGTTTGAGGCTCACCGGAGGTCGTGGTGATCAAGCTCGATATAGTAAACGCCATCGTGCAGAAGACGAATATTACGCGCACCAAGGCCGAGCAGGCGGTCGAAACCGTTTTCGATGCCATGAAAAACGCGCTCGGCCGCGGCCAGCGGATCGAATTGCGCCGCTTCGGCGTCTTCAACGTCAAGCCGCGCAAGACCGGCATCGGCCGCAATCCGCGCACGGGACAACAAGTTAACATTCCTCCCGGCAAGGCCGTACGTTTCAAGCCGGGCAAGGAACTCCAGGCGCTACCGGCTGCTTCGGCGCCGACTGCGAAGTCCTGAGCTGTTGCGTACGCCTGCAAGAGGGCCGCACGTCCCCGCCACGCCGTCCCGTCTTGTGTCTCTAGCCGCGCATCCAAACTCTTATGAGCGATAGCCTCAGCGCAGGCAACGGCCACAGCGTCCTGCCCCCTGAAGCCATCGACCTGCAATTTCCGCGTCTCATCGAGCCGGGCCCTCCCGCCGCGCGCCGGCGTCCGCTGTGGCCCGCCCTGATTCTGTTTCTGCTCACCGTGGTTTCCACGCTCGCCGTGGGCGCGGAATTCGCGCGTTCGTATGCCGCGAATCAGGAGCCTTTTTCGGAGAATGCCAATCCCTTCGCCACGATGCTGGTGCCCTTCGAGCATCCGCGAATGCTGCTGCTCGGCGTGCCGTTCTCGTTCACGCTGCTCGCGATTCTCTTCACCCACGAAATGGGCCACTACGTTGCCTGCAAGCTCTATGGCATCGACGTGAGCTATCCCTACTTCCTTCCGGCGCCCACGTTATTCGGCACGTTCGGCGCGGTGATTCGCATTCGCTCGCCGATCACCACGCGGCGCGCCCTCTTCGACGTGGGCCTGAGCGGCCCGGTGGCCGGATTCGCGATCGCGGCGCCCGCGATGATTTGGGCGGTGGCCACCTCGCGCGTGGTGCCGGGCGTCGAACTCAACGCGCCGATTCTTTTCGGCAATGCGCCGCTCACGCGCCTGTTCATCGAGCTGTTTCATCCGAACGTGAACCCGAGCTGGGTGCTGCTGAATCCCGTGGGGCGCGCCGCGTGGGTGGGATTTTTCGTGACGGCGCTCAACCTGCTTCCGATGTGGCAGCTCGATGGAGGGCACATCGTCTACAGCCTCACGAGCCGCTATCACCGGCGGATCTCGATCGGCGTGGCGCTCAGCCTGCTCGCGCTCGGCGCGCTCGCGTGGAGCGGCTGGTATTTATGGGGCGGATTGCTGCTCGTGCTGAGCCTGAAATTTCGTCATCCGCCCGTGTACGATTACTGGCAGCCGCTCGATCCCGCGCGGCGCGCGTGGGCATTCGCCGCGCTCGCAATCTTCATCGCCTGCTTCACGCTCTGGCCCGTCCGCTGATCGGCGGGTTCGCTTTTTCATCGGCCTTTTTTTCGGCAATAAGAGGGGACTGGAGCAGCCCCTTAGCGGGAGGCTAAACGGGCATAAAATGCCCCGAAAAGGCCGCTTTCGCCGCCTTAAGCAGCTCCGCCCGGTCCGGACGGGCTAAGACAGGGTCGCCGGGTCAACGTCGACGATCACGGCCGTCTCGGGGAACTGGTTGGCCGCGCAGAAATCGAGTGCGCCCGCCAGCGCCTTTCCGAGGATCGCGCGGTGCGGCGACTTCAGGACGAATTGAAACCTGTAGTCGCGGCGCAGCCGGGCCAGCGGCGCGGCAGCGGGACCGAGAATCTTCACGCCGCGCTCTTCGAACGGCGCAAAATACGCGGCCAGCGCGCGCGACCAACGGATCGCGTTCTCCACTTTGCGGTCGCGCACCAGCACGCTCGCGAGCGCCATGAACGGCGGATAGTGAAGCAGCCGGCGGAACTGCGCTTCCTTTTCGTAGAACGAGGCGTAGTCCTGCTGCGCGGCGTATTGAATCGCGTAGTGCTCGGGATAATACGTTTCGACGAGCACTTCGCCCGAAAGCTCGCCGCGCCCGGCGCGCCCCGCCACCTGCGTGAGCAGCTGAAATGTTTTCTCGGCCGCGCGAAAATCGGGGCGCCCGAGGGCAAGATCGGCGGCCACTACGCCGACGAGCGTGACGCGCTGGAAGTCGTGGCCCTTCGCGACCATCTGCGTTCCCACCAGGATATCGATTTCGCCTTTTGCGAATGCACCGAGCACTTGCTGGTATTCGCGCTTGGTGCGGACCGTATCGCGATCCAGCCGCGCGATGCGTGCGGCCGGAAATTGCTCGCGCAGGTATTCCTCTACGCGCTCGGCGCCGTCGCCGACGTAGTACATGTATTCCGAATTGCACTTCGGGCACTGCTTCGGCGGGCGAATCGAATAGCCGCAGTAGTGGCATTCAAGCCGCTGGCGGCTCTTGTGGTAGGTAAGCGCGATGCTGCAATTCTCGCACTGCACGAGCGCGCCGCACCCTCGGCACATCAGCGACCATGAATAGCCGCGGCGATTGATCAGCACCATGGCCTGCGTCTTTTCTTCGAGGCGCAGCGCGATCGCCGCGCGCAGCGATTCGGAAACAGGCGTGGCGCGGTGCTGCCGCCGAAACTCTTCGCGCAGATCGACGATGCGCACGGCGGCGAGCGGCCGGTTTTCCACGCGCGAGGTGAGTTGCAGCAGCTGGTATTTTCCGGCCAGCGCGTTGTGATACGTCTCGAGCGAGGGCGTCGCCGAGCCGAGCAGCGCGACGGCGCCTTCGAGCCGCGCGCGATAGACAGCCGTATCGCGCCCGTTGTAACGCGGCGTTTCTTCCTGCTTGTAGCTCGATTCCTGTTCTTCGTCGACGATGATCAAGCCGACATTTTCGAGCGGCGCGAAAATCGCCGAGCGCGTCCCGACCACGATCCGCGCCTCGCCGTGGCGCACGCGCCACCATTCGCGCGCGCGTTCCGTATCGTGCAAGCCGCTGTGCAGCACGGCGACATGCTCGCCAAAACGCGCGCGCACCAGCCGCCCCACCCATAGCGTGAGCGCGATTTCCGGCACCAGCACGATGGCGCTCTTGCCGCGCGAGAGCGTTGCCTCGATCGCGCCGAGATACACTTCCGTCTTGCCGCTGCCCGTGACGCCGTGCAGCAGCCCCGCCGCGAATTTCCCGGCCACGAGCCACCGCCAGATCTCGGCCAGCGCCGCGTTTTGCTCGGCGTTCAGCACGTTGGAGGGCGGCGTGAAATCGGTGTCCCACGGGTCTTCACCTGGCGTGAGCGGCTCATCCCAACTCGAGAGGGCGCCGGCATTTTCCAATCGCTCCACTACCGATCGAGACACGCCGGCCTTTGCGATCAGCACGTGCAGCGGCAGCGGGCCGCTCGCGGAGGTGAGCGCTTCGCGAACTTCTTCGGCGCGGGCATCGAGTTTCACGGCGGGCGCGGCAGGATTCCACGCCAGGATTTTCTGCGTGCGCGCCTGCCGGTGCCGCAGGACGTTGCGTGCCGCCAGATAGCCTCGCCGCACAAGCGCTTCGGCCGCGGCTTCATCGACGCGCTTGCGGCGTCCGCGCGACTCGCCTTCGGCTTCGCGCGGGTCGAACCGGCGCAACAGCTCGGCCTCCTCGCGCTCTTCATCTGCCAGCGTCAATTTCTGTGCGAGTGCGTCGAGGTACGCGCTGCCTGCTTCAGTAAGCGAATATTCGCGGTCGTGCCGAACTTCGACATCAGGAGGAAGCATCGCACGGAATGTTTCGCCGACCGGCGCAACGTAATAGCGGCTGATCCACTCGCCCAGCTCAATCAGCTTCGGCGGCAGCGCCGCGACCGGGTCCATCACCTCGGCAATTTCGCGGATAGCCGGCGCGGCAGCGGCACCGCCGCCGGCAGATACGGCGCGCGTGATGTCGGGCGGCTTCGCCGATTCGGCGAGGACCACGCCGATCATCGCGCGGCGGCGAAACGGCACCACCACGCGACGCCCAATCAGCGGCTGGCCATTCAGTTTGCCTTCGAGCGACTCCGGCACGGCGTAGGTAAACGTCGAGCGGAGAGGAACAGGCAACGCGACTTCGCAATAGCGGGCAGGCATGAGCGCGGAATAGTGTATCAGGGAGCGCTTAGCGCGCCAGCGACTCGCCGCCGGCGAAGGTTCTCCGGATTGGGGGAAGTGTCTGCGGCTACGTTCGCGCGACGTTGCCGTGGATCTCAAGGTGACGGATGTTCTGTTTCGTGGCTTCGAATTGGCTGGCCGAAAAAGCTTGCTTCAGCGCGTCGAATCCCGTTCTCAAATGTAGCGCTATGAACGGCGGCGAAATCCACAGCCTTCGTTGAACCGGTGCCGATGGATCGAGGAGCATCAGCGCGAACGTGAGGTCCTGAGAATCGCGTGGGAACTGAGCCGGTGCTACGCGGACATCCATTCCACTTTCGTCCGGATTCGCAATCGTCGAGAAATAGAAGACCAGGTCGTCAGCCAAAAATACAATTTCGTCGTGGTACGCTCTGCCCGATCCGTGGGGGTTCGCGATCATCAGTCCTCCACGCTCTCGAAAAAGAAACCAGAACGTTTCGCGAATATCGGCAATAAACCGTCGGCGCATTTGCCAAGAAAAAAGCGGAACCACCCACCATGCGAAGCAGACCTTCCACACAAATTTCATAGGAGGAACGGCCAGGCGAAGGGCACCCAGCGCTAGCGTCGCTTGCCACCTTTGTGGTGGCTGGTCCCGACGCTTTACGAGCCTTCTACCCATCGATTATCTACGCTTGGGCTGGAGGCCGAGGTAGGCCATCACCTTCTGCAGATCCTTCCACACTTCGCCCTTGGCGGCGGGATTGCGCAGCAGGTAGGCGGGATGATACGTGGCGATCAATTTCGCGCCGCGAAAGTCGAACCATTCACCGCGGAAGCGCGAGATGCCTTGCGTGGTTTCGAGCAGCGTCTGCGCCGAGCATGCGCCGAGGCAGCAGATCACCTTTGGGTTGATGACGCCGAGCTGGCGCATGAGAAACGGCGAGCAAGTGGCGATTTCGTCCTTCTCCGGCAGCCGATTTTCGGGCGGGCGGCATTTCACCACGTTGCAGATGTAGACATCCTCGCGCTTGAGGCTCATCGCCTCGATCATCTGCGTGAGCAATTTTCCGGCGCGGCCCACGAACGGCTCGCCCTGCTCGTCTTCATCGCGGCCCGGCCCTTCGCCGACGAACACCAGCTGCGCCTTCGGATTGCCGACGCCGAAAACGATTTGCGTGCGCGCTTTATGAAGCTTGCAGCGCGTGCAGTCGGGAGTGATGTCGGTGCGGATGCGCTCGAGCGTATCGCCCTCGATCCGGTCGGCGGATTCGAAGAGCGATGGTCCGGCGGCGCGGGGAATCGCCGGCGGCGCAGAGGCGAAATCGATAGCGCGTCTGGGAGTTGCGGCCGCCGGTTTGGATGTGTCCGCGACGGCGAGCGATGGAATTGACACGGGAGCCGATATCTCGTCCGAGGCTCCCACCCTCCCCAAAACGGAGGACGGGGCATCCGAAAAATCCGGCTTTGGCTGTGATGCGCGGTCGAGATAGTACGGACCGATGCCGAGATCGTCGGCGTAGCGAAACCACGCTTCCGTGCGAGAGCGTTTCGTTTGATCCATGAAGGTTCCGATTATGGGAGACAGGACGCGGATTCACAAGCGCGACTTCGACTGCGGTGAGCACATGAACAAAATACTTGCTGCGAAAGGAGCAGCGCGAAGGTGGGCCTCGCCTGGTGGCCTTGTCTTGTCAAAGCCGAAGCTGGAGATGCGCGCGACACTTGCAGCCGGATGCCTGTCGGTGTTTCATATGGGCTTATGCATCAGGTCGCTGTTCAAATCGTTCGCTTCGTCGAGGGAGGCTATCCGGGCTGGGTGGAATGCCAGCTGATTGACGTTACGGGCCGATGCCACGTCATCATCGACAAGGTCCCCGTCGTTGGCCCAGAGGATCTAGACGCTCACAGCCAATATCCGGCAATCGGAGCTGTGCGCTGTGAAATCCGCAGAAGATACCAAGACGAGAAAGGCCGCGATGTCGTGTGCGTGAGTACTTCAAAGCCAGACGGCATCGAATCTACGGAAGGGTTAACCGAATTCACCGTTCCCGAAAGTTCGGTAACACCTTGGAGGGGCCAGGCCCGCGCCGACTGAGGACAGGTTCACTCACGGCAGAAGCTGGACGCGGCGCGTGACGACGGTGGTGTCGCCATCCTGAGAGGGCGCGGCCTTCAGCGGGCGCGCCATCAGCAGGAACGCGCCGGCGGGCGGAAGGCCGTAGCTCTCATCCGCCGCCGAGACTTCGACGGGCTTGCCCACGGGCAATGAGAAGTCGATTTCCACTCCATCCACGGGCATCGCGTCGCAGCGGTACATGGCCCATCCATTGAAGTATGCGCGAATCCGCGGATTCTCATCGGGAAGCGCCTGCCCGCCCACGCGCACATTCTCCACATCCGCACCGGGCGGGAAAAATACGGCCGCTGAAGGCGCGCCGCGCTCAGATCGCAGGAGCGCCTGATACATGTGTCTTCCGTTGGCCTGCGCCGATTCGAGAATCGTGAAGGTGGGCGCGCTGGCATCGATGCCCGGCGCGTCGCTAAAGAATGTGGGAGCCGTAATCCATGGCAGCGTCCGCCCGGTCGCGCGGTGGAAATTTGCGGCAAGCCGCAACGGCTCGGGAAGCCGCCCTGAGGCGGGCTCGACGATCCATTGCGCCTTGCCCGAATCCGCGTCGCGCCAGTATTCGATATTCACACGCTCGGGCGCTTTCGATGAATAGGGTGGCAGCACCACCGCCGCCACCGTGGCGAGCGCGCCCACCAGTATCGGCGTCCAAAGAAACGCAAACGCCCGGAAGCCGCCCGCCTCGCGCAAGTCGACGCACAGCGGCGCGATCGGAGTGAGCAGCAGTCCGATGGTTAGCGCGACGATCGGCAGGCCGCGGTTCCCGAGCGCGTCGTAGAGCAGGCTCGCCGGGCCGAAGCCGACGATCGCGGCCGCCGCGAGCGGCGCAATCGCCGCGATCCCGGAAAGCAGCGCACGATCCGCGCGCGGCACTGTGGCAGGCAAACCCGCCAAAGCTGCAACGACCGCGGGCACGAGCGCAATGTACGACACTCCGGGCGCGAGCCACGAAATCAGCACAGCGAGCAGCGCCCACCAGGCCCACACGGCGCTCCACAATCCCCAGAACCCGGCCCGCCGCACGAAGAACACGCCGTTTGCCACAACGACGGCCGCTCCGAGCGCCCAGAACGCAATCTCAAACGGCAGCGAATGCGCGATCCAATTGACCGGAGTGGAACCCGCAAAGCGCAGCCCTTGGCGGAGAATCACCGCCAGCGCACCGGTGACGGCGAGCGTCACGGGCAGGCAGACAAGCCCCACCAGAAAATCGCGCAGGACAACGCGCTTGCCGCGGATCAGCGACGCGGCCTGAAAAAGTATCAGCAGCCCGGCGAGCGCCGCGAAGAGCAAGCTCCGCCGGGCCTGCCAGTGAATCGTCGCCCGGCCGAAAAGATCGAAAAAAACGGCATCGCGGCGCGGAATATTCGACAGGTCCGCGTTTGCAAACGCAACGACCGCCGGCAGCGCGTTTTCACCCTGATGCTGCAGGCTCGCGGGCGTGACGTTCGCCGAATTATCAAGCGGCGTGTGGTAGTGCACTTCGTCGCCGATGAAGGCGAAATTGAGGCCCTCGTAACCCGCCGCCTTGAAAACGGTAAAGTCCGTGTCGTTGGGAAGCTCTTTATAAACGGTGTAGAAGATCGAGCTCGCGGCGG
>Ga0335074_10012441_pt1 | contig 11931 bp, 10 predicted proteins | sample Lox_Sample_23_FD_206715 | JGI IMG/M metagenome (GOLD analysis project Ga0335074, IMG submission 206715) | Soil microbial communities from Loxahatchee National Wildlife Refuge, Florida, United States - Lox_Sample_2.3 | ecosystem: Environmental > Terrestrial > Soil > Wetlands | place: USA...
GACACCGCTGGAGACCCCGGCCAGCACGCGTCCGAGGATCATCACCGGCAGCGAGGTCGCCACGCCGCACACCACCAAGCCGACGATCACCACGAGGAGCATGAAAACGAGAGCTCGCTTCTTGCCGAACATGTCGCCCAGACGGCCGACGATCGGAGTGGCGACGCCACCGCTGAGGATGAAAGCGGTCAGAACCCAGGTCGTCGACGTCGGAGTCGAGTGCAACCCGCGGGCTACGAACCCGATCGTCGACAGCATGATCGACTGGGCGCCGGTGTAGATGACGCCGCCCACCACGAGGATCGAGAGCACGACGCCGTAGCGGCCCTCGGGAGCGTTCCCGGCGGCGACGGGGGGTCGCCTTGACGGGTCGTCGCGGCCGTCAATAAGGTTCATAGAACGCATGAATGATTTTCGAGGACTCTACGCCGACTCCGAGCCATGTGTCAGGGGCGCCGCGCCGGGGTTGGACGGAGCGCCCAGGGCCCCGTCAAGCAGGCGATGAGGCTCGGCTCCCTACCCGGACCCGGACGCGACGGCACGCTGGTGGTGATCGCTGCGGATAGCCGTCGTGCGGTGCGCACCCCGGCGGGGATTCCAACCCTGCAGGCCGCCCTCGACGATTGGGGGGCGGCCGAGCCGCAGCTCAACGCGGTCGCCAAGCAGCTCGCGGACGAACCCGACAGCGGCGAAGCGATCGACCTCGACGGGCTGCATTCCCCCCTCCCGCGCGCCTACCAATGGGCCGACGCCAGCACCTATCTGACGCACATGGAGCGCATCCGCGCCGCGCGCGGCATGGCCCTTCCCCCCGGCCACGACCGCGAGCCGATCCTCTACCAGAGCGGCTCCGATGCCTTCCTAACCCCGCGCCAGGACATCGAGCTCTGGGATGAGAGCTGGGGCCTTGACCTCGAGGCCACCGTGGCCGTGGTCACCGACGACGTACCGCGGGGAACGCCGGCCGGCGCAGCGGCCAGCCACATCAAGCTGGTGATGCTGACCAACGATCTGACCTTCCGAAACCTGATGCCGGCCGAGTACGCCAAGGGCGTCGGGCCCTACCGGGCCAAACCGGAGCGAGCCTACGCGCCGGTGGCGGTAACGACGGACGGGCTCGGCGAGGACTGGTCGGGAACCCTGCTCCACGCGACGGTCCGCAGCTGGGTCAACGGCGAGCTTCTCGGCAGCGTCGATTGCGGGCGCGACTGCGCCTTCGATTTCAGCGAGCTGATCGCGTACATGACGATGACCCGCTCGCTCGCCGCCGGGACCATCATCGGCTCCGGCACCGTGTCCAACCGTGACGAGACGGCCGGCTTCGGTTGCCTGGCCGAGAAGCGCGCGGTCGAGACAACCCGCAGCGGCGAGGCGATCACCCCCCTGCTCCGCGACGGCGACATCGTTCGCATCGAGGCCTTCGACGCGGCCTCGACCTCGCTGTTCGGCGCCCTGGAACAGCGCGTCACCGCCCCACCATCGAACCCATCACCCGGAGGTCACCCATGAGCACCAGCAGCCCCACCCATTGGATCGATGGATGGACCGTGGACCAGCCGGCCCAGATCGGCTACGTCGCCGTCGGCCGGGACGAAGGGACCTGGCAGTCGTTCCCCGAGGCGGGTCTGGAGTCACGTGACCTCGGCCTGACCGAGGCCAGCCACGGCCAGATCTCGGCCGTCCACATCCGCAACACGAGGGAGTCCGGACTCGGCGAGTGGCACTGCTGGGACCTGGACTTCGAGTTCTTCTACGTGCTCAAGGGCTCGATGAAGCTCGAGAACCAGGAGGGTGAGGTACACGAGTTCGGCCCCGGCAGCGCCGGCGTGCACCCCGGCCTGTACTTCCACCGCGTGCACTTCATGTCATCCGACCTGGAGGTCGTACAGATCACCGCGCCCGCCAACGGGAAGCGGTTGGGCGGGCGCGACACCCCGCTGCCCCCACGGGCGCAGTCGCTTCCCGCCGACCGCACCGCTGTCTACACCCATGAGGCACCCGAGAACTACGAGCTGGGCGCCGGGCCCCGCAAGTTCTTCCGCTATCGCGACCTGGGCACCCGCGCCGCCACCGACGAGCGCATCCACATCCACGTCGTCCGCGCGAGTGAGCCGGGCGCCGGCACCGGCTGGCACTACCACTCGATGGCCCAGTGGTTCATGATCGTCGGCGGCGACTCGTGGATCCGCGTCGAGGATCGCCCGGCCGAGCACCTCGTCGTCGGCGACACCATGTGCATCGGGTCGGGCCCGAACATGCGCCACAACGTCGCGCCCTTCAGCGGCGACTACGCGGTGCTGGAGATGTGCGTGCCGGCTGAGTACGAGACGAACGCCGTGCCGCCGCCGGAAGGCGCAGCCCCGCCGCCGGTCGAGGGGACCAAGGAGTAGATCTCCCCGTCCGGGACGCCTCCTCCCAGCGCTCGCAGACCGGAGGACGCGATCAGCGCCCAGCAGATCCGCGCGATGGTCCTGACGGGCAATCGCACCTTCTCGCTGGAGGAGTTCGCCCGTCCCCCGATTGGCCCGGACGACGCGCTCCTGCGTGTGGAGGCGTGCGGTATCTGCGGCAGTGACGTGGAGCAGTACGACGGCCAGCTCGCCGAGATGGGCCATGTGCGCTACCCGGTCATCCCCGGTCACGAGCCGGTGGGCATCGTCGAGGAGATCGGGGAACGCGCCGCCCAACGCTGGGGCGTCCGGCGTGGCGAACGCGTGGCCGTCGAACCGCTGATCCCGTGCCTGGCCTGCGAGGCATGCCGGGACGGGCGCAGAACGCAGTGCACGGGCTGGAACCGTGTCTACAGCTACGGCCTGCTGGAGATCTCGATCGAGCCGTCAGTGCTGGGCGCGTATGCGGAGGGGCTGTACCTGCACCCCAACTCCGTCGTACATGCGATCTCGGCCGCGCTTCCGGTCGAGGTGGCGGTGATGTTCAACCCAGCGGGCGCCGGCGTTAGGTGGGCATGCCACGCCGGCGATCTGGCGCTGGGCGACACGGTGGTGATCCTCGGAGCGGGACAGCGCGGATTGACCTGCCTGATCGCCGCTCGAGCCGCAGGCGCCGGTCGGGTCATCCTCACCGACATCGCTCAGGCGAGCAACAAGCTCGAGCTGGCTCTGGCCCTCGGAGCCGACGCGGTGATCGTGGCCGACGAGGAGGATGCCGTGGAGCGAGTGCGCGAATTGACCGGCGGGCGGCTCGCCGATGTGGTCGTCGACGTGTCGGCCGTGGCCACCCAACCGGTGCTTGACGCGATCGCGATGGTTCGCCCCGGGGGGACAGTCGTCCTGGCCGGCGTCAAGGGTGGCCGGACGGTACCCGGCTTCGTCAGTGACGACCTGGTGTTCAGGTCGATCACCCTGCGGGGCGTCTTCACCGTCGACTCCCGGGCCTACCGCGAGGCGATCCGGATGATCGAGCGCGATCCGGCCCGCTTCGCGCGCCTGCACACTCGCTCCTACCCACTCGAGCAGGCCGAGGAGGCGATCCTCCACCTGGCCGGGCGGACCGGCGAGCCGCCCGCCGTGCACGTTGCGATCGTACCGGGTGCCGGCGCCTGAATCCGGCGCCGTCAAACAGCTCGGCGCCCGCGACCGGTGGATGAAATGCCGGCCGTGGCCGGCCTAAGATCCACAGGCCCCGGGCAAAGACCGGCTCCCAGCCAAAACCCACGATCAGATCGGCCACTGGATGTGCTTGACCTGGAAGAACTCGCGGAAGCCCTCTTCGCCGCGGTCGTAGCCGATCCCGCTGTGGCCGTAGCCGCCCCAGGGGGCATCGGGCCGGTCGGCACCGCCGCCGTTGATCGTCACGGTTCCCGACTTCAGCTGACGGGCCACCTTCATCGCGTCGGCGCCCTTTCCCCAAACGTTGGCGTTGAGACCGAACCGGGTGTTGTTGGCGATCACGACCGCCTCCTCCACGGTGTCATACGGGAGCACCACTCCGATCGGACCGAACAGCTCCTCCTGGCAGATCTCGGCAGTCGGTCCGACGCCGGAGATGATCGCGGGATTGATGAAGAACCCCCGCTCCTGCAGCGGGTCTCCGCCGCCGGCGACGATCTCGCCGCCAGCGGCGATGGCCCGCTCCACATAGCCTGCGACCCGGTCTCGGTGATCGCCGGCGATCAGCGGTCCGAGGTCTGTCTTCTCGTCCAGCGGGTCGCCGACCTTCAGCGTGTCGACGAAGCTCGACGCGGCGGCCACGAACCGATCGAGATCCTCACGGGGGACCAGGGTCCGGGTGGTCGCGCCGCACCCCTGGCCGGTGTTGCGGGTGAACCTCAGAACCGAAGGCGCCACGCCGGCCTCGATGTCGGCACCGGGCAGGAAGATGTTGGGCGACTTTCCGCCGAGTTCGAGGACGACCTTCTTCAGCCCGGTCGCCGCCTGCGTCATGACGTGGCGCCCTACGTCGACTGACCCAGTGAACGACACCATGTCCACGCCGGGGTGCTGGCTGAGTGCGACGCCCGCCTCTGTCTCGCCCACGACCAGGTTGACGACTCCCTCCGGGATGCCCGCCTCCTCGACCGCGCGCATGAAGGCAATCCCCGCCAGCGGCGCCCGAGCCGATGGCATCAGCACCACGGTGCAGCCGGCGGCCAGCGCACCTCCCACCTTGAACGCGGTGATCAGCAGCGGGAAGTTGTAGGCGGCAATCGCCGCCACGACGCCGACCGGCTCGTAGAACAGGCTGCTCGTCGTCGAGGCGATCACGTGGTTCTGGCCGAGGCTGTGCTCGAAGCTCCCGCGTGGACCCCGGGCGGCCGCGTCCGCGAACCACTGCAGGAATGCGATCGGTGCCCCCGCGTGCAGACCACGGCTGAGCGTGATCGGCGTTCCCACGTCAAGCGCCCCGAGTTCGCTGAACTCATCGCTGTGCTCGGTCAGCGTGTCGACCAGTCGCTGGAGTGCCTGGCTGCGCTCGCGTGGGGTCATCCGCGGCCAGGGCCCATCGTCGAAGGCACGGCGCGCAGCCGTCACGGCGATGTCGACCTCAGCGCTGGCCGCCCGGGGCAGGGTTACCAGCACCTCTTCGGTGCTTGGATCGATGACGTCGAAGCTGCCGTCGCCGCCGGGCAACCAACGTCCCCCAGCGTAGGAGGCACCCCCGGAAATCAGTTCCAGGACCTTCTCCGAACAACGGGTTCCCGTGGCAGACATGCTCTCTCCTAGCTAGCTCGTCGCGATATTCCCTGATCATAGAAATGGCGCTCCGGCGCGTCAAGCGCGAACAATTCCCCCGAAACCGGGGCCCGGTGCCACGGAGCGACATCAGTGTCCCGCAATCCATGTTGATAGATATCCAACGTTGGACGCTCGCCCACCGCCGGTGGGATCGCTAACCTTCCGCCGATCGCCACGACCCGATCGACATCGCCTGACCGCGGAAGCGCCACTGCGGTCCCGCGGGCCCACCCGGAAAGCACCGGGGTACGGTCGCACGCGCCGAAGCAGAAGGCGGCGGTGCTGGTGGCCAAGCGGATCATGGCGCAGGTCGATAGGTTGCGGCTCGGCCCCGGAGACAAGCTGCCGCCGGAGCGGGCGATGCTCGAGGAATACGGGGTCGGTCGCAGCACACTGCGGGAAGCCCTCCGCTTCCTGGAACTGCAGGGCGTTCTGTCGCTCAAGACGGGCCCGGGCGGAGGACCCGTCCTGCGCCAGCCCAGCGCCAACCACCTGGCGACGACGCTGGCGCTGGCCCTTCAGTTCAAGGACGCGCCATACCGCGTGATCGTTGAGGCGCGCATGGCACTGGAGCCGATGATGGCGGGCCTTGCCGCCCAGTCGATCACGGACGAGGAGCTCGAGGACCTCCGTCACAGCAACGAGCTGATGCTGAACCGCCCGGCCGATCTGGACACCTTCCTCCAGGCCAATCAGCGCTTCCACGACGTGATCGCGCAGGCCTCGCGCAATGCGCTGTTCGCCTCTATCCTCGAGGCGCTCCTCGGAATCCTGGACGGCACCGTGATGGGTATCGACTACCCGCCCAACAGCCAGGCAGCGATCGCCGAGGCGCATCAGGAGATCTACTCGAGGCTCTGCGAGCACGACGCTGCCGGCGCCACCGAGGCGATGCGCCGGCACACCGCCGAGTACCTGCGGTATGCCGAGGCAAGGTATCCCCACGTGCTGGATCGTCGCGTCACGTGGGACATGCTGCCGCTCTGACTCCGCCGGCTGCCGCTGAGGGGGGCCGGTAGAGCCGCCTCGCCGGGCCGCAGAGGCAACTCTTTGACCGAACCTCCGATTTATGATTAGCATTTGGGTCCGATGCAGTTCGGGATCCTCTCTACACCCGTCCATTCGGCGGCGTCGTCTCCGGAGTTGCAGCTCGCTGAGCATCGCGAGCTGGTGAGCACCGCGCAGGAGCTCGGCTTCGACGCGATCGTCGCCGGGCAGCACTTCCTCGGGGCGGAGCTCCGCTACTACCAGCCCGTTCCGTATCTCCTGTACTTATCCCGTTTCGCGCCGGAAATGCGTCTGGTGACGGGGATCCTGCTGCTGTCGCTGGTCAATCCCGTCGACGTCGCCGAGCAGGTCGCCACGCTCGACGCCCTGAGCGGCGGGCGGGCAGTGCTAGGCGTAGGTCTCGGCTATTCGGATCACGAATTCGCCGCATTCGGCATCGACCGGCGTGAGCGGGTGAAGCGGTTCGAAGAGGGACTCGACGTGATCAAGGCCCTGTGGAGCGGCGACGACGTCGTTCATCACGGGCGCTACTTCGCCGTCGAGGGGGCGCCTCCCGCGGTCCGGCCGGTGCAATCGCCCCGGCCGCCAATCTGGATCGCCGGGCAGACCGAGAAGGCGGTGCGACGCGCGGCCCGGCTCGGAGACGCCTGGTACGCGCCGCCGTTCCCGTCTCACGACGGGCTGCGCGAACTGCACGCCTGCTTCGCGCAGGAGCGCGCGCGATCCGGCCTCCCGCCCGCGACTCAGTTCCCGGTCCGCCGGGAGCTGCTGATCGCCTCCAGTAGCGAGCACGCCCTCCGTGACGCGGCCAGCCGCAGCGCCCAGCGCTACGCAACCTACGTGAAGTGGGGAATCGGCGGAGACCTCGATCGCTCGGCGGGCGCCTTCGGACCGAGTGATCTGGATCATGTTCGGGAGCACTTCATCCTCGGCGAGCCGGAGCAGTGCGCCGAGGAGCTGGCCCGGCTGCGCGACGACGTCGGGATGACCGACTTCATGTTCAAACCGCAATGGCCCGGGCTCGATCACCGGGAGGCGATGCGGCAACTGGAGCTGTTCGGCACCGAGGTGATCCCGCGGCTGCGGGACCCGGCCGGCGCAGCAGACCTCAGCACACAAGCGAAGGAGAGAGCATGAGCGAGGCAGATATCGAACGGCGTCTGCGCCGGCTGGAGGATCGCGAGGAGATCAAGGAGCTCGTCGGCCGCTACGGGTTCGTGGTGGACAACCGGGACATGGAGGGCATCGCCGACTGCTTTGTGGAGGACGCCTGGGTGCTCTCCAAGGACGGCAAGCACAACTCGCGCGGCAAGCGGGACGTCGTCGAGCAGTACCACGGGCGCTTCTCGTTTCTCGGACCGACCAACCACTTCACCCACAACCACATCATCTGGTTCGACGAGCAGGATCCCGACCACGCCTACGGTTTGCTCAACGCTCACGGCGAGGTGTTTCGCAACGGTGAGGCGATGATGAGCGCGCTGCGTTACGACGACGAATATCGCCGTGACACCGACGGGCGGTGGCGCTTCCAGGGCCGGATGATGTCCTACATCTACTACCTCAAATTCGACGAGATCCAGAAGTACCTGGGCGACCCGTTGCGCGTGCGCGCCTATGAGGAGCCTCAGCAGGCTGACTGGCCGGACAACATCGAGACCTACCAGCGCTACTACGAGCAGCACCCTCGACCCGTGCCGAGCCCGATGTCATGAAGAGCGTGACCCTTGGGACCGGCCTGGCCTTCTGGGGCGACAACCTCAGGCCGGCCGCGGACATGGTGCAGCGAGCCGAGATCGACTACCTGTGCTGTGATCACCTCGCCGAGCTGACCATGTCGATCCTCTCCAAGCAGCGCTCGCGCGACGAGCAGCGTGGCTATACCGGAGACGTCGTTCCCCTGCTCCGCGAGGTGCTGCCGACCTGCCGGGAGAAGGGAATCCGGGTGGTCTCAAACGCCGGCGGCGCCAACCCCTCGGCCTGCGCCCGCCGGATCGTCGCCCTCTGCCAGGAACTCGGGCTGCAGGGCACCAAGGTCGCCGTCGTCACGGGCGACGACATCATGGGCCGGATCGACGAGCTCATGGCCGCAGGCGTCGAGTTCGCGAACATCGATACGGGCGAGCCGCTGTCCAGCGTGCGTGACCGGCTCACCCAGGCCAACGTGTACACCGGTGCCACCGGCATCGTCGAGGCGCTCGAGCGAGGCGCCGACATCGTCGTCTGCGGACGGGTCACCGACATGGCCCTGTACCTGGGACCGATGCGCCACGAGCTCGGGTGGAGCGCCGATGACTGGGGCCGGCTCGGACCAGGCGCCGGCGTTGCCCACTGCATCGAGTGCGGCGGGCAGGCCACCGGTGGACTGTTCGCCGGCGGTTGGGCGGAGATGGAGCGGCTCGAGGAGATCGGCTACCCGGTCACCACGGTCTACGACGACGGCGAAGCCGTCATCTCCAAGACGCCGGGATCCGGTGGTGCAGTCACCGTCGCCACGGTCAGCGAGCAGCTCGTCTACGAGGTGCTCGATCCCGGCAACTACCTGACCGCCGACGTCACGGCCGACCTGACCGACATCCGGCTCGAGCAGGTCGGGCCCGACCAGGTTCGCGTCACCGGCATCAAGGGCAAGCCGGCGCCGGACACGCTCAAGGTGAACATGGGCTACCGGGCCGGGTTCGTCGGGGAAGCCCAGTTCACGTACACCTGGCCGGATGCCTACAAGAAGGCGCAGGCCGGAATCGAGCTGCTCGAGCGGCGGCTGGCCGGGGCCGGATTCGAGTCCGACGAGGTGCGGATCGAGTACCTCGGCCACAGCTCGATGTGGGGCCGAGGCCTGATTCCCGAGCCCGACGATCCTGAGCTCCTGGAGATCGTGGTGCGCTACGCCGCTCGCTGCCGCACCGACGAGCAGGCGCGCAAGGTGTACACCGAAAGCGTCCCGCTCTACAACAACGGGCCCGCTGGGGCGAGCGGGATCGGAACCCGTCCGGCGATCAAGGAGCTCTACGGGATCTGGCCCTGTCTGGTGCCACGAGAGCTGATTCACGAGCAGGTCGACCTGGTGAAGGCGTAATGGCACGTGTTCGCATCGTCGACCTGGCTCACGGCCGCTCGGGTGACAAGGGAGACGTCTGCAACGTGGGCCTGATCGCCTACGACGCTCCTGGCTACGAGATCCTCTGCCGCGAGGTAACGGCACAGCGCGTGCGCGAGCACTTCGGGGATCTCGTCAAGGGCGAGGTGTCCCGCTACGAGATGCCGGGCGTCCGCGCGCTCAACTTCGTCTGCCGCGGGGCCCTGAACGGAGGCGGCACGCTGTCGCTGCGCTCCGACCACCTCGGCAAGGTGATGTACGCCTGGCTGCTGCGCATGGAGATCGAAACCGAGCAACCATCATGACCACCAAGCAGGACATGTCCTTTGAGCTCGGCGAGCTCCGTGAGCTCGTCCGCTCGTTCGGCCGCAAGGAGATCCGTCCCCGGGTGCGCGAGCTCGAGCTGGCGGGCGAGTTTCCCCGAGAGCTGTACCGAGAGATGGGCCGGCTCGGGTTCTTCGGCTGCATGCTGCCCGAGGAGCTGGGCGGCACGAACCTCGGCTACACGGCGCTGGCGACCGTCGCCGAAGAGCTCGCCTATGCCTACCCGCCCTTGAGCGCGGCGATGAACCTGCAGGCCGCCACGGTGCCACTGACGATCGCCAACTGGGGCAGCGACGAGCTGCGTCAGAAGTACGTGCCGGGATTGATCAGCGGGGAGCTGCTGGGCTACAACGCGATGACCGAGCCCGATGGCGGCTCCGACTTCCTCGGCGCGATGCGGACGACCGCGGTCGCCCACGGAGATGACTACGTGATCGACGGCACGAAGATGTGGATCACCAACGCCAACGTCGCCGATGTCGGCCTCATCTACTGCAAGACAGACCCGGCCGCGCGGCACAAGGGCGTGACCGCGTTCGTCGTGGAGACCTCGACGCCGGGCTTCAGCGCCTCGCGCGTGAAGTGCTCGGTGCTGGGAAGCCTGATGCCCACCAACGGTCTCACCTTCGACGCCATGCGCGTCCCGGCCACGCACATGCTGGGAGAGGAGGGGCAGGGCTTCTCGATCGCGATGAACGCCATGGACTTCGGCCGTCTGTCGGTGGCAGCCCGCTCCCTGGGCCTGGCGCAGGCCTGCCTGGACGCCTCGCTCGAGTACGCCAACGTCCGCGAGGCGTTCGGCAAGCGCATCGGCCACTTCCAGATGATCAAGAAGCAACTCGCCGACATGACCTGCGAGGTCGCCGGGCTGCGCGAGCTCGTCTACCGTGCCGCGCGCCTGTATGACGAGGGCCACATCGCCACGCGCGAGAGCTCGATCGCCAAGTACTACGCCGGCGAGGTCTGCAACCGGGCCGCCCAGGCCACGTCCGAGATCTACGGCGGCTACGCGTTCAGCGATGAGCTGCCGATCTCGATCTACCTCAACTACGCCAAGCTGTGGCAGACGGGCGAGGGCTCGGCCAACATCCAGGCCGTTCTGATCGCCGACGACGCGCTGGGCTGGAAGCGGATGGACCGCCACCGGGTTGGCGCCGGTGCGTGAGATCACCGGCGCGGAGCAGGATGTCGCCGCGCTTCTGGATCCCGGCTCGGTGGCGATCGTGGGCGCATCCTCCCGTCCGGGTGCGCTGAGCTGGTGGCCGCTGCACCTGCTCGCGTCGAGCGGTTACCGCGGCGCGATCTACCCGATCAACCCCAACCGGGAGGAGATCGATGGCATCCGCTGCTACCCGTCGCTGCGGGACGTTCCCGGACCCGTCGACGTGGCGATCGTCGCCCTCGACGCCGAGCGGAGCTTGCAGGCGATCGGCGAGTGCCAGGCCAGCGGAGTGCGTGCGGTGGTCCTGCCGACGCAGGGCTTCGGCGAGCTGGGCGAGGCGGGGCAGGAGCGCCAGCGGCGGCTGACCAGCTTCATCAGCCCGGGCAAGCTCCGCATCGTCGGGCCCAACACCGACGGCGTCGCCAACCTCGCGACCGGCGCGATCGCATCGATCCAGCCACTGTTCGGGGAGGGAATCAGCAGCGGCGCGGTGGCCGTGGCGACGCAGAGCGGGGCGACCGCAGCGTCACTGATGGTGCGGCTGAAGCGGGAGGGGATCGGCTGCCGGTTCTACGCCAGTGCCGGCAACGAAATCGACCTGGGGCTGGCCGACTTCATCTCGTTGATGGTGCAGGACCCGGAGGTCCGGATCGTGCTGTCGTTCGTGGAGGCCCTGCGCCGCCCCAAGGACTTCCTCGCCGTCGCCTCCCTCGCCGCTGAGCTCGGTAAGCCGATCGCGCTGATCAAGGTCGGGCGATCGGAGGAGGGCGCCCGGCGCGCGGCGGCGCATACCGGGGCGCTCGCCGGGAGCGATCAGATCTACGACGCCGTGTTCCGGGAGCACGGCGTGATCCGAGTGGGCGAGCTGAGCGAGCTCGTCGCCGTCGCCAAGCTGTTCTTGAGGGCTGGTGCGCCGCGCTCGAAAGGAGTCGGGATCATGTCCGTGTCCGGTGGACAGGCCGGGGCGATCGCCGACCAGGCCGGCCGGCTCGGCCTGGCCGTTCCGGCCCTGTCGCCGACGGCCGAGGCGCGGCTCGACGCCGAGCTCGAGTTCGGCAGCGGATTCAACCCGTGCGACCTGACAGGCGCCGTGGCCACCGACTTCACGCTGGCCTCCCGCGTCTACTCGGTGTTCGACGACGAGC
>Ga0335074_10012442_pt1 | contig 11930 bp, 9 predicted proteins | sample Lox_Sample_23_FD_206715 | JGI IMG/M metagenome (GOLD analysis project Ga0335074, IMG submission 206715) | Soil microbial communities from Loxahatchee National Wildlife Refuge, Florida, United States - Lox_Sample_2.3 | ecosystem: Environmental > Terrestrial > Soil > Wetlands | place: USA: Florida...
CCATGCTGTCCTGGCGCCTCTCACTGGCACCGACGAGATCGCGGCCGATCGTGAAGCCAAGGCAGAACTGCGGGCCAGAACACGCGCTTCGGCCGTTGACATGGAATCGCATATTGCCGCGCGGGTCGCAGGAAAAATGGGCCTTCCCTTCGCGGCCCTGCGCATCGTGTCCGATGCTGCTCACCGCACCCTGCCGGAGGCGGCGCGGGTCGCTATGCTGCCTTCAGGCGGCATCGACGTCGCTGCAGTCATTCGTGCTGTGCTGCGTGCGCCGCGCCAGCTGCCGGCGCTCATCCGCACGGCCTGGGAAGCGGAAATCGCCTTTGCGGCGCTATTTCGCTGCTGCAGCGCGCTCGATGGCGGGTTTGCGGGCGCGGATCTCGGCAAGCTTGCGCTCGACATCGGCTGAAAACACGAACTACGCCGGCCGCTGGCGATCGAGCGGAATTTCCGGCGCCATGGGACCTTCTGGCTGAACGGTCATTTCTTCCCGCCCTTGCCACGCGCGAAGATGCCGCGGAAGAGATTTCTTGTACTCTTTTTTGTTTGATCTTTGAAAGCGCGTCAATAGGCCCTCGGCGAGGGAATCAGGGGCAGTGATTGGCGATCAGGTTGCTGCATACGGCCGATTGGCAAATCTGCAAGCGCTTCGCGGGATTCGAAGCGGACGCAGGCGCGCAGCTCACCGTGCAGCGCCTGAATACAATCACGCGGATTGCCGAACTGGCCGCGCAGCGCGGCGTGGATGCCGTGCTCGTCGCCGGCGATGTCTTCGAGACCAATGCGGTCAAGGACGACACGCTCCGGCGGGTCATGAATGCGACACGCGCCTTTGACGGTCCGTGGGTCCTGTTGCCCGGCAATCACGATCCCGCGCTGGTTGAAAGTGCGTGGACACGGCTGCAGCGCCTGGGATTGCCGCCGAACGTGCTTCTGGCTCTCGACCCGGAGCCGATTCTTCTGGCCGGCGACTCTCTGGCCGTGCTTCCGGCCCCGCTCGAACGCCGCCACGAAGCGCGCGACATCACGGAGTGGTTCAATGATGCGAAAACGCCCGGCCACGCCGTGCGCGTCGGTCTTGCGCATGGCAGTGTAGCAAACCGTCTTCCCCGGCCATCCGAAGCGCCGAATACCATCGCTGACGACCGCAGCGAACGGGCGAAGCTCGACTATCTCGCGCTCGGCGACTGGCACGGCACGATCGAGATAGCGCCGCGAACCTGGTATTCCGGCACGCCCGAGCCGGACCGCTTCAAGGACAATGATCCGGGAAATGTCCTGCTCGTTACACTGGACGGACCCGGCGCACCGCCCCAGGTGGAACGCGTTCCCGTCGGCCATTTTCGCTGGACTTCATTGAGTCAGCACATTGCGGGCGCGGAGGACGCCGACGCGCTTGACGCTCTGCTTGGTGCGCCTCCGGACGTGGAGCGGATCGTGACAGAACTCCGACTTTCGGGAACGGTCGATCTTTCCCTGAGACGACGCATCGGCGAAATCGTCGCGCGCCAGAGTGCATGCTACCATGTGCTCCAGACGGATATGGACGCGCTCGTCGCCGAGCCGACCGACGACGATCTCGACCGCATCGACCGGATGGGATTCATCCGCGCCGCGATTGACGAACTGCGCGCAAAGGCGCGCGATCCCGCAGATCCGGAACGCGAAACAGCACGCGATGCGCTCCAGCGCCTTTACGCCGAACATTTGCGGCTGGGCGTCTGACGATGCGAATACGCCGTATCGAAGTACGAAACTTTCGCAAGCTTGTCGAGCATACGGTCATCGCGCCTGTTGCCGACGGCATGACGATCATTTCCGGCGACAATGAGGACGGCAAGAGTACGCTTCTTCAGGCGGTAAGAACCGTGCTGTTCGACCGGCACACGCTGACAGGCAATGACGCAGATGCCATGCAGCCTTTCGGGCATAAGGGTCGGCCCGAGATCGGCCTGGACTTCGAAATCGACGGCGCAATGTATCGCCTGCGCAAAGGCTTCTGTCAGAAGCCATCGGCGGAGCTTGAAATTCCCGGTGGCAGACTCACGGGAATGGCCGTCGAGGACAAACTCCAGGAGTTGCTGCGGTTTCGTGCGCCGGGGCGCGGCGCGAGCCGGGCGGATGAGCATCATGGTATCTGTGGCCTGTTCTGGGTGGAACAGGGACGGGCCTTCGCACCGATTTCCGTTAGCGCGGACAACCGCAGCGTTCTGACGGGAGCGCTCGAGGGCGAAGTGGGTCAGGTGCTGGGCGGCGCGCGCGGCCGCGCCTTGAAGGACGCAGTCGCGCGGCATTACGCGGAATTCTTCACCAGGACCGGAAGGGAAACCGGAGCGCTTGCAGAGATATCGCGAAATCTCGATGAACTCACTTCGCGCGTTGCGTCCCAGCGCGAGCAACTGCGCCAATATGATGCAAGGGTCGAAGAACTCGCAAAAATCCGCGATCGTCTCTCGAACTACAGGAAACTTGGAACGCTGGCGAAGGCGCAGACGGACTTTGCGGAAGCCGAAGCGCAGATGAAAGAGTTGGAGGCTTTGCGACGCGGCGTCACTGACGCGAGAAACGCGAAAGCGCTTGCCGATGCAGGACTTCAGGGCCCGGCAGCAGCCCTGAGGCAGCGCGGAGAAGCCGTCGCGCGCGCGGCGCGGTGCACAGACGATCTCTCCTCTGCCGACGCCGCGGCAAAGCTTGCTCAGGCTGAAGTTGAGTCGTGCACCGATGCGCTCAAAGAAGCTTCGGCGGGTCTCCAAGGCTCCGAAACCAGGCTGGCGGACTCGGAACGAATACTTCGCAGCATCGAGCGGGAATACCAGCGAAAGGCTTTGGCGGAAGAAACGAGCCGGCTCTCGCGTCTGCTGACGGACGCGCGCGCGGCCGAAGAACGTTCCATCGTCGCACGGGGCAAGGCTGCCCTCACAAAGGTGGACGCAAACGGCCTGAAGAAATTGCGCAGTCTGGAAGAAAGACGCGTCCAGGCAATAGCGGCCCTGGCGGGAAGCTCGACGCTGATCCGCTTCGATCTGGAGCGGGAAGGAAGCGTCGAGGTTGGCGGATCGGCCGCACCCCGGAGCGGTGAAATATCCATAGCTGAGCCGATCACGATCCGCATCGCCGATGTCGGATCGCTCTCGGTCATTCCTGGAGGCAGTGAGCTGCCCGCCCGGCGTGAAGCCGCCGAAAAAGCCGCCCGTGATCTGCGCGAAGCACTGCGCAAGGTGGACGTAGCCAGCTTCGCCGAAGCCGAGACATCCTGGGAGGAATGCCAACGGCACCGGCAGGAGTCGAAGAACCAGGCGGACATCGTGGCAGCGCTCGCCCCGGAAGGGATAGAGACGCTCGCGTCCCGGGTTGCCGAAGCCCAGGCGATGCTCGCGCGCTTTCAGCAAGAGCCGGAGAGCACGCCCGGAAGCGATCTCGACGAGGCACGCACGGCGCATAATATGGCTTCCGAGGAAGCCGTCAGGCTCCACAGACGGCGCGAACTTGCCCAGGAGGCGCTTGGAAAAGCGCGCGAACAGGCGGCGCGGGCGGCGGCGCTGCTTCAGTCGGCCGGGAGCGCCGCGGCGGAAGCGGTCGCGGAGCTGAAGTCCGCCCGTGACGAGATTTCCGACGAAGAACTTCGGAAAGCGCAATCGGAAGCCGGCAACCGGGCCGCGTTGGCCCTGGCTGCGCTCGAAGCCGCAGAAAGCGCATTGTGTGCCGCCGGACCGGAGTTGCGCGAACTGCGATTGGAACAGACCTGTGACGCCTTGGCAAACATCCGGAAAGATATCGACGAGCTGGAGCGTTCGGCCGAACGTGTGGGCATTGAGCTTCACGCGGCGGGTCAGCGCGGTCTTGGCGAGGAACTCGAGGAACTTGAGGGACAGCGGACGCTCGCCGATGCCAAACACCGCAGCCTGGCAAGGCAGGCAGCAAGTATCAAGCTTCTCCACGAAGCGATCTGCCGGGCGGAGAAGATCGCGCGCGAGGCGTTTCTGGCGCCGGTCCAGTCGCGGGTGAAGCCGTATCTGGGATTCCTGATCCCGGACGCCGAACTGGTTCTGTCGGAGAACGACCTTGCGGTAGCATATCTGCGCCGCGGCGGCCAGGACGAACCGTACGAATCGTTGAGCGTTGGCGCGCGCGAACAGCTCGCCGTGCTGACCCGTCTCGCCTTCGCCGATCTTCTGCGGGAGCGCAGCATCGTCGCGCCGGTGATCCTCGACGACGCGCTGGTGAATTCCGATCCCAGCCGCTTCGAAAGCATGCTCCTCGCATTGCGGCGCGCCGCCCGCGAACTGCAGATCATCGTGCTCACCTGTCACGAAGCGGCCTGGATGCAATCCGGAGCGCCGGTTATCCGGCTTGCGGCGTGTGTGGAGCGGCACAGCTAATGGAGCGAATTTGGAGTTTGACCGCGACTCTCTTGATGTTTCGGTTGCCCATAACCGGGTTTTGAGCTAGCGGAACAGACTTCTTGCAGTTTAACTGCTCTGACTGCGGAGTGCCGATGAAATGACACCGGACGAATGGCTGAAGGCTCTTGCGGTAGAGGCTGAGGCACGCTTTCCGCAGTACGGCTTCGTGTTCTTATCTGCGCCACTGGACGAGAACGTCATCACCTGTACGAGCGCGGGCTGCAACGTCGATCAGGCCCGCACGTTTGCGATATGTATGCCAACGGCGAGCAGGAAATTCTGGCCGAGGGGAGCGCGCGCGGGGCTAGGAACTGACATCGATGCGAGAAAACTCCAACCGACACAAATCGACGACCTCGTCAGCGTTTGCGATAGACTTCGCCCGATTTCGCTACGCAGCCGCGAATGGGAGCCTGTAGGCCGGTCGGGAAATAACCGTTTGCGCGCATCATGTTGGCCACGAGGTAGCCCGCTTGAATCGTTGCCTCGTAGGTCTCCGCATATTCTTTATCCAAATGTTCGCTTATGAGCGGATCTATCCCAGCCAAAGCTGGAAGACCGCGCTCGGTTGCAGCGATTGCAGCAGCTACACCCTCCGGCGAGAAGATTATCGCTTTCATCTGTCGACCCAACGGGCTGTCCAGCTTCAGGCCCTCCGGATCCGAATATGGCAAGCCTGAGTCCTGTATAAGTCTTATCAAATCAGCAGCTTGAGCCTGTTGTGATGCCTTGGCATTCTTTGCGTTTTGATAGAGATCATGCAATTGTTTCTGGCTGAGACGTTCGAGACGTTCCCTTGTCCATGCCATTTCTTACTCCTGCGTGAGCATCATTTTTCGGGTATGATAGCATCGAAAGCCATTCTGTGTCTGCGCCAGAAGGTGAGCAGCTCATGAGCGGCACCGTATGCGGCTCTTACTTTGGTTGCGATGATCGCAAATCCGTCAGAAATGACGAATGGCTCAAGCCCTGCAATCCGGATTGCCGACGATCTGCCATTGACGACAATTTGTCCCGGGATTTCATGCATTTTTGACGTACACTCCCGGAGTGTGTTTCCGGATATATTTTTGAACGCAAGATCGACTTCGCCTTTGTGACCCTTGAAGTCAACGCGCAGATACCGCGCTTGGCCGTTGGTTTCCGGAGCAAAATAGACGCTACGGGGATAGAGCGTTTTGTGAACAAAAAATCCCGGAAATTCACGCTCCAACATAGCGTAAACTCTGTCCCACCATTCCTTTATGTATGGATCGGTCGCTGCCACATGTGCATCGCGTTCCCCGGGCGATCCCAAACGTACGGCTTTGGTCAATAGCGACGCTCGATACTGTCCGCGAAGGTCCTGCTGGCCGTGCAGGACTGTTGCAGCTTCCTGGAAAGTGATCTGGCGAACACCGTTAGGCATTTTGGCGAGACGGTAACTGGATGGCGTGAAGAAGAGTACTGAATACCCGGAAACGATTTTGCGCCTCAACTCGCCTTCGCCCCTTCGTACATAACGCTCAAGCTGCTCGGGCATGAGTATTGCATCTATCTTATTCTCTACAAGCAGGCGATGGAGAAGCCCATCCGTTCTGTTGAATGTAGCTACTACATCAGCTTCGCTGCCATCCTCGACAACGGAAACGTCCGTGGCGCACGCCGGAAACAGCAGCTCGTCGGAGAGCCCAAATCGCTCCATCATCCATCGCCCGAACGCAGGATTTACGCGCAATTCTTCGGCCAAAAGCAAATCGATGTCTCGTTCGAGAAATTTATTGATGCCGCAGATGCTTGAGTTCATCACGTACCTGCAGCCGCGCTGCCCCTCCTAAAAAAAATCAATAGTACCTTGATTCTTAACGCACGCCAACACTGGGAATCTGATAGCAATGTTCGCCCTTACGCCTGCAACAGCTCCGGCTGATCGGGCGAATGCCGCCCGGGCCCGTGTCCGGGTGCACACCAGGCAATGGAAAGGCCCGGAATTCGCTACAGACCAGCAAGGAATTCGGTCGTGCCGGGTGGTCGCCTTATCTGTTCGCGATAAGGCAAAATCCTTAGCGCCGAAGCCGCCGCTGCGAAGCTGACCCGCGCCGCCTTACTTCGCTGCTGCCGCGCGCTCGATGGCGGGTTTGCGGGCGCGGATCTCGGCAAGCTTGCGCTCGACATGGGCTGAAAACACGAACTGCGCCGGCCGCTGGCGATCGAGCGGAATTTCCGGTGCCATGGGACCTTCTGTCCGAACGCCCTTCACCATCACCCCGAACGCCGTCAGCGGCCGCTTGACGCTGTCGATGACTGCGGTCGCCTCAAAGCCGCAATGCACCATGCAATTGGCGCATTTTTCGTAATTGCCGACGCCGTAAGAGTCCCAGTCCGTTTGCTCCATCAGCTCGCGGAACGTCTGCACATAGCCCTCGCCGAGCAGATAACAAGGTTTTTGCCAGCCAAACACCGTGCGCGTGGGATTGCCCCATGGCGTGCAGTGATAGGTCTGATTGCCCGCGAGAAAATCGAGAAACATGGCGGACTGGCTGAACGGCCATTTCCTGGCGCCTTTTCCGCGCGAGAAAATACCACGGAAGAGATTCTTCGTCCGCTCGCGGCTCAGAAAATGTTCCTGATCCGGCGCGCGCTCATAAGCGTAACCCGGCGAAACGGTGATGCCGTCGAGGCCGATCGCGTTCATCTGATCGAAGAACGACGCGACGCGGGCCGGATCGGCATCGCTGAACAGCGTGCAGTTGATGGTGACGCGGAAACCCTTGGACTTGGCGAGTTTTATCGCATCGACCGCTTTTTCGTAGGTGCCGGCGAGGCAGACCGATTTGTCATGCATCGCCTTGTCGCCATCGAGATGGATCGACCAGTTGAAATCGGGATGCGGTTCGTAGTCGTCGATCTTCTTGGCAAGCAGAAGTGCATTGGTGCAGAGAATGACGAATTTCTTCCGTGCCAGAAAGCCGCGCACGATCTCCGGCATTTCACGGTGCAGAAGCGGCTCGCCGCCCGCAATGGAGACAACCGGCGCACCGCATTCATCGATTGCCTGCATGCATTCGGCAAAGCTGAGCCGCTGGTTCAGTATCTCGTCGGGATAATCAATCTTGCCGCAGCCCGCGCAGGCGAGGTTGCAGCGGAACAGGGGCTCGAGCATCAACACGAGCGGATAGCGCTGCCGCCCCCTCAGATGCTGCTTCATCACGTACGTGCCGACGCGAACGGCCTGTCTCAGCGGTATACCCACGTCATTGCTCCACTGTCGCTGTCTGGCGCTTGCGATTTCTCAGCTCCGCGGGCAGGCGGAATTCGATCTTCTCTTCGACACCTGCCATCTCGGAAACCTCGACTTCGCCGAGACCCCGCAGCGCATCGATCACATCGCGCACGAGCTTCTCGGGAGCTGACGCGCCTGCGGTGAGGCCGATTGTTTGCTTGCCGGCCACCCAGGTGGGATCGAGTTCGCTGCCATCAGCGATGAGATAGCTTGGAACGCCTTCTTCAAGCCCGATCTCACGCAGGCGGTTGGAGTTGGAGCTGTTCTTTGCGCCGACCACCAGAATGGTCTCGGCGATCTTGCACAGTTCGCGCACCGCCGATTGCCGGTTCTGCGTTGCGTAGCAGATATCGGAGGTGTCGGGTCCCACGATGTCCTTGAACCGCCGCTTGAGGGCCGCAATGACGCCGCGCGTATCGTCGATGCTGAGCGTAGTCTGGGTAACATAGGCAAGCGGCGCGTCATCGGGAAGATTCAGTGCCTGCACATCGGCCTCGGAAGAAACGAGATGGACCGGGGCGCCCACCTGACCCATCGTCCCTTCGACCTCGGGATGGCCGGCATGGCCTATCAGGATCAACGTGCGGCCCTTGGAAACGTAGCGTTTTCCCTGAGCGTGCACCTTGGAGACCAGCGGGCAAGTCGCATCGAGCACCGGCAGCTCGCGCCGCACCGCCTCACGCACGATGGCTTGGGGCACGCCATGGGCACTGAACACGGTCACGGCGCCTTGCGGAACCTCGTCGAGTTCTTCGACGAATCGCGCCCCTTTGCGCTTCAGCGCTTCGACCACGTGCCGGTTATGAACGATTTCGTGGCGCACATAGACCGGCTCGCCATATTTCTCGAGCGCGTGTTCCACGATGTCGATGGCGCGAACCACGCCTGCGCAGAAACCGCGCGGCTGCGCAAGGATGACCCGCATTGTCGGTTTCGCCATTTCAACCACGTCCAAGTTTCTCACCCTTCGCCGACGCGCTTGCCAAAGCACACATCCGGCTATAGCCGAAAAGCCCGAGGCGGCGAAACCCTTCTGCTTTATGTAAAGCTGGAAACCGGCCCATTCGATCCCGCTGGGTGGAACTTCTGAGTTTGAGGGAGGCGGACTGACGGCATGGATTCTGCGACAATCTGGCAGGGGCAGCAGAAAAGAGCCCGTATGATCTCGCCGGGGTTCTTGCAGCAGGGCTTTGCGGCCTTTTCGTGGCCCGAGACGCGAAGCGGGCGGTTGCCGCTCCTGGCGCTTCTTGCCTGCGCAGTCCTCCTCGCGTTGCCGGCCTGCATCGTGCCGATGCCTGCAATGCCCGATTACCCCGCCCATCTTGCAAGCTTCTATCTTCTGACCGGCGGGGCGAAATTGCCGCTGCTCTCTCATTTCTACCGCGTGCAATGGGCCCTGGTGCCCAATCTCGCGGCGGAGGTAATAGTCCCACTGCTGGTCCCGTTGCTCGGTTTGTCGGGCGCGGCCGCACTTTTTTTGGCGAGCGGCATCCTTTTCTGGGTGCTCGGGGCGGGAGCCGTGCAATTGGGGCTCTATCGGCGCATCGGCATTGCGCCGCTGTTTGCCAGCGTCTTCGCCTACAACGCAAATTTGATGTGGGGGTTCATCAATTATTACTTCGCAATGGGACTTGCGCTGTGTGCGTTCGCGGCCTGGATCGCCACGGAGGGAAAGCGAAAGGCCCTGAAGATCGCCGGCTTCGCAATAGCCGCGCTCGTCATCTATTTCTGCCATGTCTTTGCTGCGGCCGTTCTGCTGCTTCTGATCGGATGTTACGAAATCGCCGCAGCTGGCGGCTCTTTCACCCGGATCGCACGCCGGCTCACGCCCGTGGCGGTTATGTTTGCTCCGGCGGCCCTGGCTTATGTTTTTCTCAAGCCGGCCGGCGAGCGCGGGCTTCTGGAGTTCAATCTCCTCGACACGTGGGACGACCGCCTGAGCGCTGCCATTCAATTCTGTTTCGACCGGCCGGCCTGGTACCTGCTGGCAGGATTGGCCGCGCTGTTCGCAGTCGCGCTGTGGCGCAGGAAACTCTTCATTCATCCGCGTATGCGATGGCTGCTCGTCGTTCTCGCGGTCGCCAGCGCACTCGTACCCGAATGGGCGATGGGCGGCTGGGGCATCGATCTGCGCCTGCCGGCTGTCCTGGGCGCGCTCGCTTTCGCCTCTTCGGAGTTCTGTTTCACGCGCAGGACCTCGACTGTTCTGGCGTGCGCGATGGTCGCGATCGTCGCATTCTGTGCGGCCAGCCTCGCGGGAAATTGGTTCTATTACGATCATCGTTTTGCGGAATTCCGCGCGGCAATTCGTACCCTGCCCGAGGGATCGAAAATCGTAACGGTGTTGGACGGCGATGCCATGGGCCTCGCGTCGGACCAGCCTTACTGGCACATGGCGGAATACGCGATCATTGACCGGCGGGCGTTCACGCCGCTTCTGTTCACGACGGCGGGCCAGCATGTGATCCGGCTTCAGCCTGCCGTCGAGCACATTGCCGCCCGCTCCGCGGAGGAAGGCTCGCCGCCCGATATCACCGAGCTCGACGATCTCGCCGCGGGCAACGTCAACGACGATCCCGATATCCGAAAGGTTTTCCCCTATCTGATCCGCTTTCAATGCAGTTTCGATACGGCGCTTGTGATACATCTGGGCGGTCACAGAAGCGCGGTACCGGACATGCTGGAGCTCGAACGTGCGGGAAGCTTCTTCGCGCTCTATCGAATCCGGCGCGACGAAAACTGTATCGCCAAATGAGCGCCGCCGGCCGCGAACGCCGCATGAATGCGTTCGATCACGCGATTGCACCGATACTGCCCGTGCTGCTCGCCGTCGCCGCGCTCGCCTGCCTGGCGGGGATCATCCGCGCGGCTGCCATCATTCCGCTGCACGTTCCGCTCGATCCTGATGAAGGCTGGAATGCCTATCACGCGGCCGCGGTCATGGCAGGTGCCGGGCTTTATCCGCCGCCCGGCGGCTTCATGGTCAACAACTATCCGCCGCTGTCCTTCTATCTTGTCGGGCTGCTCGGCCTGTTCACGGGTGATCAGATCGTTGCGGGTCGGATCATCTCTCTTGTTTCGTTTGTCGGGGTCTGCGGCTTCGCGGCGCTGGCGGCGCGGCGGCTGGGAAGCGATCTGCCAGGCACGGCATTCTCCGCGGTCCTGATCGCCGCGATACTTTTGCTGACATCGGGTTATGTCGGCATGGATGATCCGCAGCTGTTCGGCCACGCGTTTCAGCTTGCAGCGCTCGTTCTCGTACTTCGCGAACCGCGCACGGCGCGGGCCATATTTGCCGCTGCCCTGCTGCTTGTTGCCGGCGGCTTTGTAAAGCACAATCTGTTTATCCTGCCGCTCGCGACGGTGCTCTGGCTCGCGCTTTTCGATCGTCGCAATGGGCTGCGGCTTGCGGCGGTCAGCATCGCATTGACCTTCTGCGGTCTCGCGGCATTCCGTCTGTATTTCGGCTTCGATCTCCTTGGCCGTCTCGCTTCGCCGCGTCTGTGGTCATTTGCGCAATTCGCGAGCAGTTTTTCGGCGTGGTTGCCCTTCGTGATCGTTCCACTCGTCGGGCTTGGTGGCTTTGTCGCATGGCATCCCAAAGACAAGTCGGCCTGGTTTGTTGCCATTTATGCCGCGCTTGCCGTCTGTGCAGGTGCGTTCATGGCGGGTGGCGTGGGCGTCGACGTGAATGCAATGTTCGACGGCGACATCGCACTTGCATTGGGCGCGGGCCTCGCGCTTGGCAGATTGCTGGAGGAGAAGACGGCCGTTCCCCATCTTGTCGGCCGCGCTTTCGCCCTTGCCGCACTCGTCCCGTTCGTGGTGCTTGCATCGCAGAACCGGGCCTGGCGCGACTCTTCCTTTTGGCTGCATCCGCTGCAGGATGAAACATCGCTGGCGGGCAAGGACATAACATTTCTTCGCGCGCGAAAAGGTCCGGCAATCTGCGAGACTCTCGCCTTTTGCTACTGGGCTGCAAAGCAGGAACCCGTCGATGTCTTCAATCTCGACCAGCAGTTTGCCGCGGGTGTGCGCGATCCCGCGCCTTTCCTCCGGCTGCTCGATTCTCATTATTTCTCCGCCATCGAACTCGACGAAACATACCCCTTTCCGCTGCCTCCGGCCGCAAAGGCGGCGATCTACCGCAACTACCGCATCGACCACACCAACGACGACGGCGCGTTCTTCCTGGCGCGTTGATTTGCAACCGGTCCCCCGATCTCACCATGGCCGTCGGAGAGACGGCCGCCCGGTAGCGAGCG
>Ga0335074_10012443_pt1 | contig 11930 bp, 10 predicted proteins | sample Lox_Sample_23_FD_206715 | JGI IMG/M metagenome (GOLD analysis project Ga0335074, IMG submission 206715) | Soil microbial communities from Loxahatchee National Wildlife Refuge, Florida, United States - Lox_Sample_2.3 | ecosystem: Environmental > Terrestrial > Soil > Wetlands | place: USA...
GCCTGGAAACAGTGCGTGTGTAGCGTCCAGAGGGCAATCGCGTCGGCGGCGCCGATCGGCAGCGCCACAAATCGAGACAGAGTCTGTGTAATTTGGTTCAAAACATCCGCGCCATCCAGCGCCTGGGGCCACGGATCAGGCGCGGGCAGATCAAGGCTTTTGCCGGGGATATTGGCGATGGGGATGGGATTAATTTGAATTTCCGGCAACGCGAGTTCAGCGGCGAGCTTATTTAATTGTACGGACAATTCGTCACGAGGGATATGCAGGAATTTGATTTTGATGCGATTTATATAATCCTCACGCGCCTTAGCGTCGCGCAGATTAATTTGATGAATAAAACTGGCCTCATCATGGCGCAGGATTACGGCCCATGATTGGCGGCTGATTTGTACGGCTTTGAGGGTAAAAATATTGCTCATAGAGCACCATAGGTTATAGGTGACAGGTTACAGGGGACAGATTTTCCGCAACCGACCTGTCCTAATACTGAATAGGACAATTAACTCCCCACGGTGCGGCAAGCAGCTACGCTGAGTAGGGAGAAGGCGGCTACGCCGCAGTTTGAAGTGTTCAGACAATATGGGGGATAAGGGATAGAGAGCATTTGTTATAGTTCTCAACGTGAATTTTTCGTATAATTGTGGTTACTATTAACTGGACCAAACGGTGAAGATTTATGGACGTAGTGATTTCCATCCCGAAGCGAGTTGTCGCCAAGCTCCGCCGTCGTGCCAAGGCCAGCGGCCAACCTGTGCCTGCATACGCTTCCAAGATTGTTGAACAAGCCGTCAAGGGACCAACACTGGAGGAGCTTCTGTCGCCCGTACAAGCGGATTTCGTCCGTAGTGGGATGACTGAGAAACAATTCCTTGACCTGGGCCGTAAACTGCTGGATAAAGTCCGGGCGGAGAAAAAGGCTTGACGCCATCGACGCCAAGGGCCGTCTACGACGCCATGGTCATTCTCCAATGGGCTGCGTTGCCGCCTGAGGGCTCTCGCCGACATGCAACAGTCATCGCCCTATCAACCGGTCGGTTGCGCCTGGCAATGAGCCAAAGACTTCTGGATGAATTGCGCGGGCTGTTACTCCGCCCGGAATTACGTGCACGCTTGCCCAGCTTAACACCCCAGCACGTAGCCGCCATCCTCAAAAAAGCACTGGAGTTTTCCGACTGGTTTGGAAGCGTCCCGTCCCGTTTCTCGCTTCCCCTGCACCCCAAGGATGATCACCTTTTTGATCTGGCTATTGAGTCCCACGCGTCGTATCTGGTCACGTGGGAAACGCGGTTGCTCAAACTCCGTGAATCACACGCCGCAGAGGCCAAACATTTGCGACACTTAGCCCCCAAACTGGTGATTCACACACCCAGAGAACTTGCCGAAGCGCTTAAACTCAAAACCCTATAGGATTTATTTAGGCGATTTAATTGAGGACAAAAGCCACGAAAATATTTACTACAAGGGCACGACGGCGAAGCCGAGTCAGGAGTCGGGAGATTTCACCACAACGACACAACGGCACGACGATGGCCCCGGGTACAGCGGCGGTGCCGCCGAGACGGGAGATGGGAGTCGGGAGTGTTGGCACTGTTGTGCCGAGACGGGAGATGGGAGTCGGGAGACGGGAGTGGCGGCGGCAAAGCCGCCGCAAAGTAAAAATTCAAAAGTAAAAAGGCAAAATTGACAGGCGGGACGCCTGTCTCACATGACTTGGCCCCGGGAAGCCTTTCGATGTAACTCAAGGCGGGAAATCCCGGGGCTATTTATTGCTCAGGCTGGACTCTTCGACGCGGCTCAGAGCAGGGAGCCTAAGCTACATTTAACTAATGACAGGCAAGATGCCTGTCCCACATGACTTGGCCCCGGGTACAGCGGCGGTGCCGCCGAGACGGGAGATGGGAGTGGGCAGCGAAGCCGCTGTTTTCAGTTTTCAGTGTTCATACAGGAATGAGTTTACGGTTTTAAATGGCCCCGGGAAGAAATCCCGGGGCTTTTAGAGATTTACGGCGGCAAAACCCTCTGGCACTCCTGTTCCACCATTAAGTTTTGAAATTTTCCAACGATTTAAATTATCAAATTCAAAATCAATCTTGTATTTTTGGTCTCGACTAACCGAAAGTAAAATTACGCCTTGATTTTTATTAAGCAACTTAAGTAAATCTCTCCCCTTTTTATTCATATTTCTAAAGAACGTAGAATTCTTAAAAGACTCAATCAATGTAACTTTTGTGTTAGAAACATAGGATGCTGAAGAACCGTAATTATCCGGCTCAGATGAAAACCTAAAAAACGCACTACTCCATTCAGGTTCCAATCCATGCATAAATTCAATGAATTCTTGCGCAAGGTTGATAGCAATTTCTGATGATTCGTTATTAATCACAGGGCGTTCCTAATATAAGTTTGCCCAGCTTGATTAAGAAACAGACGGACGAGTGAAAAGGTGGCGCGGTTAGTGATTTCACAAATTTTTGCTGGCTTCATGAGTTATTGGCCAAGCGGATCGATCTGGTTGATGGCATAGTTGACCAGATTATTGGCATCACTATCCAGACCGGCGTAACGTTCCTGGTTCAGACCGCTCTGGGCGTCCGCTACCGCCGTTGTAATTCCCGTTTCTGGATCCGTATAAGCCGGTGTAACCGACGGACCCACTGGATGAGTTGGACCGCTAACGACCGGCGATGGCGGCACAACTTTATTGGACATCGTCGAAAACGCCCACAAACTCACGCCAATGGCCAGTGCCGCAGCGGCCGCCAGGCCGTACCAGGTCGGGGCCAGTCGCCATTGTTGTGGAGTATCAACCCGTTCACACTCCTGGATATTGCGCATAATGCGGGCGTGCAGCGGCGGCGAAAACTCGGGAAGCTCGCGCCGGCTTTCTTTACCCAGCATGTCACGCAAAATTTCATGTTCGGCCTGGTCAGTACTCATGTTGCGTCTCCAATGTTTGGTGCAGCCACGTTTTCACCACTGATTTCTTTCAAGCGCCGGGCGTAGGGTGTAAGTTTTTTTCGTCCGCGGTGCAACATGGTCCGCACCGCTACCAGCGACATTCCCAATACCTCGGAAATGTCGGAGATGGGTAAATCTTCGGCGTAAAAAAGCCATAACGCCCGGTACTGATCGTCATTAAGCACCTGCCGCGCCGTGTCCCACAGGCTGCGGCGCGGTTCACGTGCCCCGGCCAGTTCGGCCGGCGTTGACCCTTCATCCGCCTGGTAATCGGGCAGGGCTGAAGTTGTTCGCGTCTTGGCCCGCCGCGCATGCGTAATACCGACGCGGTAAGCCAGTGTGAATATCCAGGTCCGCAGCGGCCAGCGGTTCTGATAGCGGTCTATGGATTCGTATGACTTCATAAATGCTTCCTGCACAACGTCTTCCGTGTCAGGCACATTCGGAAACTGCCGGCGAACAAAACGCAGCAGAATCGTCTGGTAGCGCCGCACAATCTCTTCAAAGCAGCGCATGTCTCCATTTTGCGCGCCACCCGCAAGCTGCTCATCCGTCATCGCCGCCAAATTATCCGGGGGACCATCCATCGCCTGCTCCGCGGAATACGTTCTAGTATACCCCGGTTACTGTTCCGGCCCCGGTCCTGGTTGCTGGTCCGGTCCCGGCCCTGGTCCATGGTCCCTGTTCTGGCCCGGCGGCGGCCCCGGTGGCCCGGGCAGCATCTTGAGCCAGAAATCCGGCGAAGCCACGCAATCGATCTGGACGTTAAGTCCACTCGCAGTTATTGATGCGTTCAGATCGGTTCCCGACGCCGGTTGCGTCTGCGAACCGCCGGCGTTCGCTTCCGATGTCAATTCCGCCGTCGCCGCAATTCCCAACAGCGACTCCTGTATCTCAACCGCGGATTGTTCCGTCAGCGCGGTAAGCTCACCTGTAATCTCAAGGTCCGACCCTTTGGGTGAACAAGCCAGCCATCCGTTATCGACGTGCGACAATATCGGCGATTGTGCCGTGTGCCGCACACCAAGCTGATACAACCCGCTCCCCGCCGCATAAAAGAATAACCCTGAAGTATTGTCCGTCAGCAATTTACTATCCGACGACAAAGAGGCCGATTTGCCAGTCAGCACATCAAGCTCCTGCTTAATCGCGTCCAGCGAATGAGCGATCAATATTTCCGTCGGTTTAGGCGAACTTTCATAAACATCTCCACGCGGCGTATGAAAGCTCAATATCTTCTGACCGTCATAGTCAATCGTCTGAAGACCCGGCCGATTTGCCGTCAATTGATCGATTGGCTCTGTTGGTTTTGCAACTTCTATCAGCGTTACGCCGGTATCACCCTGGTAACCGGTTCCAAATATCGTGATGTCGTGCAAATCTTCCGGCAAATGAATGCCCGAAAGAAAACCGCCGTGATGGCCCGTATGCTGGCCCATGTGATGTTCCTGCAGGAAGTTGTGAATCGGCTCGCTCATTGCATCAGATTTCACGACCGCATCCATATCCAGATGCAGGAGCCACTTTGTATCGCTCGGCAGCATTGACGGATTAAGCGCGTCGGCCATTGCAGCGCCGTTGCCTGACATGCTCAGCGCCGCGGCAGCCAGAAGCCATCTGAATTTAACCCTCATGCACAACTCCGGTTAGGAACCTGTCATCCGAAGATTTATACGCATTAGCGGGGCAAAATGTGGCATTTAACCGGCATTTTCATGCAAAAAATCCCCATCCCATATCACAGGCCTGCAATGGGGTGGATTATCGACCCTATGACTTGCAAATCATCCTCCGGATTCCGTATAGCTTCGGGTGACGTAATCTATCAATTGCACCACCAGCGCCGTCCAACCAGTTTGATGTGATGCCCCAAGACCGGCTCCATTCTCTCCATTAAAATATTCATGAAACAGGATAAAATCCTTCCAAAGCGGATTTTCCTGGAACATGCTTTGATTCCCAAATACCGGCCGTCGACCGTTTTTGTCAGGCGTAAAAATAGAGATCATGCGTCGCGCAAGCTCTTCAGAAAGTTGCAATAGATTCATTTGCCGGCCAGGATTTCCCGGCCACGGAACGGTTACAGAGTCGCCATAGAAATGCTGGTACGTACGCAGGGCCGTTATAAGAAGATAAGCCGTCGGAAACCAGATTGGCCCGCGCCAATTGGAATTTCCTCCGAAGAGCGTGCTGCGGGATTCCGCCGCTTCATATTGCACCATCCATTCCTGGCCGTCTTCTATTATCCGGTATGGGTAATTCAAATGATAACGCGATAACGAACGCAACCCATAAGAAGAAAGAAATTCATTTTCATCCACCACGCGCTGCAGGACACGCTGCAGGCGATCCCGATTGGCAATACTCAAAAGAATGCGGTTGCCGTCGGCAGATACGCTGATTCCGACCATCTCTTTGCCTTTGTTTTTTTCAATTCGTTCCGATACCGAAACTTTCTGAAATGCCGGCAGCTTTTCGATCCAGCTTTTTTCAATGACTTGCACCGCATACAGCGGAGTCAGACCTACATTGGAACGCACGCGAAGCGCTTGACTCTGGCCGGAGTTGGAATAGGTGATCTTGTCATAGTAAAAGCCGTCCTGCTCATCCCACAATCCGTTGCCATTTTCGTTGGACATATTGATAGCCTGAGAAATCGCAATAAAATGATCAAAGAATTTGACCGCCAGATGACTGTAAACCGGGTCTTCCTGTGACAACTCCAAGGCAATGGTCAGCATGTTTAGACAGAACAAGCCCATCCAGCCGGTAGCATCCGCCTGTTCAAGCAACTGGCCGGATGGCAGCGGGTGATTGCGGTCAAAAACGGAAATATTGTCCAGTCCCAGGAATCCGCCTTCAAATATGTTGCGTCCACTGTTGTCTTTGCGGCTAACCCACCACACAAAATTCAGCAGCAGTTTGTGGTACATCCGTTCCAGAAATCCCCGGTCTCCTTTGCCCTGGTTGCGGCGCTTCCCCATGTTGTAGACGCGCCACGTTACCAGCGCCTGTACCGGAGGATTTACATCGTCAAATGACCATTCGTAAGCCGGCAATTGCGCCGAAAGATTCTGATAGCGCTCTGAACAGATTAATTCCAACTGCTCCTTGGCCAGTTCAATATCCACGTAGCTGAGCGTCAGGCAATGAAAGGCCCAGTCCCACGCCGCAAACCATGGATATTCCCATGTGTCCGGCATGACGATCACGTCTTTGGCGCGCAGCCGCGTCCAGTTTGAATTTCGGCCATTCAGGCGCTGCGGCGGGGCGGGAGAATCCGCATCGCCGTGCAGCCATGTTTTCACGTCATAGTTGTAGAACTGCTTGTTCCATAACAACCCAGCGACCGCCTGGCGTTGCACCGCGCGCATCGCCGGATCACATGTATGCGGCAGCATCGCACCGTAAAATGCGTCCGCCTCCCTCATGCGCTCGGCAAATATCTGGTCAAAATCCGCAAACGGATCGCTTTTTACTTTGTTCGTCAGCACCAGACCCACACTCTGCGTCGCGCCGGGAGATAACTTCAGCGAATAATACAACGCGGCCTTTGTGCCCCAGGGCTGCTGATGCACTGCTGTAAGCTGGTTATGCACCAGATATTCATGGAAAGCGTCCTTCACCGCCGGATGAGAATTGGCCGTGCCGTAGAGCCGCACGCGGTTGGTTTCATTGAATGTGAAAAGCTTCTCGCGCACGTTTCGCGCATAGAGCCGGTACTGGCCCAGAACGGAATGTTCCGCCAGCAGCGTGGTGTCCCCCATGTCATCATGGCTTGCCAGGCTGATTTTCGGCTCCTGCCCCGGCGGCACGCTCCATCCCCATGTGTTACGAAACCACAGCGTCGGTAACAGATGCAGTGTCGCCGTTTCTTTCCCGCAGTTTCGCACTGTAAAACGGATGCAAATGCCCGTCGGATCAGCCTTGGCGTATTCAATGACAATATCGAAAAAAGCGTTGTCCGTGAAAATGCTGGTATCGACAAGTTCATATTCCGGCTGCAATGGCCCGCGATGCTTGTTGATTTCCACCAGTTGGCGATAGGGATATTCAAACTGCGGATACCGGTAAACCATTTTCATGTACGCATGCGAGGGCATGTTGTCGGTGGTAAACCAGTACTCTTTTACATCTTCGCCGTGATTTCCTTCCTGGTTGGTCAGACCAAAAAGCCGCTCCTTAAGAATCGGGTCCTTGCCGTTCCAGAAGGCCGGCGCAAAGCAGAGTATCTGCTGGCGGTCGCAGATGCCGCCGATGCCGTCTTCGCTCCAGCGATACGCCCGGCTGCGGGCAAAGTCATGAGGAAAATAATTCCACGCATCCCCGTCGGGAGAATAATCTTCGCGAACCGTCCCCCAGGCCCGGTCGGCTACGTATGGCCCCCATTCCCGCCATGGTGCGGCCAGTTCCGGCGTGATCATCCGCTGCTGTTCGATGTTCATGTGCATGTGTGGAGTTTTATCGTTGTTTGTCTGCTCGGGCATGATTTACTTTCCTCTGGCCCGTGGCCTGTTAAGCTTTGCTTTTCACCTGTTTCACTTTCACCTGTTCTCGGAGCGGTTGGCCGGACCGCTCCGTTGACGCATCGCGACGTTGAGTATCAGCGACGTCGCCAGCATATCCGCAGCCATGGCGCTGCCGCCATAGGACATAAACGGCAGGGTAATCCCCACCACCGGGAGCAGGCCCACGGTCATCGCGATGTTGATGATCGCCTGGCCTATGATCATAGTCGCCAACCCAATCACCAGCAGCCGCCCGAATGAATCGGCGCTGTCCACGGCAATTTCCAGGCAAGCCCCGAAAAATATGATGTATAACAGAATAATCGCCGCACACCCGACAAACCCCCACTGACTTCCCACCACCGAAAATATAAAATCATTCGACGCTTCCGGCAAAAGTCCATGGCGTATCTGGTCCGTCCCGTCCAGACCTTCCCCCAGCATTCCGCCGCTGCCCAGGGCGATTTTACTCTGTTGAATCTGATACTCATCGACCGTCAGTTGTTGTTTAGCGGACTGCTGATGCACCAATAGCGCGATGACGCGCTGCTTCTGATAATCCTTCAGCATCGGATAGCTTCCCGGCGCAACCGCCACGGCGATCAGGGCAATAGCTAATAAATGCCTTAATCGCGCGCCCGCCGCGATCAACATGGCGTACAGCACCAGCGGAAACAGCGCCGCCGTTCCCAGGTCCGATTCCACCAGAATCAGCCCCATCGGAATAATCATCAGTACAAAGGGAAACAGCAGCGCACTGAACCGGCGTATATCACGTTGCGACCGCAAATACCGCGCCGTAATCATCGCAAAAGATATTTTTGCCAGTTCGCTGGGCTGAAATTCCAGACCTCCCGGCAGCGAAAACCAGCGGTGGCTTCCCTTGACCGCGGGCGCAAATAGTACGCCCGCCAGCAGGATGGTGGTGATGATGTAAAACACATTGGCGTAATTTCCAATTTTTCGATACGAGGGAACCAGCGCCACGAGTAAAATCGCGCCGCCGACGAGAATGTACATTTCCTGGTGTTCCAGCAGCTCGGCCCCGCAGATGTTCACCGCCGCCAGGCTTGCCGAACACAAAAGCACGATGGCCAGAAGCATCAACCATGCAACGCGTGTGGCTATAAGCTGCGGCACCACCTGCCGGTAAATCCGGTCCAATAACGTAAACGACGCCCGATCGCGCGCCGACTGACCCATCGACGGCCCACCCGGGCGGCGCGATGCCATCATCGTGCTGCGCTGCGAATCCTTCACTGTTCATCCACCTGCGGCAAATAATTGTGTTTTTCCATATCGATGATGCACTGGCGGACGATCGGCGCCGCGGTCGAGCCTCCTTCACCGCCCGTCATCTCCACCACCGCGGCAATCACATATTGCGGATTATCCGCCGGTACATACCCCACAAACCATCCGTCGTTGGCGTGGAGTACCGTGGTCTTTCCATCCTGTGTGATTCGTTCAGAGGTCTGTGCCGTTCCCGTTTTGCCGGCCACCGCGATGTTCATTTGCAGAGCATGCGCCGTCCCCGAGGAACCGTGAACCACCAGGTACATTCCCTGCCGGATATACGCCAGTTCGTCGGTGTTAAGCTGAATCTGCCGCTGCGGTTGCGGCCCTAACCCTTGAATTAATTGCGGCGCGATCCATAGTCCGCCTCTTAACAGCGCCGCATAAGCGGTCGCCATCTGTAATGGCGTCGCGGAAATCGGCCCCTGGCCGATCCCCATGAATATGGGGTCGGTTCTGACGGCCAAAGCATTGTTTTCCAAGACGTCCACATTCGGCAGAAATCCGGCCGATTCTTCCGGTAAACCCACGCCGGTGGTCGCACCGAGGCCAAAACTCCGCAATCCATCGGTCAGTCGCGCCAGACCCAGCCGCATTCCCACGGTGTAAAAATAGACGTCGCACGATTGTTCTATCGCCGTGGGCATGTCAATCGCTCCGTGTCCGAGTGGATAAGTCCAGTCGCGGAAACTATCCGGATGCCCGGGGAACAAATACGGCCCGCAATCGATGATCGTGTCGTGTGAAATCACACCATCCGTCGTGGCAATGGCCGCCACCAGTGGTTTGATCGTGCTGCCGGGCGGAAACGCGCCCCCCGCCGCCCGATTCAGCATTGGAAAATTATTATCCGATGCCAGTGCGCCAAATTGGTCGTGAAACGTGTTCAAGTCGTATGTTGGTACGGAAAGCATCAAAAGTACGTGCGAATCCGCAAGGCTAAGCACCGTCACCGCCGCGTTATGCACCTGGCCGTCCGCTGAAGTCAAAAATTGATTGTTGGGATTGAGTAAATCATTCTGCAAATCACTTTGTAATCCCGCATCGATTGTTAAATGCACCGTCTGCCCCGGTGTCGGATTGCGGCGATCCGCCGGTAGCTCCTGGCCATCCAGATTCACCACCCGTACGCCGCGAACTCCGTGCAGCATATTTTCCGCCGCCAGTTCGACGCCGGAAATTCCTGCCAGATCGCCCGGCAGATAACCTTTCAGATTCCCCACCGTATCCGTCAAGGTCCCCGGAATAAGCTCCGGCAATTCAAAGGTATTCGCCTCAAATATTTTTGCGCTCACCGGCCCCACCGATCCAATCACCTGGGCGGCCACCGAATTCATTGGATAAACCCGGTAAGTACTGGGCACAACCACCAATCCCGGAAAAGGCCCACCATGTTTACGCAGGTAAAGTGCTACCTGGTCTGAAATGTGCGGCACGATGGTTTGTGGTTCGTGCATCGGGGCCAGATCGACGTTCTCCGCCACGCCAAGTTCCATGTCCAGATCGTCCGCTGTTGCCCCAAGGTCTGAAGGCCCCTGATGAGAATAGCGAATCGTCCAGACGTCTTCCCGCAAAAGCTGCATGCGCTGGCGTATGACGTCATATTGTGCATTAACTGATTCCACTGAAATGCCGCATAATTGCGCGATCGCCGCCGGCATCGCGTCCAGTTCCTGTGCGATCAGCTCTCTTTTCTGCGGCAGCAGGGCGAGGATCTGTTTGCGCGTCAGTGTTCCATTTTCGGCTTTAAGTTCGCGAACCGCTTCCTGTGTGATCCACTCGTCATCCTCGTTCATCGCTTCATATTGAATGGCCAGGTTATAGCACGGCTCTTCCACGGCCAGATAGCGCCCTTTGCAATCCACGATTGAGCCGCGCACTGTGGGAATCATGAAATGCCGATAACTGAAGTTCAGTGCCTGGTTGCGGAATTGCTGAGCTTCTGCCAGTTGCAGTTCCGCCAATCGGGCGCCGATGATCAGCAGTGCCGCGGCGGAGAAAATCAAAACCAGAACCAGGCGACGTTTAAGCATAAGCCCTGATACTTCAATCGGTTTAAACCGCGATATCCAGCACACCCGACCCGCTGATCCCGTCATTTTTCAATAATTGAAGGACGTGGTTGGCGTCGGCCAATGCAAAACGCGTTGTCTGCGGCTTTAAAGGGATTTCGGCGGCCAGACGGAGCAATTCTTCGCCGTCGGTGCGCGTATTAGCGGTCACGCTCCTGAGCGTTTTTTCCTCAAATAAATGCCGGTCATAGTTGAGTGTTGGAATATCGGACAGATGAATCCCCGCAATCGCCAGCGTGCCGCCGCGATCCAAAGCCTCCAACCCCGGCAGTATCAGCTCGCCAACCGGTGCAAACAAAACGGCGCTATCCAGTGGTTCCGGCGGCTTCTCACTGGCGCCACCCGCCCAGTTGGCCCCAAGACGCCGGGCCAGTTCCTGATGCTTTTGGTTGCGTGTCATGACGTATACCTTGCAGCCAAGATGCCGGGCGATCTGAATAGCGATGCTTGCCGAGGACCCAAAGCCATACAAACCCAGCCGGACGCCGGGTTGCATTTCCGCGCGTTTAAGGGCGCGATATCCGATGATTCCTGCACACAAGAGCGGCGCAGTAGCCGTTGGATCAAGCGACGCGGGTATGGGGTAAGCAAAATTTTCCAGTACAACCGCGTACTCGGCGTATCCGCCGTCTTCATCATATCCAGTGAACCTGGCATTGGGGCAAAGATTTTCTTTTCCGGCCCGGCAATATTGGCACGCACCGCAAGTCGACCGCAGCCATGCAATCCCGACACGATCGCCGATCTTGAACCGTGCAGCGCCCTTGCCGAGGCTCTCGACAACGCCGACCACCTGATGACCCGGAATGATGCCCGGTTTGTGCGGCGGTAATTCGCCTTCGATCACATGCAGGTCGGTGCGGCAAATGCCGCAGGTCAAAACGCGAACGCGGATTTCGCCGGTTTTAGGCTCGGGTGCATTTATATCGCGCATTTCCAGTGGCGCAGAATTTATCGGCGCTGGGGCCTTCAATACCATCGCGCGCATTTTCATTACGGGCCTCTATCCCCTATATCCTGTGCCCCAAATTCCTCTCTGTGTCCTCTGTGGCTAAAAATTTCTGATATCTGAGATCTGAAATCGTGGCGTAGC
>Ga0335074_10012444_pt1 | contig 11930 bp, 8 predicted proteins | sample Lox_Sample_23_FD_206715 | JGI IMG/M metagenome (GOLD analysis project Ga0335074, IMG submission 206715) | Soil microbial communities from Loxahatchee National Wildlife Refuge, Florida, United States - Lox_Sample_2.3 | ecosystem: Environmental > Terrestrial > Soil > Wetlands | place: USA: Florida...
CGATCCGAACCGGGGAATTTCGGGGCGAGAATTGACGACACGCCCTAGGCTGAAAGTCCTGCCGGTGAAGATCGCAGCCTTTTTGAGGCCCTTCGAGCCATAGAGCGCTCGACGCGTGAGATGCCGTTGAAACTGGTGCAGAGATCGACACCTGGTAAAGACTTTGAAGCGCAATGCCCATTGAAGTGCGCAATGTGCCGCTACGAACCGATGGCACGTGGCCTTGCCGTCAAACAAGCACGCGCCATTCCGGAACCGCATCACAAGACGCCTGTCCAGCCGGGGAAATGGCTATCCAGGCTGGAAGACGTGGCGCTTCTTTGTCCAACTTGTTATCGAGAGGTCCGTCCGCTTGCACGAATGCGCCCTGCGGACAGGGCCGGTGCCGAGAGCGGCTCCGTCAGTTCTCAGAACATCGGTCACGTGCTATCATCCTGCTCCGACCGCAGACGAGGCATGATATGGCGCGCGAGACCGGCACGGATCAGACGACGGTCGTGCGATTTCCGTGGTGCGTCGGGAGCGGCCGAGTGTCGAGCTGCTGATCCGGATTGCCCCGTCGCGTTCGCTGGTCGATACCTTCATCGCCGAACGCGGTGAGGAACCGCACGACGTGCAGGCCGAGTTTGCTCGCGCGTTTTGGTCTCTGGCATGCACGCTCGGGTCGGGTTGCGGTCGGGACGAAGCGGTTGTGCGCCTGCGGCAGTTGGTCGATGCCCATCTTGGGCATGCGATCGAGGTGTGCCGAGCCTATCAGAGCGCAGCAGACCGGATGGTGGGCCTGGAGGTGCAGGCCGCAAAGGCGGACCGGGTCCCGCTCGCGCTCCGTCTGGCGATGGACGCGGCGCAGGTGGAGTTCCGCGATCGGGCGATCGTCGCGCGCGCCGCGGCCGACGCGGCAATGGGAGCGGCATCGGCGTTGGCGACATATATCCGCGAGGAACTTGGCGCCTTGCCGGTCAGCGCCGCCGAGCCGAGGCAACTCATGCTGTTTGGCCGCGGCGCCCTGTAACGCGAAGGTGCTTCCGGGAAGCGGCAGGATGAAGCATTGGCGATGCCCCGGTGACAGTAACAAGGGCCGAGTACCAGCCACCCGGAGATCGAGGAGCAAACGGCAACCATAGCCCGACAATCCTTGACCGGAGGCAAAAGATGTTACCGAAATTACTCATCGGGTCGGCTATCCTCGGAGGTCTGACGATCGGACAGGCCAAGGCCACTGTGACGTACTCGTTCTTCGACGCGATCCATCGCTCGACGGTCGATTTGGACTTCACCGTCTCCGCGCCATTGTCCCCTGCCAACTCGACTGAGCCCTTGCTGAGTACTGGTAGTTTTCTTGCTTCGGAGTTTGCCGGCGGGTTCGCCACCTATCTTCAGGGCCCCAGGCTTTCAGCCCGCTATCGATGCCGACGAGGGGGATTTCTTCTTGGCGGCCACCTTAACCAGCTTCCCCCTCGGCAACGCAGCGAACGGCGAGCCAGGCAACGGCAGTTTCCCGGTGTCCGGGAGCGTCGGCCAGGAAGTTCCGTATGAGACCATCGGGTTCCTTGGCGAAGCGACTATTTCCGGCATCCCCAGCCCGGTGCCAGAACCAACTTCACTGATCCTGCTTTCGTCCGGTCTGCTGGGTCTCTGGCGGGGTTTATGTGGCCAATCGAAGCGAAGGCTGGGATGATAGTTTGCTTCCGGCCCTTTGTGCCGGGCGCTCCCTACGCGATTTCCCGTTCAGCGTCGGAACGTGTCCTCAGATACGCCAAGCGGGCATGGGCCGCGCAATAGGGCTTGCCTGGCAGAGCGGGTGCATCGCAGAAGCGGAAATTGGAGGTTCCCGGATCGCCGATCGGCCAGCAGCATTCAGCGATCCTGTACGACGGTATCCGCGCCGATGATGTAACCATTCCCGACGGCTTATCTGGAGCTGTCGTGGCTGGACTGACGCCAGCCTCGTGTTCTGGGTCGGGAACGGTCGAGCTCTGCTGGACGCAGGCCACATCCCGGAGACGTGCCGGCATATGCGGGTGCGGCGGTGCAGAGGTCCGCCGTCGCTTCTGACCATCGCTGTATTTGATCGGGTAGGGGCGTTTGGGAAGGTCAAGCCGATGCGCCTGACCGATCACGGAGTTTTTCGAGACGTTCAACCGGCGGCCGATCTCGGCGGTCGACAGACCTTCCTGCCAGAGGTTGCGCAGTCTGGCTTTGGCTACGTCGGTCCACGGACTCTCGTAATGCATCGGCTTCTCCTGACCCGATGTGGTGTTGCGCGACGCCTGGGCGGTCGCCGGCATCTCCGGCGCCTGATCTCAACCCAGCAATGCCACAGTTAAGCAGTCTTAAGGCAAGATTTCAAGAACCGTCTGCTAACATGTTGAAATCATGCGATGCAATCCCGCGGTCAGCCCCAGCCCCGACAATATTCCGAAGCCGCTCAACCGGCGGTTGCAGGAATTGATGCCGTAGGTGAGCGCTCCGGTTGCCTTGCGGGTCGCGGGACATCGACCGTGTGGCAGACGAAAAAGCTGCAGGTCGTTACGAATGATCGGTGGTACTCGGCGCACCCACTCCGGCCGGCCCCTTCTGCGTTGGCGCAAACCGCTGTACCAGCGAGCGTTCACAGGCGTGGGTAAGCGAATTGCACTCGGGCACCGAGCAAAATGACGGCGTCCTGGTGACGCGGTTTGCTGGACGTGAAGCTTGCGGATATCGTGAACCATTTCGCCAGTGCCATGGCTGAAGTGTTCCGGCACCTGGGTTTCACCGAGATGGAGTGCCAGGTGGGATGCGAGATGGCCGCATGATGCGGCGATTGCGGCAAATCCGAATATCTACTCACGAACTCTGTCGAAATGGCGCGACGCGCTGCCGAAGGCCCTGATTCGACCATTCGAAAAGCAGCACGGCGATCTGCTCCAAAGTATGGGCTACGTTCTCTCCGCGTCGGCGGAATAACCTTACGCACTGCCCTTCCCCAGTGGCCGCGCGGCCGCGGGTTCATTTGACAAGAACCGCTGCTTCGCCAGTTAGTGGCCGGGACGGCAACCAGAGCGAGGACCAGCAGTGAAACCCGAAGCGATTGGACTATCCGCGTCACGGTTGGCACGCCTGGATGAGGTCATGAAGCGTCGCTATGTCGATAGCGGCCGCCTGCCTGGCCTGCTGACCATGGTTTATCGGCGGGGCAGGCTCGCCCATGTCGGCATGTCCGGACACATGGACCTCGAGCGCAGCAAGCCGATGCGTGAGGATGCCATCTTCCGCATCTATTCCATGAGCAAGCCAATCACCGCGGTGGCGCTGATGATGCTGGCCGAGGAAGGGCTTATCGGACTCGACGACCAGGTGGCCACGCATATTCCATCGTGGAGGAACCTGGGGGTGTATGCCACCGGCATTCCCAGCCTCGTCGGGAGCGCGCCGTCGGCCTTCATGACCACTCCGGTCGCACGGCCCATGAAGGTGATCGACCTGGCGACGCACACTTCGGGTCTCACCTACGGGTTCTTGAACCGCACCACTGTCGATCGGGCGTACCGCCGCGCGCACATAGCAGAGTTCAATGCCGAAGGCGGCCTCGATGCCATGATCGAGCAACTGTCCACCTTGCCGCTCGAATTCTCGCCGGGGACGGCATGGAACTATTCCGTTTCGATAGATGTGCTGGGTTATCTCGTCCAGAAGCTCAGCGGCATGAGCTTTGGCGAATTCCTGCGCACCCGGTTATTCGAGCCGTTGGGCATGGCGGACACCGCTTTCTGGTGCCCGGCGGAGAAGATCGACCGCTTGGCATCCTGCTACGAACCCGGCGAAGGCGGAGGCCTGAAGGTGCAGGATGACGCCGGCAATAGCATGTTCGCCACGCCACCCAGCCTGGAATCCGGTGGCGGCGGCCTGCTATCGACTGCGCACGACTATATGCGGTTCTGTCGGATGATGCTGCATGGCGGAACGCTCGACGGCGTGCAGATACTAAGCCCCAAGACCGTCGCGATGTTCAGCCTGAATTACCTGCCGGACAATCACGAATTGGCAGACATCGCGCCGCCCGGCCTGTTCAGCGAGGCAGGTTACGCGGGCATCGGCTTCTCGCTCGGCTGCGGGGTGAATATCGACGTTGCCAAAACCCGCCTGCCGGGCACGCCGGGCGAGTACTTCTGGGGCGGCGCCGCCTCGACAGCCTTCTGGATCGATCCGAAGGAAGAGCTCGCTGTGGTGTTCATGACGCAGGTCATGGGCAGCGACGCCCGGCTGACGCTCCGCCGCGACCTGCGCACACTGGTCTATTCGGCGATGACCGAGTCGTTTGTGTGATCAATCGAGAGGAAGGCAACGATGAAAGTCGTAAAGGCATCGGCGCGGCCGACCAGGACGGCACCCCCCGAGCACTTCACGGGCTCCGTGCTGCAGGATGAGGTGGTCGTCGGCACACCGCCGTCGCGCATGCGGGCGACCTCGGTGACGTTCAACCCCGGTGCCCGGACCGCGTGGCACAAACATCCGGTGGGGCAGACGCTCTATGTGCTCTACGGCTCCGGCCGGGTGTGCAGGAAAGGCGACCGACCTGTCGTCATCAATCCCGGAGATACGGTGCTGATCCCGCCCGACGTCGTGCACTGGCATGGCGCGGCTGCGGATCGGCTGATGATTCATCTGGCGATGTCGGAAGTCTCCGACAGCGGCGAGGGCACCGTGTGGCTGGAGAAAGTCACAGACGCCGAGTATGGCGCCGAGCCGGGCCCGTCTAATGATTGAACAGACGCGTGCTTGAACAGACGCGGGACATCCCTGCACGGGATGGCGCGATGGAAAGCTTCATCTGCCCTCCCGAGCGGCACGGCCCGTTCCCGCCGGTGTTGCTGCTGATGGACGCGCCAGCCAAGTGCCATGGAATGACGCCGCCGCAGCGATGCGGTCGGGAAACCGGGCCGCCGCGGCCAACGCGTACGGCCCGCTCATGCAAATAGCCGTGCACACCGAGCGGCCCCTTCTTGGCCGCCTCCTGTCGGTCGAGAAACGCGAGCATGTCGGCGATGTCGTTCATAACGGGTGGAATCGTCATCCTGGTTCGAATGGCGCGCATTCGCTCACGTTCCAGGCTGCCGGCGTCGAGCACCGTGGGGCCGAATACCGAGGCCCGACCTGCGCCGTAGTAGAGGTTCGGCAGCACAGATCAATAACCAACCGTGGCGAGCCGGCGCGCCATATCGCGCAGCTCCTCGCGGATACCCGGTCAGCGACGCGGAAGAGAGCCCGCACCTTATACCGACCGGCGAGTTCGAGGACCGCTCCATCCCCATCATGGCCGCCCTTGTGCCACGGCTGTCCGGTTTAATTTCCCTCGAACGAAGCGCACTCTTTGATCTTGCTTGCTCGCCAGGTGGCCTCGCCGGCCGGGACACGGGTTCGGGATAGCAGCGCATCCACTGTGTCGGCAGCCTTGCGAAGCAAGATTCTAAACGCAGATATAGAAAGATGCGCGCGGATGCACGCAGATAGAGCCAGGCTGATGCGTCAAGGTGCGCTGCGACAGCGCGGCAATGGGCGAGTGCTTTGCGCGAGAACCCGGACCTGTTGGTCGAGGATGTGCGTCCGGTCAAGCTGAAGACCGTTAGAGCAAGTTCAGGCTGAGTGGAAACGCCGCACCATCGTCCACCTCTCCCGCTTTGCGGGAGAGGTCGCCGCGCGGCAGCGCGGCGGGTGAGGGTGCGCGTGCGCTGCCGATTCCAGTCACAGTGAACGTGCTCTAAAGCACCGCAGGCTGTGCCCAGAAATCGCTCGCGTAACCAATGGCCCGCGAGCCGCACCGGAGCATCTGCGTGAATCCGCGTGCATCGCCGTCCTTCATCTGCGTTAAAGCCCTTTCTTCTCTGCCCACGCCACACAGCCGCAAGTGGGCTTGTCCCGGCCATCTCCGGCCGGTTTCCAGCAAAACCGTACGAGTCGACTAACCCGCCGGTTGGTATTAGACCGTAGATCATAGATGCTTGGTATCCCGTTACGGCGCGCGGCCTCAGCCACAATCCTTTCGCCGTCGGTTCTAAAGACGATGTCGGTAGCAAATGGATGGGGACGACGTATGAAAGTTCTCACCTCATTCATGATTCTCCGAATTTCGGGAAAGCGCACTCCGGCATCAGTAAAGAAGGCCACGAATCGCAACTCCATAAGATTCGCGAAACTGATGGCTATCCGGTTTTCTAGCCATCCAATGTCATTGTCTATGAGGGGTTTCATTTCCGACCGAGGCCGGCCCTCAACCCAGGCGCGGACTTTTTGCACAGACACGCCAATCAAAGCGGCTGCGTCTGGGATGCTATAAATACCCGCCCGCGATAGGTCGGGGATCGCCATTTTGGCTTTGCGCCTCCGTTTCATATCGACAGGCTCCCCCGGCCGTGTACGGTGCCAAACACGGCCGGGCGGCCTGCGCTGGTGGGGAGCAGGCCAGCCCGCTGCCGGTCAAAACCCTGTCCGGCAGGCGCGGCCTGAACGCCCAAGGAGGATCCCGCGAGCCTCCCCAAGAAAAAAGTCGTGGTGGCGGGCAAATCCCCTCTTGCGGAAGGATAGGATACCCATTATACTCTCCTGATGCCGATCGCGCTCCACACACCCGGCCGTGCCGCCCAACCCCGCCAAGGGGTTGGTGCGCGCCTCGTCCGCCGCCTCGGCGGCGCGGTGCGCAGCGCTATTGTCAGCGGCATCACCCTCGCCGGCGCCCTGCGCCGCCCGGCCGCCTCGCGAACCAGCCGCGACCACGCCGGGGCGCAAGATCGGCAAGCCCCTCCGCCCAGGCGGGTCCCGCTTCCGCGCCGGCCCAGCGCCGCTCTCCCTGCCCCGTTGCCCCTGCCGCCCTGGCTCGCGCCTCTGCGCGCCCGCCGTCGCCGCCCCGCATGTCTCAGCCAGGGCGACGTACCATTCACCCCGGAGGCATTCCCCCAGCTCAGCCCTCAAGCCTGTGCGGTTCTCAACACGCCGCTCAAGGACTGCGATCCCAAGACCCTGGAGCTGCTGGTCTCCACATTCACCCAGTACGTCAATCAGGTCATGTCGCCCGAAGCGGGCATCGCGGATCCCCAGGCAGTGCTTCCCAACCTGTGGCACCGCATCAGCACCGCGCTCGCTGACACCGAGGCCGATGCGTCGCCGCCCGCAACGCCGGGGCCAGTACCAGCCACCCCTGCGGACGAGACGCCGGAGCCGCCGGTCGCACCGCCGCATCCACCGGCACCGCCGACCGGGCCGGCAATGCCGTCGGCAAAAGCAGGGGTGCCGCCGTCCGACGCTAAGATCATCGCCGTCGCACCGGACACCACGCCAGACATCGCTGCCCCGTCCGCACCGGTCGTGCACGCAAGCCGGCCATTGTCCAACCCGGACCGATCGTTCCGATACAATACACAATCTTTTGCGCCCCGGCGCCGCCGCTCCCTCCTCTACTGTCGCGCGCTTTTCCCCCGGGCCCTGCGCGACGCGCTGCAATGCCAGCCGCCGCGAAGACTGTGTTACGCCGCCTGCACCGGCCCACCCTGAACGATCGCGCGCCGCATGTCGTGAACGCAATGAACGGGGCCACCGCACGGCGGTCCCGCTATCCTGATTCGGCGCTGCACCGGCGAGGGGGCGAGCCCGAGCGAGCGCCCAGGCGAGTCCGTCCGCCATCCAACACGGCTCAGCGTTTCCCGTGACTTACCCAGCATGCCGTCACACACTGCGGCATGACCGCGAATATCCCCAACCCACCGCCACCAGCCGACCCGTCCTTCGCCGAGCTGATCGCCGCCCGGCCGCCGCTGGCGATGCATGCCATGGACGGCCTAATGCTGGACGGCGTGGCCCTGAACGCGATCGCCGACGAGCTTGGCACACCGACCTGGGTCTATTCCGCCGCCACCATGCGCGGGCGCCTTGGCGAATTGGCCGCAGCGTTGCGGGGTGCAGGCCTGAACGCCCAGATCCGCTACGCCGTCAAGGCCAACGACCACCTCGCGGTGCTCCGCGTGTTCGCCCGTGCCGGCGCCGGCGCCGATGTGGTGAGCGAAGGCGAGTTCCTCCGCACCCGTGAAGCCGACATTCCCCCCGGCCGGATCGTCTTCTCCGGCGTCGGCAAGACAACCCCCGAGCTGCGTCTGGCGGTCGCCGAGGAGATCGGCCAGATCAACGTCGAAAGCGCCGAAGAGCTGCACGCGCTGTCGGCCATCGCCGCCGGCATGGGCCGCACCACGCGCATTGCCCTCCGCGTCAACCCCGATGTCGATGCCGGCACCCACTCCAAGATCACCACCGGCCGGGCCGGCGACAAGTTCGGCATCCCCTATCACCAAGCCGCCGCGCTATATGCGACGGCCGCGGCACTGCCGGGTCTGCGCCCGGTCGGATTGGCGGTACATATCGGCAGCCAGGTGCTGTCCCTCGCCCCGTACCGTGCCGCCTACGCTCGCCTCGCCGGATTGGTGCGCGAACTCCGCGCCGCCGGACACACGGTTTCGACAGTGGATTGCGGCGGCGGGCTTGGCATCGGCTACCGGAACGAGCCAACGACAGGCCCCACGGCGCTGGCAGGCGCGCTGCGAGGCGCGTTTCACGATCTCGACCTCGAGCTGATCATCGAGCCCGGCCGTTGGCTGGTGGGCCCAGCCGGGGTGCTGCTCGCCGCGGTGGTCCTGGTGAAGCAGGACCACGACGCCCGCTTCGTGGTCCTCGACGTCGGCATGAACGATCTCGTCCGCCCAGCCATGTACGAAGCCTGGCACGGCATCGTGCCCGTCTCCCCGGTCGATGCCGTCGCCGACGTCTCGCCGGCCCACGTCGTCGGTCCCGTCTGCGAGAGCGGCGACACCTTCACCCGCAATCGCCTCCTGCCACCCCTTGCCCCCGGCGCGCGCGTGGCGATTCTTGATGCAGGCGCATATGGTGCGGTGATGAGCTCGACATACAACGCCCGTCCGCTGGCCGCCGCCGCGATGGTTGACGGCGAACGCTGGAGCGCGATCCGTGACCGTCAGCCGCACGCCGCGTTGTGGCACGATGAGCGTGTGCCGGAGTGGCTGACGTGAGCCGGGATCAGGCCGACCACGGCCGGTTCCCGCGCCGCTTGGCGGGCCGGCGGGCGCTGGCACGGCTGGCGATCCTGTTCGAGAAGCTCTGGCCCGCCCTGTGGCCGCCACTCGGTGTAGTCGGCCTGTTCCTCTGCCTCGCCCTGCTTAATGTCCCCTTGCTGCTGCCACCCGCCGCGCATCTGGCGCTCTTGGCAGTCAGCGTGGCTGCGGTCGTGACCCTGTTGATCCGTGGCCTGCGCGGCTTGGCGCTGCCCGACGACGCGGCAGCCGACCGCCGGCTCGAGCGTGCATCCGGCCTGCACCATCGGCCGTTGGCCGTGCTCGCCGACCGCCCCGCCACGTCCGACGAGGCAGGAACCGTGCTATGGCACGCGCACGTAGCCCGTGCTGCCGCCCAGTTGCGGCGGCTGCGAGTCGGCCTGCCGCGCCCCGGCCTGGCACAACGCGACCGCCGCGCTTTGCGAGGCGGCCTGCTGGTTGCGCTGGTCGCCAGCGTCGTCGTCGCCGGCGACGACGGCCCCGCACGCGTACTGGCCGCGCTGCAGCCCAACCTGCCGAGCGCCGCCGCCGCCCCCGCAACGCAGCTCCAGGCCTGGATCACGCCGCCCGGCTACACCCACATCGCTCCCCTCTTTCTCCGCCCCGACACCCATGCGGTGTCGGTGCCGTCGGGATCGCACCTCACTGTCAGCGTCACCGGCGGGCGCGGCGTGCCAGTGGTCGCCCTCGACGGCCATTCGGCGCCCTTCAGGACGCTCGACAAAGAAAGCTTCCAGGCCGACCAGGACCTGCTCTCCGGTGGTCGGCTCGCAGTCCGGCGCAATGGCGCCGAGCTCGCCGAGTGGGAGGTGACTGTCGTCGCCGATCAGCCCCCCACCGCCGCCTGGGCCGAGCCTCCTGGCCAGTCCCGCACGGATCCGCAATTGCTGCGGCTGCCATGGCGCGCATCCGACGAATACGGCGTGGTCTCGTTGCACGCCGAGCTGCACCTGCGCGACCGCAAGGACGCGCCGCCGCTCGTGGTCAGCATCCCCGTCCCCGGCGACGCCAGGTCGGCGCACGGCGTCGATGAACAGGACCTGACCGCCAATCCCTGGGCTGGCCTGCCGGTGACCGCCGAGCTTGTCGCCCGCAACGCCCCCGGCCTCACCGGGCGCAGTGCCCAGGCCAGCTTCGTCCTGCCCGAGCGCTACTTCCACAACCCGGTCGCCCGAGCGCTGATCGCCATCCGGAAGGGCCTCAGCCTGCATCCCGAGGACCGCGACACCGCCGTCGCCGGCCTCGACGCGCTGCTGATGGCGCCCAAGGCGTTCGGCGAGGATTACGGCGCCTATCTGAATCTCGGCGCCATTTACTACCTGCTGGAGCACGACCAGTCCGCCGATGCCGTGCCGCGCGCCCAGAACCGCATGTGGCAGTTGGCGCTCCATATGGAGGAAGGCTCGCTGGACCGCACCGCCCGCGAGCTGGAGCAGGCGCGGCAGGCGGCGCAGGACGCTTTGCAGAAGGCGCTGCATAATCCAACCGACCTCAACCGCCAGGCGCTCGAGCAACGGCTGCGCGAGCTGGAGAGGGCAATCCAGGACCGCATGCAGGCCCTGCTCCAGCAACTCCAGCGCAACGGCGAGCAATTGCCGAGAGACGCCGACCAGCAACGCCTGAGCAGCCAGGACATGCAGCGGCTTGCCGAGCAGGCGCGCGAGGCAGCCCGGCAGGGCGACATGAAGACCGCCGAGCAGCGGATGGCGGAGCTCCAGCGTATGTTGGACGCGCTCCGCAACGCCCGCGCGATGACCGCCGAGGAGATGCAGCGAGCCCAGCAACGCCGCCGCGGCCAGCAGCAGATGGGCGCGTTGCAGGACCTGATCGGCCGGCAGGGCGGATTGCTGGACCATGCGCAGCAGCGCGAGCAGACACAGGACCAGAGCCCGCAGGGGCAGCCCGGGGACCAGCAGTCTGATCAACAGACCGATCAGCAGGCGGGCCAGCCCGACAACCAGGCCGATCAGGCGCAGCAGCGCGAGGCCGACCGCCGCATTCAGCAAGCGCTTCGCCGCGCGCTCGGCGAGATGATGCAGCAGTTCGGCGACCTGACCGGCAAGATTCCCCCCAGCCTCGGCGACGCCGATCAGGCGATGCGCGATGCCGGCCAGGACCTCGGCCGCGGCAATGACAAGTCAGCCGGAGACGCCGAGCAGCGTGCCATCGCCGACCTGCAGAAGGGCGGTGAGCAAATGAGTCAGCAGATGGCCCAGCAATTCGGCGCCAGCCAGTCCGGCGATGGTGATCAGCCCGGCGGCCAGCCTGGGCTTGCGCTGCAAGACGGACCGGATGACGGCCCCGGTCTGGGCCCGCTGCCCGGCCGCGCCGGCCGCCGCGACCCGCTGGGACGCCCCGAGAGCGAGGGCCACAACGGCGCCGACGAGTCCGACGACGTGACGCTGCCCGGCCCCGACCAGGCCCGCCGCGCCCAGGCCATCGAGCAACTCCTGCGCCAGCGCGGCGCCGACCGCACCCGCCCCCAGGAGGAACTCGACTACATCAACCGGCTGCTGAAGCAGTTCTGAGAGGGGCGGGCGCACCATCGATTCGCGAAGCGAACCGGGTGAGGGTCCCCGCGCCGACGCACCTGACCCGCCGCGGCCCGACCTCTCCCAAACCTCCGACTGGCCTTCGCCACCGCCCCTTTGCTACACTGGGGGACGATTCCGCCCGTTCCGGGTGCGTGGTCGCTTGGGGTGAAATGCAATGAAACTGAAGGCGGACCGCGCCTCCCTGCTGAAAGCGCTGGCCCACGTGCAGAGCGTCGTGGAGAAGCGCAACACCATCCCCATCCTGGCCAACGTCATGCTGACGGTGCGCGACGGCAAGCTGACC
>Ga0335074_10012445_pt1 | contig 11929 bp, 11 predicted proteins | sample Lox_Sample_23_FD_206715 | JGI IMG/M metagenome (GOLD analysis project Ga0335074, IMG submission 206715) | Soil microbial communities from Loxahatchee National Wildlife Refuge, Florida, United States - Lox_Sample_2.3 | ecosystem: Environmental > Terrestrial > Soil > Wetlands | place: USA...
ATTTCGAAAGGTCACTCCGTCGCCCCTTATTTTTCATTTGGCCTAGCTCGGCCAAACTTGCGGACTCGGGCCAACGGAGGCGGACGGGGCGCGGAAACTGGTGCCACACGAAAAAACCAAAAGCCGGCGAATTTCCTCGTGATTTCCGGCTTTCTGACGAAAGCGACCCTCACTGCGTTTTGTGCTTCGCATGTAAGGGGTCAGGAGTTCGAGTCTCCTCATCTCGGTGATGCGACCCGTTTTCGGTACAACAAGTTAAGCTGAAATGGCAGTGAGCGTTGGTTCGTGGTTGAGCGCCTCGAACGCTGCTGGCGGCCGATAACCGAGGCTTGAATGGAGGCGCCGATGGTTGTACGTATGATCGAGGTAGCGCGCGAACGAGCTGCGTGCGTCGGCGAAGTCGGTGTAATCGCGAATGCGAACCTCCTCAAGGTTCGCCCGCAGAGAGGTGGTGCAACGGGGATGGGAGCGGTCATCGGTTTCTTGATCGGGCGAACAATCTTCCGCAGCCAATCGCTCCCAGGGGCCTCGCGTTCGCTGCGCTACTCTTCGGGGGGAGCTTCTTCTTCCTGCATGCAGCGGCGGCTTTGACAAAAGCTTATGGGGGACCGATGCTCGTAACGAGCGGGGCACAGTCGCAATTATGCTGGGTCTTTTTGCGCGCGCGAGGAGGCGGCGCTTGGCGACCGGCGGGATTTTGCCACTTGCGATCGCCGCGCTACTGCTCGCGGCTTGAACGGGAAGTTCATCGTCATGATGCTTGCGGCCGTTGCGCTCGCTGATTGCGGCCACCATGTACAGCGAGCGGCGGTGGAAGCAGACGAAGCGACCGGCCATCGTATATGCGATCGGCGTTTCGAAGGCAATTGGGCGGGAATTGACTCGCTACAAAAGCGCGAGACGCTCTTTGTCAACACCTCGGCGTGCACAGCCATCTACGATGGTGTACCGGGCTACATCGCCGCGACAAATGGTAATCTTATTACGATCGTTCGGGACACGAATGGAACGACGGACTCGGATGGGTTTCGTCTCGCCAACGCCACATTGAGGCGGTACCGTCCGAACATGGCGGCACCTCAGCCACCGCATCGGATCACGCTCACCCACGAACGAACTTGAAGTTAGCCGCCGCCACTCTCTTTCCGTCGCGCCAAACCACACGCGCCGAGCCAGCTCACTCCTCGGCTTCCTCATCAATTTCTTTCCCGAATAACTCATATTCGAGTGCACGGCCCTCCTCCGTGCGGGTGTATTCGTAGGCACCGTGCCCGAGTGATTTCCAATATATCGGTTCCAGGACCTGATTAAAGACTAGCTCGGTAACAACGTAGATAAGCCACATCGCCATGCGCGCGAAACTGACGTTCGCCGCTAATGGCTCGTAGTCGCGCGACTTATACTCGATTATCGGATGTATCCGCGCGTAAAATTGTCGAACATGGGCGAACTGCCCGCTAAAGAACCCATATATCTTACCGAAGATTGGGAGCACCCTATTGGCTGTGGAGAGTTCCGCTTCAGGCCTCAGTTTGTCTGCCTGAAACGCCTTCCAATGCTCCTTATCCACTACGACGCAAAGAATTGCCGTAAGTATCTCAAGGAGATTGCGGATAAGTACGCCGGGCTGCAAAATGAAGCCATCTCGCATCAAGTCGATCGCGGCAACGAGCGTGCTCAAAGCATTCATAAGAAGCCACCCGCACGTCTCTCGCCACTCTTCGCCCTCGCCTTTAGCCTTGTTAATTCCAACGTAGGTTGTGCAAAAACAGCGGGACGCATATTTGTCCAAAACGATCAAATCGGCTCCACACAGCTTATCGAAGCTCTGCGCTATCTTTGGAGCCAGAAGGTATTGCTTGAGCCCGCGTATTCGCCTGATTGGATCATCAATATTGGCGAATCGCACGCCGGCGTCGCGAATCGCCGTGCAGATTTGCGCTGAATCCTCCTCGCCTGCTCGCTGCACGGCTTCAAAGGTCGTTAGTAAGCGCTTCATTTCTCGCTGAGCGTCATTTACGGCGACGGCGTGTGGACTGTTCGGTGCCGCGCTCAAGGCCTCGTGGGCATAGCGGAGTCCCTCCCGAAGCGCTTCGATCCCCTTCTTGGTAAAGCCAATGTGATAGTGCGCCTGTGCGGCCATCGTGTAGACAGCGAGACCAAGCGCAGCGTTGAAGATAAGGCCGTCGCGATCTCCTTGTGCTATAAGAAAATCACTGCGTTTGGAGTAAAGCTCATATAGAGCAGAGGCCATATTCGCGATGTCGCTAGTAGCTTCGTGTGGAGACTCTTCTACTGCTCGTTTCAACCTGGCCTCTGCCTCGTCGAACTCTTCTTGCGTCGGGGATGTTTCCGCCAGTGGCGCGGTGGTCTTGCCACCGCCAAAGAGGCTTTTTAGGAATTCCATATCTCCGCTCCGCTCATCGCAGCCCTCAGTGGATACCGGCCCTGTTCTCAGCAGCTTGCGCTAGAGAAAGCGCGTTTGCCGCAGCCTGCCGCACGTCGTTGTGTGGCGAGCGCGTGAGAACCGAGAAAATGTGAACCATCGGGGGCCAAACACGCTCTGCCTCGGCTTCCGAGCTGACCCCGCGAAATGAGTCGTTTGCAAAAGAAAACACGTACCAGTCCTTAGCATAGGCGTTATTGGTAGCTTCCGCGCAGTTGTAAGCCACTTTTGCCGCTGCCTTCAAGGGCACGCTATAGCCGTCCAATGGATCGTTTCGAGCGATAAGCTGATCGGCCTGAAGCTCCAAACGCACCAGCTGCTTGCCTTCGGCACAATTGTCGGCCAATATCTTGTTCTCCCACGGGGGAACAGACTGGGCTGGAGCTACCGCAGGCCGCACGCCGACAGCAGCAATCGTAAGTGCGAGCACAGCGTAGAGCACGTACTGCATAGCATGGACCTTGGCCGTGCTCGGGTTGGGACCTCCAGGGGTAACAGGCTACCGCATGGGCCGGAAGATCTATGGCCGTGCACAGGAAGAAGACCTTTCCGAGGTACACGGCGGACGCACCAGAACACTCGGCATCACACTGAGCCGGCGCAATGACGGGAGGCTCAAATTGCGGTTTTTTGGGTCTAACAAAAGGCGACCACCCGACCTTCGGAAACTCGGACAATGGCTTTGGAACAACGATGTAGCACTGCTCCAGCAACAGCTCACCCAAGCCACGACATTTCTTTTCAAAGAACTCGTTGAAAGTGGAATTGCCGCAACCGCGTCGGGTGAGACGTTCACCGAGGACGAGGCGACGATGATCGCTGGGCATCTCACCAATCTCCTCGATGGCGGATTCCTACTCGTCGGGTACGCTCCGAAGTCCAGCGACCCGCGACTTCTTTCGGCGGCAACGACCGCACGGAATCTCATACTCACGGGCGAGTACCCCGAGCTGATTGCTCTTTCCGTATACGTTGCTACGCTTCTCGCGATCCATCTATGGTACGAACAGCGATTCGATGAATGCGCTGCCGTCGCAACCGAAGCAATGTTGAGGCCGACCGATAAGCCACCGGGTGAGGCCTGCCGTGTGCGTTCATTCGCCTACTTTGCAAAAGGCGATTACAACGCAGCTCTCAATGACCTTGAGGAGGCCCGGAGACGGGAGCCTGGGCTGGTTGGACTGGTTGAGCCGATGAAAGTTTTGGCAGCACTGACAGACCGCAAAGTAGATCCCAATAAAAAATCTGAACTTTCCGGCATTCGCAGTGCTCGTGATACCCTCGGAATATTTGAAAAGATATTGAAGGTAGCCGCCGTGAAAACCTCAGGAGTCGCGCTCCCGCATCACGAGCTGTACGATTTCTCGGGCATGGCGCGAGAAGCGGAAAAGCTCGTCAAATCAAACGCGTTTGCGAAACGACAGATAACGATGGGCGACGTGATTGATCTCACTAAGGTTGCAATGAGCGCGCAGGTCGCGATGATGGAGCACCTTCTTGCAGACGCTTCGCTTCGACGCGAGGAGCTACCACCGTTTGCTCAGATCCGCGAGGCCTTCGGTATGAGCCTAGTGTTTTTGAGTGGGACCGGCGCTATCAACCCGAATGTTGACCCAGCGTTTGCCGGCATCGTGCAGGGCTTCGAAGAGGGGGTCACGACGCTCTTAATGGAGCTTGAGAAGCGAAAATTTGATCTTAGATAGCCTGGCGTAGCGTCATCATACGGACGTGCTTTAGCGCCGGGCCATTATACCGTGAACATTCGCGCACCGCTCGTTTGGGCGATGCTATCGGAAACGGTGATCCCTCCGCGCCACTTTCCAGTGCTATCCTGGTAGCGGTATTGCAAATCGCGTAAGGGCTGCGCGTACCGCCCCTTCAACGTCAGGTAATTGGGTTGAACGTGCACATTTGCGACGTGCCCAGTGCAATACGTATAACACGCTATCGGGCAAAGCAACGCTGACGCGACAAAGTCTGAGAGCTGCAAGCCGGCATGATTGTCGCTGTGGCCAAAGCTAGGCAATTCGATAACGCGGGGATAAGCCGGAGCGACTTGGCTATATTTCTGCGTAAAAATCGAATGCGCAACAGATACGTTTAGGCCCTTCTGCCGGCTATCCGTGATGCAGAATCCGTAATCTTGTGCTGTAGCTAGGTAGTGGTCGAAGGCCTCATAGATGCGCTGTATCGACGCCGTGTAAACGGATCGGCCGTTGAAGGGCTGCCCTGGAGCTTTGATCCAGATTCTAGCTACGAGTTTAACTTGGTGAGTGGCGAGCAGATCAAGGATCTCATCCAGAAACAGTAACGCCTGCCGCTTCTGGTTGCGATTTCCCAAAGCCACCTGCCGCCTCAGGTCAGCACCCTTCACTTCGGGAAGAATCGTGTCGAGCAGCATCGAGCTCGGGTAGTCGAGTCCCGGAAAGAACCTGCGTTTCAGCGCCAAGAAGCTACGAGTCAGGGATTCCAGGCGACTATGCTCAACAAGCAATGCTGCAATAGTCAGCGTTGGTTGATCGTTTGCTAACGGAGGGTTTGAAAGCGCCCCGACGTCCCCGGCTTCATCGACATACGCAACGATCATGCTGGTCTACACGCTCCGCGGCCAAAAACAACTACGGCCACCCGAAAAGGTGGCCATAGGGTTTACTGCCTCTCGCGAGGACAGTGTAGCTGATTGCTAGTGGCATAATATTCGTCCAGGGCCCTCCATGTCAAATTTTCAGCCCGGTCCGAGCTGCCCGGGGGCCGAATGCGCCGAACGAGGGCTTGCTTTGCTCAGGTTCGCTAGCGAGATCGCTGGCGCATTGCCGGGCTGCGATCGCCCTTGCCCGAGGACTCCCCTTGACCCCTTGTTTTCTACTTGGCCTAGCTCGGCCAAACGGACTTACACAGGCAGATTGGGGCGGACGGCTACGTAACATCCCGGGGGCGAAAAGAGCCAGCAATTTAAGGAAAATCCTCGTCATTGCTGGCTCCCCCGTTGAAAGCGCCTTAACCCCTGTTTCTGCTTCGCATGTAAGGGGTCAGGAGTTCGAGTCTCCTCATCTCCACCAATTCGGAAAAGCCCCATTTTATCGGGCTTTTCGTCATTTATTTATAAGATGCGCGAAGCAGCAGCGCCAGATTAGCGCTTGACCACCAATTTGAGCACCAAACCTCGCCGACCTAGTATTTTGCCCACGAATTCCGAATTAGCCAAGCCCGACGAAAAGCCGCGATGTGAGGAGGTTTACGATGGGCTGGAAACCCTTTAAGCGAGACCCGGCGCCTGCAAAACTTAGCGGCGTTACGCTGCTTGATGCCGTGCTTGCATCGGCGTGCGACGAGGAACAGCTTGGTACAACGATGACCGCCCGCTGGCACGATGTCGTCGCTGTCACAGTCAGCGACGCACGTCGGGAGATTGGGTCAGCCGCATTTGGCAACGCCGGCGTCTTCACCCAAGCCTTTGGAACGTCGCTAGCGCAGGCGGTCGCGATTCACGTCGCATCAATTGTTACGTCTACACGCAAGAAGGACCCTAACGTTGAGGAGCACTCGGAACTCGTCTTTGATCGGTGGAATATCGCGTCGGATGGGGCGATTCGCGACCTCGCTGCAATTCTCGCATGGCGGCACGCGCTTGCGTCCTTCAACGACGTCAACAATATCTTCCCGGAGGGAAAACGTGAAGCCGGATATCAGCGCCTCATGGTGATCTGCGGGACGCTCTTTCCAGCCTCCGAGCGAGCGACGAGATTAATTAAGGCGTACGACGAGTGCCTTACTGGCGCCTTTGCTTCCCTTGGCGGAGGGCTTCTCCGCGATGGCGGCACCTATTGGATCCACAGTGACAACGCGCTGATGACCACGCACCCCTGGATGGTGAACGCGGCGCTTGACGGGCCGCCGCTCGACATGAACGTGATTGATCCCGCGGGCGTCTTCTACGTGCAGACCCTTCTAATCAACTACCTTATCGAGTTCACTAAGGCGTATCGCCAAGCGGCGATGGATTATCTCAATTAGGAGCGGCGGCATCGCCAGCCGGATTGATCTCACTACGATCATTCGACCGGCAACGCGCCTTTCTCCGACCCGCAAAAGTCACAGACCTTTTATTTAACTAGCCGATCCCCATCAGCTCGAATGTCGTCGTGCAAACGAAAAGAGTCGCAGTTACCGCAAAACTGACTTTCGGATTTTGCACGCAGCATTACGGCAAAGTGAGTCTCCTCATCTCCACCAATTGAGAGCGCCTGAGAAATCAGGCGTTTTTGTTTTTGCGGCGCGATGATGAATCGGCAGTCGTTACCCTCAGGTAGTGCTGGTCGGGCGCTTGGCGCAACAGCGTCTTCATTACCATTGCAAAGTCTCGTTCACTGCATCGTCCCATCACGCGACCTCGATTGGCTAAAAACGCCGACACGTCTTGCCCGCGATCCGCGAGGCGCCGATCCCGTTCCAGACAGGCGCCGGTGAGGCCCGGCCTCCAGCCCATGCTGGCCTAGCAGTCCCTTGACAAGAGTGCCAATTTTTCTAAAATAATGCTCGTAAGAGTGCTGCTCACCCCCGTTTGAAAGGAGCGATTCGATCCCCATGACGACACTCGTACGAAATGGCCACGACAATGCGGTTTCGCGCCAGCCCGGCGGCTGGTCGCCCCTCCAAAGCCTGTTCGGTCTCGACCCATTCCAAAGCGTGATTCGCAATTGGGACTACGGATTCGAAGTCACCCGAACCGAAAGCGGTTACATCGTCGACGTGCCGGTTCCAGGCTTTAACTCCTCCAGCATCGACATCACGCTCAAGGACGGCATCATTTCGGTGAACGGCAAGACCGACCGGCGCACGTTCTCGCGGGCGTTCAATGTGCCCGAAGACGTCGATTCGGAGAAGATCAAGGCTACGGTAACAGATGGCATGTTAAGCATCACGCTGGAGCGCCATCCCGCAGCACAACCCAAAAAGATCTCGGTCAACTAGCGACTGGAGGTTCGAGTGGTCACAAATCGTCGCGTCGTCGCGACGCCGAAACACTGCGCATCCATCGATCAGTGGTTGGCGTATTACCGACACTCGGCGCGCGCACTGAACTAGGAAACCTCGGCGCGCCCGGCAATAGCTTGGCGCGCCTTTGAATCCCTGACCGGATTTCGCGAGCGTGCGAACGCCACGTACCAATCCAGGGACGTTGGATCCATCATCGCGTCGCGGCTCGCGACGCGATCGGGCTCAGCGCCGGCAAGAATCCGCCGCACCGCCACTTCCATCTTCTTGCCGGTCAGCGTGTAGGGGATCGAATCGACCGCGTGTATCTCGTCGGGAGCGTGGCGCGGGCTGCAATCTGCTCGCAGTTTGCTCGCGATGCGAGAGCGAAGGGCGTCGTCGAGTTCGACGCCGGAGGCCGTCTTCACGAAGAGCGGCATATAAAAACGGCCGCCCGGCAACTCGAGACAGACGATAAGACTGTCTGCAACTTCTTCGAGGGCATCCACCGCGCGATAGATCTCCGCGGAGCCGATCCGAACGCCATGGCGGTTGAGCGTCGCGTCGGAACGGCCGTAGATGTAAACGCCGCCGCGATCGTTGATGCGAATAAAGTCGCCGTGACACCAGACACCGGGAAACTTCTCGAAGTACGTGGCGTGATACCGTTCGTTATCGGGATCATTCCAAAAGAAGAGCGGCATCGATGGCGAGGGGCTCGTAACAACGAGTTCACCGACTTCGTCGAGCACCTCCTCGCCGGCGTCGTTCCATACGTGCACGTCCATGCCAAGCCCGCGCGCAGCAATTTCGCCCGCGTAGACCGGATGGAGCGGCGTGCCGCCAACCCATGCCGCGACGATCTCGGTGCCGCCGGAAGGCGTATTGACCAAGAGATCCTCTTTGACGTTCTCGTAAAACCAAGCCGTCGTTTCCGGCGATACGGGCGACCCCGTCAAGAGGACGCTATCGAGTTTCGAAAGATCGAAGCGTTCACGCGGCACAATACCCGCCTTCTTCATCATCTCGACGAAGGTTGGGCTCGCACCGAACGTCGTGGCGCCCGCGTCGGCCGCCAGTTGCCACAACATCGACGGATCCGGATACGCGGGATGGCCGTCATATAAAACAACGGAAGCGCCCTGCACCATCGCCGAAAGCAGCGCGTTCCACATCATCCAGCCCGTAGTGGAATAGAAGAACATTCGCTTCGAGGGACCGAGATTTTGGCCAAGTCCCGTCGACTTGAGATGTTCGACAAGCACGCCGACGTGCGCATGCGCGATTGCTTTGGGCAGACCCGTCGTTCCCGACGAGAAGAGCACCCAGAGTGGATGGTCGTACGGGACGCGCTCAAACGCAAAAGCCTCCGCCGCGACCGGGGCTGCGTTCGCGAATTGCGACCAGGGCACGGCATCCGCGATCGGGGATTCGACTCTGTCCGGCATGAGATACGGAAACCACACGACGCGCCGCACCGTAGGAAGCTCCGCGAGGATCTCGCGTATGACGGGCGTGCGGTCGTAGTCCTTTCCCCCGAACCGATAGCCGTCGGCGACAAAGATCAGCTTGGGTTCGATCTGAGCGAAGCGATCGATAACGGTGCGCGCGCCGAATTCGGGCGCAGCCGATGACCAGATCGCGCCGATGGCCGTCGTCGCGAGCATGGCGATCGCGGTCTCGGGAACGTTCGGCATGTAGGCAACGATGCGATCGCCTGGGCCAATGCCGAGATTGCGTAACGCGGTCGCGAACGCGCGCACGGCGGCGCCGAGTTCGTGCCACGTCATGGTCGCTAGCGGCCGCGTCTCCGAACTGTGAACGAACGCGATTTCTTCTGGGGACGCAGATCGCTCCCGGCGGAGTAAGTGCTCGGCGTAGTTGACGCGCGAACCCGTGAACCATCGTGCGCCGGGCATCACGCGGGCATCGAGCACCTCGTCGTACGGGCAATCAGATTGTACGTCGTAGAAGGACCAGATCGCGCTCCAAAATCCAACGAGATCGGTGATCGACCAGCGGCGTAATGCCTCGTAGTCGCTGAAACGAAGATCTCGTTCGCACGCGAGCCAGTCCATGAACCGGGCTATCTGCGACTGCGCGGCTCGCGTGGGATCCGGCGTCCAGAGAAGTTGGCCTTCGTTCATCGCGTTCGCAGCCTTGGTCGGTCGAGCGGCGTTTTCCCGCAAGATCACGCTAACGGAGTCACGAATAATCGCTGAACATGAACCGATTGCGGTGCCGATAGTGGCCTTTCAATGTCGTATCGATGAGTTCGGTACGCAACGTGCCGCGACGGCAGAGATGCCCACGGTTACACAGGGCGCAGCAATTCACGTGTCGGGATACGTCGCCGACGCCGAACGCGGAACGGTTGCGCGCCGCGTCTTCGGCATTGTCGACGATACGTTGCTGGTAGGTGCAGCCACGGTGCCGAGACACGACGTCGCCAAGCACTTCGGAAATGCGGCGCTTGCCGGCTCCGGCTTCGACATGACCGTTGCCACCCGGGATTTGTTACCCAAAGCACACGTGCTCTCGATTGTTGCCGAGGAGGCGGACGGCTCGCTGTGGCGCGTCGAGCAGCGATCCTTCGTGGTCGCGCCGGCCGCGACAACGCCGCAACGTCCCCGCGTCATCGTCATCGGCGCACCGAAGAGCGGCTCGACGTATACCTGGCTGGTGCTAACGAAATACTTCGGCACCGAAGAGTTGACGCCGGGAGCGCTCTTCCGGGGCACGCAGCCATTGCTCGATGACTGGGCGCTTGAACGCCTGCGCGGCCGCGCATACGTCGCGCACATGCATCTTTCGCCAAACTCACTCAACGTCCGCGCAATCGCCGACGAGTCGATCGTTCCCATCGTGCTCTGGCGCAATCTGGGCGATGCAATCGTCTCGAACGACGATCATTTCCGCCGGCTTCAGGAGGCCTCTCCCGACGACGACGGCGCGAAATACCTCGCCATGGAGCCGCAAGCACGCTACCAATTCCTCATCCGCTTCCGCCTGGCAGAGTACCTCAGCTTTTATCTTGGCTGGCAGCGTGCCGGCGAGCCGATCTTTCACTTCGAGGACATGCTAGCAAATGAGGACGCCTTTTTCGAACGGATCATTACCCGCATCGCAGGCACGGTCGACGTCGAACGGCTGCGGACGGCGCGCGCGGCGGCCGGTTCAGAATCGCTTACACGGCAGAACAAGAACGTCGGCAAGCTCGGCCGCTCGACGCAGCTCTTCACCGATGAAACCAAAGCGCTGCTCGAAGCGACGCTCCGGAGCTATTACATGCCGCTCGATGAACTCATCGCCGAGCTTCCGTGGCGTTCGTGCGTCCCATAGCATAGAACTCGGGATTCGGCCGCATGTCCATAACGCCGGCCATGCGATTCGAGAACCCAAAAAATGCAGCGATCGCTGCGATGTCCCAAATATCGTCGTCCGAGAATCCCTGCGCGTGCATCTCCGCGATCTCTTCGTCGGTAGCGGCAAATCCCGGTTCGTTCACATACGAAGCGAAGGTCAGCATAGTCCGTAAGCGCGGCGTGAGATCCGCCGTCTGCCAGTTATTGGCGATCTGCTCGGCGAGGATCGGGTCCTTTCCGAGAATCCGCAGCGCCGCACCATGCGCAGTCATACAGTACTGGCAACGGTTTTCGCTCGAGACGGCAACGACGATCGCCTCGCGTTCCGCGCGCGTGAGACCGCCGGGGCTTTTCATCAGCACGTCATGATACGTCATAAAGGCACGGAAATGCTCGGGACGTTTTGCGTATGCGCGAAACACGTTGGGCACAAAGCCGAGCTTCTGCCGATTGGTCTCGTAGACCTCACGGATGTCGCCGGGAATGTCCGCTTCAGCGGGTTCGCCGAAGCGCGATGCGGGGGTTCTGCTCATGCGCGTGGCGTTCGCAAGCCGCGCGCGGGATGCCTAGTCACACGTCGAGCCGGTTGCGCGTTGCGGCACACATGGGTATAACAGGCACCGTTTCGATCATGGCCCGCTTGACTGCCATGCTGTTGGCAGCGACCTGCATATTTGCGCTTGCGGCACCGGCCCATGCCGACGAAGCCGCGACGTGCCGCGGCCCGCTTTCGGCCGGCGAGACCGCGTTCGTGCAGAGCGTGCAGCGCGACCTTTCGACACGCTTTCCGCACGCGAGCGACGCGGTCGCGGCGGGGTACGTTCGCTACACCGCGCCCGACGATACCGGCGCAATCAGCTATGCCAATCGGCAGTGGACGTCGGATCCGACCCATCCCAGTCAACTGTGGTACGACACCGACGGAAATCTCATGGGCGCCGACTTTTCGGTACCGCGACCCAATGGAGAACCGCGACCGCAACTGTGGGGAATCGACCCGTGCCGCTGGTTCGAATTCAACGGTCACGTCCATTACGTGGTTCACGAGCCCGGCACCGACAAAATGCTCTACGACCAATGGATTTGGAATAAAGATTTCGTGGCCGCCGGTGGAAGTCTATCGAATCCCTCGGCAGACACGGTC
>Ga0335074_10012446_pt1 | contig 11928 bp, 2 predicted proteins | sample Lox_Sample_23_FD_206715 | JGI IMG/M metagenome (GOLD analysis project Ga0335074, IMG submission 206715) | Soil microbial communities from Loxahatchee National Wildlife Refuge, Florida, United States - Lox_Sample_2.3 | ecosystem: Environmental > Terrestrial > Soil > Wetlands | place: USA: Florida...
CTCTTGGGGAGCTTTCTGGTGGGTTGCCGCTGGCGTGACCCCAATGTGCGTAAACAGCGGTATTACAACAGCGCGATGGGCTACTTCGCGCAGGGAAAGTATCGTGAAGCCGAAATCGAGCTGCAAAATGCGATCAAGATCGATCCTAACTACGCGGCCGCTCACTATCAGTTGGCCCGGTGCTTGATCAAGCAAGGAATCTGGGCAGGTGTGTTCACGGAACTTGGCCGTGTGGCTGACTTGGATCCCAAGAACTGGGAAGCGCAATTGGAACTGGGAAACATGCTGCTCGCAGCTCACCAATCCTCGTTGGCTGCAGATCGGGCCAAGCTTGTGCTGCAGGGGGAACCGCAGAATGTGTACGCGCATACGCTGTTAGCAAAGGCCCTGGCATCCGAGGGAGAAGTAAAAGGTGCGTCGGACGAAATGCAAAAAGTCATAGCACTCGCACCTAACAAGTCGAGCACATATCTGGCCCTAGCTGCGGTGCAATTGGAAGCAAAACAAACCTCCGCGGCTGAAGAGAGCTACAAGAAGGCCATCTCCCTTGACCGGGCTTCCGCGGGACCAGTGATCGCATTGGGGAAATTCTACGCGTTCGAACGGCGCTTTCCCGAAGCTGAACAGCAATTGCAGCGCGCCATCGATCTAGATCCCAAAAACCTTTCTACTCGCGGGGCATTGGCTGATGTCTATTTGGCTGATGGCAAAGAGGATGACGCTGTCAACGTGTTGAAGCGGACAAAAAACACCTTTCCCAGCAACCCCGCCGCAACAGAGATGCTTGGCGACCTTTATGTAGAGACTGAACAGACGGATAAGGCATACGAAGAGTTCTCTTCGCTCTATCGTTCCCATCCCAAAGATGAGACGGCATTGACGAATTACATCCAGGCCCTGATTGGGACCAAGCGCCTTGATGAGGCGCAAAAGCTGAACGACGAACTCTTGAAAAGCAATCCGCGATCGACACCGGCACTTTTGGCTGAAGGCCAGATCTGGCTTCGACAGGGCCGAACCAATACTGCGTTTCCGGTGCTCCAGCAGGTCGTCGAGGCTGAGCCATTCAACGCCTTTGGGCACTATTTGTTGGGATTGGCCGATGCTCAGGCTGGCCGCATGCATGAGGCAGACGTGGAGCTGCAGCAAGCTGTCAAGCTGCGGCCCAACCTGATCGGGGCGCAAAAAGCTTTAGCGCAGCTCGCTCTCGAGCAGAATGACCTTATCCAGGCAAAGATCAGCGCAGCGGCGGTGATTGCGGCTCTCCCTGCGACCCCTGACGGCTACTACATTCGCGCGTCGGTGGAAGCGCGCCAGGCGAACTATGTCGCGTCGGAGGCGGATCTCAAAAAGGCAATTCAATTAGCACCGCAGGATCCACTCGGCTACACACGTCTCGGTGACATTCGGGCATCGCAGAAGCGATATAGCGATGCGGAAGCCCTCTATAACCACGCGCTTCAACTAGATCCGGGGTTTGTCGAAGCCTTGAACGGCATCCTGCTGACCTACGGCCAGGAAAAGAAGCCAGGTAAGATTGAGATCGCCAGAATTCAGAATCAGATCGCTCGATCACCCGACACGGCGGCCTATTTCGAATTGCTTGGGCAGGCATTCTCCAAAAATCACGATCTTGCGAGTGCGCAAAGTGCGCTTGAAAAAGCCGTCGCAATTGACGGAAAGAACGTAGACGCTTTGTTGATACTGGCCAATTTTCAGGCTGCTAACGGCTTCATCGCACAGGCCCTTAGTACTGCGCAGCTTGCCGTTCAGAAAAGTCCCCAGAACATGAATACCTACATGGTTCTGGCTGACATCGATAAGAAATCGGGGAATTGGCAGGGCGCTGAGAAGACCTATCAGGAGGCTTTGCAGACCAATTCACAATTTGGCCCGGCGGCGAGCGAACTTGCGATGCTGCTCCTCGATCATGGGGGAAACGTCGATGCAGCGCTATCGCTGGCGCAAACTGCACGTCAGCTTGTTCCCGATTCACCGGAAACGGCAGACGCATTGGCATGGGCCGATATTGCCAAGGGAGGCGCAAGCAACGACAGCGACGCGGTCAGACTATTGGTCCACGCTCTTAATCAGACTCCGAATAATCCTATCCTGCTCTATCATCTCGGCGTGGCTTATGAACGAATGCAGATGCCTGCGCTTTCCATCGCGCAATTCCGGCAGGTTCTTAAACTCGACCCCGGTTTTGCGAGACGTGACGACATACGTAGGTATCTGGCAAGCGCCAAATGAATCGACCGCTCGCGCGGTTGGCGTGCGAGCCGGCTCATCCTGCGTCTCGGCTGATGCTTTCGACTTATTCCCGCCAAGAAATGGCCGTCGAGGGTTCGGGCACTTCCGCTGTAAGCTGTTAATTAACGCGCAGTGGGAATTTGGCTTTTGAAGTGTAGACCGCGGCCAGCAACCGTATCGATGGACCATAGCATCGGAGGGCGAACAGAAAATGCTGCATCGGCCTGCCAACTCCAATTCTGCGCAACCCCTGCCAGAGCCACGTGCCGAAATCAGCCCCGCGGTCATCGCAAGCCACCCGGCAAGATTTTGCTTGTCAAGGAACGCTCTATTCGTAACTGTCGTGGCGCTCGCTCTTTTGATTTTCTGGATGCCACTGAGTATCATCTTGGGTCACCCTATATGGACGGATAACGCGTATGACAAATACTGCTACACGGTCATAGTTCCCTTCCTCAGTCTGATTCTTGTTTTTCTAGATAGGCGCGTAATCTTCTCGAGCGTGCGATACTGCTTTGGCGCGGGAACGATTCTATTCGCTGTAAGCATTTTTCTAAGGCTTTTCGCAGGACAGATTCAGAGTCGAATTGGTGTTGACAATTCCCTTATTATCGAAATCTTGGGATTGGTTGTCTTTTGGATCGGCGGGTTCATCCTGTGCTTCGGAACCAGCGCGTTTCGTGCAGGCGCATTCCCACTTCTATTGCTGTTGCTTACAGTGCCGGTGCCGGGTTTTCTATTGAATGAACTAATTGTCGCCGTGCAGCATGGATCCGCCGACGTTTGTTCCTTCATTTTTGGCCTTTTTAGAGTCCCGGTCCTAAAAAATGGATTGGTCTTTTCTCTTCCGGATGTCTCGATCGAAGTGGAAAAAGTGTGCAGCGGGATCCACTCGACCATGGCGACCCTCTTAGTCAGTATTATCATCGCCCACCTTTTTATTACCCGCGGCTGGAAAAAGGTACTTTTGATTCTGGCTGCCGTACCCATCGTGTGTGTTACAAATGGGTTCCGCATTGCCCTTCTGACGCTCCTCGCACAGTACGTAGATCGAAGCTTTCTTTATGGCAGGCTTCATCATCAAGGCGGCGTGCTCTTTTTCGCGCTCGCTCTGCTGCTCTTATATCTAGTTCTGAGGCTATTGAGGATCGGCGACCCTAAGCGCGGCGCCGTTTCTTCGTCGCAAGAAACCGTATGAGCGCGCTTGGCATCTACGGGGCGCACATGCTTGGGCTGGCCTAACCGACGTGCCGTGCCATTGAGGAATTGGCGTAGAGCCATTCGAAGCCAGAAGAGAGAATCAGCCCTCGACTCACACAGGATCTGCCTGCACAACGCGCATCCGGCTGTGCAGCATAAGACACCCGTTCTCGTGCGACAGAAGCTTCACCGTCCGTTGATAGCCGCTCTTTTTGCCCATCTCTTGAGTCAATCCGAGGTGGAGCCATTGAGCGTCGAATGCTACGCTGCAGATCTCCCGCACCGCGGAAGCACCCTGCTGGAAATCTTGGTTGATCTTGACCGCAAGTAAAAGCAGTATCCTAATACCAGGATGGCAAGAGCCATAGATGGTAACGGATTCCCTTCAGGAACGCCGGTTGGGCCTGTAGTAGTCGCCGTAATCGAAGCTGTAACCTCGGGGGCAGCGCCTAAATCGGTGGTTAGGGAACTGTCCGCAAAAAGCTCGCCGATCATGGTCAAAATTGCAGTATCGACGGAGTTTGCGGCGCCTCCCAGTTCAACCTCCACAAGCCCAATATCTGTGCTGGGATCGAAATCTTCGGTGACTGACGAATCCGGCGCCACCGTCGGAAAGTCGAAAATGATCGTCGGAGTGTCGTCGGCCATCGGTGATATATCCAGCGCTTCTGGCTGGTAATAATCACTCGTGTCGTTGGTAATTGTGTAGCCCCAGCCCACCGTGCTGCCAGCGGGCCCCGATTGGGAGTCGGTCGGCGTTGGTGTGAGCGTGATATCTTGTGCCGCGGCAATACGAGGGATAAGCATCCCGACCGTCGACAGGACGATGGTTCCGATAGTTACGAATGCCCGCTTGCTCACCTTGATTTTCCTCCTTAGCTAATATTCTCGTTGGTCTTACCGTTCCGCATCCCCATGATCATTGCCCGGTACCCGAGAGTACCGCGATTTGTGGTGACCCTGGTGCATTGTCGGTAAATACCAGATTCGCGGTGCGCGCGCCGGTGGCGCTGGGTGTGAACAGGACATTGACATTGCATTCACTGCCCGCGCTGACCTGACCCGTGCAATAGTTATTAACAATCGTGAAATCGCTTGCGTTAGCGCCGCTGACCGTGACCGAACTCATGGTAGCAGCCGACGTGCCAATGTTGATCGCCCAGATTTGCTCGGAGCCAGACTGCCCCACTGTTACGGTCCCGAATGATTGAGGCGCAAGAGATATAACCGGTCCTGAGGCGTTTGTTCCGGTTCCGCTAAGCGCTACCGTGAGCGCGCCGCCGGCTGTGCTGTTAATCATCAGCGTGGCCGTAGCCTGGCCCGGCACGGTGGGCGAGAAGTCGACGTAGATGCGACATTCGTTGCCAGCGGTAAGCGAGCCGGTGCAGCTATTGGAGGAGATTGCGAAGCTCGATGCATTTGTGCCAGTGATCGTTGGCGGCAGCATTTGCACGGCGGCGGTTCCGACATTTGTGACCAAAACGTTGTAATTGCCGCTCGTCGACCCAACTGTGGTCGTGCCCAAATCGAGCGCCGGCACGCTGGTAACCAGTGTCTGCGTTGGCGTCTGGCCTTCGCCTGTAAGGGTGACAACTACCGGCCCGCCCGACGAGTTGCTGTCGATGGTGAGCATGGCGGTCTCCGGCTCTGAAGTGCTGGGAAGGAAGGTGAGGTATACGTAGCAGCCCGATCCGGATGAAAGAGACGTACCGCAACTGTTGGACGCGATCTGGAAGTCCGCCGCGTTGGCGCCGCCCAATGCGACGCTGCTGATGGTCACCGGGCCACTGCCGGAACTTGTCAAATGCACGTATTCGGAACTTGTTTCGCTCCCGGTGTTTTGAGGCCCAAAATCGATGGTTACGGCCGAGGAACTCAGCAGTTGCGTCACAACCTGACCGGTTCCGGTCAAGTTGACGGTTTGCGGAGAGCCAGCGACGCTGTCGTTGATATTCAACGTCGCTGTCCGCGCGCCTGAGGCAGAAGGCGTAAAGGCCAGATAGACCGTGCAGGAGCTGCCCGCTGCCAGGGATGCGCAGTTTGACGAGGTGATGGTGTAATCGGCAGCGTTTGTGCCCGTCAATGTTGGCAGCGTAAACTGCACGTTCTGGTCGCCGTCATTGGTCACAGTGACGTTGCCGGTATTTTGGCCGTTCACGCCGACCACACCAAAGTCCAGGTTGACGGCGCTCAGCGCCAGTGCTTGTGTATCCGGCGCGCCGAGGCCAGTGAGTGGTATCGTCAACGGCGAGCCGGTGGCGTCGCTGGCAATCACCAGGTTGGCTGTCTCAGGACCAACGATGGATGGTGTAAAGTTGACTTCAATTGTGCAACCACTGGACAACACGGTTCCGCAGCTTTCGTAGTAGATCGAGAAATCCGCCGCATTGGTTCCCGTGATCTGGATGCTTGAAAGCAAAACGTTCCCGGTTCCCTCCGAATAGATCGAGATCGACTTGTTGTTGGTTGTCTGGCCAACGGCCATAGAGCCGAGATCCATGCTCGCCTGGTTGGCATACAAGGTTTCGGTCACGGGTTGCCCTATGCCAATCAGAGAGATCGTCTGCGGGGAGTTGGAGGCGTCGTCGGCTATCTGGAGAGTTGCCGTGCGCAGTCCGGCAGCCGAGGGCTGGAACTGGATGTAGAGGTAGCAGGACGACTCCGGCGCCACGGTCGTGCCGCAACTGTTTGAGTACATGCTGAAATCGGAGGCCGCGGCGCCGCTAAAGCTCAGGCTGCCGATATTCACATTGCCCTGACCGCTGTTCGTAACCTTGACAGTTTGGTTCGACGAGACGGCGCCGACGTCGGTTGCGTCGAACTCCAGCGCATTGGGATCGAGCGCGATATAGCCCGACCCGCCGATGCCGTCTCCCACGATGGAAGCGTAGGAAGTCGTACCACCGGTGGCCATGATCTCGATCGCCGCGATCCGAGGTCCAGATCCTGAGGGAGTGAACTGCAGAGGTACATAGCACGATGTCGCCCCGCAGGAAGTCGACCCGATATTGTAGTCAGCTGCGTTGGGACCCGTGACGGTAAGGGTGGCGCCTGTCAAGGAAGGCGTGCCGCTGCTCGTGAAGGAGACACTTGTAGTTGAAGTGGAATTCACCGCGGTGGCATTGGCGCTGTCATCACTGGGCGTAATCGTCGCTCCGACAGCGTACGCGGTGCCTACCAGTGTTATGCTCTGCACACTGCCGGAAGCCCCGTCAGTGAGTTGTACGGTTGCCGTCCTCAGGCCGGGTGCTGTAGGAGTGAACTGCACGTAGAGCGTACACCCGGCTCCGCTGGTGATCGCCGTGCCTGCCTGGCAATACCCCGAATTCGGAGTGTACAGCTTAAAGTCGCTCGCATTGGTCCCGCCAATAGTCACGTTCGAGAGCGTGACAGTCGCCGTTCCCTCGTCGTAAACACCCTCGTAGGTGCTTGTCGTTTGGCCGACTTGCGTCGAGCTGAAGCTCAAATAGTCATCCAGCTCGAGAACCTCCTGCGCTGTTTGCACCTGGCCTGTCAGGGGGACAGTTGCCGGGGAACCAGAAGAGGAATTGGTCACCGACAAGGTTGCGGTCTCCGTGCCCGTGCCGGTGGGCGTAAAGGTGACGCCGAAATAGCACTCGTCGCCACCGGGAAGTCCGCTGCCGGACGCGTAAGAATTGACACAATAGCCGTTACTAACGGTAAAGTCGGACGCATTCGTCCCAGTGATGGATTCTGCGGTAAAGTTGATGCCGGAGGTACCCGTGTTAGTGAAATAGACGTACTTTGTCCCGGACGTGACGCTGGGCAGCGTGGTGAAGGCTAGTGCGCCCGGAGAGATCACAAGGCTCTGGGTTGCGCTTTGGCCTGTACCGGAGAGGGCGACGGTCTGCGTGCCGGCGTTGTCGGTAAACGTCAGCGTCGCGGCGCGTACACCCACGGCCGATGGGGTGAAGGTCACATAGACCCAGCAGTAGCTATTCGGCGTAACCGAACCCGTGCAAGTGTTGGTGGAAACGCTGAAGTCGGAGGCATTGGTTCCGGAGATCGCGGCTGAGATGCCGGTCAGGTTCGCCGTTCCGCTGTCGTAGAGATAGAAATAGTTGCCGATTTGTGTTGCCGTGGCCACGTTGGCGACGCCGAAGTCGTATGCGGCAGGATTCACATAGGCAGTTGTGGTGGCAGTCTGGCCGGTTCCCGACAAGGCGACGGTCTGCGTGCCGGCGTTGTCGGTAAACGTCAGCGTCGCGGCGCGTACGCCTGCGGCCGACGGGGTGAAAGTCACATATACATAGCAGGAACTATTCGGAGCTACTGACGAACCCGTGCATGTGTTGGTTGTAATGCTGAAGTCGGAGGCATTGGTTCCGGAGATGGCGGTTGAGATGCCGGTCAGGTTTGCCGTTCCGCTGTTGAAGAGGTAGAGATAATGGTTGGTGGTTCCTGCCACTCCGACGTTAGAGACACCGAAATCCTGCGCGGCAGGACTTACGTAGGCGGCTGCGGTAACCGTGATACCCGTCCCTTCAAGCTGAACGGACTGCGGACTGCCGGTGGCGCTATCGGCGACTTGCAGGGTGGCCGTGCGCTCACCTGCTCCGGAGGGTGTGAACGTGATGTAGATGTTGCAGGAGTCGGTAGCCGGCAGGCCAGTTGTTCCGTAGCTGGAGGCGCACTGGTTATTCGAGATCGTGAAGTCGCCCGCATCGGCGCCGGTGATGCTATACCCCGAGAAGGAGATAGTCGCCGTAGACCCCTGATTGGTGAATGTGACATACGACTGGCTTGAGGTCGTGCCGACGGTAACCGCACCCAGATCGAGTGTGCCCACTGACGGGCTGAGCACCGATGCGTTGTTGCTCGCCGTGCCGCTGAGCGGAACGGTCTGCGGCGCACCGGTAGCGCTGTCGGCAATATTGAGAGTTGCGCTCTCGGCCGTGGAGAGCGAGGGTGTGAATGTGATGCCTATCGTGCAAGAAGTGCCGGCAGCCAGGCTGGACGGGCACTCATCCGCATTGACAACGAAATCTGAGGCGTTGGTTCCGGTGACGGTGAATCCGGTCAGAGTCACCGCTTCGGTTCCGGTGTTCTCGAGGACCACCGCCTGAGCCAGGCTGGTCTGACCGATAGCCAGTGCGTTGGTGAAGTTCACCGTGGACGGAGTGATCGACAATGTCTCCGTCGGGCTTTGGCCCGTGCCATTCAGAGCGACGGCCTGCGTGCCCGCAGAACTGGTGAAGCCGAGCGATGCAGTCGCCGATCCTGTAGCAGTGGGTGCGAATGTGACGGTTACGGTACAGCTTGAACCGGAGGCGAGAGTCGAGCCCGAGCCCGGACAGTTGTTGGTGGCGAGGGCAAAGCTCGAGGAACCGGTAATGGCCGCCGAGGACGTGAATTGCACAGCTTCGGCTCCGGCATTGACAACCGTCACGGTCTGCGCCGGGGTGGCGAAGCCGACGGGGCCGGCGAAGTTGAGAGAGGTCGGCGAAACCGCCAGAACCAGGTTGGAAGAGATGCCCACACCATTGAGCGGAACGTTGAGCGGCGAGCCTGCGGCGGAGCTGGCGATGCTGAGCGCGGCATTGCGGTTGCCGGCAGCGCCAGGAGTGAAGGTGAAATAGATGTAGCAGCTTTCACCCGCCGGAATACCGGCCGAGTAGTCACTGGAGCACTCGTTCGAAGTGATGGTAAAGTCACCGGAGTTGGCGCCGGTGAGTGAGAAGGAACTAAAGGTCACCGTTGCGGTGCCGCTATTGTCAATGTAAACATACTGCTGCGACGACGTGGTTCCCACGTACACGCCGCCGAAGAACATTTCCGGAGACTCGCTTGTCAGGCTTGGAGTTACGCCCTCGCCTGTGCCGGTGAGTCCAACGGTTTGTGGCGACGCGGGGGCATTGTCATTGAAGTTCAGCGTGGCACTGCGATTTCCCTCGGCCGAAGGCGTGAAGGAGACATAAACATAGCACTGACCGCCAACGGGAAGACCGGAGGGGTAAGTCGTGGCGCATTGGTTGGTTCCGACGCTGAAATCGCCGGCATTTGCGCCAGTGAAAGTGACCGAGCTGATATTCAGCGGGATCGTGCCGGTGTTGTAGATGTAGACATAACCGAAGTTTGTAGCGGTCGCTCCGACAGTGACGGTTCCGGCTGAGATCGCCGTCTCATTCAAGGTTGCCGCAGCGGCGGGGCTGGTTCCATTGCCGCTGAGGGTCACGGACTGCGGCGAGCCAGTGGCGTTATCGGTGTACGTCAGCGCGGCAGTTCGCGGTCCAGTCGCGGTAGGTGTGAAGGTGACATAGACGTAGCAGTATTGGTTTGGAGTCAGCGTATTGTTGTAGTCCGCGCTGCAGTCGTTTTCAGCGATGGCAAAGTCGCCGGCGTTCGTTCCGGTGATGGCGATCGAAGTCAGATTGACGTTCGTATTGCCAATGTTCTGAACGTAGATGGATCCCTGAGAACTCGTCGATGCGACGTTTTGGCTGCCAAAGTTGAGGGAGAGATACTGGAATGCCAGAATCTGGGTCTGGCTGGCGCCATTACCGCCCAGGAAGATCACCTGGGGGGAACTGGTCGCGTTGTCGGTGACAACCAGGTTAGCTGAAAGCGGCCCGCTTTGGGTCGGCGTCAGTGCGATGGTGACAGTGCAAGAGCTGCCGGCGGCGAGAGCCGTAGCGCCGGTCGGGCACGTGTTGTCCGTAATGGAGAACTGGTCGGGGTTTGTGCCGCCGAGAGCAAACGATGTGAAGTACCCTGTAACCGTTCCGGTATTAGTGATCGTAAGCTGTTCGGATTGGGTATCACCGACGTTGGGATTGCCGAAAGACAGACTGCCCGGGTTGAAGTTGAATGTCGTGGTGGATTGGCCTGTGCCATTAAGAGTGACATTCTGCGGCAGACCGGTGACACCGGCGCCAGAAATGGTCACAATCGCGGTGCGGGCGCCGAGAGCGGTGGGCGTGAAGGTGATCTGGATGTAGCAACTGGAATTAACACTGAGCGAAGAACAGCTATTGCTGGCAATGGCGAAATCACTCTGGTTTGTACCGCTCAGAGACGCGCCGCTGAAGGTTACCGTCGTATTCCCAGTGTTGTTGACGGTGATGGTCTGCGATGGGCTGGTGCTGTTCAGGTTCTGCGGATTGAAGTTCAATGTCGTAGGAGTGACCGACACTGATGTGACCGGCGTCTGCCCGGTGCCAGTCAGAGTTACCGACTGCGGCGAGCCGGTGGCGTTATCGGTTATAGTAACCGCTGCTGTTTGCGTGCCAGTCGCCGTCGGCGAAAATGTTATGTACACATAGCACGAGCTGCCGACTGCAAGCGAGGAGCCGCAATTGTTACTAGTAATACTGAATTCTCCGGCATTTGTGCCCGTGATGGCAATGGACGTGAAGCTGATCGACGTGGTTCCGGTGTTAGTGATAGAGAAATCCTGGCTCGGACTGGTGGTTCCCGTGTTCTGAGCGCTGAAAGTCAGCGAGCCGGGGCTCAGAGTCAGCGTCGTGGTGGCAGCTTGGCCGGTGCCGCTCAGTGTGACAGTCTGCGGTGAATTGGCGGTGTTGTCGTAGATGGAGACAGTCGCGCTCCGCGTACCGGTGGCCGTGGGTGTGAACGTAAAGTAGATCGAGCATGAATTGCCCGCCGCGAGGGTAGTGCAATTGTTGCTGGAAATTGCGAAATCACCCGGATTAGTGCCACCGATGGTGACATTGCTGAAACTCGCAGTTGTGTTTCCTGTGTTTGTAATTGTGACGTTCTGCGAGTTGCTGGTGCTATTGACATTTTGAGCTGCGAACGTGAGCGAACCAGGGCTGACGGTAACGCTCGTATTGGGAAGTTGTCCCGTCCCGCTCAGGGCCACCGACTGCGGCGAGCCGGTGGCGTTATCCGCAAACGTCAGCGCCGCGGTGCGTGTCCCCGCGGCTGTGGGAGAGAAGGTCACGCTCACCGTGCAGCTGGCTCCCGCAGCCAGCGTCGCGCCGCAGGTGTTGGCGCTGATCGCATAGTCGCCCGCGTTGGCGCCCGTCAGCGCGATCGAGGTCAGGTTCACCGTCTGGTTGCCGGTCGCCGTCACCGTGATCGGCTGCGCCGCGCTGGTGGTGCCCGTGTTCTGGGTGGCGAAGGTCAGCGACGTGGGGTTGAAGCCCAGCGTGGTTGATGCCACTTGTCCCGTCCCGCTCAGGGCCACCGACTGCGGCGAGCCGGTGGCGTTATCCGCAAACGTCAGCGCCGCGGTGCGCGTCCCCGCGGCTGTGGGAGAGAAGGTCACGCTCACCGTGCAGCTGGCTCCCGCAGCCAGCGTCGCGCCGCAGGTGTTGGCGCTGATCGCAAAGTCGCCCGCGTTGGCGCCGGCGATGGCGATCGAAGTCAGGTTCACCGTCTGGTTGCCGGTCGCCGTCACCGTGATCGGCTGCGCCGCGCTGGTGGTGCCCGTGTTCTGGGTGGCGAAGGTCAGCGACGTGGGGTTGAAGCCCAGCGTGGTTGATGCCACTT
>Ga0335074_10012447_pt1 | contig 11927 bp, 8 predicted proteins | sample Lox_Sample_23_FD_206715 | JGI IMG/M metagenome (GOLD analysis project Ga0335074, IMG submission 206715) | Soil microbial communities from Loxahatchee National Wildlife Refuge, Florida, United States - Lox_Sample_2.3 | ecosystem: Environmental > Terrestrial > Soil > Wetlands | place: USA: Florida...
GTCAGATCCTGGCCCGCCTTCACGAAGCACGGGTAATTGAGGTTGATGGTCCTCATCGCGGTCTTCAAAGTGGAGAGCGAGCATTCCCGGAGAGCAAAGTACTCCCACCAGAACGCGTCCGGCCACCTGTCTTTGCTGCCGACGGAGATCGGCTGGATGTTTGCCGCCCGCAGCTTCGTGACGTCCGCTTCGAGCTGGGTGATAGTCGCCGGAGGGGAGCTGATCCCTGCCTTGGCGAAGAGGTCTTTGCGGTACCAGAAACCAACGACGTGCAGGTCGTAGGGGATGCCGTACTGCTTCCCGGCAACCGCCCAGCCGCTGGCGACGGCGCCGACCTCCGACTTGATCCAGCTGGCGCTGGCCATGGTCATGTCCATGAGCTTGCCCGAGGTCACCTGTGTCGCCTCGCTACCACCGCCCCACTGTTGGAAGATGTCGGGTGGGTTGCTGCCCTGAAGAGCTAGCGGGATCTTGGTGTCCTGCAGGACTTCGTTCTCGATAGGGACGTTCTGGATGGTGACGTTCGGGTGCATCTTGTGGAAGGCCGCTGCGGCGTTGTTCCAGACCTTCAACAGGACGCCGGTGGTGGCGTTGTTCCACCAGGTCAATGTCACATCCGCGGTGCTGGCGGCCGGCTTTGCGGAAGCAGCTACAGCGGGGCTTGCGCCCGACGCGAGCAGTGTGGCGACGGCGCAACCAGAGACCAGGAGGATCACACTTTTACGAAACTTTCGCACTTTCCTCTCCCCTTTACCCTCTCACCGGACCAGTTGAGCCGGTGGCATCGTGAGCATAGGCCCACACCAAGGGAGTGTCAACGCAGGCAGAAGACATTCGTGCGTGCTACGTTACTTTCGTGGCAGATAGCGCCTTGAGCGAAACACGCCGTCACAAAGGTGCGGGCCTGGAGGTCTGGCGGGACCCGAGCCGCGATCCCGCCGAACGCGTCAGCGACCTGATGAGCAAGATGTCTCTCCGGGAAAAGGTCGCCCAGTTGCGCAGCATGTGGCTCGGTACCGACGAGTCGGGTCAACTCGCCCCTCACCAGCACGAGTTTTCACTCGACGCCGCCGACTGGGAGGAGCTGGTCAAGGACGGGCTCGGACAGCTGACCCGTCCGTACGGTACGGCGCCAGTGGAACCGCTCGAGGGCGGCCAACACCTCGCGAAGGTGCAGCGGCAGGTGATGGAGGCCGGGCGCTTCGGGATACCCGCGCTCGTCCACGAGGAATGCCTCACGGGGTTGGCCACATGGAGGGCGACGGTTTACCCTTCGCCACTTTGCTGGGGCGCGAGCTTCGACCCCGACCTCGTCGAGCAGATGGGCGCCCAGATCGGCCGTACGATGCGCCTGCTTGGGGTCCACCAGGGCCTGGCACCGGTGCTGGACGTGGTGCGGGATCTCCGTTGGGGAAGGGTCGAGGAGACAATCGGCGAGGACCCCTTCCTCGTTGGGACGATCGGTAGCGCCTATGTGAGGGGGCTCCAGTCGGAGGGGGTTATCGCAACACTCAAACATTTCGTGGGTTATTCGGCTTCGCGTGCGGGCAGGAACCTCGCGCCCGTCTCGCTTGGCCGCCGTGAGCTCGCACAAGTGCTGCTCCCGCCCTTCGAAATGGCTCTCAGCCAAGGTGCCGGTTCGGTCATGAACTCCTACACCGATATCGATGGTGTGCCGGTGGCGGCGGATAAGGGGCTGTTGACGGGAGTGTTGCGCGAAGAATGTGCCTTCGAGGGGACCGTCGTCTCCGACTACTTTGCGGTTGCCTTTCTCCACACCTTGCACCATGTCGCCGGGGACATCGGCCAAGCCGCTGCGATCGCGCTCGAAGCCGGGATAGATGTCGAGCTCCCGAGCGTCAATGCGTTCGGAGAGCCTCTCATGGGCTTGCTCGAACAAGGCGGCGTCAGCCCAGAGCTGGTCGAGCGTTCGACGCGCAACGTATTGATGCAGAAGTGCCGGCTCGGCCTCCTGGACCCCGATTGGTCGCCAGAACCCACGGCACTCGGCTCGGGGACGAGGCAGCTCGACGAGCCCGAGTGCCGCAGGCTCGCGAGGGAACTCGCAGGGCGTTCGGTCGTGCTGCTGGCCAATAACGGCGTGCTACCGCTCAAAAAAGGCTCCCGGCTCTCAGTGGTCGGCCCGCTGGCGGCCGAGCCGCGGGCAATGCTCGGTTGTTACTCGTTCCCGATGCACGTCGGGGCCCACTTCCCGGGCTTCCCTCTCGGGATCGAGATCCGCTCCGTCATCGAAAGCCTCGCCGAAGACGTCTCTGGGTACGACGTCTCGTTCTCCGAAGGTTGCGCCGTTGTCGGCGGCAGCACAGGAGGCATCGGCGAGGCAGCCAGGACCGCTGCCGCTTCCGACGTCTGTATCGCAGTACTCGGCGACCGCGCCGGGCTGTTTGGCAGGGGCACCTCGGGCGAGGGTTGCGACGCGACCGACCTGCGCCTCCCGGGCCACCAAGAGGAGCTCCTTGAAGCGGTCCTCGAGACCGGCACACCTACTGTGCTCGTGCTCCTGATCGGGCGGCCGTACGACATTTCCCGCCAGGTTGGCCGGCTCGCTTCTGTCGTGTGCGGCTTTTTCCTCGGCGAGGAAGGAGGTGGGGCGCTCGCGGATATCCTCGGCGGGCGTACCAACCCCTCGGGCCACCTTCCGGTCAGCTTCCCCTCGCCCGGCGGGAGCCAGCCCTCCACGTACCTGACAGCTCCCCTCGGCCGCCGGAGCGAGGTGAGCAGTGCAGACCCGACCCCGTTGTTCCCTTTTGGCCATGGCCTTTCTTTTGCCCCGGCCGATTGGCTTGGTGTCGAGGACCTCTCCGCCGGCGGATGGCGCACCGACGGACCGGCCCGCTTTTCCGTGACGCTGCGCAACGATGCCAAGGTCGCGACCTCCGAGGTGGTCCAGGTCTACCTGCGAGGCCCGCTCGCCGACGTCGCCCTCCCGCAACAGCGCCTGGTTGCGGCAAAACGCGTCGACATCGCTCCCGGCGGCACGGCTACGGCGCTGTTCGAGTTGCACGCCGACCTGACGTCCTACGTAGGTGCAGACGGGCGGCGCACCGTCGGTACAGGCGATGTGGAGCTCCAGGTTGGCGCGTCGAGCACCGACATCCGGGCTTCGCTGCGGTTCCGCCTGGAGGGCGAGCGCCGGTACCTGGGCCACAAAAGGGTGATGCAACCGTTGGTGACGCTCTAGCGCCCGCAGGCAAAGCTCCCGGCGGCGCGCACGGCGGCCGCGGGTCATGTCCGGGCGGGCGGCGCTGTGCTTTCTCTTTCCAAAAGTGTCGTGGAAAGCTCGACACTTCGCGTTTCACGCGGCTCGCCCCGGTCCTGGGCGAGCACGAGCTGGACGGCCGTCGCCGCCATCTCGGCCAATGGTTGTCGCACGGTCGTGAGAGGCGGGCTCGTCCAACGCGACAGGGGGAGGTCGTCGAAACCGACGACGCTCAGTTGCGAAGGGACGCTCACGTCGAGCTCCCGGGCCGCCCCAAGGACCCCGAGAGCCTGCAGGTCGCTCCCAGCGAAGATCGCCGTCGGCCGCTTGCGTGAGGAGAGCATCGCCATTGCAACCTTGAACCCGCCGTCGACATGGAAGTCGCCCCACTGCATGAGGTCCGGGTCAACCGGGACACCGGAGGTCTCCATTGCCGAGCGGTAGCCGTCCATCCGCGCTCGGCTGCAGAGAAGGTCACCCGGGCCCGAGATCACACCGACCCGCTGGTGCCCAAGCTCGATCAAGTGACGGGTGGCGGCGTACCCACCCGCCCAGTTGGTCGCGCCGATAGTCGTGACGCCGGGGTCGGGCTCGCCGCGCGGGTCCACCACGACGAACGGCAGGCCTCGTGAGCGAAGGTCGCTCTTCTCGCGGTTGGTCAACCTCGCAAGCAAAAGGACCACACCATGGGTCCCTCTTGAACAGATGTGGTCCAGCCAGGATTTCCGTCCCGCCCCGTCCGACAGTGACGTGAGCGCGACGGTGAGGCCCGTCTTGGTGGCCGTCTCTACAGCCCCCCGCACGATCTCCATCGCCCACGGGCTTTCGAGCTCCTGGAAAACGAGGTCGACAACGGGAGGGATGTCGCGTGCGCCGTACGAACGGCGCTCGTAGTTCCTGGCCGAAAGCAACGCCTGGACCCGCTGCCGGGTCTCGTCCGAGACGTCGTGGTTGCCGTTCAGGACTTTCGAGACGGTCGACGCAGTTACACCGGCTTCGCGTGCTATTTCCCTGAGCGTCACGCGAGGCCGGCCGGCCCCGGGGGGTTTGACCATCGGCTACCTGGTCGGCGCTGCCGGCCACGGTACGGCCGGTCCCATAGTCCCACAGGGCCGGCGCTCTCCGGAGGTGCCCATCAACCAAGAGCTTAGCGGCGGGACTCCCTCGAAACAATTCGGGGCGGCCGCCAAACCCGACCGGGCGCGCGACACTGCCGCCGCGCGCAGCATGTCCCAAAAACCCTGTCCCGCCGCAGCGTATGCTTGTGGCGCTAGGACCAGCCCGAGAGCTGCCGGCCGCCCGAATTGTTCGTAGCGGCGACCGGCTGCCGGCGCAAGTGGCTCACGCCTTGAAGATGGCGAAAGCGGCTCCCTGGGGGTCCAAGATGACGGCGAAGCGGCCCGTACCGGGGATATCCCTTGGCTCGACCACGACGGTGGCCCCGAGCCCCGTCGCTTTCTTCGCATCCGCGTCGACGTCCGGCGAGCCGAAATAGATCAGCCAATTGTCGGGGACTTCCGCCGGGAGGTCGGGTGGCCGGGGCATGGCACCGGCCATTGTCCGGCCGTTGACCTGTCCCTCGGCGTAATCGTCCGAACCGCCCCAGCCCCAACCGAACACGTCCGAGTAAAACCGGCGCGACTTGGCAAGGTCGGAGGAGTGGAGCTCGCTCCAGGTGAAAGCCCCGTCCTCGTTGACGAGTTGAGCCCCTATGTGCTCGCGCGGCTGCCAAGCGGACACGGCAGCACCAGTGGTGTCGCGGAAGACGGCCATGGTCCCGGCTGTCATCACGTCCATCGGGGCGACGACGACCTTGCCGCCCGCCGCCTCGGCCCTGTCGGAGGCAACTTTGACATCGTCGACGTTTATGTACATGGCCCAGTGCGGCGGCCCCGGGTCCTGAGCCGGGCCGATGCCTGCCACTTGCTTACCGCCCTTTGTCATGAGGTGGTAGTGACCGGCCTGCTCCCCCATATCCTGGCCTTCCCAGCCGAAGAGCTGCCCGTAAAAGCCGACCGCTCCCTTTGGGCCCGTTACGCCCAGGTCCACCCAGGACGGCACCCCGTGCTCGTACTTGGTCATTTCAGGCATGGCATCTCCTCTCTCGTCCCCTCGAGCCACACTCTGGCCCGAACCGCGTCGTTGCCGCAATAGCGCTCTTTGTACCGCGGTTACGCGGCTAGTTATCGTCTTGTCCGTGCGCGGCGTCATGACCAGGTCTGCCAACGGCGCCTGCTCCCGCCGCCACCCTGCCTGCGACGCCGCTCGGCTCGCAACTCGGGCGGCAGCCCGGCACCTTGGCTGAGCCGAGCCCTGCGGGGCGCGACGCGCCTGAGCCCGACTACCTGCAACTCGCGCGCGAGCTGACTGCGCGCCTCGCCACCCGGGAGGTCGGCCCATACGACGCCGATAACGCCCTAGCCGCTGTCAGGGACGTCCTTTCGGTGGACGCTGACGCCCCGGTTGCGAGCGCCCAACTGGAAGGGCGCCTGTTCAAGCCAGTAGTCAAGCGCCTCGTCAGCTGGTACATGGGCTACCTCGCCGAGCAGGTGAACGACCTCGGTTTCGCTCTCCTCCAGCTCGGGGAGGTACTGGCTGCTCGGGCCGAGCGCTCGGACACGACGTCGGCCGCCATCGTCTCGCGCCTCGCGACCCTCGAAGAACGGCTGCGCCGCCTCGAAGACGCCACCCCCCGAGCCCAGGAGGGGCCCGGCCACGAAGCTTGACCTCGACGAACTGCTCGGCCCGAAACCGGCGGCCTGGCTGAGAAAATCGGCGACCGGCGGCGTGCTCGCGTCGCCTGCCTGGATCGGCCTGCTCGCCTTCGCCGTTGCGGGCATCTTCGTTGCCTTCCGCCTCGTCGTCGCCGCTGACGGGCACATCGGGGCGTTCGTCGTCGCCGGGGCGCGTTTCGTGACGCCCGGCCCCTACACGCGCGGCGTCCCCGTCATCGCCGGTAACGGTTACGACGGCCAGTTCTACTACAGGATCGCCCTCGACCCGCTCGACTGGGCACGGGACGCGTTCGGGACCGAGTTCGACACTCTCGCCCGGCTGGACCGGGTGGCGTACCCGGCGCTCGTCTGGGCCATGTCCGGCGGCCAGCAACGCGCCGTACCCGTGATGATGCCGCTGGTCAACATGATGGCCTTCGGCGCCTTGGCGGGGTTGTGCGCGGCGTTCGCCCGCACCGTCGGACGCCACCCTTTCTGCGGCTTGTTGATGGCAGGTTTCTGGGGGTTCCTCTGGAGCCTGGCGCGCGACCTTACGGAGCTCACGGAGGCAGTGTTCCTCGTTGCGGGCTTGTTGGCGCTGCGCAAAGGCAGGCCGGTCGTGGCCGGGGGGATGTTCGCGGTCGCCGTGCTCGCACGCGAGCCAGCTCTGCTCGTCGCCGGCGCCGTGTTCCTGGCCCGCGCCGGGTACCGGGTGCGAGGCCGCCTCCGCCCGGCAGGGACGACCTCCGTCGCCATGGCGCCCGGAGCTGCCGACGTCGCCTGGCTGGCACCGGTCGTGGTCTTCGCCGGCTGGCAACTCGTCCTCAAGGCCGGCACCGGGGGCTTCCCGGTGCTGGCGTCGGGGCAGGACAATGTCGGCGCACCATTTGCCGGCCTGGTACAGGGGCTCGTGCACTATGTGGAGCGCGTGCCCTCTACGGCGTCGCTCATCTGGCTCGGGGAGGCCGCCGCCCTCGCCATTGTCGGGGCCTTGGCTGCCATTTCCCTCCGGCGCAGCGCTGCCCTGCTCTACGAAAAACTCGCATGGCTGGGGGCGTTGTTCCTCGGGCTGTCGTTGACAAAGGGGATATGGATGGGCGACGTCGGTTTCCGCAGCCTCGACGATTTTTTCGTGTTGAGCGGGCTCCTTCTCCTGTCCTCACGGGCGCCGCTCCACCTTGCGGGGTTAGTGGTGGCTCTGGCGTGGAGCGCTGTCGCGCTCGAGTTGGTGCTGTTCATCTGACAGCCGGCCCCACCCGACAGCCGGCCTCACCCGACAACCGGCCTCACCCGACGGCCGGCTACAGCGGGCAGCCGCCTCAGCGGACAGCCCGGGCGGCAGCTGCGTCGGCGTAAAGAGCCGCCAAACCCGCACCGCACGCTTCCCAGGTGTAGAGCTTTGCCCGTTCACGCCCCAGTCGGACGAAGGAAGCCCGCAGCTCGCTGTCGTCGATGAGCTGTTCAATGGCCGCACCCAGCCCGTCGACATCACCCAGGTCCACAAAACGAGCCGCACTCCCGAGGACCTCCTCCAATGCGCCACACCGGGTGGCGACGACTGGAGTACCGAGCGCCATCGCTTCGAGGGGCGGGAACCCGAAGCCCTCGTAGAGCGACGGGTAGGCCAGGATCTCCGCACCGGCGATGAGCGAGTCGCGTGTCTCGTCGTCCACCCGGCCCAGCCGGACGACCTGGCCACCGGCGGGCGAGGCAGCCACAGCTTCGTCCAGCTGCGCGCTGCCCCAGCGCTCGTCCCCGGCGATCACGAGCGCCAAGCCGGGCCGGCCCTTGGCGGCGGCCGCGAAGGCCCTGACCAGGCCCGGTAGGTCCTTGCGAGGCTCGACGGTCCCTACCGCGAGCACGTAGCGTCCCGCCCAGGGCGGCAGGACGGCGCGCGCCCTGTCGGGAGCCACCGAACCGGCGGCCGGCGCGACGACCCCGTGATAGACGGGGCGGACCCGCTCTGGAGGGACCCCGAGAAACTCGCTCACCTCCTGCGCCACGAACTTCGACGGCGTGTGGACCCACGCCCCGCGCAGGACTGCTTTGCGGATGAGCTCCGGGTAGGCGCGGCTGGCAGGTTCGACGAGATCGGGGAAGTGGACGGGCGTCAGGTCGTGGACCGTTACGACCATGGCAGCCTTGCGCGCCGGAGGCACCACGAAGTTCGTGCCGTGCACGACGTCCACTGGCCCGATGAACATCTCGACCGGGGGGAAGGCCCACCGCGCCCAAGCCTTGTGCAACGGCCGGGCGGGCATCGGCCTCTCGAGCGCCGAAACCCCCTCCGGGAGCTGCCCTTTTATCCCATGCCTGCGGCGCCAGCTGATGGCGAATGCTCCGACGTCGAGGTCTGGTAGGAGGGCGAGGGCCCGCAGGGCGCGCCAGCAAAACTCGCCCACGCCGGCTCGAGGCGTGAGCAGCGGGGTGGCGTCGAGCGCTACCCGGAGCCGCCGGTCACGCGATCGTGGTGCGCTCGCGGCCATCCCCAACGTTGGCACACGTCATACCGGGGCGGGCAAGATCGCTAGGGCCTATGAGAGTGGACCAGTACCTCCCCGACTTGGCGGTCCACGACGCCATCGGCAACCACGTGCTCCTGGTGGACGAGGCGCTCCGGGAAGCCGGCTACGGCACACGCATCTGGGCCGAGAGGATCCACCCGGCACTGCTGTCGCGGGCCTCACCTTTCGCCGAGGACCGGCCGGGCGGCGAAGACCGCTTGCTCGTGTACCACTGCTCGACAGGTTCGGAAATGGCCTCAGCGCTCGCAAAAAGGGCCAACAACGGCGAACGGCTCCTCTTGTACTACTACAACATCACGCCCGCCAGGTACTTCATGCGCTGGGACCGCAAGACGGCCCTGGCTCTGGGGCTCGCACGCGCCGAGCTCGCCACGCTCGCGCCGGACGTCGAACTTGCGATGGCCATCTCTTCGTTCAACCAACGCGAGCTCACCTCGGCCGGGTATGCCCGCACGGCGCTCTGCCCACTGCTCGTCGACCTCGGGGCGTACGGCCGGCCACCGAACGAAAAGACCCTTGCCCGCCTGCGAAAGCGGCGGAAGGGGTCCGGGGCGCAGTGGTTGTTCGTCGGGAGGCTTGCGCCAAACAAGTGCCAGCACGACGTGATCGGCGCGTTCGCCGCTTACAGGCACCTCTGGGACCACCGTGCAAGGCTGGCACTGGTCGGCAGGACGAGCTCGGAAAGGTACCGTTGGGCGCTCGAACGGCTCGCCCACCGGTTGGGCCTCGGTGACAGCCTCGAGATCATCGACTCGCTCGAAAGCGACGACGCTTTGGCTTACTGGGCGGTCGCCGACGTTTTCGTATGTCTTTCGGAGCACGAAGGCTTCTGCGTACCGCTGCTGGAAGCTATGACGCTCGGGGTACCGGTGGTTGCCTACTCCGCAACCGCCGTCCCTGAGACTCTCGGGGGCGCGGGCATCCTGCTTGACCACAAGGGGCCAGAAGAAGTCGCGCTGGCGGTCCGGGAAGTGTGCCGGCCGGGCGGGCGCCGTGAGGAGCTGGTGGCCGCCGGGAAGGCAAGAGCTGCCGACTTCTCTTTGGAGCGGAGCACAGCGGCACTGCTCGGGGTCCTTGCCGCACTTTGAGGAGAGGTAAGAGCTCCGGGGCAACGCTAGGTTCGCGGCCAATGCCCACAACCGGACTTCGCGGGTTCACGGTTGCGGTCACGGCCGACCGGCGCCGGGAAGAACAGGCGGCCCTCCTCGAGCGCAGCGGCGTGCAGGTCAGGATGTTCCCCCTGTTGGCGACACACACCGAAGCTACCGGCGCGCTGAGAGGGCTGACGGAGCGGCTTATCAGTTCCCCGCCGGACCACCTCGTCGCCAACACCGGTTACGGCGTGCGCACCTGGTTCGCCCTGGCGGCGGAGTGGGACATCAAGGACGAGCTCGTCGCGGCCTTGAAAGGCCGCACCTCCATCGCCGCCAGAGGCGCAAAAGCCCTCGGCGAGCTGCGCAAAGCGGGCTTGGATGCGTCGTACAAAGCACCCGGTGAAACCCTGGCGGAGGTTGTCGACCATCTTGTGTCGGAGGGCATTGGAGGCAAGTCACTGGTACTCCAGCTGCACGGAGAACCGTCAGAAGGCGCCGTCGCCAGGTTGCGCGAGGCGGGCGCCGAGGTCACCTGCGTCCCCATTTACCGGATGGGAGCCGGTGGTGAAACGATTGCCCAGGCCCTTGCGAGAGAGGTGGTCGAGGGCTCTGTCGACGCCGTCACCTTCACGGCGGCGCCGCAGGTGGAGGCCATCGCGCGCTCGGCGCAGGCCAACGGTCTGGCCGGCCGCCTCTTGAACGCCATCAACTACGAAGGGGTCACGGCGGCGTGCATCGGGGAGGTCTGCGCCGGCGCCGCTCGGTCCTTCGGGGTCGAAGCCCCGCTCGTGCCCGAGCACGCACGCCTCGGGTCCCTCGCCACCTCTGTCGCGTCTCACTTCGAGCGCCGCAAACTGCTGCTCTCGGGAGAGAGCGGGCCGGTGAGGGTTTCAGGCGCCCTCGTGGAGGTGGGCAAAGGGGAGCGCTGGCTCGAACCACCGGGGCAGCGGGCGCTGCGAGTGATAGCGGCCGGGCACGGTGCTCGGGGCGCAATGGTCGACAACGGCTCTACCGGGGCAACTCTGCAAGAGCTACGCCACCTTTCGCGTACCCTCGACGGGGCGCTCGAGATCACCGGGGACCGCTGCCGGCTCTTGCTGCTGCCTCCGGCGTGAGCACGGGGGCCGTCTAGACGGAGGCGATCGCGACGACCGCGCTGCGGTCGAGGGATGCAAAGTCGCCAGCGACACCCGCCCCCAGGACCGCGACGCCGTCGATGTCCTCTGCGGCCACAAGCTTGCCAGAGGCGGCGCCACCGAAGAAAAAGGCCTGGCCTTCGGACGAAACGACGTAGTAGCCGTTGGCCCCTGCAGCGATACCGACGACGTCTTGTCCCACCCTCCCCTCCAAAGAGCCGAGGTTTGCGGCGTCCCCGAAACCGTAAACCTGCCCGCTGCGGGTGACGAGCCAGTACCCCTTCCCGTCGTGCGTGGCAGCCATGCCGACGACAGGTTGGGAAACCGTCAAGGGCAGGTCGGGGCCGAAGTAGCTTGCGTCCCCGAAGGAATATACGTTGCCACCGCTCGTCGTCAACCAGTAACCCCTGCCGTCGGGGGTGGCCGTTATCGCGCTCACCTGGTTGGCTGCATTGCCGGCGCCTGTGTTGCCCGCTACGCCTGCGTCACCGGCAGCGCCACCGCCGCCTGCGAGCGAGCCCAAGCGACGAGCCCCGCCGAAGCTGTAGACGTCGCCGTTGCTCGTCGCGAGCCAATAGCCCCGCCCGCCGGCGGAACGCGCCATCCCGACAAAGTCGGTGCCCTCGTGCAGTCCGGCCGCCGAGCCGTAGAAGTGCGCGTCCCCAAAGGAGAATACGCCTCCGTCGGCGGCGACTTCCCAGTACCCGCCACCATCGGACGTGGGCACGATGCCGACAATCGGCTTAGCGAGGTGGAGGTTCTCCGCCGAACCGCGGTACCCGCCGCCCCCAAAGGCGAGGATCTGCCCGCGGGCAGTGGCCTCCCAATAGCCGTGGCCGGCATAAGCGCTCACGTTCACCTGCTCGACATGACCGGGCAGGTCGATCGTCACCAGGGCCGTCGCCGGCCCGGTGACCGTAGGCATGAATGTCACGAACAGGTGGCATTGCCTCCCGGCTCCCGCTGCGCACGACGGCGTGACCAACCAATCGCCTTTGTCCCCCGCCACATGCGCACGGGCCCTGAAGGCGGCACCCGGGTCGCTCACCGTCAACATCGCAGTGTTGGCGACGGCAGGCACGGTACCTATCTGCACGGCCGTCGGCGAGACAAGGGCCGGCGCCTGCCTGGGCAAGACGAAATCGAGGCGCCCCGGGGGGCCGGAGCTGAACAATTCCGTCATCGAGGTGACGCCGCCGACCTTCGCCGCCCCGGCGCCCATCGCCGGGTGCGGTCCG
>Ga0335074_10012449_pt1 | contig 11926 bp, 9 predicted proteins | sample Lox_Sample_23_FD_206715 | JGI IMG/M metagenome (GOLD analysis project Ga0335074, IMG submission 206715) | Soil microbial communities from Loxahatchee National Wildlife Refuge, Florida, United States - Lox_Sample_2.3 | ecosystem: Environmental > Terrestrial > Soil > Wetlands | place: USA: Florida...
CCCGCCATGCTGCGCGTGCCCATGCAGGAATTGACGCCCGCACTGCCGCTGCGCGAAGAGATATGCATCGCGCTGATGGGCGCCGCGGTTCCCGAACGCGTGCTGCTGGAGTGGCTGATTTGCCACGAGTACGGCCATTGGGCAGATTGCGACAGGATCGCGGACGAGCACAGTCTTGACCAGCTCAAACTGTTGCGCCGCTACTCCGAGGCCGTAATTTGGGCCGAAGGCGCCTTGAGTGCGGGGTGACGAGGGGCAGCGCAGTGAGTCAGCAAGTCGGCAGGCCAGTCAAACCGCACGTGGCGTGTTTGACCGAAGGGAAGCAGCATGGGGCTTACCCGCCCCACAAGCGGCATTGCGTTAGCAGTCTGCGCGTGAATACCGAAAACTAATTGGCCGTTCGCCGCCCCTCAGCTGACCTATTTCTCCCGCTGCTACCACGAGATGGAACTCGGCGCGCGCCACCGACGCACTCACTGCGCAATACGCCGTCGCGCATGCGATTAGCGCTCCCGGGGCAAAAGTCTCCCGGCTCACGAGTCGTGCCCCGGAAAGCGGGTCATCAACCGCCAATGGGAACGGCCTTAAATGCGGAGGAAGAGTCGCTTGCGGTACATCCAGTAAAGAATGAGCCAGTAGATGAGCATGACGGCGAGGCCCAGCATAAAGGGATCGAGGCCGGCGCCGAAGATGCGGAAGATGCCGTAGCCAAGATTGATGTGCAGGTTATTGACGAGGAAGTCTTCCCAGAGGTGAGCGATGAGATAGGCGGCGATGGAGTTCATTCCGACGACAATCAGCGGAAAAGCCCAGCGGCGGAATTGCTTGACATCGATGATCCAGGAGAATGCAGCGAGAAAAAGGAAGCAGACGCCGCCGCTCCAGAGCGTCCAACTGGGTGTCCAGATTCGCTTGACGATGGGACAGATGCCTGTGAAGTGAAGTATGAGTCCTGCGGCGCAGAGGGCAACAGCGGCAATGAGGAAGCGCTTGATGGGTATTCGGGGCGCAGCGGCGCGGAACCACTCGCCGGCGCGCAGGCCCAGCAGCATGGTGCCGAGCGTGGGTATGAAGCTGAGCGTGAGATAGCCGCCGTCATTGTAGAGAAAGCGCGAAGGACGCGGGAAGAGATTGAGGAACCAAAGGTCGAAGGCCTGGCCAACGTTGGAGTTCTTGTTCCAGTGAGAGGCGAAGCCCGCGAAATTATGTGGCCAGTTTTGCGGGACGCCGACCGCTGACCAGTCGAAGTTTGGGGCAGGCGCAGGATAAAGCGCCCAGGCAAGCCAATAACCGAAGAGGAGGCCTCCGAGCGCAGTCCACTGCCAGCGAGGGCGGCAGTGCGCGACAAGCCAGGCGAAGGTGTAGCCGAGTCCGATCTGGGTGAGGGTGTCTTCAAACGTGAAGTTGGTTTGAGCGCTGGATGTGGAGCGGAGAAAGATGCCGAGGGCGATGAGCAAAAGGCTGCGCCACAAAGTGTGGAGTACCTGGCGCGTGAAGCTCTGGCCCTGCTTGACGCGGCTGGCGATGGAGTATGGCAGCGCGACGCCGACGAGGAAGGTGAAGCCCGGCTGGATGGTGTCATGCAGGCTCATTCCGGACCACTCGACGTGGGTCTGGTTCCATGCCAGGACGTGCCAGAAAAGGCTGCCTGGATAGGCGCGCGCAACACTGGCGAATTGCATCACCTCGCCCATCATGAGGAGCATGACGAGGCCGCGATAGGCGTCCACGGCAACATTGCGGGGTGGAATTGCAACGGCTCGCGCGGTGGGCGCGCTGATGCCGGTTTTCGGCGGTTGTGCGCTGGTGATGGTTGCCATTGGCTCCTCTGACCTTCCTTGGTTCAATATTGCTCCTGAATCGCGCCGATCCGGTAGCCCGAATATGGAAGCGGCTCTCCGAGAAAAACCCGACCAGGCCATCGAGCATCCGCTGATGCTTGCACAAACATTCCTGTAGGCGCCGGCTGTTCGCTGTGCCGTTTTCTGTTCAAGACTTTACAACGTCGATGCAGCCTGGTGGCTCTTTTCCTGGGAAGAGCCACGTCGCGTGATGCACGCACGCTAGTGTACCGTCCCGGCTAATTCTTTACAGCGGCGCACCTTGTCGAGGATGACGTCGGCGGTCGCCTTCCAGACGAACGCCTTGGGCGTGTCGTTGCAGGTAGCAAGCCATGCATAAATGGCGCGTTCCAGTTCCTCGGTCGAGCGGAAGGTTCCGCGCCGGATCATCTTGTCGGTGATAAGGCCGAACCATCGTTCTACCTGATGGAGCCATGAACTGCTGGTAGGGGTGAAGTGAAAGTGAAAGCGGCGGCGCTTTTTGGGTTTGAGCCAACGCTGAACCTCGGCGCTCTTGTGGGTGCTGTAGTTGTCGAGAATGAGATGGATGTCGAGTTCCGGAGGCACTTGCTTTTCCAGTTGATTTAAGAATTTGATGAACTCCTTGCCGCGATGGCGCGGCAGGCAGCTACCGATGACCTTTCCGTTCAGGATATTGAAGGCAGCGAACAAGGTCGTGGTCCCGTGCCGTTTGTAGTCGTATGTCTGGCGTTCCGGCAGCCCCGGCCGCAGGGGCAGGATCGGAGCGGTTCGGTCCAGTGCCTGGATCTCCACCCCAGCAAGCAAAGACCGCTTGCCGGGGACCCCGGTCTGGCTCTTTTCATCGACACAGAGCACCAGAGCGCGTTCCGGCGGGTCGAGATAAAGGCCGACAACGTCCCGTACCTTGTCTTCGAAATTCGGGTCGTTGGAGATTTTGAACTTCTGTACGCGGTGGGGCTGCACGTCGTAGCGTTGCCAGACGCGCTCGACCATCATGCGGGAAACGCCCAGTTTGGCGGCCAGCACACGGGTGCTCCAGTGCGTGGCCCCGGCCGGCCTGGTCTTCAGGGTGGTATCCAGAATCATTTGCTCCAGTTCCGGAGTCAGGATGCGGCGTGATCGATTACGTTTCTGCGGCGCGCAAATACCTGCAGTTCCTTGCTGGGCAAACGCCGCTCGCGTGGCCAGCACGGTCGGTCGGGACAACCCCGTTTGCAGGGCGATCGAATGATTGGCCACGCCTTGACTGGCCAGCAGGATGACCTGACACCTGCGCACAATTTTCTGCGGGGTAGCCCCAGTCCGCAGCAGGGACTCAAGTTGGCGCTTTTGCCCCTCGTCGATTGTCAAAGCGGCGGCAGCAACAAACATGCCTCATTGAGTCACCAATCATCTCTATTGTCAATAATTATGCGGGACGGGACACTAGTTCGCACAATAAGCTAGAGGCTAGAAGCCAGAGCCAGTCTCATAAATCGTCTCGTACCGTGAAGGGATCCCTCAGTGGCTACAGCCCTACCCATTTTATGGATTTTATCGGCACGACTAAAGTCGTGCCCTTTTACAGAACCATTTATGAGATCAGTTTCAGCAGCTGGCTTTCACCACACCCGGCACGGCTTCTCGCTCACCATCTTGTCGGTCTTCTTGCACTGGAAGCTTTTGGCGAATGCCGGCAGATCCTGCAAGACGGAGTTTGTCCGGTACTCGTCCGGCGCATGCGGATCGCTCTGCGCCTGCGTGCGCAACTGTTCCGGCCGTGTTTGCGTGCACCACTGCTGCGCATACGCAATCCAGAAGCGCTGATCGGGAGTGTAACCGTCCTTCGTCGCGTTCATGTCAATACCGGCCGCATGCGCCTTATCGAGCCACGCAATCCAAGCGAGCCACAGCCCGCCCAGGTCGGCCAGGTTCTCGCCTAGCGTCAGCTTGCCGTTCAAATGCACGCCGGGCACAGCCTCGATTGCGTCATACTGTTTCACCATGCACTCCGCGCGATCTTTGAATCCCTGTTCGTCGCTCTTCGTCCACCAATCCGCCAGGTTGCCGTCCTTGTCGAACTGCCGTCCCTCGTCGTCGAATCCGTGGGTCAGTTCGTGGCCGATCGTAGAACCCATATCTCCGTAGTTCGCGGCATCGTCTTCTTTGCCGCTGAAGAACGGCGGCTGAAGATATCCAGCCGGAAAATTCACGTTGTTCATCTGCGGATCGTAGTACGCGTTCACCGTAGGCGGCGTCATCAGCCACTCAGTTTTGTCCACCGGCTTGCCGATCTTGGCCAGGTCTCGCGCAAACTCAAACTGTCGCGAGCGCTCGGCATTGCCCAAGTCGTCGCCGCGGACGATCTCCAGCTTCGAGTAATCGCGCCACTTGTCGGGATACCCGATCTTGTTCATCACGGCATACAGCTTTTCTTTGGCCTTCACCTTGGTGGCCGCGCTCATCCAATCCAGTCCGTCGATATCCTTGTCCATCGCCGCTTCGATCGCCTCGGTCATCTCCAGCGTGCGCTGTTTCTCTTCAGGCGGAAAATATTTGGCCACGTACACCTGCCCCAGCGCCTCGCCCAGCTCTTCATCCACTCGGCTGGTGCAGCGCTTCCAGCGGTCCTGCTGTTTTTCAGCGCCGTTCAGAATGTGCGAGTAAAAATTCCAGTTCTCCTCGTCAAAGCTCTCGGGCAACGTAGTTCCCGCATACGCCGAAAGCAAATGCCAGCGCAGGTAGGCGCGAATCTGGCCGATCGGGGTATCGGCGACAAGCGCATTGAACTCGGCAATGTACTTCGGTTCCGTATCATTCGCTTTGCCTGTCTCTGGCGCACCCGCACTAGTCAGGTACTGCGCCAGCGGGAAATGCGTGAGCATCGTTTCCATCCCGGCGATGTCGGTTGGGTGGTTCAGATTTTGCGGATCGCGCTGCTCGGTCATGGTCAAAGTAGCCTTGGCCAGCCGCGTCTCCATGGCCATCACTGTTGATGCATCCTGCGCGGACTGCGCATCGCTCTCCCCAGCCAGCACAAACATCTTGCGAATATGGTCCACATACTGCTCGCGCAGCTTCACGCTCTCAGCGTCGGTGCGTGTGTAGTAATCGCGCTCCGGCAGCCCCAGCCCGCCTGAAGAGAAAAAGCTGATTACTTGCTTGGAATTCGCATAGTCCTGCCCGGAGCCGTAGCCAAAGAACGCGTTCACGCCAATCGACTGCAGGTGCGCCAGCAGGGCCGGCAATGCAGCAACAGAGTCGAGAGCCGCGATCCGGTCGAGTTCGGGCTCAAGCGGCTTCAATCCCAGCTTGTCCACCGCGGCTACATCCATGCAGCTCGCATACTCGTCGCCGATCTTCTGCTCGTTCGGCGCGCGCGTAGGCAAAGGAACCTCCGCGGCCTCAAGAATCTCCCTCAGGTGCTGACGGTTCAGTTCGTAGAGCTCGGTGAACCGCCCGTAGGCGGCCTGATCGGCGGGCAGCGGATTACGCTGGAACCATTTATTGCAGCTGAAGCGATAGAAGTTGTCGCAGGGGTTAATCGACGTGTCGATCAGCGAGGGATCGAAGACGCGCAGCTCCGGCGTTGCGGCCGGACTTGTTCCCGCCGCGGGAGCAGCGTTTTGGCAAAACGAGGGGGCGCCGGCAAGTGTAACCGCCAAGGCAAGCAAGCAGGAAAAGCGGTCGGAGAGGAGAGTGCATTTCATGCCGAAAACTCTACCAGATTCATGCGCTGCCGGGCTGCCCCCGGACTCCGTAACCCTCAAGCACGGCCATTACAATTGAGTAGGGTGATATCCCCGATAGGAGCAATTCGTAGTGCTGCAACGTACTTTCAGCATCATTAAGCCCGACGCGGTTCGGACCGGCTACACCGGCGCCATTCTGGCCGAGATTGAAAAGGCCGGCTTCAGCTTTGTTTCCATCAAGAGGCAGTCCATCTCGGTCAAACAAGCCGAAGGCTTTTACGCCGTCCACGCCGCACGGCCCTTTTTCAACGACCTCTGCGCATTCATGGCCTCAGGCCCGCTCTTCCTCATGGTTCTCGAGAAGGAGAATGCCATCGCCGACCTGCGCAAGCTCATGGGTGCCACAAATCCAGCCAACGCTGAGGAGGGCACCATCCGCAAGAAGTTTGCCGGCTCCATTCAGGAAAACGCCATTCACGGCTCCGACGGCGAAGAGACCGCAGTTTTTGAAATCGGCTACTGGTTTGCCGGGTACGAGCTTGTTTAACCCTCGACCCTGCCGGAGAGCACCGCCATGTCCACAGTCGATTCCCAGCTCGCCTCGCTCTTTCTCGATTTCTCGCGCCAGAAGCTACTCGACCAGTATTGGCCAAGGCTGCGCAAGAGTGTTGAAGCGCTCACCGACGAGCAGGTGTGGTGGCGGCCCAATCCGGCCAGCAACAGCATCGGCAACCTCATCCTGCATTTAAACGGCAACGTTACGCAGTGGCTGGTCGACTCGTTCAATCGCGATGAGGACAAACGCAACCGCCCCGCGGAGTTTGCTGCTGAAGGCGGCCTTTCCGCCGCGGAGCTGCTGGCCAAGCTCGGAGCCACCATGGAGCGCGCCGCGCAGGTGTTCGATCGCCTCACCGTCGAAGAACTGCTGGCGCCCTACGAGATCCAGGGCTACCACGTGCACGGCCTCGACGCGGTTTACCAGGTGGTTGAACACTTCGGCCTGCACTACGGCCAGATTGCCTACATCGCCAAGAGTCTGACGGCAAAGGATCTGGGCTTTTACAAAGAGCTGAATAAGACGGGCCGCACAAACTGACGCCCAAACGGTCTACTTGCGCCGCGCGCTCGCCACGCGCGCAATCCCCTGCAAATCGGCGGCGAATTCGATATTCTCGAAGCCTGTTTCGCCAAGCAGCGCGCCCACCGGAGGCTCCTGGTCGTGGCCGATTTCGAGAACCAGGCATCCGCCGGAAGCCAACGCATTGAACGCCTGAGAAATCAAACGCCGGTACACATCCAAGCCGTCGGCGCCGGCAAAGAGAGCCTGTGCGGGCTCGTAATCCCGAACCTCGACGGCCAGCGACTCGCGTTCGGACTCCGGCACATACGGCGGATTTGAAACCACGATGTCGAACTGTTCGCCGGCAACCGGCTCGAGCAGATCGCCCTCCACAAACCGAATCCGCTCCGCCGCGCCGTTCCGTTGCGCATTCTCGCGCGCCACGCTCAATGCCGCGTTCGAAACATCCGTCGCCGTCATCGTCGCCTCCGGCAACTCGTGGGCCAGCGCGACAGCAATTGCACCCGACCCCGTCCCCACATCCACAATTCGCGGAGTCGTAATTCCCTGCGCGAGTTCCAGAACCTTTTCCACCACATGTTCTGTCTCAGGGCGGGGAATCAAAACTTCGGGAGTGACGCGAAACGGCAGCCGGTAGAACTCCGTCTCGCCCAGGATGTACTGGATGGGCTCGCCTTTGAATCGCCGCTCGAGCAGCGCGATGTAATGCTCCACGCATTCGTATCCGAGCTCATCGTCCCCGTGCGCCAGCATCCATGCGCGATCCTTCCCAAAGTGATGCAACAGCAGCGTCTCTGCATCACGTCGCGCACGGTCGCTATGCGGCCCCTGATGGAGCCACGCCGCCCCGCCTTCCACGTACTCTGATACAGTAGGCATTCGGTTCTTATGCCGCCTGCGGTGACTCGCCTCTGAGCTGTTCCGCCTGATAATGAGCAATCAGCGCGTCCACCACTGGCTGCAGCCGGCCCTCCATGATCAGGTCGAGCTGGTGCAGCGTGAGCCCGATGCGGTGATCGGTGAGCCGGTTCTGCGGAAAGTTGTAGGTCCTGATCTTCTCGCTGCGATCACCCGAGCCAACCTGCGATTTGCGCGTCGCTGCCAGCTCCGCATTTTGCTTCTCCATCTCCATCTCGTACAAACGCGAGCGCAGTACGCGCATGCCCTTCTCGCGGTTCTTGATCTGCGACTTTTCGTCCTGGCAGCTTACCACCGTCCCTGTCGGCAGGTGGGTAATGCGCACCGCGGAGTAGGTCGTATTCACACTTTGTCCGCCGGGCCCCGACGAGCAAAACGTATCGATGCGCAGGTCCTTGGCTTCGATCCTGATGTCCACATCCTCGGCTTCGGGCAACACCGCTACGGTAATGGCCGAGGTATGCACGCGGCCCTGCGTCTCGGTCTCGGGCACGCGCTGCACGCGATGCACGCCACTCTCCCATTTGAGCTGCGAATACACGCGCTCGCCTTCGATGATGGCAATCACTTCCTTGTAGCCGCCCACGCCCGACTCCGACAGCGACATCACCTCAACCTTCCAGCGGTGCTGCTCGGCGAATCGTGTGTACATGCGAAAGATCTCTGCGGCAAACAGCGAAGCCTCGTCGCCGCCCGTGCCGGCGCGAATCTCAAGAATCACGTTCTTCTCGTCGTTGCGATCCTTGGGCAGCAGCAAAACCTTCAGCTCTTCTTCGATTGCCGCCATCCGCGGCTCCAGCGCGGCAATCTCTTCCTCAGCCATGGCGCGAGTGCCGGCATCGCTCTCATCCAGCATGGCGCGCGCGTCGGCCAGGCCCTGGCGAACCTGTTTCAGCTCGCGATACTTCTCTACCGGCGTCTCAATCTCGCGCAGCGCCTTGGCGGCCTTCTGATATTTCTCGTGGTCGTTCAACACTTCGGGCAGCGCAAACTGCGCCTGCAGTTCGTTGTAGCGATGCTCCATTTGTTCAAGACGGTCAATCATCTCTCTCCTCCGGTGCTCATACGCACAGCGGGTTCACAGAATCCTGATTTCAGAAAGGGGAGTGGCACACAGCAAGGGTTTGCGGCGGGAGCCGCTAGAGGAGTGCCGAGATGGGTGCGAAGAGAACCACTACGCTTTCTATTCTATCGCGAATCTGATTCTGAAACATTTTGATGTCCTCCTGCTCGGGGACATTTTGCACGAAGTTGAATTTGAAGCGGACCGAAGGTTCGTCGCGGCCCTACGGGACGCGAACAATCCTCCCGGGCGCAATCCCAGGGTTTCGTCCGCTGCGGCGGCCTTCACCCTGGGCTATTGTCGTCTCGTCCCCCCGGGACGAAGATCCGAACTCGGCTAGTTGGCCTCAAAGAATGAATCGATCTTGCCGGCTAGAAATGTTCATGAAATGGCCCTGTGTCCGGCACTTGATGCCCACGTTTGATAAGTTGGATTCGAGTTCGCAAGCCCGCATCATGACGCCATCAGGATCATCATCTTCGCATCCCCCGCGCGCGCACGGCGATCATTGGCAGTGGCGCGATATGATTGCGGCCGCCGGTCTCTTCTTTGCCACTGCCGCGGTTGTCCTTTGGCAAAACGCCCACGTCGCTGTTCTCTGGGACGCGAGCTACACGCTCGATAGCGCGATGCGCGTCTCCCTCGGACAAATGCCCTACCGCGACTTTCCATTCGTGCATCCGCCGCTGACGTTTCTCATTCAGGCCGCCATCATCCGCCTTACGGGCCGAGTCTTCTTTCACCATGTCCTCTACGCAGCCGTCATGGGGGGCCTCGGCACCGTTCTGGCGTGGCGCATCGTGCTCCGGATGCTGCTCCAGCACGTCCGGTTCGCCTTCACCATCGCGCTTTTGCTGGCCGCGCCGCTCACTTTTCTCGGTGTTTATTCCATCCTGCCTTTCCCGTTCTACGACTGCGACTGCGCCCTTGCCATTCTCGCCGCCGTCTGGTGTCTCGAGCGGCTCGATTCCGCGGACGCAAACTCGGGGGGCACCCGTTGGCGCGGTTTCACGGCGGGCGGTGCCATTTGCCTGCCCCTCTTCGTCAAGCAGAACATGGGCCTGCCGTTCTTGCTCGCGGCACTGGGCGCAGTAACGTTTGTGTTTTGCGCAAATCGGTTGCGCGGCGAGAAAGCCAAGTCGAATCAGGTTGAGGACTCGGTACTGCTCGCCACGCTTGCCGGCGCCGTCGCAACCTGCCTTGCCGCGCTGCTGCTTCTTCACCTCACCGCCGGCCTCGGCAACTACATCCGCTGGACCATTCAATTCGCAGGCCAGCGCCGCTTGCCCGGCTTAGCCGCCATGGCCGGCATCTACTCCGATCCCACTCTTCGCTGGACGCTCCCGGCAGTCACTCTGGCTCTCGTTTTACTCGCGTGTGGGCGCAATGCCGCTTCGCGCCGCTTCAGGGCTTCAATTCCTGCCTTTCTCCTGCTTGCAGCGCCATTCCTCTTCGTGCTCAGTGCGCTTTTCCTCTACTACGATGACCCCGACTCATTCGGCGACACGCTGATGACCCTTTGGCCGTTTCTCATGCTTCTGGCTGCCGCGCTCGCCGTCCGCAACCTGGTTCGCTTCCGTTGCCTTACGTTGCGCTCGCTCGTGCCGCTCATCCTGCTTGCAGCAATTCACGGAACCATGCTCTCGCAGCAGGTCTGGGGCTCGACCTACGCCATCTGGCCGCTGCTCGCAGTCCTCATTGCCGATCTGCTCATCTTCCTTGCCGGTATTCCATCCCTCAACGGCTCGAATCGATGGTTTATGCCCTCGCTTGCCGCCCTCATCGGCGTTACTCTGCTGGTTTGCGGCGCCGTCTACACCGCGAGTGAAGAGCGGCTCTCCTACATCAATCTTCCGGACGGTCCTGTCGAACACTCCGCTTTTCCGCAACTCGCTGGCGCGTCCACGCCTGGACCCTACCTGCCGGAACTCGACGAATTCCTGCGTTACGCCGCCGCCGATATCCCCGCGAACGACAGGCTGATCCTCCTGCCCGGCGAGGATCCGTTCTACTTCGTCACCGGCCGCACGCCGCAGTTTCCCGTGCTCCTCTTCGACAGGACCACCGACCCCTATTCGCCCGAAGAGACGGCCTCTCTCGTCCGCGCCTGCAACATCCGCTGGCTGGTCGTCAAGCGCAACCTGCAGATCAAGGAAGACGCGACGCCCAATCGGGCTGCAACCATGCAACTTCTCATGCGTGAGTTCACGCCCGTTGCGCATCTTCGCGGATACGATATTTACAAGCGCCTTTGAGCTGTGTGTTCCGGCCGCCGCACCTCCGCCGGAGACGTTCGTGTACGCCATGTCAATCAGCCATGAACAGATCGCCGCCGACCTTAACGCCCTCGCACGCTACCTGGCTCTCGATGACTTCGGCGCCGAACCGCCCGGTCAGCAAGATCTGCGTTCTGTAGACGTGATCGCACTCGTTGGCAATCAGGTACTGGCCACTTTCAACCACGCCTGCTCTCTTGCGCAACTGGCGCCGCATGCCGCGCTGGTGTTCTCCGGCGGCGTTGGCCACGCCACGCGCCCGCTTTTTGAAAACTTCCTTGCTGACGCGAACATCGGGGCCCGCTGTGCAATCTCTCCCGGCATGGCCGAGGCCCAAATGTATTTAGTAGCCGCCGAGCATGCTTTCGGCATCCCTGCAAGCCGCATTCTTGTTGAGGATCGCTCCACCAACGGCGGCGAAAACGCGCGTTTCAGCATCCGCGCCCTGCGCGATGCCGGGCTGAAGCAACGAACCGTTCTTTTGCTGCAGGACCCCACGATGCAGCGCAGGTCTGTTCTCACCTGGCAGCGCGAAGCCGAGTTGGCCGGTATCGGCGCCCGCGTGCTCAGCCATGCTGTTTTTGTTCCATGTGTCGAGGCCGCCGCCGATGGCGCGCTTCGCATTTGCGCGGACCAGGCCGTCGGAAGCTGGTCGTTCGATCGTTTAGCCGGACTTCTTCTGGGCGAAATCCGCCGCCTGCGCGACGATGAAAACGGCTACGGGCCGCGTGGACAAAACTTCATCCCTCACGTTGATATTCCCGAGACAGTGCTTGAAAGTTATGCGCGGCTCGCAGCCAGCAATATGATTCTGAATCTCGAAGGCTCAGCCGGGTTTCAGCGATAGCCGGCTCAGTTTTTCCGCTTCACCTTGTGCGCCTTCTTCAGCTCTTCCCAATCCTGTTCGGTCTGATCGGCATAAATCACACCGAATCTTGCCAGCGCCTCGGCAAATCCGTCGCCCGAACCCAGGTAGCCGGCAATCACCAGTGGATCGCCCGATCGCCCGTGCCCGCGCGCCAGCAGCTCGCCGCACACTTCGCCATACGCCCTCAAACCGTCGCCGGCCAGGTCTTCAATTTCGATCGATCCCT
>Ga0335074_10012451_pt1 | contig 11925 bp, 8 predicted proteins | sample Lox_Sample_23_FD_206715 | JGI IMG/M metagenome (GOLD analysis project Ga0335074, IMG submission 206715) | Soil microbial communities from Loxahatchee National Wildlife Refuge, Florida, United States - Lox_Sample_2.3 | ecosystem: Environmental > Terrestrial > Soil > Wetlands | place: USA: Florida...
GCAGCGCGGTCGATCATCCGCCGGGCGAAGCGATGTCGCGGTGCACGAACGCAGCGTGCCCGGCGCAGGTTTTCGAACGGGTGCGCCACTTTGCGTCGCGCGGCGCCATGGATATCGAGGGGCTTGGCGACGTGCTCGCCGATGCACTCACCGGTTCGGGCATCGTGCACGATATTGCCGACGTCTACGCGCTCGACGCGGAGAAGCTCGCGTCGGTGCCGCGCATGGGCAACAAGAGCATCGCCAAATTGCTCGAGGCAATCGAGGGCTCGAAAACGCGCGGCTTAGCGCGCGTGCTGACCGGATTGGGAATTCGTTTCGTGGGGGAGCAAACGGCCGCGATTCTCGCCGGCGACTTCGGCTCGATCGATGCGATCGCGGCCGCAAGCGAGGACGAGTTGCAGCGCAGCGAGGGGATCGGCACCGAGGTCGCCGGGAGCGTCCGGCTGTTCTTCGAACAGCCCGCGAACCGCGCGATGATCGAGCGGCTGCGCCGGGCGGGTGTCGTCATGGCCGGTGCCGCGCGTCAGCGCGGTGCCGGACCCTTAGCCGGCAAGACCTTCGTGCTGACCGGCACCCTCCCGGCGCTCACCCGGGATGAGGCGGCGGCATTGATCGAAGCTCGGGGCGGCAAAGTCAGCGGATCGGTCAGCCGGAACACCGACTTCGTCGTCGCCGGAGACGCCGCCGGGAGCAAACTCGGCAAAGCTCGCGAGCTGGGCATTGCCGTCCTTGACGAGGAGGGGTTCCGTCGCCTGCTGGAGGAGTAGCCTTCCTACGACCAGTCAGTACGGGGGTGGGTACCATGGTCGCAACAACCCAAACGGAGATTTTGCTTCGGCACGCGCAGCTTCACGATGATGCCGCGTCGTTGTTTCGCGCGCTCGATGAAGGCGATCCCGCTATCGTAGTAACCGCATTCCTTCGCTTCGCACACGACCTCGAAGCGCATCTTTCTATCGATCTCGCCGTCGGCTATCGTCTACTGTTGCGGCATCCGAGTGATTTTGTGCGGCGTTTGTCCGAGCGCGTGCTTCTCGAGCACGAACATTTCCCCCAGCAGTTCGAGGTGCTGGTGGCGCGATGGCGCGACGCGGATGGATCGATGCTGCTCACGCAAGCCTTTCGCGACGAACTCGAAACGCTGGTGAGCAATCTGCTCAAACGCATTCGCATCGAAGAGCGGCTGCTGACCGCAATCTCAAGCGTAGCGTAGTAGGTCCGCCGCCGGCGCGCGCGCCGGAAGCGCGCTAGCTAGAGCTTCCGGCAAATCGCCCGCGATCACGCCGACCGGTCGTTCCTGCGCGCAGCGGCGCGCGGCAAGGCCATGCCAGTACGCGCCGGCGCAGGCGGCGTCGATCGGCGATAACCCCTGCGAGAGCAAGGTCGCGATAATTCCGGTCAATACGTCCCCGGTACCCGCCGTCGCCAGCACGTTCGTTCCGGTCGCGTTGATGTTCGTGATGCGGCCGTCGTCGATCAGCGTGGCCGGCCCCTTGAGCAACGTCGTGATGCCGGTACGCGTGGTGAATTCGCGCAGGCGCTCGACGCGAGTGCCGGGAGCTACCGTGCCGCGCCCGGAGAGTCGCGCAAATTCGCCTTCGTGCGGCGTGAGCACACACGCTTTTCCGCGCAGCACGTCCAAGTGCTTGGCAAAATGAAAAAGCGCGCTCGCGTCGATGACCATGGGCAAGCTGCAGCGTTCGACGAACGCGCGAATCACCACGCCGGTCCACTCGTCGAGCGCGAGCCCCGGCCCAATGCCTACCGCCGTATTCCGTTTGGCGACGTCGAGTAAATCCTCGGCAGCGGTTTGCGCACCGGTATCCCCAAGCGTGACCACGACTTGCTCGGTGAGATGTGCGCGCAGCACCGGCGCCGCGTCGGCGGCGGTTGCTACCGTGACGTAGCCGGCGCCGGCGCGCGCGCCGGCGCGCGCGCATAAGACCGCGGCGCCGGGGAATTGTGCCGAGCCGGCAATAATGAGCGGCGCACCCGCGCCGCGCTTGTCGGCGTCGCGTGCGCGATGCGGGAGCAGATCGAGAAACGCGGCGTCGTCGAGCGCGGCGAAGGTCTGCGCGTGCGCCGCAAGCGTCGCATCGTCGATGCCGATGTCGGCAATCCAAAGCTCACCGCAATACACGCGCGCCGGTTCGAAGAGCAGCCCCGGTTTCATTGCAGCGAGCGTGATCGTTGCGCTCGCCCGGACGGCCTCCCCGGGTACGGCACCGGTGAGCGCATCGACGCCGCTTGGAATGTCGATTGCGACCACGCGCCGGTCGCGTGCGTCGAGTGCGCGCACCGCCGGAAGATACCGCGGGTCGATCGGCAGACGCGCTCCGGTTCCAAAGAGGCCGTCGAGCGCAACGAACGCTTCGTCGAGCGCGTCACGCGCGCTCGCGTCGTCCTCGGGAAGCGGGCGCAGTTCAACGCCCTTCGCCCGCGCGCTCGCGATTGCATCGGCCCGCGCTGCCGATCCGGTAATCTCGTGTTGCCCGTAGGCGATGCGGTCGTAGGCCGGTTCGAGCGCCGCGAGCGCGGCATACGCATCGCCGCCGTTGTTGCCGGGACCGGCAAAGGCGACGATGCAGCCCTTGGTCGTGAGGGTGCGCACGTATTGGGCAATTTTTGCGCCGGCGGCTCGCATCAACGTGACCTCGCCGTCCGCCGCAACGGCTTGCGCGTCGGCCTCGCGCATTTCGAGCGGCGTTAGAACGCGAATCATGTTCCTTCCAACACCACCACCGCGGCGGCGGTCGTTGCCGAGTGCGTGATCGTCAAATGGATGGCGGCGATCTTACGCGCGGCCGGTAGCGCGGAAGCGGCGCCGTAGAATCGCACGATCGGCTTGCCGCTGCGTTCGTGCGACACGCCGACCAGGCGCCAGGGAATCGCGTGTCCGAACGCTTTGCGCGTCGCTTCCTTTGCGGCGAAAAATCCTGCGAGACGCTCGGGCCAGTGGCGCTTGTTCAGCGCGTACGCCATCTCTTCTTCGGTGTACACCTTCCGCGCAAACCACGCGAGTGCGCGCTCGTCGAAGCGATAACGCTCGACCTCGGCAAGGTCGATGCCGATCCCGACGATCATGAGACGCCCTTGCGCTGCAAGCGGTGTCGGGACCTGCGATGTCGAAGCGCGTCGCCTCAAGATGGAGTCGCGTATCCGCATCGTCCCGATCAACGCCATGGAAGGCGCGTTTCTCGACCGGCTCGCTCCTTGCTTGGAAGAGCGCTTCCTTTCGACAGTGCAGATCGAGCGAGCGCTTGCGATTCCCCGCAGCACGCTCAATGCGACCCGGGCGCAACTCTTTCTCTCGACGCTGATCGCGCGCGTGCGCCGTGCGCATCCCGACGGAGCGGGACTCTTCCTCGCCCTGACCGACTACGATCTCTACAAGACGTCGCACCGCTTCATCTACGGTGACGCCGACGAGGCGCAAGGCGTCGCCGCCGTCTCGCTGCACCGCCTTCGTTCGGAGTACTACGGTGAGGAGCCCGATTCCAACGTGCTGTTTCAGCGAACGCTCAAAGAGTGCGTCCACGAGCTGGGCCATGCCTTTGGGCTGCGTCACTGCTACAATGCTCGCTGCGCGATGTACTACTCGAACTCGATCTTCGAGACCGACAACAAAATGTCGCACTTCTGCGAGGCGTGCGATAAGCGCATCAGCCGCGCCCGTAACGAACGCTGAACGCGGCGTTACGGCGGCGCTGGACCGCCGCCCGGCTGAGCGAAGCTCGCCGCCGGAGCGCGGCCCCGCCCGCAACGAGACCGCAACTGAGCTAAAGGTCACGGCGTTTTCAACCGTCAATCCTTAAAACGCCGATTTCGTTCTGAGGGGAGCGTCGTGATCTCTTCCTATTTCGCCGGTCTTCGGGCACGGCTGGCTTTGCCGACTCGCTTAGGCCTGGCGGCTGTCGGCATCGTGGCCTGCGGGCTGATCGCGTGGTTCGGGTCGGCGCTCCCGGTCGAGGCGCCGCTCGTTGCGATCGTCGCGCTGGTCGCGGCGATAACAGGGTTCCCCTTCGGCGCGGCCACGGCGCTGCTCGCCGCGATAGCCGACTACGCTTCGCGCGGCGCGCACGGCGCCGGCGATCCGCTGGCCGCGGCGCTCGTCGTGCTGATTCCCGGCGTCGTCGTCAGCCTTCTGTTCTATGGAGAGGGCGCGGCGGCCGACGCCTTCGCTGAGGCTGCGCCCGGTCAGGCGGCATTTCGGCCCGCGCACCGGGCGGCGCTTCCGCGCGGTGAAGCGGCGAACGGCGCAGCGATGTCGACAAGCCTTGCAGCCCTTGCGTCGGGCATTCGTGAGGTTTCGCAGGGCGACTTTACCAAGAACATCGCGGTCAGCGACGGGGCGCTTCAAGATCTTGCGATCGCGCTGAACAAGTTGATTTTCGGGATGCGCGAATTCTTGCGCCAGCTTCACGGGAACGCGGGCAGTCTGGGCGATGCCGGTACCGAACTGCGCACGACCGCCTCGACGGCGCTTGCCGTCATCGAGGGTGCGGCGGTCGCGCAAGGACAGCTCGATGAAGGCATTCAGGAGCAGTCGCGGATCGTCGAAGAAGCGACCTCGAAGGTCGTCGTGTTGACTGAGGCGATCTCGACGATTGCGGCATCGGCTGAAGAGCAGACGCGCAGTCTCGACGAGACCGCACTTGCCGTTTCCAATATGGCAAGCTCGATCGAGGAAGTTGCGGCGCAGGTGGACTCGCTCTCCACCAGCACCGCGGAGACGTCGCGCACCGCGGAGCGTGGCGGCACCGCGATCGGCACGATCGTGGACGGCATGCATACGATTCGCACCACGATCAACGATCTCGCCGAAGACATCCGCCAGCTTGGCAACAACTCCGAGCAGATCGGCGATATCGTCAAAGTAATCGATCGCATCGCCGAGCAGACGAACCTGCTCGCGCTCAACGCGGCGATCGAAGCGGCGCGCGCCGGCGAACACGGTCGCGGCTTCGCCGTGGTTGCTAGCGAAATTCGCAAACTCGCCGACGGCAGCGTGCAGGCGACGAAAGAGATCGCCGGCCACATCAGCTCGACGCAGGGCGTCATTTTCGAAGTCGTGAGCGCGATGGAGCGATTGACCGAACGTGTCGAGGAGAGCACGGGAAGCACCAGCTCGGCTTCCGGCGCATTGCAGGAGATCGTCTCGGCGGTGCTTGCCGCGAACCAGCAGATCGGCGAGATAAGTTCGGTCACCCGCGCCATGAGCGCCAACTCCTATCAGGTGATCCGGCAAATCGAAGAGATCACGAAATCGGTGGGCCTCAATCTCAAGGCGACCCAGTCGATGACGCGGCAGTCCGACGAAGTCAGCAAAGCATTTTCCGACATCTCTTCGATCTCGCAGCAGAATGCCTCGTCGGTCGAGGTGCTCACCTACGTGAACAAGGAAGTCACCGACGCCGCGCAGCGCATGCTCGAATCGGTGGATCAAATGAACGACCTGGCCGGAAAGATCGATTCGCGGCTCGACCAATTCAAAGTGAGTGAAGCAGGGACGGAGGGAGTCCGAGCATGAGGTTCAGTCTTCGAGTTCGCCTTCTCGGCACGATCGTCGGTGCGATCGTGTTTTTCTTCCTGGTCAGCGTCATCGCGACGCGCGTCGTTCTCCAACATGACCTGACCCAGCTTGGCCAGACGCAGGTTACGAACGGCGGCGGCGCCTTCCAGGGATATTGGGACTCGCGGAAGGATCAGATTCGCCTGCTGGTAGCGCAGGACGCGGTAAGCGATGCGCTGCGCAAGAGTCTTCAAAGCCACAACGTCGCGGCACTGGCGGATCAACTCTCGAACAATGCGCGGACGTCCGGCCTCTCGTTTCTTACCGTCGTCGACGCCAACGGCAAGGTGATCGCGCGCGCGAACGGCGCCGTGCCGGGCTCGCTCGGCGCAAACCCGCTCGTCCAGCGCGCGCTTACCGGCGAGACGGTCAGCACCGCGACGTTGCTCGATCAGCGCGTGCTTGCCGGCGAAGGGCTCGGTCCGCAAGCGCAAGCCGACATCAAGGGCGCCGACGGGAAAGCCGCGGTGGAGCATCTCAACCGCGGGCTCGCAATCGTGGCGGCCGCGCCGATCAGCGATCAAAACGAGCGCACGATCGGCGCGATTTACGGCGGGGTGCTGCTCAACCACTATTACGATCTCGTCGATCAGGCGACGGCGGCGCTCGGCGGTTCATCGGCCATTCTGGAAGGCGATGCGATCGTTTCGAGCACGATTCAACAGCCCGACGGCACGCGTACCGTCGATCAGCAAGTGCTGCCCGCGGCCGACGTTGCCAAGAGCGCGACGCCGTATACCGGCGTCGATACCGAAGGCGGCACGCAGTATCTCGTGCACATCGATCCCATTCTCGACGATCAGCAGCACGTCATCGGCGCTCGCTGGTACGGAACGCCGCTCGCAAACCTGAACAACATCATCAACCACACGACGACGACGGTGCTCATTTGGGGCCTTATCGCAGCGATCGTGGCGAGCGCTTTCGGGGTGGCTGTCGTCCAGGTACTCTCGAGCACGCTCGACCGGCGCAGCAAACAGGTACGTAGCGCCGCAAAAGAACTCGGTGTCGCCATCGTCGGGAGCGAGGTCTCCGGCGACCACGTCGCGATGACGAAGGCTGCAGCGGAGCGCAGCGGACGTTTGATCGAGGAATTGACGTCGCAAAACGGGACATCACCTAAACTTGCGGAGCTCAAGACGGTCAACGACGAACTGCAAAACGACATTACGGTAATCGATACGCTCTCGCAAGAGATGAGCAGCCGCATGCAGCATGCCGCGAATCGTGTGAGCGAACTCAACGAAGTCGCCGCAGCCCTCACGCAACTCGTCACGGGAGAAGCAGGTTAGGGTGCAGCGATGGCTGACTTGATTCTGTTTTTCGGCAGCAATGCCGATACGATGATTGCCACCAAGACGCTCAAGGATGCGGGGATCGCGGCGAAGATGATTCCCAAACCCGCTAACGTCAACAGTGCTTCGAACTTGTGCCTGTCGATCGACGGGGGCGCCGAGTCGCAAGCGAAGACGGCCTTATCCGGTGCGGGTGTGGCCCTCGGCGGTGTGGTGAAGTAGGAAACACAATGTAACCTGAGGGCGCAATGAGAGTCTCCCGCGAGGCCCTGCTGGGCCGGATCAGCCGTGTGGATCCGCGTGTCGTGTTGATGATCGCGGATGGCGGCTACGGCAAGACGTATATCGCGCGCCAACTCATGCTGCGCGCCGCGAATCCCTCCTATTGTAACCTGCACGACGTGATCGACGAAAACGACGCCGACCGCGCGCTGGAAGATGCTTGTCACAGTAACGGCACGGTTCGCGCGCCGGACTTGCTCGTGCTCGACGAGGTGTTGGCGCTCGAACGCATCGGATGGACGCCGCTCGACCGTCTACTGCATCGTATCGACGCCCGCACGCACCTGGCGGTGCTCGGCAGGCATCGCCCGAGCTATGATTTTTCCTGGTTTGCCGCCCCGCACGAAGTGTTGACGCTTACCCGCAACGATCTGTTGTTCACGGTTGAGGAGTGCGTCGAGCTGTTTGCGGATAGCGATCTCGACGCGGCAACGGCACGCATCGTGCATGCGGCAACGTCGGGATGGCCGGTGGCCACGCTGGTGCTGCTGCGGCTCGCGCGCGAGGGACGGCTTGCGGAGAGTTTGCGCGACCTTTCGGGCATTGCGTTCGCCGACGTCCATCAGTATATCAAGACGCACCTCCTCGATCGCCTCGACCGCGATACCTGCGACGCCATGGTGGCGGTTGCGGCGCTCGGCGAGGCGAGTGCTGAAGAAGTAAACGAGCTGGCGGGCCCGGGCGCAGCCGAAGCGTTGGAGCGCGAGATCGATGAATACAGCGGGCACGTTCGGTACCGTGACGGCCGCTTCACCCTCTCGACCTTCGTCAACGCAAGCGTGCTCGCAAAATACGAACGCGGCGTGCGCAACGTGCGGCGCAGCGCCGCCGAGCTGTTCTATAAGAGCGGCGCGTACCCGCGGGCTGCGCGCATCGCCGCGGCGGGAGAAGTGTGGGACGTCGCAGCCCGCTCCCTCGATCAGTTGGCGCGGGATCGCTCGTCGGTCGATACGCGAACTCGCGCTGTGCTTCCGTTGGTGCCGGTAGAATGGCTGCTGACGTCACCGATGCTGTTTACCTGGTATCTCGGTTCGGAAACGTTACGCGCGGATCCGTTGGCGATGCTTCAACGCTTCACGGATGCGGAGAAACGCCGCGACTACCGGCTCGACTCGCTCGCGCGCTATGCGCTCGACGTCGCAATGTTCGTCGCGTTGCGCATCGCCAATGTGACCGACGAGGCGCTGGACCTCGAGCGTCGTCTCATCGCGACGCCGATTCCTGCCGGCGGCGCGTTGCTCGCCGCCTTCTTTCAGGGTGAGCGCGCGGGCTTTGCGGCCTCACTTGGGCGAACCGCCGATGCGCGCGCGCTGCTTGCGTCGATCGATGCGCCCGGTATGCCGATGGCGATTCAGGAATTTTGGGTGCTATTCACGGCATACATGCACGAAGGGAACGCCGAGGCGCTGCTCGAGTTGTGCGACGTCGCCTTGGCGCGAGTGCGGGCCCTCGACGACCCGCTGGCGCTACACCGTGCGATCGGGTACCGTGCCATCGCGACCTTCTTCGCGCGAGATCGCAACGAGTTCAAGCGCGCGTGCCGCGATATGCAAGCCGCGGATCCGCAGCGCCGAGCGCTCGCGCGCTACAATCCCGAGGTTCCGGAGCGCGGCCGCTATCCGTTCAATATCGACGTGTTGTGTTCGCTGGACGCGGCCTTTGAGGAAACCGATGCTGCCGTTGCGAGCGCACTGTTCGAACAAATCACGGCGATGGTCGACACGGCGCGCAAGCCCTTCTGGTCGGCGCTGGTACGGGTAGCGCACGCGCTCGTACCGCGGAGCGATCGAGCCGGGCTTCTTGCCGCGGCCCTCGCGCACGCCGAGCGAATTCAGGCGCCGCAACTCGTGGCCGACGTGCAGGCCATCGCGGCCGGGAAGAAGGCGACCGGCCCGCTCACGCGGCTGCAGCGTTTGATCGAAGAATCGACGCTGCTCCAGGGCACGCGGGTATTGCGCGTCTCGATCGTCGACGGGGTCGTCACGCGCGGGCATACGGCGCTTCCGGTGCGCGCGCGCGAATTCGAAATTCTTGCCCTGCTCGCGCTTTCGGGGGCTGCGCTCCCGGTCGAAGACATTTGCGATGCGGTCTGGCCGCAAGGTGACGCCGAGGCGACGCTCGCGTCACTGCGCATGAGCGTGCACCGCTTACGCAAACAGCTGGGCGATTCGGACGCAATCGAGCGCGTCCCGCAGGGTTATCGCGCCGGGGAAGCGGTGGCTTGTGACATCGTCGAGGCGGAGCGCACGATTGCGGCCTGCCGGCGATTTGTCGCGCTCGGTGACTACGAACGCACGCGTCTTCGCGGACTGTTCGAAACGTTCACCGCCCCGGCGCTCTCGGTGTGCAGCCGGTTCGCTTGGTACGACCGGATTGAGACGCGGATTGCCGGCATACGCCACTCGCTGGGGGTCGTGCTGGGCCGAGACGCGCTCGACCGCGGCGATCCGCACGGGGCCATCGAGCTGGCCGAAGCGCTGCTGGCCATCGACCCCTACGACGAACCCGCGATCGAGCTGCTCGTGCGTGCACTCGATGCCGCCGGCGAACGAGCCGAGGCGGTCCGCCGCTTCCGTACGTACGCCGACCGGCTGAAGCTCGATTACGGCGTCGATACCACCGTCCAGCTGGCGCAATTGATCGAGACGGCCAAAGCCAGTTAGGCGGCGGTTATGCCGCCGCGCTACGCTCGTGGCGGGCGGCCGGTCGGGTGTGGTGAAGTCGTGCGCATCGGCCGCTCAAAGTTCCGCCTAGGTGGGAAGCGCGTACGTGCGCGGGCCCGCTCCCAGCGCGGTACCGATCACAAACCCGTCGAGCGCGTGGCGCAGTCGCTCGGATTGCGAAAGAACCGTCTCCGCCGTCGCATTGAGTTCGGTGATCTGCGCCGACGTTTCATACGCGCTCGCGCTGACCTCTTCGGCCGTGGCGGCGTGCGATTCCGACGCGCGGGCGATCGGCAGCATGAGATCGGTTACGGAGTTGGTGCTCAGCTGCATTTGCGTGGCGGCGGCGGCGCTCTCTTCGATGACGCTTGAAACGCTGCCGATCATCGCGTTGATCTCGGCCGAGGCCGTGCGAATGATCGTTGAGCCGGTTGCGACCGCGTCGGCGGTTTCGGTGGTGCTTTGGGTCGAGGCGGCGAGACGTTCGAGCGCTTCGCGCGCGGTCGCCGCGAGCGAGAGGCCATTGTCGAGCGCCTCCTGCGTTTGCGACATGCTGGTCGAGACGCCGAGCGTTTCGCTGCGGATGCCGTTGAGGATCGTCGCGATCTCCGAGGTGGACGAGGTTGAACGCTCGGCGAGTTTGCGGATTTCGGCGGCGACGACGGCAAAGCCGCGGCCGTGGTCGCCCGCGCGCGCAGCTTCGATCGCCGCGTTGAGCGCGAGCAAATTCGTTTGATCGGCGATGTCGTCGATGGTCGAGACGATGCGAACCACCTCTTCCGAGCGGGACACGAGCTTTTGCATCGAGCCGATCGTGCGCTCGGATACCTCGCGCAGGCGCTCGATCGCATTGGCGGTCTGGCCCACCGCCTGATTGCCGCGCGACGCCTCGAGACTTGCCTCGCGCGCGAGAGCGGCGAGCTTGCCGCCAAGCTCGGCAAAGGTCACCACTTGTCCGTCGAGCTCGTTGACCCGGCCCGCGGCGCGTTCGATGGCGTTGGTTTGATCCGACGCACCCGCTGCGATCTGCGAGGCGGCCGTCGCGAGTTCTTCAATCGCCGTCGACGAGGTCTGTATGTCGGCGGATTGCGTGCGCGAGAGTGCAGCCACGCTTTCGATGGCTTCCGAGATTTGGCTGATCGCGATCTTCGCCTGCTGTGTCGCGGCCGAGATCGAGAGACCCGTTTGGTTGAGCTCGTTCGAGGCGGAGCGAACGTCGTCCATCGTCCGCGAAAGCTGTGCGGTGGCCGCGTTCCAGCTCTCGCCGACGCTTTCGAGCCCTCCCACGAGTGCGTTGTAGCTGGTCGTGATGTCGGTGACTTCGTCGCTCCCGCGTTTCTTGATCGATTTCGAGCGGACCGCAAAATGCGCGGTGAGATCCCCCGCCTTGAGTCGCAGCATCGCCTCCGTGAGACTGGCGAAGTCTTCGTTGATCACGGTGTCGAGCGAGGACGAGAGGGTGCGTAAGCGGCCGCCGAGGCGGCGCGCGATGCGCATCGAGGCGAGGATTCCCGTCAGCAGCGAGATGATGACGCAAACGCCCATCGCGATCAGCACCGTGCGCAGCGTCCGCGCAAAGCTCGCGTCGGCGCGGTCGACGGCTTGATCGGACTCGCGAATCAGCGCCTTGGCTTGCTTGTCGATCAGCTTGCCGGTCGCGATGCGGCGGTCGCGCGTGCGGGCGATCAGATTGTTGTTTTGATTGTACGCGATCAGCACGTCTTTGGGGTCGCTGTCCAACACGAACTTCAAATCGCGATCGTACGGAACGAGCAGGTCGCGAATTTGCGTGAGGTGCGCCTGCGCGCCGGTTTCGCGATCGGCATCGAGTGCGTCGAAGGCGGCGTGCACGCTTGCGAGCGCGCTGGTCACCGCTTTGGCGTTGGCCGGAGTCGGTGCGAAGCCAAACTCCTTGGACATCGCGCGTACCATCAGCGTCGCATACGGCACGCGTGCCGCGAGCGTCGCAACGTTGCGCGCAACGTTCAGCTGCGCGTTCGCGCGGTCGAGCTCGGTGAATCCCCAGAAGGCGACCACACTGAGCACGACGATAAGTGTGAGTGGAACCGAGAATGCCAGGGCCAACTGGCGACCGACGGTATAGCGCACG
>Ga0335074_10012453_pt1 | contig 11925 bp, 12 predicted proteins | sample Lox_Sample_23_FD_206715 | JGI IMG/M metagenome (GOLD analysis project Ga0335074, IMG submission 206715) | Soil microbial communities from Loxahatchee National Wildlife Refuge, Florida, United States - Lox_Sample_2.3 | ecosystem: Environmental > Terrestrial > Soil > Wetlands | place: USA...
AACTTCCTCGATAAGTCCCGAACAGCGATCTTTATCAGCGAGGAGACCGCGATGGTCTAGCGTGGCGCTAAGGCTTCGCGTCTTGACGAAGCAAGTTGCGGAACTTACCCACCAGAATCGAGAGAGGTGGGACCGCCGACTGGTCAAAGCGTGAGTCAGTTCGTAGGCCAAACGGAAATTGCGGATTTTCGGTTTGCTGATCTCAAGCCTTGAGAAATCGAATAGATTGCCGGTCGATACGACCTGTTTATCGAGCGCGATAGAGGAGAGTAATTGATGAGCGTAACGAACATACATACCACCACGGAGTTAACCGTGACGAGTGAACTGCGCGCCACGATGCAGGGACCGGTCGTGTTACGCGGCGACGATGACTATGCTCGCACGCGGCAGGTATGGAACGGAGCAGTGGAGAGCCAGCCCGCGCTACTTGCGGTGTGCGAGACGTCTGCGGACGTACAGGCAGCGATGCGCGTGGCGCGGCGTTACAAGCTGCCGCTCTCCGTGCGGGGCGGCGGGCACGACTGGGCAGGCCGTGCCTTGTGCAGTGATGGACTCGTCATTGACCTCACCAGGATGCGAGAGGTAGTCGTGGACATGCACTCACGAGTCGCGACCGTCTCCGGCGGGGCAAGGCTCAAGGACGTGGCCGCCGCCGCCGATGCCAGCAGTCTTGTTGCGGCGCTGGGAAACTGCGGCGCGGTCGGTATGGCCGGCCTGACTCTGGGCGGCGGCTATGGCCCCCTCAACGGCCTATATGGCTTGGCAGCCGACAATCTGCTTGGCGCCGAAGTGGTGCTCGCGGACGGGCGTCGTGTGACGATCGGTCCTGATGAGGAGCCCGAGCTGTTCTGGGCAATACGGGGCGGCGGCGGCAACTTCGGCGTCGTCACCTCCATGCGAGTCCAGTTGCATGAGACGCGTCACATGATCGCGGGGCCGATTGTCTATCCCTTGAGTGAAGCCGAACAGGCGCTGCACCGCTACGCCGAGTTTGCGGCGACCATGCCTGACGAACTCGGAATATTGGTCGGAATGACTTCCGGTCCGGACAGCCAGCCAGTCCTAACATTCTTGCCGCTGTGGCATGGCGACAAGCAACAAGGCGAGCGGATCATCAGTGATTTTCAAGCCCTCGGCACACCGCAGTTCTCTCAGGTCGGCCCGATGACCTTCAGCGATATGCTTGCCCTGTTGGACCCGGGGTTGGATGCGGCGGACGGCTGCCATTGGGAAACCAGGACGCGCTCACTGCCCGCGCTCACGCCCGCCGCCATCGATGTGATTACCAGAGCGGTCGCCGGCAGGACCTCGCCCTATTCGATGGTCAACTGGCACCATCTCCACGGCGCCGCCACACGCGTTCCTGCGGAAGAGATCGCTTTCGGCTTGCGCCAGAAACATTTCATGGTCGAGATTGTCGCTGCTTGGAAACCCGATGGGAGTAGCGGCGCAGCGCACCGGCAATGGGCGCAGGACCTATGGGAGAACCTTGCCCCTTTTGCGCTGCCGGGCGGCTACGCCAATTTCCTGACGCCACGCGATCGTGAACAGACCAGGGATGCTTACGGCGGCAATGGTGCCCGGCTGAGAGCGTTGAAGCGTCGTTTCGATCCGGACGGTGTCTTCGCCTCTGCCATTCCGTTGCCCGATGAGCACTGACGTCCCAGGCGCGCCTCCAAGGTGACGAACCGACAAGGAGCTGCATGGACACCTTGAAACTCTTCAACCGGAGATCATCTCCGGTTATCTAATCAACCGGAGATGAATCTCCAATTCATCGACACTACGCGCACTATCAATTGAATCCACTAACGGAGAATTTTATGCAAATCGCAGAGAAGACAGTCTTGATTACCGGCGGCAACCGTGGCATTGGTGCGGCCCTTGTAGAAGAAGCCCTCAATAGAGGAGCGAAACGAGTTTTTGCGGGCACTCGCGGCGCACTTCGAAACACTGACCCACGCGTAACGGCGTTGACGCTGGACGTAACCAACACTTCGGAAATCCAACGGGCGGTCGGCCAGGTCGCCGCTCTTGACCTCCTCATCAACAACGCGGGCGTTGGATTCGCCGACGATCTTACCGATTTTGATGTGATCCAAAAACATCTGGACGTCAACTTGCTGGGTCTCCTCAAAGTGACCCAGGCTTTCTTGCCACTGCTAACACGTTCCAAAGGGGCAATTGCGAACATTCTCTCAGTGACCTCGGTGGCTCCTTTCCCAGTTATACCCGGATACTCGATCTCGAAGGCCGCGGCGCTCAGCCTGACTCAATCCCTGCGAGCACTGCTGACGCGTCAAGGAGTCAGCGTGCATGGTGTGATCCTCGGATCCGTCGACACCGATATGACTCGCGGCTACGACATACAGAAGGTGTCGCCAGAGTTCGCTGCGGCAGGAATCTTCGATGGCGTGGAGGAAGGGGAGGAGGATATCTTTCCAGATCCAACTTCGCGGACACTTGCGGAGGGCTGGCGCGGCGGAGTTGCAAAAGCATTTGAGCGCCGGATCAACGCCGTGGTGCTGGAAGGCGCGCAGATAGACCTAACAGAGAGATTGTGACAACGACCGCGGAGCCCGAGCCCACCGCGATCCCTCTGGTGCTGACGCATCGTTGGCCGGTTCCGTACTCGAGTTCGAGAAAGTTCTCGGACCGCTAACGGATCCAGTCGCGCGGGGCGGTTCGGCAGAAGATGCCTTTCACGCTGTTACCCCGTCCCTGCCCGGTTTCGGGTTCAGAGACCGGCCCGCGGCTGGAACCGCGGCCGCACCGCGCAAGCCTGGTTTTGGAAGCTCCGGAAACGCGAGCTGGGCGCTTCATTGGAGGAAACATGTCGAAGTTTCTCGAGGACTCTAAGTTTTTTTGGACGGAATACCACCGCGGCAAGATGAATGTCATCATGCACCTGGTGAGTTTTTCATTCCTGTTCTATGGATTGAGCATAAAGAGCGTGGCTTTCGTCCTTACAGGCCTTTTCGTCTTCGATGAGATGGGACATGCCTATAACTACTTCTTCGTGCATAACAGAGACCCGAAATTTGGTCTCCGGATGATCCCTTACCAGCTTCTGTACGGGTCGTTGTGTATGGCTGTGGCGCTCAAGCTCTTTCGATGGTTCTAAGGCGATTACCGCGAGCGATAATCGCGGCCCTGAGAGTGATCGATTATCAGGCCAGACTTTCGGCTCATAAGCTCGACGAACCTCTGCCGGAACTGGCTTCACAAACAGAGCATTGGATAACTGCTGATGCTCCCCATTGAAAATAAAGGTGCATGAACCATGGAGAACTCATTTGTAGTGATCGTTCTATTGTTCGCCGCACTGGCAACCGGCGGATTGATGGTCAACTGGATAGGGTTGGGACGTGCGATGTCCCGGCTTTCGGCTTCTGCTTATGTTGAATTTCACCAGCATACGAATCACACTTTTGATCCTTACATGCCGATCGTGGTTGTAGGTGCTCTGGCAGGAGGTGTAGCCCTCGCAGTCATGTACGGTGTCCATTCCATTTCAGGGAAACTTTCCGCTGCAGGTGCAGTCTGCTACGCACTAATACTAATCATTACCCTGCCCACAAATCTCCGCATCAACCATCAAATTGCGACGTGGTCTCTTCAGAATCCACCGCGTGAATGGGCCCAGGTGCGCGCGCAATGGCTCCGGTTTCACGTTATTCGCACCTTATTTTCCGTTCCTGCATTTGCCATTTATCTTCTCGCCGTAATGTCAAATACCGGCCATCAATAATAAGTTAGCAATCGAACTCAACACGCTCATTTTCAAATGTGAGCCTTGCGGCCTTTATCTTTAGGGTGCGAAATCGTGAATCCGATGCGTCTTGCATTACATCTGTAATGACTGTTACATAACTGCGCGGACTATAAAGGAAGTTTGACAAAGGAGCGAATCTCATGTCGAAGAACAGCGAACGAATGATTTTGGTGACAGGCGCTACCGGTAGACAGGGAGGCGCGGTGTATCAGCACCTGCAGAACAAAGGATTCAGGTTGCGTGCACTGGTGCGGGATCGGGATAGCAACCAGGCCCGTCAACTGATGGGACACGGGGGGGAAGTGTTTCAGGGAAGCTTCGATGATCCCGACAGCCTGAAGCGCGCGATGGATGGTGTGTACGGCGTATTCTCCGTGCAGCCCGTCACTGCCAATGAGATCCAGCAGGGAGTAACGGTCATCGAGGCGGCGAAGCGGCAGGGCGTCAGCCATTTCGTTTACAGCTCAGTCGGTTCGGCCAATGAAGAGACAGGCATTCCTCACTTCGAAACCAAACACAAAGTGGAAGAGCATCTGCGATCGAGCGGCTTACAGTATACGATTCTGCGGCCTGTCTTCTTCATGGAGAACTGGAAGAGGGCATTCGGCGAGTCGATCCCGAACGGGCAGCTCCAGCAACCGTTGAGCCCGACGGCAACCTTGCAGATGATAGCGGTGGATGACATCGGCGCGTTTGCAGCGCTTGCGTTTGAGCATCCCGGCAGATGGAAGAACAGGACATTGTCGCTGGCGGGCGATGAATTATCGATGCAGCAGATTGCCGACACATTCAGCCGCGTGACTGCACGAGATGTGAAGTACGTTCAGGTTTCCTGGGATCAGTTCGAAAAGAATATGGGACGGATGGGACCGGAACTGACGGTGATGTACCGCTGGTTCGAAGAAAAAGGCTTTCACTTCAACATTGAGGAAGTGCGGCGCGAATATCCCGTGACCCACACTTTCGATCGATGGCTGGAGGCGAACTGGAACACGGCTGCCGTTGCGGCGCGTTAGGCCATCTGCTTTTCGGCCATGGTGTTGCTGGTGTTACGGGACAGTGTGAGCAAAGGACAGTTAAAGGAGAAATCGATGGGTGCACTTGAAGGCAAGGTAGCTGTAATCACTGGGGGAAATAGCGGCATCGGGCTCGCTACTGCCAGACGGTTTGTGAAGGAAGGTGCCTACGTTTTCATTACCGGCCGTCGCCAGGAGGAACTGGATAAGGCAGTCTCATTGATCGGAAAGAATGTGACGGCAGTTCAGGGGGACGTCTCGAAACTCGACGACCTCGATCGTCTCTACGATGTCGTGCGAAAAGCGAAGGGACATATTGATATCGTCTTCGCAAATGCCGGCGTCGTTGATCCTGTTTCGCTTACAAGCTCGACTCCGGAATCCTATGACAAGCACTTCAACCTGAACGCACGCGGGGTCTATTTCACGGTGCAGAAGGCGCTCCCGCTGCTCGCCGACAATGGATCAATCATCCTCTCTGGGTCGGCCGCATGGCAGATGGGCATTCCGAACTACGGCCCGTATTCAGCGACAAAAGCAGCTTTGGTCTCCTTTGTCCGGAGCTGGACTGCAGAGTTGGCCAGCCGCGGCATTCGTGCAAACGTGATTAGCCCTGGACCGACCGAGACGCCCATGATCCGTGTCGGCTCTAAAGGATCTCCCGAGGGTACGAGCGAGTATTTCCGGAAGATGATCCCGATGGGACGGCTTGGAACGGCGGATGAGCTTGCGTCGGCGGCCGTGTTCCTGGCTTCCAACGAGAGCAGCTTCATCACCGGAATCGACCTGCCTGTCGATGGTGGCACAGCCTCCAGGTAAGCCAGCCAGCGCCGAAGGCGCGAAAGGAAGAATCAACCGTCAACAATTCTCAGCATTCGCGAATCAGGAGGTTTTTATGAAGTACGCAATTATTGGTTCCGGCAAGATTGGCACCGCGCTCGCACGCGTCTTTGCGCGGAAGAATATAGACTTCGCAATCGCAAACTCGCGTGGACCTGAGACGCTTGCGTCTTTCAGAGAAGAACTCGGGCCCAGCGTCTCTCCACAATCCATTGAAGGCGCCTGCAAAGCCGAAATCATTTTTCTCGCTGTTCCATTTCCCGCCCACAAGGATGTCGCGAAGCAGTTTCAGCAGTGGAAGGGCAAGATCATCGTCGATACGACCAATGCGTTTCATGTTGCTCCGGAAGAGCTGGGCAGTGCCCTCTCTTCTGAAATCTTGTCCAAGGCGTTCGCTGGAGCACGCCTCGTAAAGGGATTTAATCATCTGCCGGCTGCGCAGCTCGGAACGAATCCTTCCCCGAATGGGCATCGACAGGCCGTGTTCCTATCGAGCAATGACGCCGATGCCAGCGCAACCGTCGCGTCCGTAGCCACTCAGCTTGGCTTCGCTCCAGTCGAACTCGGAAGGCTTAAGGAGGGCGGCGTGCCTCTTCATATTGTCGGCGGGCAGCCTGGCGGCCTTCTGTTTCAGAACCTGGAGAAGCTCGGCTGATTGCATCGGGGAAGTTCGTGATCGGCGTTCCCCTTTGCCGGCCCGGGTACTCGGCCATTGTTGATCAGCCGCGACGTCGGGAAGCGGGAAGTCCGAGCTGGCGGGCCTGGGATCTTCGGATTACGTTCGAGGGTTTCGTCGAGCGGGGATTTACCAACACCGAGGACCAGGCGGCGCGCTTTGCTGTCTTGCTTGGACATCAACTGAGAACATACAGCAGCTTTGCTGAAGAACTAGCGAGGGAGTGGGCTGCAGCCTAAGCCGCAGCCCAGTTGGTTCCATTGACAAAGCTTCCCCGTAGCGAAAAAGCGGACTCGGTACGCGAGCCTGGAACCCGCCGAATCGGGCCAGATGGAGTTCTATGAATCACCCAATACTGTTCACTCCGACCGAAATCGGCAACTTGAAATTAGCCAACCGGATCGTGATTGCCCCGATGGCACAGTACTCGGCCGAAGACGGACAAATGAACGATTGGCACCTGATGCACCTTGGTCAACTGGCAATCTCGGGTGCGGCGGCGCTAACAATTGAGGGAACGGCAGTCAGCCCCGAAGGGCGCACGACCTATGCTGACGTCGGGCTCTATTCGGATGAATCCGAGGCCTCCATGGCTCGAGTGCTGCATGGCGTTCGGCGGTGGTCCGCCATCCCGATTGGGATCCAGATCAACCATGCCGGCAGAAAAGGGTCTCGGCAAAAAATGTGGGACGGTACTGCGCAGATTCCGCCAGGCAAGCCAAATGGCTGGAAGACTTATGCCCCGTCACCGATCGCTTTCTCTGCTGCGGATACGCCACCCGTCGCCTTAGACCGCGATGGCCTGGCGGCAATTCGCAATGCCTTCGCGGCCGCAGCGCGGCGCGCCTCCCGGCTAGAGTTGGATTTCATTGAGATCCTTGGCGGGCACGGCTACCTGCTCCACCAGTTCCTCTCGCCTCTCTCGAACCGCAGAGACGACGAGTACGGAGGCTCATTAGAAAACCGAATGCGCTTTCCGCTCGAAGTTTTCGAAGCCGTGCGAGAGGCCTTTGCCCCTGATCGTCCCGTCTCGATGCGAGTGTCCGGGACTGACTGGGTGGAAGGGGGTTGGTCCATCGAAGAGACGATCGCTTTTGTCGAAGCGCTTCAGGCCAGAGGCGCCGCTGCGATCAATGTTTCAAGCGGCGGTTCGAGTCCCTCTGCGCAGATTCCGGTCGGACCCGGCTATCAGCTTCCCCTGGCGCGCGCAGTCAAGCGGGCGACGACGCTGCCGGTCATCGCCGTCGGTTTGATAACCGATTTCGAGCAAGCCGAATCCATTCTCTCCACAGGAGACGCCGATCTGATCGCGCTCGCTCGGGCCATGCTGTACGACCCTCGCTGGCCCTGGCATGCTGCAGCTCACTTTGGGACTCAGATCAGGGCGCCAAAGCAATATCTTCGCTCCCAACCCAGTGGCTTGCGGAACTTGTTCGTTTGACTTCTGCGACCTTCCTCGCCGTGGGCGGAACTGCGGCGCTGAGTTACGGGCAAGATCGCGATGCCTTCCTCGAGCCCCATCTTCAAGCCGTGCAGGCGCGCGCATAGACAATCTGACGGAGACGAAATGCCGCTGAGAAAATTGCCTAGATGTACTCCGAGGGGGTGGCGTTTACCGAGGTGTCCACAGGTTTGATCGACTCTCCAATGTCAGGAGCACCGGTGCGTAGACGTTAAAGGTCAAGCTGATTCCGCATCGAGGGATGCTGACGGGCAGGATTCTTGCAACCGACTCCAAAAATGTGACGTTGCCCTACGTGCTCAGCTTGAATCGGATACCCGCTTAAACACAGCGATCGAGCTTGCAGAGCAGAGTTAACGCGCGCAGTGACCAACCCGTACTACACGCATCCTCAGGATACCGAATCCGTGCGGTCGTATCTGAACAGTCACGATGTGTTCGATCCTCTTACGTCTCCACAATGCCGATCTGGTCGGATTCCCTCCACTCCGTGTGCATGTGGGCGACGGCGAAATGTTGCTCGACGACTCGGTGCGCTTCGTGGAACAGGCAGTGGCCGGGAGTCGATGCACGCGTGAATGTGTGGGAAGGCATGGTACATGGTTTTCCCGGAGCAGTTGGGCGGCTAGAGGCGGCAACCGAGTCCCACAATCTGGTTTGCAAATTCCTGGCCGAACGCTTTGCCGTGGCCCCGAGAAGCGAAAGATAAGGCATAAATGTTTGGTTCATTCGCACAAGAAGAGAATCACATCATGGAGGAGGGCACGACATGAACCAACCGGGCAAGTCCATGCATCCTACTCGCACCACCTCACCGGTGAAGTTGCAGGGCTCACTTTCTACCCCATCAGCCGTTGAAATTCGATCACTTGCACCCGACGATGACGCCGCTGCATTCCGGACGCTAAACGAAGAGTGGATCACACGGTATTTCACTCTTGAGGCCAAAGATCGCGAGACCCTCAGCGACCCTGCAAACTCGATTCTCCTGAAGGGCGGTCATATCTTCATGGCCTACGCCGGGGCCGAAGCCGTCGGATGCGTTGCATTGATCCCCATGAGAGACGGCGTCTACGAACTTTCCAAGATGGCGGTTTCTCCTTATCTGCGCGGCAGAGGCCTCGGCCGCCGTTTGCTTCAGCACGCGATTGCCTATGCCAAAAGACTCGGTGCCAGATCTCTGTTTCTCGGCAGCAATACGCGGCTCAAGGACGCCATTCACTTGTACGAATCGGTCGGCTTTCGCCATGTGAGACCTGAAACTCTTCCGCCCATGCCCTATAGCCGCGCCGATGTTTTCATGGAGATGCCGCTGGAGCCAGGTTCACAATGAGGGCCGCCAGCGAGATCGTTCAAGGGCACGAAGCCGCCCCGAAGCCTCGACTAGCTTTAGCGCGCCTGCAGAGGTACTGAATCTCACGCAATCGGGTGAATCGCGAGCCGTCATCAAGGCGGAGTCATGGTTCCGCACGAAGCTCTTTACTAACTCACATTCGGCTGTTAATCAGCGATAGCTCCATGACTTCCCACACCAATCCCGATGCCCGCGGCCTGAAGCTCTTCTTCGCCTTCGCCTCTATCTACCTGGTCTGGGGGTCCATGTATCTTGCGATCCGCTGGGGTCTCGATGGCATTCCACCGCTCATTCTGATGGGACTGCGTCATCTGGCGGCAGCCCTCATTTTGCTGGCATGGCTCTTCTGGCGCGGCGTGAGAATTAACCGCCGGCTCTGGAAGCCCGCCTTGGTGACAGGGGCGCTTATGTTTCTCGGCGGTCATGGCCTGCTGTCCTGGGCGGAATTGCGTGTCGGCTCCGGCCTCGCCTCAATGATTGGCGCCACCGAGCCGATCATCATGGTGTTGCTCGCCGGATTTCTGGGACAGGAGCGCCACGCTACCGGGCGAATCTTCCTTGGCATGGTCTTCGGGCTCGTCGGAATCGGCGTCCTGTTCGGCGTGGGCCAGGGACACGACTCGACGCTTGGCGCCGCCGCGGTTCTGGCGAGCGCGATCCTCTGGTCGGTGGGCGCGATCTACGGGCGAGGGGTCGTTAACGGCGGCTCCGTGATCATGTTTGCCGCGATGCAGATGCTGGCTGGCGGCACGCTCCTGCTCACTACCGGCGTCGCACTTGGGGAACGCCTCCACTTTGCTCAAGTGGCTCCGCGGGCGTGGTGGTCGCTGGCCTACATGGTGGTTTTTGGTTCTATCGTTGCCTTTAGCTCTTATGTCTGGCTTCTCAAGGTCACCAGTGCGGCGCGAGTCGCGATGTATTGCTACGTGAATCCGGTGGTAGCGGTTCTGTTGGGATGGCGGCTGGCAGACGAAAAGGTGACATTGCCAATGATCACGGGTGCTGCCATCGTTCTGATCGGGGTTCTGCTGGTCAATACCGCAAAACACGAACCAGCAGCGCTACCGCAGCCGAATTTGGCGGAAGGACCAAGCATGCCGGCTGACTAGGTTGGTTATTCTTGCGGTTCGCTGCCACATTGCGTTTTTTCTGATTGGTAGTGGGAGGCTTTGTGCGGTTGGGATCGCCAAAGCCGACGCACGTTATCATCGAAGCGTTGAATGAAGGTAACACGAAAGAATCGTTCAAGCGCAGGAGGTTGACATGGCCGTTCTTAGGGAGTGGCGAGCTGAAATTCGCCGTGAACTGAAGCATGAATATGTCGAGTATGTGCGCAGTACAGGGATAGCGGAGTATCGAGCTCTACCAGGAAATCTGGGGCGCCGTAGTCGCAACGAGAGATCTTGATGAGGAGCGATCTGAAATTGTCACTTTGAGTTGGTGGACCTACAACGAGGCGATCCAGGCCTTCGCGGGTGAGGATATTGGCGTAGCCCGCTATTTTCCTGAGGATGATTGTTTCCTGCTTACCCGCCCGGGACGGGTGCACCACTACGAGTCAACGCCTCTTAGCGAGGAAGGCGAGTAGTGACATGGCAGCAGATGTTCCAGATTGTTTAGTGATCACTCGAGAATGCGGTGACTAGAAAGGCCACCTCCTCGACGAAGCCCGTTAGCTTTGTCAGCTCTGCTTCGATCCGCGGCGACAGAACAGAGGTTCCAAGTCCACGACGAATCTCGAGCGAGCCTCGACTAACCAAATTTTGGATCGCACGGCGAACGGTGATGCGGCTCACCTGAAATCGCTGAAGCAATTCATCTTCGGTAGGTAATTGATCTCCGAGGCGATACTCGCCCTGGGCGATTTCTGTGGCAAGCGCTTCCTCGATTTCGGCATACAAGGTTGATGCTGACATGATGACAATATAACGTGACCAACCATTGAGTCGGCGAGTTGAGCACTCGCGATCGAAAGACCCTGACGATCCGCCTGACCGGCTACGCAACTTCCAAAACCGTACGCCGGAAAATGCGAACTGGCTCTTGGCGCACCAGACGGATCAATCGCTGACCGGGTTCGGAGATCCGTACTCCCTGGATCACGCGACGGTTAGCCGGACGCGCCGAGCGGGACAACCCGCGAACTCGCGGAAGAACTGGCCTTCATTTCTCAAAATCGGATTTTGGTGCACACCCAGGGACATGCAATGGGAAATGGGTTGACTTCTGCCGAACCAAAGACATACGGCGTGTTGTCTTAGACTGGCATCATGACCATCAAAGTTTGTGTAGCGGGCGCTACAGGCTGGGTTGGACAGATTCTAGTCAGGAAGATTGTCAAATCAAGTGAGTTTACGCTAACCGGGGCAATCGCCCGTGGCTCTGCGGGAGCGGACATCGGAACTGTTCTGGGCCTTGAGCCGGTCGGAGTCATCGTCTCGGAAACCCTCAGCGGGGCTCTGTCAAAGCCAACAGATGTGGTGGTGGACTATACCTCTCCCGGCTCGGTCAAGGAGCGTACGCTGGAGGCGCTCAGGCGGGGCGTTCGCGTTGTGATCGGCACATCGGGACTCACGGCGTCCGATTATCAGGAGATTGATGAGATGTCCAGAAGAAGCGGTCTTGGAGCGATCGCTGCAGGAAACTTCTCCATCACAGCCGCACTTGCCAAACATTTCGCTCTGATTGCCGCAAAGCACTTGCATTCCTGGGAAATAATTGACTACGCGCACGCGGATAAGCCGGACGCGCCGAGCGGAACAACCCGCGAACTCGCAGAAGAACTGGCCTCCATTTCGC
>Ga0335074_10012455_pt1 | contig 11923 bp, 10 predicted proteins | sample Lox_Sample_23_FD_206715 | JGI IMG/M metagenome (GOLD analysis project Ga0335074, IMG submission 206715) | Soil microbial communities from Loxahatchee National Wildlife Refuge, Florida, United States - Lox_Sample_2.3 | ecosystem: Environmental > Terrestrial > Soil > Wetlands | place: USA...
GTCTATCACCCCTGGCCTCCTCGCTTGCGCCGGCTTCAGCGAGGACGGGCACCGCTACTTCGAGCTGAGCAAACCCTTCTTGAGCCACGCCTCGCCACGGCACCCGGCCAGGACGCATGCCATGAAAGAGCCACGCCTGGCAACCCGGCGGGCAGCCGCGAAGAGAGCATCCGGGCCGGGCACCTCACCCGAGCCTGCGCCGACCCGGGCCGTCCTAAAAGACATAAGTAGCCGCGAGGTGTATGTGCTTCTCGGCAGACTTCGAGGTGGTTGCGGAAGGTGCCGAGTTAGCTGCGCCTGCTGGTCGGCGGGCGAGGTCGATGCGGACGTCGAGGGAGAGGTACACGGCGAGTAGGTGCTTGAGCTCGCCGCCTTAGATGATTCGGAGCCTGTTCTTGCCGGCGGCGAAGGCCTTGCTTTCTGGGCCGACCTACGCGGTGGTGACGAGGATTCCGGACGGGGCGCGTTTTCCTCGACGGAGCCGGCGGGCGATGTGCCCGCCGATGCCCTGGCAGCCTTTGGTCGGCGGTTGATACCTGCGGACGGCAACATCTGCGCTCACGCAGCCAGCCCACCACACAGGGACGGCCCCCGCGGTCGGCCGATGGTCGAAAGCCGCCCGGGCCAACGCTCGATTCACCGCACAAGTAGCCGATGACAGGGAGTTCGAGGAACGAATCGCAATTCCGGCTTCCGATCCGCCGGACCTCCAGCGCCCGTGGGGTATGAAGCCGAAGTTCTCGGCGAACGGCCGCCGGTCCCGCGCCGACCTGGCCGTTGCCAACCTCTTGCCGCATGACAGATGGAAGAAGGTGTGGGTCTCTGCTTTAGCGGGCGACTGGCTACCGTCAGACCGATGGCCTGACGGATTATTGCCCAGCGATTGCATAGCCGCTGGCCCTGAAAGCTAGGTACGGCACGACCGCGTAGCCGCTGGTGGCTGCATCACCTGGAAGATCCCGGCCATCAGACGTGCCCAGCGGTGTGAGTTCCTGGATGACATCGGTACTCAATGCCACGGTCCTCGCGTGTCAGTCGCCATCGGCCCAAACGTGCTCCCGGACGTGGCACTCCTCAACCGCGTCCTCTCTGGAACGCCGTCATCGACACGGAGGCGCGCAGATTGCCGACGGTTTCCCGCCGATTGTAGGGCGCTACCCGATAACGGCTCATGCCCATCCTGGTCGGGCTGCACACAGGCTGTTCTCCACGGACGAATTATGAGAGCCTGGAGCGTAATCGTAGTGGTCTCGGCGTGAGGAGGGGGTTGAGGTGGCTGGAGAGACTGTTGAGAATCTGGATCAATACAGGTCGGGTAGCAAGAAGTATGAAGTGTCGCTCACTTTCTCGGGCCAAGCCGGTGCAGACATGGGCGAGCTCATGGGCACCCTCAACGCCGCCACCGCTAATGAGGTCGTGTTGCGCGCTATTGGTCTTCTCCTAACGGCTCAAGGAAAGGAGATCCTTTTGAAGGACCGGAACGGCCAAGTCGAGTCGGTCGAAGTCTGAGACTTCAAGGGTTACTGCTATGTCTGCGATTACCTCGTCTGCGACTACCACCCCTCGCAACCCTGAAGCATCCACTGAGCTGGTGAAGGCCTTTGTGCCGTCGCGTAGCGAGGTTTTGTCCCCGGAGGACCTCGAAGCCCTTGAGATCCATGTCCGTAAGTCTGAGGCCGACGCACGTAAGTCTATCGCTCAACGTCTCGTCTTAGCGTACATAATTCTTCTCGCATTCAGCGTAGTCATTCCGACAGCTGTGATGTGGATTCCGAATGTCACCGCGACGTCGGTCACAGATGCGCGCGATCTAATGCTTGCAATGTCAGGTAGCCTTTCAGGTCTTGTCGGCATACTGGGATTCGTCATGGGTTATTACTTTAAGTCGCTGGACAAGTCACCCGAGGCCACGGCTCCAAGGGTTGAGAGCGCAGCTCCGAGCAAGAGATCCAGGAGTAAGTAGCCTTGGGTCTAAGGAGCCCAGGCTCTTGCAAGCGATCGCGTCCGCGACCGAGGTTGCGGTCAGGTCGGTCCGGAGGCGAGCCCACCACGACCCGTAAGACCCTGCATAAATTCGAACTGGATTTTGATGACTAAGGCTACTACCATCAGCGTTGAGAACTACTAGCGAGATGGGGCTGATTATGAGCAGAATGCCCGAGGACGGGAGCCCAGCACACGGGGCAGCCCTTGGCGCACGCGGTAGTTCCCTCAGCGCTCAGAGAACCAACGCCAGGCTGGGAACCAGCCCGAAGAGCGCTACTCCTGTCCTTGCGATCAAGCCGACCGGCCGACCTCGCACCGCGAGCCGACAGCGTCGCAAGTCGCTCCGTGCCGTTAGGGCTCCCGAGCAGCCTGCACCAGAGAACGTCGAGAACCTGGCCACGTACAGGGCATTGACCAGGGAGTACCAAGTGTCGCTCACCTTCTCAGGTCAAGCCGCCGCCGTCATCAGTGAACTTATGAAAGACCTCGGTGTTGACACCCCTAACGAGGTCGTCAAGCAAGCCATTCCTCTTCTTCTATCTGCTCGAGGAAAAGAGATCCTGCTGAGGGACCCTGCGACCGGTGCGATCGAGATAGTGAAACCTGAGGTTCCTACATGGACCTCCATCGCCATCCCGGTATCGCCCTAAGCCGCTAGGATGACGACGGCCGTCCTGGTGCCGTCCTCGGCGTAACAACCTGGGAACGAGTGCGCGGAGCCGGTACAAACGCCGCCGACGTCGATCACTGCGACATCGAAGTGCCCTTAAGTTATCCACCAGGTTGCAATCGGTTTGAACCACCCCTCGGACGCGGATCTACCTGATCTGCACGCCCCAGCGGTGAGATCTGACGGCCTCCAGCCCCTCCGAACGGCTAGGCGCACGCTCAGGAGATGCTTCGCATCCCTTCTCGGCGGGGCGATTGGCAAATCAGACTGCATGAATGTACGTGCTTGCTTGGTACGGCGACACCCGCGACTTGGGTGGTCGCCAGGTTCCCGCAGGTCAGAGGGCCAGCGATGACAGCTCGTGATTTGTGATCAGGGGCCGAACCGCCGACCCTCCGCTTTTCAGGTGTAAATGCATCCCCAGGTCACGCGACGTTCCTTTGGTTGGATGGTGTCTGGCGTGAGGTGGCGGTGGCTGCCGTAAGGGGGACGTTGCTGTCACATCGGCTCAGTTAATTCCTCAGGCCACTCGTAGCGCGGGGACCGATTCCACCAGTCCGCCGAGACCAACCTGATCGAGCTTGCCAACCTCCGCAATCATGATCAATCACTTAATCGGCATATACTCGGCAAACTCTATCGATACCGTCGTTGCGCGAGTGTCGTACTGAGCACGGATCCCCGTGCCAGCTTCGCTTCTGCGCGCTAGCATGCGATTGCAACGAGGCTTGGACGGGGTCGACTAGGCTCCCGCCAAGCGTCGGCGAGCCAGTCGGCCACGTCGCAGCAGGTCCTCCAACGTTGTCTTCGACAGGTACCTCGTTCACACGATCACCCCGGAAGCGGTTGAAGCCGGGCAGTGTGGTGGCGTGGCGAGCGTCAGCAGGCCATCTCGCCGGGCATAATGTCCCCCGGCGCGCGTTAGACTGTAACGAGATCGGTGACACTAGTTGGAACTACGATATAAGGACAACAAGCTCGAGAAGTTGTGCACCAACGAGCGTGAGATGCAACGGAGGCGCCCGGACATTCAGAAGAAGCTCCGGCTGAGGGTCAACGCCCTCCGGACCGCCGCCACAGTCGGAGACCTGCCCCGCGACGATCCAGGCGGTGCCTGGCACGAGCTCAAGGGCGACCTCGACGGGATCTGGTCGGGCGAGCTGAGCGGGAACTGGAGGCTGCTGGTGGAGCCGGACCCCCTGAAGTCGCTCAGCGCCGTGGTTGTGACCGTGATCGACATCGACGACTACCACTGAGAGAGGAGACAGCCATGACCGATACCAACTACGCCGTTGCTCCAGGCGAGTACCTGGAGGAGTGGATCGACGACCGGGGCTTCTCTCAGCAGCACGTGGCCGACCTCCTAGGCTGCAGCCGCAAGCAGGTCAACGAGATCGTCAACGGGCGCGCCCCTGTGACCAGCGACACCGCGATCCGCCTGGAGCGGGTGGTCGGCATCCCCGCCGACACCTGGCTGCGGTACGAGATGGCCTATCGAGCCGACCTGGCCCGGATCGCCGACCAGGAGAACCTCGCAGAGCATGCCGACGAGATCGACGCCAACGCCGTCACCTACCTGCGGAGCCTTGGTGCGACGAAGGCGACGAAGGCGAAGCCGGGTGTGCTCGTGTCCGACTTCCTGGCGTTCCACCGGTGCGGGACGTGGGAGTCGTACGTCCATCTGTATGAGACAGCGTCGACCGGCGACTATGCGCTGGCAGCGCTGAAGGAGCCGGGGGCGACAATCGCCCCTACGCTGCTGACGTCCTGGCTGCGCGCGGGGGAGCTCGCTGAGCCGTTCGAGCGCGGCCGTGGCTACAGCTACGACGCGGACGAATTGCGCGGCGCGCTCTCCGACCTGCGGGCGCGGGCGGCGACGCCCGACGGGACGATGCTGCGGGACATCAGGAATATGCTCGCCGATGTCGGGGTGGTGTTCATGGTGGTAGACCCGCCCAGGAAGTTCCCGCTGCTCGGTATGACGCGCTGGATTGACAAGCGGGTGCCGGTGATCCAGCAGACCGGACGGTGGGTCAAGGACGGCTTCGTTATCTGGACGCTGTTCCATGAGATCGGCCACGTCCTCAACGACCCTCGGGGCGAGATGCACCTGGAGTACCGCACCGAGAAGAAGCGCAACACCGCCGCCGAGAGAGCAGCCAACGCGTTCGCGATGGAGATCCTGTTCGGTGAGTCCGGCATCAAGCCCTTCGAAGGGCTGACGCTTGATCGCGAGATTGCCGATACGGCAAGGCAGCTAGGCATCGCACCTGGCGTCGCTGTCCACCAGATGCACCGGAAGAGGCTTCTGGACTACCGGGGCGGCAACCGGCTGTGCGTCGATCTCGCCGGGACCTTCACCGCATAGAGGTTCGCGCGATGGCGACTGGGGGTACCGCCGCCGGGAGGTTGGAGGCCGCTCGTCAGGCGGCGAGGCGACACCTCGATTGGAAACGCCAGAATGTGCCCCTCACCGGCTAACGCGCGAACGCAAAACCGCACCCCAGGAAGCGACATCGAGGCTGTAATGCCTGGCAGGAGGCTAGATGGGCCAAGCCTTCTCTTGAGCCGTGCCCTCTGCGCTACCGACTCGGCTGATCTGAGCGGTCGTAATCGCAGAATTAGCTGACCTTACTTGAGCAAATATTCGGCGATCCGTCGCGGCCCGGGAGTCGCGGCAACACCCACGGTCTTCACTTTGCGTGGCTAACGCTGTCGCCTGGTGCTGGCCTTGCGGGAGTCCGGCGGCGTCCGGCTGGGCACGGTGCTGCCCGGGTAGTCGTGGTTGAGTGATGGTTGAGCGTGGCTGATGGGGCGTAGTGGCTTGCATTATTGCAGCTCAGGGGGGTGTTCGGTACCGTGCGGGTGCTCCCTGTAAAACCGTCGGCTCAGCCTACGTTGGTTCGAACCCAACACCTGCCACCACGTAAAAGCCCTGGTCAGGCATGGTTTCATTTGATCTTGCCGACCGGGTTGGGGGAGCGGTGTGCGACACCGCTGCAGTGGCCTGGCCTGCTGCCGCCTGTCAGCATTGGGCCAGGTCACAGCGACGAGCCCTGAGGCGGAGCGAAGTTTGCGCGCGGCGAGCCTGGCTGACCCGGTTGAGTGGTGGCTGAGCCACAGCTCGCATCTCAGTACCCCTTCTGGGTATCTAAGCACCTGCGTATCTAAGCACCTGCGAGTAGACCGCCCGCAGGCGCCGTGTCCACTCACGCCGGGGCCCCCGGCGTGCCGGTACCCGGCGGCGGCAGCCCGGCGGTCCGTTCCGGATGCTGACGTGGGCCAAGTGCCACAGGGGCTCTCCAGCCGGCTGAGCGCAGCTCACCCATTTGCGCGCCGGAAGCTTGGGAGGAAGAAGGCACCCTCGATGTGGCAACGCCCATGGCGTGCGCTGGTCGGCTGGCGCAACTCAGTGTGCCCGTCGGCGCTTTTGCCATCCTGACCCAGGGACCGTCACGGTCACGTCCGAGTGGTGCCGGGCTTTGCCAACAGCGACTGACAGCCCACGCCCGGCTGTCGGAACGCATATCCATGTGCTCTGGAGCATGACCATCCACTAACGAAGTTCTGGCTGATCATGTTTCAGCATGGAGCCCGAGTCCGCTAAACGCCCATTCTTCCTGGTGACTCCAACGGTTCCCGAACGGCCGTTCTGCCTCCCCAGGGCGTGTCCTACCGGCTGTGCAAGTGACGTGGCTTGACGATGAGCCGCAGGAAAGGCGGCTCGCGGAATGACACGTGATGACCGACACTTCGATGGTGCCCCGCAAGCGTCAGGATAGCTCGCCGTCTCGGCGGCTGCTGGTTGATCAGCAGCTGGCGAATCAGCTGCTGAGCAAGGCGCAGGCGGAAGGGGTGGAGCTGCTGGGCCTGGATGGCTTGCTGTCACAGGTCACCAGATCACCGTCGGTCTCGGGCTGAGCACGTCGGCCCACCGGTTGCTCACCAATGTGCAGTCTTACGTGTGGACGCGGCGTCCACTGCCGGTGCTGGGTGGTGGGCGCGGCTCCGCCGCTGGCCGAGCTGCTGGGGGCCGCTGCAGGCGTGGTTGTGCTGTTGACCAGCCGGGTGGTCCTGCGGCTGAGCGGCGAGAACGAGTTCCCGGTGTACCCGCTGCCGGTTCCGCCACCGGGTCAAGCCAAGACTGAGCTTGCCCCGCTTCGACGGACACCGGCACGCTTAGTCACTATCAGGTGCGACACTGGCATTGCGCGAGAGGGGGAGGCCAATGGGCCGTGTACCAGAGGCAGGAATCGGACTGGTTGAAGCAATCGACCTGTTGCGCGGTGAAATCCTGCAGGCGCACCTGGACGCCAGCAAGAGCCCGGTGACACTTCCGGTGGAGTCTATGACGATCGAATTGAAGGCGGTTGCCGTCCTGTCCTCGGATGGCAAGGCGGGCTTCAACATCCCGTTCATCAATGTCGAAGTGGGTGGGTCGGTGGGCAGGGAGCGAGAGTCGACCCATACGGTGACGGTCACATTCGGAGCGCCGGTCGATCAGGCTGGCCATCCTGTATCGGTGGCGGAAAAGAGCAATGAGCTTAAGGGCTAGTCCGGTGGAGGTACCGCTCGCGGACCGGATCGTGGAGGTCATTGCTGATCTCGGCGAGGAGGCGAATCCGCGTTACCGGTACGGGTCAGGCTGCATCGTCCGGGCGCGGACGGTGCTTACCGCCGCCCACGTCGTCGCCGGCGCGCAGGGGGTTTCCGTGCGGCGGCCGGACAAGCGGCTTATGACCGCACAGGTCGACCCGCTGTTCGTGGGCGGAGGCAATGGCCCTGACCTCGCCCTCGTCCAGATCGACGACCAGACCATCGACCTGGCCGCGATCGAGCTCGCGGTCGTGGACCGGAACAGCCCGACCGCTCCGCTTGTCGAGCAATGCCACGCCGTGGGTTATCCGTGGTTCGGGGAGAGGCCTTCACCGATGGCTATACGGGATACAGTCGATGCCTACGGGTGCATCCCGGTACTGTCGAAGCTGGCCGGTGGCTTGCTCAGTCTCCAGGTGAGTGCTGCCCCACGGGCCCTGCCGTCGGGCTCCATCGCGCTCGTAGAGTCCGAGTGGCAGGGAATGTCCGGAGCGCCGGTAGTGGCGGGTGGGTATCTGATTGGAACGGTAAGCGAGCACGCCCCCCGCGAGGGGTCATCGGCGATCACCGCTGTGCCACTCGCCCTACTCGAGGCCGATCCGGCCCATCCGGGGTGGGGACCTGGTGTGAGCAACCCCATCGAGTGGTGGGCGCGGCTGGGGGTTTCGGGCCTGGACGGGCTGCGTCACCTGCCGGCGTCGGCCGGACCAAAGGTCCAGCCGGGACCGCAAGGGGTGTCCCGCCCGAAGCTCGGTCCGGGCCGCCGATCACGGCTCCTCATTGTCGAAGATCAGATCATGGACGACCTGTCGAAGATCCTGGATTCGGAGTTCGAGATCGTGGCCGTGACGTCACTCGAGAAGTGGAACGAGGTCCGCGACTCGCTCGACGTCGACGGCGCGCTGATCGATCGCCATCTCAAGGCCGACGCTGCGGACAGCCTGGGCACTACAGTGATCGCGGATTACCTGCGCAAGTACACCGAGATTCCCGCGGCTCTGATGAGCGTGGCTCCGCCGCCCCTCTACAGCGCCTGGAGGGACCTCCGCGCCAAGTACCGGCTGCTCGAAGTGGTACACAAGGGCGCCGACGGCAAGCTCAACGAGGCCGAACTGGTCAGCGCGGCCCGGGCCCTGGTCGACACCGGCGAGAAAGCGCGCCGGGCGCGGCTGGAGCTGTGGGTGGAATCAGACCAGTTCCATGTCGAAGAGGACCACGCCTATAGCCCTTACCGCGGCCAAGGGGCGGTCCGGGTGAGAAGCTGCCGGAAGCAAGCAGATACGTTGCTCCGCAAGCTGAACACGATGCCCATCGGGGAAGCGGAGCAGGCGGTCAAGTCATTTCATTATCTATTCGGTCCTCGAGCGTCGGCAGCCACGCCGTGACGGACGCGCCGCCGAGCGTCTCGGAACGGCGCAGCACCTGCAGGTAGCCGCCGTAGTCACGCAGCCATGCCGTGGTCTGCAGGAGGCCGGTGCCAATGCGCCGACTGGAGTGATCCGCGGGACGATCGGCCGATCGTCTGATATGACGCGGACCATCGTCTTCGACCAGGAAGCGATAGAAGGCGAGATCGTCGGATGTGAACCCCCCGCCGTCGTCGGCTACCTCGATCGCCACGCAGGGCGGCGCGACACGCACGCCCTCGGGCAGCGGAGGGCTGAGATGTCGGCGCACGGTGATCGCGATGGCGCCGGAGCGCGGCAGACGGCTCAGCTTCTCGAGCGCCCTAACCGAGTTGAGCACGAGGTTACGGATGGCCTCCCGCAACACCAGCGGATTGGCCATCACCCAGCACTCCTCATCGCCAAACCGTCGCAGGTGCACGCCCTTGGACACATGCCATTCGACGTCGCCGATCACCGAGCGGACCAGGTCCAGCACCTCCACGGGCTGAGGCGGCACGAGCGCCTCCTCATAGAGCCGTACGTACAGGCCGCCGCCGAGGCCCTTGACCTTGTCCTGCAGTTGATCGAGCAGCGCCCGCTGCGCGGGATCGGCCGCGCCGGCTTGGGCCTCGGTGAGCAGGCGGCCGATGCTGAGCACGTCATTGTCCACCCGGTGCCCGATCAAGCGGGTGATGCGCTCGCCGAGCCTGGCGGCGGTGGCCTCGTCGGCACGGTGGATGCTGTCGCCCAGCGCGGTCATCGCCGCGAAGGCAGCAGCCCGCATCTCCTGCTCGGCCATACCTTCCTGCAGGACGGCGACCAAACCCGGCGGTGGCAGCGCGAACCGGTCGTCGGCAACAGGCCGCAGGAGACGCAGCCCGGTCAGGCTGGTGAGCGCGCGCGTGATGGGCGCGTCGCTCGCGAACCGCTCCATCACGTTCGGCGGAGGGTCGAGGTAACCGAAGCCCTCGAGGATCTGGTCTGGTGCGATGGCGTCCTGGCTGTCGAACTGCCACAGCGCCAGCCACAGGACCATCTGGGCCGTCGCGTCGGCCGCTAGCGGCCTAAGCACCTCCGAGCGCGCGCGCCGACGCACCTCCGGCTGGCGCACCAAACGGAGATCGGGCAGCGTCAGCCGACTCGGCTCATGGAGCGCGGAAGGATCTTCAAGCATGGCGTCGAGGAGGCAGCGCAGGACCACCGGGTGAGCACCGCTGTCGTAGAGCAGGCCATCCAGGACCAGCCGGTCGGGAAGCAGCCCGATGAGGTCAAACAGCCAGGCCAGGGAGTCCCGCTGTGGGGCGCCGTCGCCGAGATCCGGCGCACCCTCGCCGAGGATGACGCCGGGATGCATTTGGGGGAGCAGCAGCCGGAGCAGGTTGATCCGCCGCGTTGGGGGACCGCCGTGGCGACGCCGGCCATCAGGCGCGATGATGCGCAGCAGGTCAGCGACGTCCAAGACGGCCACGTTCAGGTGAGCGGCCCGCGATGCCCCGAGCGTCGGGCGGAACCAGATCACCGGCTGGCTGCCCACGTTAGGTGGCGGCAGGCCACCGTCGGTGGCGGCGACCCAGAGAGCGACCCCTTCGGGGCGGAGAATCGGCAGCCGCGGCAGCCGAGCATCATGCAGGCCGAACAGCCGCGTCAGAAAGCCGCCTGGTCGGACATGATCCACGCGAGGTGCCGCGGACTCGCCGAGGATAGCGGTGAGCGCTACGGCGAAGTCCCGTACCGCTGGGCCGTCGGCACGTTCGTGCAGCCGGAGCATGGCCAGCCGCAGCTGCGTGGCGGCCGTGTCGCCCGCGATCGGCCGGTACCGCTCAAACTCCGGGCCTGGGGACAGCTCGGGGTTGTCGTACCAGTCCAGGACCTCGGTGACCGTCCGGTCCGGCCACGGCCACCGGAACGGCGGGGGCGGGACGGTCAGGGGTCCTGCGTCAGGGAAGTCATCCGGGCCCGCGCGGAGAATGGCGTCCGCCAGGGAGAACTCACCCGCCGCGATGGCGGCCGCGACGGACGAGGACCACTGCTGTAGGCTCGCACCGTCCGCATCGCCCGAGGTGGCGGTCGAGTCGGCCAGCCGCCGCTCGAGCGCCTCCCTCTCACGTCGTTCGGCCGCCTCGATGACCTTCTCCCGCTGGTCCAGGAGCTGATCAGCCTCGGCCTGCGATTTCGGCACGATCCCGGACACGGTTGGCTCATCTGGTACCGCGAGGCGGACGGCTGCGGCGCGATCCTGCAGTTCCGCCCAGCGGCCGGCGACATCGGCGGTCGCACGGACGCGGGCCCGGGCCAGGCGGGCCTCAATCTCATCCCAGTCATCATCGCTGAACGGCAAGCCGACGGCCGATGCGCGCTGCTCACCAGGGACCGCGGGCGATGACTGTGCCTCTTCGCTCTCCTGGTCGAGCAGGCCGACGAGGACTTCCTCGGCGGAGCCGAAGTCCCCGTCATCGATCAGGTCGGCCAGCGCGTCGGTCACCGAACGTGGCTGGGCGAGTCCCTGAAGCAGCGAGCGGGCCGCGCCGCCGATATCAAGCTGGCCACCCTGACGGATCAGCTCCAGCGCGAGATCTGGATAGTGCCACCGATCCGGCCAGGTCGTGATCGTGTCCCGGAGCAGTTGGTCAGTCACGGCACCCTCCGGAAGCCCGGTTGTCCGCCCCGCGGTCGGCCGACCCGCGCCTGCGCGCCGCCGGGGCGACGAATTTCCCGTCCTGCTGCGCGATCCCCGCGGCGCGAGCATCCGGGACCGTTGTCTCCACCGGTTTCGCGCCGTGCTCTCCCCACTCCTTCAGGACCCGGAAGGACAGCAGCACATCACGGGTGAACCGGCCCTCGGGCTCAGGCATCGCCTGCGCTGCGGCGGTGAGTTCCGGCCACAGGGTGGCGCAGACCCGCGCCAGCGGGCGGGCGGCCCCCAGGAGATCCGCAAGGTCGGCGTCCTGGTCGGGACCCTCCTCCTCGCCACCTGACAGGACGACGACCGCGCGAACCTCGTCGACGATCTTCTGGAGCAACTTGATGTAGCGCTTGCGGTAGGCACCAAACATTGGCTCCTGACCCGGGGCGGCCACCGCCGCAGCCGCGTCGATCAGCTTCCCGACGCCCTGAGGTGCCACTTCCTTCAGCCAGGCCCGGAGCTCGGTCGGCTTGCGGTCGGTGGTGTCCTTCTTGAGCCGCGCGAAGGTTCCGTCGCTTCCGGCGAACAGGTGCATATGAGTGCGCAGGCTCGCGCTGTTGTGCAAGCCGGTGCTCTCGGCCCGGCTGAGCGCCTCGTCCA
>Ga0335074_10012456_pt1 | contig 11923 bp, 11 predicted proteins | sample Lox_Sample_23_FD_206715 | JGI IMG/M metagenome (GOLD analysis project Ga0335074, IMG submission 206715) | Soil microbial communities from Loxahatchee National Wildlife Refuge, Florida, United States - Lox_Sample_2.3 | ecosystem: Environmental > Terrestrial > Soil > Wetlands | place: USA...
AGGCCGCCGTTGAACCGATGATCGCCGCCGGGGGTGGTTCGATCATCAATATCTCGTCGGTCGAGGGCCTGCGCGGCAGCCCGGGCCTTTACGGCTACGTCGCATCGAAGTTCGGGGTGCGCGGCCTAGCCAAGGCCGCGGCGTTGGAGTTGGCGCAACACCACATTCGCGTCAATTCAATCCACCCCGGGCTGATCCGCACCCCGATGACCGCGGGCGTCCCCGAGGACTTTCTGCAGATCCCGCTGGGTCGCGGCGCCGATCCCGGTGAGGTTTCCGCCTGCGTCGTGTATCTGGCTTCTGACGAGTCGTCATACTCCACCGGCGCAGAGTTCGTCGTCGACGGCGGGTTGACCATCGGCATACCGCACAAGACCATGTAGGCGGCTATTTCCGCAGCTCAATCCCCGTATGGCCAGCTGACTTGTAACGCGTTCTGGTTTGTTGGCTAGGATCGCTCGGGTGAAGACCAAAGGCGCGCTTCTCTGGGAGCTCAATTCCGGGTTCCGCATCGACGAGATCGACGTGGGCGATCCCGTCGCAGACGAAGTCCAGATCCAGCTGCATGCCGCGGGCATGTGCCACTCCGACTACCACCTGACGACCGGGGCCACGCCGATCGGGCTGCCCGCACTCGGCGGCCACGAAGGCGCCGGCGTCGTCACCAAGGTTGGCAAGGGAGTCACCGGCATCGCCGAGGGTGACCACGTCATCCTCGCCTTCATCCCGGCATGCGGCGAATGCCCACCGTGCCTGAAGGGCTTCCGGTCGCTGTGCGACCGGGGTGCGGTGCTGCTGGGGGGCAAGGCCATCGCCGACGGCTCCAGCCGGGTGCGGGCCGGGTCTCACGACGTCTCGCCGATGAACCTGCTCGGCACCTTCGCGCCGTACATGACCGTGCACAAGGATTCGGTGGTCAAGATCGATCCCGTCGTGCCGTTCGAATCGGCCGCGATCCTGGGCTGCGCGGTACCGACCGGATTCGGGTCGGCCACCAACGTCGCCCAGGTCGCGCCGGGCGAGACCGTCGCGATCGTCGGCGTCGGCGGCATCGGGATGAGCGCGCTGCAGGGCGCCGTGCTCTCCGGCGCCAAACACGTCATCGCTATCGATCCGCATCCCTTCAAACGCGAGCAGGCCGTCAAATTCGGCGCCACCCATGTCTACGAGTCGATGGCATCAGCTATCGCGCCGATGATCGACCTGACGTACGGGCTGATGGCCGACAAGGTCATCATCGCGGTCGGCGAGATGCGCGGTGAGATGGTCGAAGAGGCAATGACCTTGACCGCCAAGACCGGCACCTGCGTGGTGACGGGCATGGGGTCGATGCTCGACGTCGACGTCAAACTCAACCTGTTCCTGTTCACGATGTTGCAAAAGACGTTGAAAGGCAACATCTTCGGCGGCGGAAACTCGCACGTCGAGACGCCGCGACTGGTCGGACTGTACAAGTCGGGTCTGCTCAAGATCGACGAGATGGTGACCGCCACCTACCGGCTCGAAGACATCAACCAGGGCTATCAGGACATGCTGGACGGCAAAAACATTCGTGGTGTCATCCGCTACACCGAGGCCGACTGGTAGAGCGCCGGGCTAGTCTGGAAGGCATGCCCGCGACGGTCGAGATTCGGCGTTCCGCCGACCGCGCGGTCACCACGACGTCGTGGCTGAACTCCAGGCACTCTTTCTCGTTCGGCGACCACTACGACCCGGGCAACACTCACCACGGCGTGCTGCTGGTCAACAACGACGACGTGGTCCAACCGGGTACCGGTTTTGACACCCACCCGCACCGCGACATGGAGATCGTGACCTGGGTGTTGGATGGCTCGTTGGCGCATCGCGACTCTGCCGGCAACAGCGGAGTCGTTTATCCCGGTCTGGCGCAACGGATGTCGGCGGGCACCGGCATCTTGCACTCCGAAAAGAACGATTCAGCCACCGACCCGGTGCGCTTCGTCCAAATGTGGGTAACGCCCGACGTGTCGGGAATCGCCCCGGGCTACCAACAGCACGAGATCGGTGACAAGCTGCTCGATGGCCGCCTGGCCACGATCGCCTCGGGCGTGCCCGGGCACGACGGCGCGATCACCATCCGCAACCGGTCGGCGGCGCTGCACGGCGCACGGCTGCGCAGTGACGAGAGCCTCGAGTTGCCGGCGGCGCCCTACCTGCACCTGTTCGTCGCGCTCGGCCAGCTGACCATGTCGGCCAGCGACAACGATGCCGAGCTGGCCGAAGGCGACGCCGTGCGGTTCACCGCCGTGAACGGCATCCGGGTCACGGCACACCAGCCTTGCGAAATTTTGGTCTGGGAGATGCACACGGCACTCGGCGGCTAACGCAGCCAGAGCGATGGCCGGAAAATATCGCGGCGCAAGCGCCAACACCACGACCGGCGTCATAGGGTGGGCGCGGACGAACAGGAGCCCGTAATGTCTGAATCCCACTCTCGTCACGCAGCACCTGATCCGGCGCCCGACGACAACGCCGCCGCTCTCCCGCGCGATGGTGCAGCCGCCTCCGGCCTGCCCAACCCGAAAGCGACGCGAAGGGTGCGGTTCTGGACCGTTCCGATCGTCATCACGCTTGTCGTGTTGGCTGTGCTGGCCGCTTTCTATCTCGGCGGAATTTTGAACCCGATGACCAACCTGCGGCATTTCCCGATCGCGGTAGTCAACGAGGATGCCGGCCCGACCGGCGCACAAGTCGTCAAGGGATTGCTGTCCAATTTTGACAAGGACGACGCATACGACGTGCGCTTGCTGTCGCACGACGACGCAAAGCACCAATTGGACACCGCACAGATCTACGGCGTCGCGGTGATACCCCCCAACTTCTCCTCCAAGCTGCAGGCCTACGCGAAAAGCGCAGTAGACCCGGGACGCGTCGAGCGGTCGGTCATCATCGTTTCGACGAATCCGCGCGCAGGCACCCTCGGGGCCAGCATCGCCGGGCAGACCCTCACTCGGGCCATCACGCTGGTTGATCACCTAGTGGGGCAACGACTTTCGCAAGAAGTTGCACAGCAGCTGGGCAATAAGCCGGTGCCCGCTGCCGTGACGTTGATGCTCGGGAACCCCATCGAAGTCCAGTCCACCGTGCACAATGCGCTGCCGGACGGAACCGGCAATGGACTGTCCGCCTTCTACTATGCGCTGTTGCTGCTGCTGGCCGGCTTCATTGGCAGCATGATGATCAGCATGCTGGTGGACTCGATGCTCGGCTTCGTACCAGCCGAATTCGGTCCGGTCTATCAGTTCGCCGAGCAGGTGCAAATCTCGCGACTCCGCACGCTGTTTATCAAGTGGGCGTTGATAATCGTGCTGGCGGTGCTGACGTCGGGTACCTACTTGTTGATCGCCGCCAAACTCGGCATGCCGATCCAGCACGCCGTGCCGTTGTGGCTCTACGGGACATTCGCGATCGCGGCGGTCGGTATCACGTCCACATCGCTGATCGCGATACTGGGCGCGCTGGGTCTGCTGGTCAGCATTTTCGTCTTCGTGATACTCGGGTTGCCATCAGCAGGCGCCACGGTGCCGTTGCAGGCCGCGCCGCCATTCTTCGGCTGGCTGGCGAATTTCGAGCCGATGCACCAGGTCTTCTTGGGTACACGGGCCCTGCTGTATTTCGACGGCCAGGCCGACGCCGGATTGTCGCGGGCGCTGATCATGACCGCCATCGGCCTGGTGATCGGCCTGCTGCTAGGCGCCGTCTTCACCTACCTCTACGACCGCCGCGGTTATCACCGAATTCTGGCGGGGCCCGAGGCCATGACGACGTCGACGGACGCCGACGGGTAGCTGCAAATTCCCAGCGGCCGAACGTAATTGGACCGCGCCTAAACCGTCACGCGACTGTGATCCGACTTTTCTGTGTTATTGCTGAGTTTGATGCTGTGCTGGTTGCACCAACTTTCGCGCCGAAAGGGCAACCGTGCCGTCTCTCGCCGCCGCCTTCCGGCGGACCGCAGCCTGCTGCGCCGCGATGACGCTGTGCCTGGCGCTGACCACCAGCACCGGACAGCCCGTCGCGCGCGCCGAGTCCCGCGAACTGCTGGCCGCTGCCATCGCGAATACCCAGGGCTCCTACCTGGTGTACAACTTCGGCGGCGGGCATCCGGCACCGATGCTCAACGCCGGCGGTAGCTGGTACGACGGGAACAGCGGTGGCCACCTGATGATCATCAAAGGTGCTTCGCAACGGCTTTCACCGCATCTGCTGGTCGACACCCATCGCGGCATCCAGGCTCGCTGCGAACGCGATCCCCGAGCGCGAACCAGCGACGGGTTGATGCAAGCCTCCGAAACCTACTCTCCCGTGCAGGCCTGGCAAATGATGGGCCAGCCGACGATCGCCATCAATGCCAACTTCTTCGACGTCCGCGGGCAGAAGGGCGGCTCGTGGCGCTCCACGGGCTGCAGTTCACCGCTGGGTGCCTACGTCGATAACACCAACGGCCAGGGACGGGCCAATCAGGCGGTTACCGGGACGATTCCCTATGCCGGTAAGCAAGGCCTCTCCGGTGGAGGCGAGAACTGGAGTGCGTTGGCGACGATGGTCCTGCCGACCCATGGCGCGCCAACGGTGTTGTGGCCCAGGGGCGGCAGGGATGGCCATGACTATGACGCTGCCACCTCGGTCGTGAACGACTTGGTAGGTCGGGGCGACTCGTTTGTCGCAGTGAGTGGGCTGGGGCTGTTGTTTCCCGGGAACACCGGCCAGCTTCACGACGGCGGTCCGAGCGCGGCGCGTACGGCGCTGGCTTATTCGAAGCCCCGAGACGAGATGTACGTCTTTCAAGGGGGCAGCTACACACCGGACAACATCCAGGACCTGTTCCGTGGCCTGGGCAGCGACACCGCCGTTCTGCTCGACGGTGGCGGGTCGTCGGCGATCGTCCTGCGCCGCGACACCGGCGGCATGTGGGCCGGCGCCGGTGTGCCGAAAGGCAATTGCGATACCTACCAGGTTCTTTGCGACTCCCACGAGCGCTCACTGCCCAGCTGGCTGGCCTTCAACTAGCCGTCTGCCGGTCGGGTCCGAACCGAAAGATCAGCAGGCTGACCGCAACCACAGCCGCAGCCAACGCAATAACCGGAGCCACCGTGTAGCGTGAAATCGTGGCGCCGACAATAGCGCCCGCGCACAGTGCGAAAACGACACTATAGCGCAACTTTTCGCGTTCCCCGGTTCCGCCGGCCAGCCTGCTGTCGACACCGATGCCCACCACCGTCGACGTCAGCACGGTCGTGCTGAGCTCCTGAACGCCGAACTGGCGCGATGCCGTGAGCGTCAGGCGATCCGATACCGGCGAGGCCAGCGCGTCAGCGGCCATGCGGTCGGTGTCCTTTCGGCGGGCCGCCTCAGAACTTGGGCGTCAGGTCCAGCGAGGTGATGGTCGTCATTTTGGTGACCAACCATCGCGCGTGATCGCGCCTCATGGCCAGCCGATAGGACAGGTACTTCAGGGACGGAATGTCTTTGGTGGCAGGACTTGTAGAAGTGGTGTTGGTGTAGACGAGGGCGGTGGCGTCCGACCCGTTCAGTGACTCCACCGCCGCGCCGGTGACCTCCGTGGTGTTGGTGATCTGCGCTTGCTTGTTGGGCGCAGCGATCGCGTCGATGTATTTGCGGTATGACGCTTCGAAATCACCGCTGAGGTATTGCGCCGCCCGATCTGCCAGCTTGTCCACATTCTGCGGGTTGTACGTCCACAACGTGGTGATCGCATTGGCGGCAGTGCGCGCGATGCGCAATTTGGTCGCCACGGTAGCGCGCTCGATCAGATACGGCTGCACGGCGACACCGGCGAACGCCGCGGCGCCGACGAACAGTACCGCCGCGACAGCCGCAGCGACGAGCGACCACTTGCCGGCCGGCCGTCGTTGCCGGAAGACGATTTCGGTTGAGTCCGCCGTCTCATCGAACTCCGATACTTCGCCCTCGTCTGACCCCGCCTCTTCGTCCTCAGCGGAATCGTTCGTGGATTCAGCCTCGGATGCCTCCGATTCGGATTCTTCGACGGACGAGTCATCTCCCGACTGGTCACCGGGAATCTCGTCGGTCAGATCACCTGCTGCAGGCTGCTGATCTTCCACTGGTCGCCTTCCCGCTGAGCGGTTACCACCCAACGATTTGTGTTATCGAGGAGTTGCTTCTGGTCCGGAGTCTTGTACGTAACGTCGGTAGCCACCAACACGTTTGCGCTGCCGTCGTCGTTCCACCGCTCCACCGCGGCGTCTAGGGTGGTGCCCTTGGTCGGTTCGGCTTCGGCGACTTGGACGAGGATCTGGTTCCTCTTGTCGCGGTATTGCTTGGCGAAATCGCCTGTCGACTCGGCTAATATCCGGTCCATATAGGCGTTGGCGTGAAACGGATCCAGCGTCGTGAATCCCGTCATGAATGCTCGAACGAAACCGAGCACGTCGACGTCTTTCATCGCTACCTGGTGATGCGATCTCTGGTTGACCAGAACGTAGGCCGATGTCGAGATGCCGCCTGCCGCAACCGCCCCCGCGACAACCATGGCCACCGGCATCGCCCAATCCCGCGACGGCTTCCACCACTGCCGCGGTAGTGTCGGCCGCAACGGCAACCTCGACCACAGCGTCGACTTCGGTACCTTGAGCAGCGGCTCTTCGCCAGGCTGAATCTTGCGTCGGGGACTCATTTTTCGCCCTTGACTGGCTTGGGCTTGGTGAGGACGGTCAGGTCGTCGACGAGCCACCGAGCGTCTGCGGCCTTGACGAACGAGACCCGGACAGTGGCGGTGATGAAGCGCTGTTCATCGCCTCCACCGCGATGGCCCTGCAGGAAAACCAGCATGGTGGCCTTATTGCGCGCCGCCGACAGTACCGCGCTGTCGGTGAACCAATACTCGTTGACGACCGGGTGGCCTTTTTGCACTGTCTCTTGCTGTTTGATCAACTGCGGCCGGTATTTCTCGGTAGTCAGCGATTGAGCATGCGCGAATTGCTGCTTCAAAGACTTCGGGTCGTAGGTGAGCATCTCGGTGACGATCTTGGGTCCCTGTGCTGAAATGGCTTCGCGCGTATGGTCGGCGGCCCGATCAGGCAGGTAGACCGCCACGACGCCCGATCCGGCGCCGGCGATGCAGAGCAGCGCTGCGGCGGAGACGACTAGGGCGGCCTTCCGGCCAATGTCCGGGGGGCGGTGATCCGGTTCCACGCGACGCACCTCGGTGCCGAGAAGCAGGTCGGCGAAGGTGCGCCGACGTGGGTCCCACAGCGGCCACAGCCAGCCGACGAACACCGAGAGAGTGTCGAGCAGGTGGGCGAGGTCCCGGCACAGCAGTCGCCCCACTCCGACCGAAGCCCCGTCCGGTAGCACGACGGCAATCCCCATCAGGGCACGCCCCAGGCTCCAACCGCTGACGGCCGGCAGCACCACCCGGTTGATCATGGTCAGCAGGGCGGCGGCGGCCAACACCGAAACGGTTAACCACCACCACACGCTGCGGAGCGGAACCGCCAACCAGACCAACGTCATCGTCGTCACCACGGCGAGGCCCGGCAACACATCGACGATGAACGCGCCAGCGCGAATGTGCCAGCCCGCAAACTCATTTGGCGCTGCCTCGTCGACTGCCGGTGTGGCTTCGATCTCTTCGGCCTCTTCGACCGCCACCGTCACTTGGCCACCTGGTCAAGCTTTGCGATCCGGTACTTACCCTCGTCGGAGACCATCGTCACCCGCAAGCGGTAGCCCGCTTCCTGGTTCTGCGTTGCGCTGTTGGACACCTTGACGCGCAGTGGCACCAACACGTCGACCGAGCCGTCGCTGTTGTTGCGCTCCACCGCCGCCCGCAGATCCGACACCTGAACTTGAGCGTTGGCGGCCTGGTACGCCTCGACGAGCAAGCCGCTGTACAAGATCGCCTGGGAACGGAAAGCTCCAGTGCCACAGTCGATGATCTTCTGTGCGCTGGCAGCCATCGCCGTCGTGTCCGGCGCCTGCGTTGCCGCGACACAATCCTTCGCAGCCTGCACGGCCGCATCGTCTCGCCGCGCGATGTCCTGGCTCTCCCGATCAGACCTCAGCGCCAGGTAGCCGCCCGCCCCGACACCGCCGGCCGCAACGACCAGCACCGCCGCGATACCGACCAGCCAGCCGCGACCCAGACGCGACGGTTTCCCGTCGTCGGCCACGTCATCGGTGTCGGCCTCGGTGTCGAGTTCCGCGGTGCCGGTCTGGTCGGCTCCGACCTCGGATTCTGCCGAATCTTCGGCCTTCGCCTCCGAAGCTGAATCCTCAGCCGTCACCTCAGAAGATGAATCCTCGGAGGCTTGGTCGAGGCCCTCTTCGGTTGCCTCGGTACCGGTCTGGTCGGTTCCGTCCTCGGATTCTCCCGAATCCTCGGCCGTCACCTCAGTACCGGTCTGGTCGGTTCCGTCCTCGGATTCTTGCGAATCCTCGGCCTTCACCTCAGAAGACGACGAGTCGTCGGTCTCGTTCGGGTTCAGCCGGCTGGCGCCAGCATCTCCTTCCATCCGTCATCTCCTGTGTTGCTCGAGTTGTTGACGGAGTACTTAGAACCGTCAGGGCCCATCACCTCGCCACTCATCGGACTATAGATGGCGGTCGGAGGCCCGCCCGGAGTGTAGATGCAGGGGTTAGGTTGCTGCCCGTTGCACTGCACGCTTCCGCTACCGGGCCGCTGCAGCGGATCGCTCTTCGGTGGCGGTGTCAGGCCCTCTGGCGGCAGCCTGTCGGCGGGCAGCGGGTTCAGTCCGTTGTTGACGGACGGCGCTGGTATCACGTGGCCGGGATCGACCGGCTGATCGCACCGGGCGCCGGGCGCCGGGCAGTTCCGGATCTGGTTCGGGTCGCCGAACCAGGGGTTCGTACCGAGCGGCTCGTATGGCTTGTTACTCCGGCAATCCTGCGGCGTCGGTGCGCGTTTGCCCGGAACATCCATGCACGGGAGGTTGCGCGCTCCGCGCACGACGTTCGCTTGAAAGTCCTGCGGGATCCGGCAGTAGTTTCCTTCCCGCAGCGGCGCGATGCTGACGTCGGCCGGCGCACGCCACTCCGGTGCCGGGCGGAACCCGGTCAAACACGGCGCCGGGTAGTTGATTGCTACCGTGAGGTCCAGCGCAGCCATCCCGTCCTTCTCATACGGCGCGGAGATCGCCTGCACGATCGACCCGAGCTGCGGCAAGAACACCAGCGTCTGCTCGACGCCGGGGCGGTAGCGCTTGAGCATGTCGATGACGATCTCGAGGTTGGCCAGGGTCTGCGGCAGCGCCTCCCGGACGTCGCTGAACACCGTGTTGACCTGATCGGCGGTCGGCGCCGCTTGGGTCAGAACACTTTTCAGATGCGAGTCTTCTTGCGCGGTCTCCCCGCCCAAGATGTTGAGGTTGTGCGCCCAACGGTCGATCGCGTTTCTGGAAGTAGCCTGGCTGTCCAAGATCGGCGCGGAGTTCTGGATGATGTCGTCGACTTGGTCGATGTTGGTCTTGAAGTCACCGACGATCGCCTGGGTGGAGTCGACCAGGCGCTGCAACGCCGGACCCAATCCACCGACCGATTGGGCCGTTTCGTCGAGTAACTGGCCGATCTTGTCCTTCGGTAGCACCTCCAAACCACGGTTGGCGGTGTCCAGCGCCGGGCCGATCTCACTGGGCACGGTGCCTTTGGTCATGGTCTGGCCGGGCGAGAAGAACCCCTGCGCTTTGCCTTCCGAGACCAGGTCCAGGTACTGCTCACCAACCGCCGACACCGAATGCACGTTCGCCGACGCATCAAGCGGGATCTTGTACTGGCTGGCGATGCTCATCGTCGCCTGCGCACCATGCTCGGTGGGTTCGACGTCGGTCACCTTGCCGATCGTGATACCGCGGTAGGTCACGTTGGCCGTGGGGTACAAACCGCCTGAGGCCGGCAGGTCGGCCTTCAACTGGTATTGGCCGATGCCCACCAGGCTTGGAAGGCGCAGGTAGTACCACCCCAACACCAGCAGGGCCACCACGGTCAGGATCGAGAACAAGACCAACTGGCGCCTGATGAAACGAGTCAGCATTGCCGGTCCGCCCTCTCCACCAGTGGCCCGCCGGGGGCGTCGTTCGGGTTGGGCGTGTAGCGCACGTCGGGAATCATTGTCGCGGGGTCGCGACCATAGGACTGCTCCAGCGCCCGCAACGCGCCGGAGAACCCGGTCCCGGTGAGAAAAGCGTTGTCAACCGCCGACAACGTCGTATCGATCTCGAGCGACGAGTTCATGAAGTCACCGCGGATCAGCTTTGGAGCGCTGTCGAGGTCGAATGGTGCGGTGAAGATCAGCTTCAGCGCGCCGAGCAGATCGGGCGAAGCGCGGCCCAATTCCTTCAGCGGGCACTGCAGCAACTGCAGGTTCTGGTGCAAGGGTCCTCGCGCCTCGCCCAGGTACAGGGCGGCCGCTTGGCTCAACGCTCCCACAGACTCGACCGCGTTGATCAAATGCTGTTGATAGCTCGGGTCCGCGAAATACTTGATCAGCGGTGGGAATTCGGTCAATGCCCGATCCAACACATTCGACCGGTTAGCCACGTAGGCCAGCAGCCGGTTGGTCGAGTCGATGGCGTGGGTGATGTCGTCGCGCTGCTCGTTGAGCCGGCGGGTAAAGGTATCCAGCTTGCCGAGGAACGCGCGGATCTGGGGACCCCGCCCGGTCAAGATGTTGTTGACCTCGTTCTGCAGTACTTCCAGGTTCGGCAGGCCGCCGCCGCGCACAACCAGGGCCAGACTGGCCAGCGTCTGCTCGGTGCTCGGGTACGCCGACGAGTTCTTCAGCGGGATGGTGTCGCCGTTGCGCAGCGGCTGCGACGAGGGGTTGGCCGGCGCAGCCAGCTCGATGTGCTGAGATCCCAGCAGGCTGGTCTGCCCGATCTTGGCGGTCGCGTTCTTCGGCAGCTTGACGTTCTTGCTCAAGCCCAGGGTGAGAGTGGCCACCCAGTTCTTGAGCTCGATCTTGCGAATGGAGCCGACGAAGACGTCGGCCACCATCACCTTGCTGTTGCCGTTGATGGCCAGCGTGTCCGGCATCTGCACGTAGACGGTGTACGAGCCGGCTCCGTTGCCCGGGCCGCCGGGCAGCGAAACGTTCGAGATGCCGCGCCAGCCGCACGAACTGAGTACCAGCGCGGCCGCCAGCAGCACCATCCCCTGCCAGGCCCGGTGCCGGATCATGCGCATCACCCCGTTCACTGCCCACCTCCTGGTGCCTCAGCGGGCAGCGGTGGCCCTGCCGGTGCCGGCGGCGCCGACCCCGAAAGCGGCGACGGTGTCGGCGCGACCGGACCCGGGACCACCTCGGGACCCGGCGGTGGCGGCGGTATCGGCGCCGGGTGGTCCGGCTGGCCGATGTACGGCAGCGGACCAGGCGCCTCGTCGTAGGCGTTCGGGTAGCCGGGCGGGGTCTGCAGGTTCGATTGAACCGGCGCGATGTCCGGCCCGCCCATCAGTTCGGCGAGCGAGTCGGGAGTCAGCAAGCTCGCCGTGACCGGCCCCACCTGGACGCCCTGCATGCCTGGCGCGGTGATCCAGCCGTGCTGCGTGTTGCGGTGCGAGGTCGGCGTGTCCGGTACCCAGATACCCGGCACAGTGGTGTCCTTGTAACCGGGCGGCGGCTGGAGCCGTGGCTCGGAGTACGCGACCTCCTTGGGCAATGCCGCGGCGGTGCTGAACAGATTGAGGCCGAATGGCGGATAGTTGAACTTGATCGCGTCGAGGATCGGCGCCAGGTACTGCGCGCAGAGCTCGGCGGATTCCTGGTAACCCAGCCGACTGCCCGCCTGGATCGCGCTGCAGAGCAATTGCATCGGGTTCGCGAAGCCCATGGTGCCGATCGGCGTTCCCGCCGGCGAGCCGACGATGGCGCCCTGCGCCGGGTGATAAATCAAGTTGGCGTTCG
>Ga0335074_10012457_pt1 | contig 11923 bp, 8 predicted proteins | sample Lox_Sample_23_FD_206715 | JGI IMG/M metagenome (GOLD analysis project Ga0335074, IMG submission 206715) | Soil microbial communities from Loxahatchee National Wildlife Refuge, Florida, United States - Lox_Sample_2.3 | ecosystem: Environmental > Terrestrial > Soil > Wetlands | place: USA: Florida...
CAGCGGCGGTCACCGCTCGTGAGGAAAGGACCGACGACCCCCTGCTGCGCCTGCACGATGTGGTGAAGCACTTCCCGGTCCGGTCGGGCGCGCGGTTCGGGCGTCAGAGCCGGGAGGTCGTGCGCGCGGTCGACCACGTCAGCCTCGACCTGCACCGGGGCGAGACGCTGGGGCTGGTCGGGGAAACCGGCTGCGGGAAGTCCACGCTCGGCCGGCTGGCGATCCGCCTGCTCGATCTCACGTCCGGCAGCGTGACCTTCGACGGCGCCGATCTCTCGAGAATGCGGGACCGCCGGCTGCTGCCCTACCGGCAGCAGATGCAGATGATCTTCCAGGACCCGTACAGCTCGCTGAACGGCCGGCGACGGGTCGGCTCGATCATCGGCGACCCGTTCGCCATCCACGGGGTGGAGTCGCGGTCAGCCAGGCGCCAGTCGGTCCAGGAGCTGATGGAACTGGTCGGGCTCAACCCCGAGCACTACAACCGGTTCCCCTCCGAGTTCTCCGGCGGGCAGCGCCAGCGCATCGGCGTCGCCCGGGCGCTGGCGCTGCATCCCAAGCTCATCGTCTGTGATGAGCCGGTCTCAGCCCTCGACGTGAGCATCCAGGCCCAGATCGTCAACCTGCTGGCCGGGCTGCAGCAGGAATTCGGGCTCACCTACCTGTTCATCTCCCACGACCTCTCGGTGGTCCGTCACCTCTGCGACCGCATCGCGGTGATGTACCTGGGCCAGATCGTCGAGATCGGACCGGTGGGCGAGGTCGGCGTCAACCCCCGGCATCCGTATACGGCCGCCCTGCTGTCCGCCGTCCCCGTCCCCGACCCCGACGCGGCCGCGCGGGCGGCACCGGTGGTGCTGCGCGGAGACCTGCCGTCGCCGATCGACCCGCCCTCAGGCTGCCGGTTCCACCCGCGGTGCCCGCGGGCGCAGGACCTCTGCCGGGTCGAGGCTCCGACGCTCCAGATACACCTTGGCCCGGACACCGGGCACCTGGCCGCCTGTCATTTTCCGCTCGCGAACGGGGAGCGTCTCGACGGAGCGCAAAGCCCTTCCTCCGACCGGGAGACAGCCCTCCTGGTCGAGTCGCTGCGGCAGTCGACACAGGCGCTGGTTGAGGAACTTGAGGCAGCCCCGGACCTGCCTGCGGACCTGGCTCCTGAGGTCCTCGGTGCTGACGGTCAGGCCGCTGAGCCGCCCGACGTTGAGTCGGTGGTGCCGCAGCCAGGCGAGCCCGTGCCGATGGCGGTGCCGGCCCGCAAGGTCGCGATGCGCAGCCCCTGGTCCCTGGCCTTCGCGCGGCTGCGGGGCGACCGGGCCTCCATCATCGCTGCCGGGGTGATCGTCGCGATCGCGCTGTTCGCCATTCTCGCCCCGCTCATCGCGCACCTGACCGGACACGGAGTCCTGCAGCAGTTCCCGACGATCGGACTGACCCCCGACGGCCTGCCCAAGCCGCCCTCAGGGACGTTCCTGCTCGGCACCGACGACCTCGGCCGGGACCTGCTGGTGCGGCTCGCCTACGGGGCGCAGATCTCGCTCATGGTCGGGGTCCTGGCCACCGCGCTCACCGTCATCGTCGGTGCCATCGTCGGCCTGGTCTCCGGCTACTTCGTCGGCGTGGTCGACACCATCTTTGCCCGCGTCATGGACGTGATGCTGGCCATCCCGTTCCTCCTGTTCGCGATCTCGCTCGCGTCGGTGGTCTCGGTCACCCCGCTGCACTTCGGGCCGGTGACGCTCGGACCGGGGATCTCGATCGTGGTGATCGTGATCGGCATCTTCAGCTGGGCGACGGTGGCGAGAATCGTGCGCGGCCAGGTGATCGCGATCCGCAACCGGGAGTACGTGGAGGCGGCTCGCGCTCTCGGGGCGCGGTCCTGGCGGATCATCGTGATCGATGTTCTGCCCAACGTGATGCCGACGATCATCGTCTACACGACGCTGCTCATCCCGGTGAGCATCGTCAGCGAGGCTGCTCTCTCCTACCTGGGCGTCGGCGTTCAGCCGCCGACCGCGGACTGGGGGGCGATGATCGCCGAGGCGCAGAACTACTACCAGCAGGCGTGGTGGTTCCTCACCTTCCCGAGCGTGGCGCTGATCCTGACGACCCTGGCCTTCAACATTCTCGGGGACGGCATCCGCGATGCCATCGACCCCCGCGGGACCGACCTCCGAGGCTGAGTGAGAGATGATCCGATTCCTTGCCCGCCGCGTCGCCCTCGGGGTGCTCGTGATGTGGTGCGTCACGGTCGTGGTCTTTCTTATCTTCTATGTCGGGCCTGGACCCGCCGATGTGGCCAGGACGCTGGCTGGTCATGAGGCGCCCCCCTCGACGGTCGCGCTCATCGCCAAGCGCCTGCTGCTTGACCGGCCCTGGTACGTCCAGTACGGGCATTTCCTGTCTCAGCTGCTGCACGGGAATCTGGGCTACGACTACTACAACAACGAGTCGGTCAACACGATCGTCGGCCAGGCCTTCCCGGTCACGCTGTCCCTGATCATCGGGGCGGCGCCGCTATGGCTCCTCATGGGAATTCTCTCCGGGGTCTACTCGGCCGTCCGGCCCCGGTCCCTGGGCGACCGGACGTTCACCAGCGTCGCGCTGCTGTTCTACTCGACCCCGACCTTCGTCCTCGGCGTGCTGTTTATCCTCGTTCTCTACTACGAGCTGACAGTGCACGGAATATCGATCTTCCCTGCCCCTGGGTGGGTGCCGTTCTCGCAGGACCCCTTGGGGTGGTTCCATGCCCTGATCCTGCCCTGGCTGACCCTTGCCCTGGTGCTGGCGGCCGCCTACACGCGGCTGACCCGCGCCTCCATGCTCGACGTGCTCGGAGAGGACTATGTCCGTACGGCCAGGGCCAAGGGCGTGCCCGAGCGGCGGGTCATCTTCCGGCATGCGCTGCGAGCGGCGCTGACGCCCATCGTCACGCAGGCAGGCATCGACATCGGCGTGCTGTTCGGGGGAGCGGTCATCACCGAGCAGGTCTTCAACCTCCCCGGCCTCGGCTGGACCGCTGTGCACGCCATCCAGAACCAGGACCTGCCGGTCATCATCGGTGTCGTGATCGTGGCGGCCGCCGGGGTGGTCGTGGCGAACCTCATCGTGGACATCCTGTACGCCGTCCTGGACCCCAGGGTCCGACTCCACTGACCGCCCGCGGAGTCGGTCCGGTTAGAGTTCCGGCGCTGCGACCAGTTCGGATGCAGCGGGGTCTACCGGCTGCAACGGGAAGTGGCACGCCGCCAGATGCGACGCGCCGAACTGCCGCAGGGGCGGCTCCGCGGTCTTGCAGATGTCCTGCGCGGCTTCGCAGCGGGTGTGGAACCGGCATCCGGTGGTGGTCACGCTGCGCTCCGCTCGCCGTTGTGTAACGCTGCGGCGGGGTCAGGACCTGTTGCGCTCTCTTCAGCGTTCGGTCTCCTCGCGTGCACGTTCTACCAGCCGAGACGCCCACTTACCGGCGTCGGTGGCGTTGCGGGATGAGACGACCTGGACGCCATAGTGGGCTGCATCCTTGAGGCTGAGGAGCCGTCCGAGCTGGATCGCTAGCTTGTCGCCGTCTGGCGTGGCCTCCCGCAGCATGTCCTGGGCGCCGAGGTGATCCTCGCCCCGATGAATCCGGCCAAGGCGCACTCCGCAGATGGCGTCGGAGGCCGCGATTCCCGCCAAGGACTGCCAGGCCGGCTGCCACGTTCAGGTATTCGCCGCGCGTCGGCTCATCCAGCACTCGGCGGGCAACGTCGAGATAGGCGTGCGCCGTGCTGAGACGTGCGCGGGCATCAGACCTGGTGCACGGCGCGGTGCGGATCGGTCGCGGCATCGTCAGCCTGACGCCTTAAGCAGAGCCGCGAGTGGGTCACCCGTCTCGCCGGCTACTTGTATCCCGTCGCGAGAGATCTCGGTGTATAGCGACGTGCCTTGCCGCTTGTGGTCGCCCCATTCGTAGCCCGACATCTGTATTACCTGCAGGGGGTTGCCCGTCCACGAACGGACCTCATGGTGGAGCTGGTCGACCTGGCTGCGCCACCTGGCGGCATCTTTCTCGGTTAGTTGCAATGTCGTCAGCTCGGCAGCCAGCCCTGCGAGCTGGCGCCCAAGCGTGGCGGACCCGCGCCGCGGATCAGACTCGCCGGGCAAGGGCGCATGCACGAGCAGCAAGTCAATGTCGCTTCCTGCATCGCCGTCTTCCCGTGCCGCGGACCCGAAGACGCTGGCGTACAGCGGCTTGATGCGCCAGCCACTCAGCTTGGCCCGTAGGCGGCGCCACAGCTCAAGCCGCAAAGACGCCAGCTGCACCGCAATCTGCGCGGCAACGTGATCCCGGTTGAGCTCGTGCACCCTGTTGCGGCCCATCTCAGTGGCGGTCACGATTCCCTGCTCCACTAGGCGGGCGAGACTGCGCCGAACACCTATCTCGGAGCCGCGGGGCATTTGGGCAGTCACCTCGCCCACCGTCAGCGGCTTGCCCACATTGGCCAGCACTGCAAGCACCGGGCCGTCCAGCGTCGCGGTCACGGCTCTCGTCGGGTCACGGAGGTCCACGATCTAAAAATATACCTAGCGATCTGATCCGATAGTTAGCAGCCCGATTAGATAACAACCTCCGGCAGGGCCAACCTCGCCTGGCAGGTGGTGCTAACAGCGGGCACCAAGCTGGCGCGGCTTCGGGCGGCGTTGGCCGACCTGTCGGCTCACGGCTGACGAATGCTATGAGGGCTTGTCATCGGCGGGGGAGTCGTCGTCTTGTACGAACCGGACGTGCAGCGCTGGCGGGAATCTCCCCTCTGGCTGGACGAAGAGCCTCCGCAGGGCTTGCTCAAAGCACTCGTTTCCGACCGCCGGACGCATTAAGAAATGCTCTCATCTAATGGCTTTTGCCGGGCCGGTGAAGCTGTTCTATGCGGTCCTGGATCCCAGGGTCCGACTCCACTGACGCGAGTGGGTTATACCTCCGGGGCTGCGGCCAGTTCGGCTGGGGCAGGGTCTGCTGGCTGCTGCAACGGGAAGTGGCACGCCGCCAGATGCGACGCGCCGAACTGCCGCAGGGGCGGCTCCGCGGTCTTGCAGATGTCCTGGGCGGCTTCGCAGCGGGTGTGGAACCGGCATCCCGGCGGCGGGGCAAGCGCCGACGGGATCTCCCCGTACAGCGCGGCATGATCACGTGCGTCTTTCGCCTTCGGGTCGGGAACCGGGATCGCGTCGATCAGGCCCTTGGTGTAGTGATGCGCCGGCCTCCGGTAGAGATCGTCGGCCGGACCCACCTCCACCAGTTTCCCGAGGTACAGGACGCCGATCGTTTCGGCCAGGTGCCGGACCACGGCCAGGTCATGGGAGATGACCAGCAGGCTTAGGTGGTGCTGCTCCTGGAGGGATTTGATCAGGTTCAGCACCTGAGCTTGCACGGACACGTCCAAGGCTGACACCGGTTCGTCCGCGATGAGCAGGCGCGGTCTGACGGTGAGCGTACGCGCCAGTCCGACGCGCTGGCGCTGACCGCCAGAGAGCTCGTGGGGATACCTGCGCCCGGAGGCAGCTTGGAGGCCGACCTCGTCAAGGAGATCAGCCACGCGGGCCCATTGCTCCTGCTGATTCCCGATGCCCTGGATGAGCAGCGGCTCCCTGATGGTCGCGCCGACCCTCATGCGCGGGTCGAGGGATGAGTACGGATCCTGGAACATCAGCTGGAATTCTCGCCGCCGGCGCCGGAGTTCCTGATGACTCAGTTTCGCGAGGTCAGCCCCGTCGAACTGCACGATGCCGGAGGTCGGGGACTCGATCTGAGCGATGATCCGCGCGATCGTCGACTTGCCGCTGCCTGACTCTCCCACCAGCCCGAACGTCTCGCCCTGGCGGACTACGAAGGACACGTCGGCGACGGCGGACACCACGCCGGCGTTGCGCCGGAGCACCACTCCCGTGCCGACGGCGAAGTCCTTGACCAGGTGCTCGACCGACAGGAGGACGGGGCGCTCAAGCCCAGGACCGGGCAGATCGCCCGCGCCATTCGCTGCTGCGGCTGCTTCCCTGGCGGTCGGCGTGACGATAGCCGCCGTCGGGCCGGGTGCGCGGTCTTGCCGGTTGAAGCAGGCGACGTCGTGGTCTGGCTCGACGGTCAGCAGCAGCGGCTCCGCCTCGGCGCAGGCCGAGGTCGCATACCGGCAGCGGGGACGGAACCGGCATCCAACGATCGTGCTGGCCAGGTCGGGAGGCATTCCGGGGATCGTGTCCAGAGGCAACCGGGCATCTTGCTCCAGCCTCGGGATCGACCCGAGCAGAGCCTCGGAGTACGGATGCTGCATGCGTTCGAAGAGGTCGCCGGTCGCGCAGGTCTCGACGAGCTTCCCGGCGTACATCACCAGGACGCGATCGGTGCGTTCGGCGACGATCCCGAGATCGTGCGTGATCAGCAGCACGGCCATGTTCAGCCGGTCACGGAGCTCGTCCAGGAGGTCCAGGATCTGCTTCTGGATCGTGACGTCGAGCGCGGTCGTGGGCTCATCGGCGATCAGCAGCTTCGGATTGCAGGCCAGCGCCATCGCGATCATCACACGCTGCCGCAGTCCGCCGGACAGTTCGTGCGGGTACTGGTCGAGGCGCCGTCGCGGATCTGGTACTCCGACCAGTGCCAGCATCTCCTCGGCCCGGCTCCGTGCCTTGCTCGCGGAATAGTCCCAGTGATGACGCACCGGCCACGCGATTTGCTTGCCGACCGTCATCGTCGGGTTAAGGGAGCTCATCGGATCCTGGAAGATCATGGCCAGCTCACTGCCGCGCCGCCGCTTCATCTCATCCTCAGGAAGCGGCACCAGGTCCTTGCCGTTCACCTCCACCCGGCCGTTGACGATGCGACCGGTTCGCGGAAGCAGTCGCATGAGCGACAGCGCCAGAGTGCTTTTGCCGCAGCCGGACTCGCCCACCAGCCCGACGTTCTCCCCGGCATCGACGCTGAGGGAGACGCCGTCGACCGCTCGGACACTCCTGTTGCCGACCCGGAACTCCGTGCGGAGATCTCGCACTTCCAGAACGCTGCTCATATCTATGGCCGCAACCTGACTTCCAGTGCGTTTCGCAAGCCATCACCGATGAAGTTGAACGCCACGACGGCCGACATGATGGCGAAGCCAGGGGCAAGAATTTCCCACCAGTAGTCGTTCTGCAGTGCACCGTTGGCCAGCGCGGTGGAAAGCATCGTGCCCCAGTCAGTGCCTGGCGGCTGAATGCCGAGGCCGAGGTAACCAAGCGTCGCCAGGAACAGGATGGCGTCGGCGATCTGGAAACTCGCGTTGACGAGAATAGTTCCGATGGCGTTCGGAATGATATGTCGGAACACAACCCGGCGGGCGGATCCTCCGGCCACCTTGACCGCGAGCACGTACTCACGAGTCCGTAGCGTCAGGGTCTCCCCGCGCACTAGCCGCGCCGGAACCAGCCAGGCCACGAATCCGACGAGCAGAATCAGCAGGACCGTCGACGGGTGAAATATGTCCGCCAGCACGACCAGAAGCAGCAGGCCAGGTATGGAAAGGATCGCATCGACGAGTCGCATCATGATCGAGTCCGTCACGCCGCCGATGTAACCGGCGATGGCACCCCAGATGACGCCGAGGATCGTGGCGATGAGCGCTGCGGCCAGCGCCACTTCGATATCGGCCTGGCCGCCGAACATGACCCTGCCCATCTCGTCGAACGAGTTGTTGTCAGTTCCGAACGGGTACTTCAGTGACGGCGGGCCGTTCTGGGGAACCGAGGACAGGATGGCGGCGTTTCCGTTGGTCTGATTCGTCGGATGGAGCAGCGGGCCGACAAAGCAGAAGAGTACGAGCAGGACCACATAAGCGGCGCCGAGGATCGCCAGCCGATTGGCCCTGAAGGCCCCGAGCACGGAGCGCCCGGTACCGCCGGCGGGCGCCGGCTCGTCGGGCAGGACAGCGGGTACTGCGATCGGATTGAGAGTCATGAGTACCTGACCCTCGGGTCAAGGACCGCGTAAAGGATGTCGGCCAGCAACGACCCGACGACGGTCACGATCGTGAACACGACGACCGTTCCGATCAGCGTGGGCAGATCATCGTTGATGATCGCATTGACGCCAAGACGGCCCATGCCCGGGTAGTTGAAGACAGACTCCGTAATGAAGGAGCCGCTCACGAGCCAGGGGAGAGTGAGCCCGATCAGCGTCGCGATCGGCATCAGGGCGTTCCGCAGGGCGTGCCGGTAAAGCACATGCGACCTGCCGCCGCCGGTCGCGACCGCCGTCCGGATGTAGTCCTCGTTCAGCGCGTCGAGCATTGACGATCGCACGAAGCGGCTGAACGAGGCGAACGTGATGAGCGCGAGAGTCAGCACCGGCAGGAAGAGTGCCCGCGGGTCGTCGAGGATGCCGATGACAGACTGGGATTGAGGTGCCTCGAAGCTGAACCAGTTGAGCCGGATAGCGAAGATGAGGATCAGCGCCGGCCCCAGGAAGAAAGTCGGCATCGAGTAGAAGAAGAACGACACGCCAGTCAGCACGTAGTCATCAGGCTTATTCCGTCTCGTCGCCTGGAAGATCCCTACCGGTATGGCCAGGATCAGGGCCAGGAGAAGCGCCAGGCTGACCAGTACCAGGGTTTTCGGAAGCGCCTGCCCGATGAGGGCGGCTACCGGCTGGTTGTTCCGGTAGGAGTACCCCAGGCGCAGGTGTACATAGTTGTCGATCAGCTGCCAGTACTGTTCCCAGAGCGGCAGATTCAGGCCGTTGACGCTATTGAAGTGGGCGATCGCCGTCGGCGTTGCCCGCGGGCCGAGGACGGCCCTGGCCTCCCCGCCCGGAATGATGTGCGTGAGCAGGAAGACAATCAGCGACACGACGATCAGAACGACGAACGCCTGCAAGATCCTGCGAACGATGTAGATGATCATGAGTGGGCATTCCAGTACGAGAGCCACCTGATAGTCCGGGCCCAGACGTCCGCGAAGTGACCGGGCTCCATGATCTGGTGGCCTTCCCGCGGGTAGGTCGCCATCTGGACGTCAGCGCCGACTGAGCGCAGGCAGATAAACAGCTCGTGCGCCTGAGAGGCCGGCACGCACCGGTCGTCATCGCCGTGCAAGATGAGCGTCGGCGCCGTGTGGCTGTGGGCCTGGTAGATCGGTGACCGGTCCAGACACAGCTGCCTGACCGCGGGATCGCTGGGCATGCCGCCGAGAATGAGGTCATAGCCGCGGAAGTTGTTCCCGGTGTTGCGCGCGCTCCCGAAGTTGGATATGCCCGCCTTCACGACCGCGGAGCTCACTTCGGAGCTCCGGCTCGTGGCCGCGACCGCAGACAGGTATCCGCCGTAACTGCTGCCCATCACGGCGGGCTTGCCGGGCGGGACGTGCCCGGCGGCTACCGCCCACCTGGCGCCAGCCAGGACGTCTTCCATCTCGGCGCCGCCGGGGTCCCCGAGATTGGCCATGCCGAACTTAGGGCCGCGCCCCGCGCTTCCCCTCGGGTTCGGCAGCAGCACCGAGAACCCGGCGGCCAGGAGCTGGTTGGCGTTCGCCGGGTCGTAGCCATGGTGATGTACCCCGCTGGGGCCGCCGTGAATGATCACGACGAGGGCGCCGCCGTTGCCAGCGGCAGCTAGTTTTTGCGACGGGACCAGGAGAAGTCCCCGGATCTGCGTGCCGCCTGGCCCGGCCCATGTCCCTTCGATGACCGAGCATTCCGGGACCGGGTCCGACCGGGTCTCGCACCACGTCCTCAACGGGCCGCCGCTGTCGTCCATGATGACGACCTTCGGTGGCGTCGCCTCGTCCGACCAGGTCGTCAGCCGGACGGAGCCGTCTGCGGAGAGGGCAAATGACGGGCGGGGCGGCACGCCCATCAGCGACGCCGGCTCGACCAGCAGTTCCACCGTTCCGTCGGCGCGTACATATCCGGACGCGCTGTCGAGGTCCTGCCAGCCGGCAAAGAAAAGCCGGCCGGAGTCGTCCCACTGGATCCAGGTGACGTCGGCAGGGATCTGGTCCAGCCGGCGTTCCACGCTGCCGTCGGCACCGAGGATGACAACGCGGCCCGATTGCAGTCCGCGGTCGCTGCACCAGCCCTCGACAAAGCCGATCCGTCCCGTGGCCGCCTCGACGGCCACGTGCGAAGCCTGCCACTGCGGCTGATAGAGACGCTCGAGCGTGCGTTTATCGGGGTCAAAGCGGGCGACGACCGGGGAGTACCAGCCCGCTTCCCCCGGCTCGTCCGAGTAGACGCAGGCCACCGCGCCATCCGGCGCGACTGCGAACTCCCAGATCGATCCGGCGTCTGGGCCAAGGAGCGCCGAGGCCGCCGTCTCGACGTTTACCGCCCAGAGCCGGTACGACCCCGTCTCTCCCTGGTTGAGCTCCGGATCGGCCTCCTGCCGGGCATTGCGCCGGCCCGACCAGACGGCGGCGGTATCAGACCCCGGCTCGGCGACCAGGGCCAGCAGCCGTCCATTCGCTTCGTCCCAGGCCATTTGCTGCACAGAACCGGGAAGCACGCACAGCGGTACGGGCGGCCGGTGAAGCTGATCGAGGCGGACCACCGACAGGTTGGTCTGGTCTCCGTCATCGTGGGACAGGAACAGGCGCCGGGCCGGGTTGTCAACCACCGGCGGGACGCTGGGCGCCGGGCAGGCAAGCCGCCGGGGCGCTTCAGTCAGAGGCCCGGCGAATACGCCGGATGCCTCGTAGCGGGCAGGATCGACCTGCTGAGGGATGCGGACGAACCCGCCCACGAGCCCGTCGCCGGAGATGAAGGGCCATCGTGGAACAGCCTCAAGGAGCGGAGCGGCAATTCCAGCAGATGGCCCCATGAGCCTCGACCTTTCCAGTTATGCCTGGCCCGACGACCAGGAGTGGCTAGCACGCCGCGCCGTGCTGATCCAGCGGGTCGCCCGGATGGCTACTTCGTGAAGTACCACGCCCCGGGGTCGATCTCGGCCAGCGGGCTTTGCGGACCGATCTGCAGGTTCTTGACCGTCTCGATCAGGCTCTCCGTATTCGGCTCCCAGATTGCCGGCAGCTGATCCGCCAGGTAGTCCTGGTACGCATTGAATGCGCTCCGGAACTGCGGCAGCGGCACCTGGTTGGTCGCATTGATCAAGGCGTTCGTCGTGGTGCTGTTGTAGTTGCTGTAGTTCGCGCCGCCACCGGTGTTCCAGATCGACTCGCCGGTAGGCAGGGTGTCGGATCCTCCGAAGAACCACGATGGGGCGCCGTAGTATCCGAACTCCCACGAGCAGCCCTTGGGGCACGCGGTGGTGTAGGCGAAGACGGCGTTCGCTCCTGCGGCCGTGAACCGCAGCGTGATCCCGGCTTGCTTCCATGAGGAGGCCTCGTCGTCCATGAGCGACGTAATCGAGGCGCTGCCGCTCGGGTATTCGAGGCTGAAGGTGAGCGGCGTGCCGGCCGGGATGCCGGCACCACACTCGTTCGCCGCGCTACCTGGCCGGGTGCAGGTCGTGACTCCGCCGGAAACGACCTTCCAGCCATGACTCGTGAGCAGGCTCTCGGCCTTAGACGGGTCGTATGGATACGGGTTGTTCAGCTCGCCTGGCGAAGCCCAGATGTGCGGGTTCGGAGGCACCGGGCCATAGATCGGATAGGCGTAATTGTGGAAGATCTTGGCCACGTAGGCCGGCTGATCGACCAGCGACTCGAACGCCTGCCGGAAATACAGCTGCCGGAAGATGGGCCCGGCCGCGCCGCCGTCGCCCGTCGAGTTGAAGTTCAGCAAGATGTACCCGACGCTCCAGGACGGGATGACCAGCAGGTTGTACTTCGAGCTGAGGGCCGAGACGTTGGCGCCGACCTCGCCCGGCTGACTCGGAGAGCTGGTGACGTCCTCTGGTGGCAGATACCCGACGTCGATCGCGCCAGCGGCGAGCGCGTTGTACTCGGCGATGTTGGAGGTAAA
>Ga0335074_10012458_pt1 | contig 11923 bp, 9 predicted proteins | sample Lox_Sample_23_FD_206715 | JGI IMG/M metagenome (GOLD analysis project Ga0335074, IMG submission 206715) | Soil microbial communities from Loxahatchee National Wildlife Refuge, Florida, United States - Lox_Sample_2.3 | ecosystem: Environmental > Terrestrial > Soil > Wetlands | place: USA: Florida...
CCTGCACCGGCCGGTCACCCCGGTTCCGCACCACCACGCGCGCAGTGGCACGGCCGGCGTTCAGTTCCACGTCGCCGTCTTCGAGAAGATATTCGCCGGGATGCATGGAGTCTCCTATTGAATGGGATCGTGAATCGTGACCAGCTTGGTGCCGTCGGGGAAGGTCGCTTCCACCTGCACTTCGTGGATCATCTCGGCGACGCCGTCCATGACGTCGGTGCGTTTCAGGATCGATGCGCCCAGGCTCATGATGTCGGCGACGCTTTTTCCGTCACGCGCGGCCTCCAGCACCTCGGCGGAAAGAATCGCCATGGCTTCCGGATAGTTCAGCTTCAGCCCGCGCGCGCGGCGCTTCTTCGCCAATTCGGAGGCCACAAAGATCATGAGCTTTTCCTGCTCGCGCGGCGTCAGATGCACGAACGATTCTCCTCCCGTTTCGTACCAAAATCAATGAACTTTCCGAGGAAGCGTGGCGACGCGGCCACAAAGAGACCACTTGGCGGCTCTCCACAATTCCACCAGGCCCGCGGCCAGCGCGCGGCCGTTTACGGCGAGCCCCCGAATGACGAGGCCGTGCGCGCGGAGCGAAGTCACTCCCCATAATACTTCAGCGCTCGAAAGCTGATCGGCGAGGCGCTGCAATTCGGATTCGAAGGTGCGCCAATAATTCGGCGAGTCACTGTTAGCGTACGGCGCGCGGCAAACATAGCACGAGGCGAAATGACGAAATGAGCCGAGTCGAGCAGTCGAATCGAGGCGCTGCTCCAGAGGCGCGAGAGACCAGCGCTCGATGGCGACGGGCTGCCCGTCCGCGATCAGCTCAAAATCGGAAGTGAGCGAATCGAAGCGGAAGATTTCATCCGAAGCCTCGCGGCCGGGCGCGACGCGATCCCACCAGATCAGCGACCCGCCGCGCTCGATTACGACGCGCGTGGTTTGATCGAAGCGCGATCCGGCGAACGGAATTAATTGATCGGGCACATATTCGAGGTAGGCATCCGCTGCGATGCGGACGTGGATGCGCTGCGATGCACGGCGCTCGGGCGACCGGCTGCGATAGACGCGTGTGGCGCCGGTGGATGTGATCTGCGCCTGCGCGCGCGCGCCGACGTCCACCTGCCACGAAAGAGAATCAGTATCCAGGATTCCGCCTGACAGGTTGTGTACGTGCGCGAGCGTTTCGCCCGAGGGCGTACGGAAGCCGCGCACCACGCGCCAGGGCGGCTGCTGCTCGCGGACGCGGAGAATGGTGGCGCCGCCGCCGTTGGCCTCGAAGTCCAGTGCCAGATTCGAAGAGAGGGCCATGGGTCAGCTCATGAACAGGCGCGTGTAGAGGGTGGCGTGCCTCGCGGAGGCCACATCAACCAAAGGTGTGAAGCAGCTGATCTGCCCCGGCGTCGACGACGCGGCGTGCTCGGCGGCCCGGACGATGGCCGGTTTCAAGTTCCACAGGATCTGGTGCGCGCGCGTTTGTCCCAGCGGCAGAAGGCGCTGGCAGGCGGAAACCAGCGTCGTGATGGATTGCTGCAGATAAGCGGCCGCGGCCGTCGGCGGGCAGATTTCGAGGGCCCCCGCGACAAAGCCGAAGCACGCCGGGAGGTGCAGTTCGGCGTCCAGCGCCGAAGCGTCGATCAGTAAGGGATGGCCTGAAATGTTGGCCGCCAGCCGCAGGAAGCGGCGGCCCATCGCCGCCGATGCATCGCGCGATTCGCGAGCCATTTTTCGCGCGCCGAATTCGACGTTCCAGCGCAACCATTCGGAGAGGTTCGCGCCGCAGCTCGCTGCGCAATACGCGGCTTCGAGCGTGCCCGCTTCCTCCAGATAGTCCGTCAGGAACCGTTCCAGATGGTCCGTATTCAACAGCCCCGCGTCCACCAGCGATTCAAGGCCGAACGAGTGCGCCGCGCCGCCGATCGGAAGGGCGCTGTCGGCGAGCTGCTGAAGCTGCAGAAGCGGGAGCATCAGGCGAAAAGGCACTGAATATCCCCGGGAAGGGAATCGTTCGCCGCAGACTCATCCCATCCGAGTTCCGCGCGCACCACATCGAAGAACGCGCTGCGATTCACGTCCTGCCCTTGCAGGCGGCTAGCAAGAATATCGGCAGTCAGGATGTTGCGGCTCGCGGCGACGTAGCCCGCATTCGCGATCAGATCATAATTACCCCAGCGGCTGCGATACAGGCCGGCGCGATTCCATCGCACCGCGGAGTACAGGGCTTCGTTCAAGCCGACCAACGGGAAGTGCTCGCCGTAAAGTTTCGCGATGTCGCAGCAGACGCGCGCGAAATAAGTGATGTTGGGGCCGTGCCAGGCGGAGCGCAAAGGATCGGGAAGCAGGCCGAAGAGATTCGAAATCGCAAGCCGCGTCGGGCCTTTGAACTTGGCGAAGCTGATCAGCGGGCAGCCGGCATAGTCGAGCAGGACGCGCGGAATGTAGCTGGAGGCGGACGCAGCGCAGTCCTCATCCCAATACGCTTCGGTGACGTTGACATACTGCGCGCGATGTTTTGCGAGCACATCGGCCAGGCCGGTGCGGCGCAGAAATCCGGCTTCCTGCTGGCGGATCCAGGCGCGATGCTCGCGCGCTTCGGTTTCCCAATGGAACGGCGCTTCTTCCGTGTTGCGCGAAGAGGTGTGGCCTTCGAGGATGATGGCTGGCGCCGGAAGCGCGCTCAGCAGCAGATCGAGCGCGGCCGGATCGGTATACGTGCCCGCAGCGTAGCCGTGCCAGGTAACCTTCACCAGCACTCGGTCCGGTTTGGGATCGGGAAGAAGGCCCGAGATCAGGTCCGCCATGCGATTCGGATCCGGCACGGAAGCGATCACGCCGCAGCCAATCGACCAGCACTTAGGGCCCGGCGCGGCCTGACGTTTCGGAGACGCAAGGCGAACCGATTCACGCGTGCGCTTTTCGTTCCACATCCGCGTGATGCGCTGGGCGAGCCAAGCCGTGATTGCCGGATGATCGCCCGGCGGTTCCGCGAGCTGCCAGGACGCCGCTTCCGGATGGGCGCGCTGGAAATTTTCGAGGATCACTTGTGCGAACTCCCCGTGCTCGGTTGGCCAGAGAGACTGCGGCAGCAGCACCCAATTGATCGGACGCTCGGCGCATTTTTCAATCGTGTGGCCCAGAAAGGGCTGGGCGTGTCTGACGAATCCAACTTCGCCCGCAGCCAGGCTGAGCCGCTCCCAAATCAGCCGCATGAGCCGGTAACTTTGGGCGCGGCTGCCCGCGTCGCCGTGGCCGCTTGCCGCAAGAATGAGGCCGGTGGATCGCGCGGCTCCCCCCGGAATCGAGCGGGCGACTTGATCAGCCAGCGCTTCCACTAACAAAGGATGACCGTGATCGACATCGTCGTGATGTACGGCGAGTTGGGGATTGGAGCGGCGCAAGTCGGCTATCGCACGGCCTAGCGCTTCGCGCTGCAAGAGATGGAAATCGAGCGAAACGGGAAGGACGAAGAGTTCGTTTACGCCGGCGCCGGGCGAAATGGAATCGACGGAGGCAAACGTCACACTGGGCCGAAATCCGAGGATCGGTTCGCAGGCCGAGGCCACTGCGGTGGCATCCCCGCGCTGCGCATCGGCTACCAGGATGAATCGCGGCGTCAGCGCAGTTTCCCGCCAATCCGGCCGTGCTTGGTCATCGTTGCGAGTACGTCCACCATCGCGCGCACCGCCACCAATGCGGTGATATCGGAGATGTCGTAAGGCGGCGACACCTCGACCGCCTCCATGGCCGCGATGCCTTCCTTGGCCACGCCTTTTAGAATTGCGAGCGCTTCACGCGGCAAGAATCCGCCGGGTTCGGGCCAGCCAGTGCCAGGGACGAAGCCCGCATCCACGGAATCGACGTCGAACGAAAGGTAGACTGCGCTCGCGCCCTTCCACGCCACTTCGAGCGCGATCTCGACGGTCTTGTCGATGCCGAGGCGCTCGATGTCCTGAATAGTCAGCACCGTCGATCCACGCTCGCGGCCCTTCTTTACGCCGGGGCGCGGAACCTGCCAGCCGCCGATGCCGACTTGCACCAGATTGGTGGGCGGGCAATTCGGAATATTGGTGGCGTGGAACCACGGACAAGTGTGCATGATCTCGTCCATGTCTTTTTCCTGTGTGTCGATGTGGCGATCCAGATGGATGATGCCCACGTTGCCTTCGACGCATTGCGCCACGCCGCGGGCGCAGGGATAGCCGATGGAATGGTCGCCGCCCATGATCATCGGCAGCGTCCCCTGCGACAAGATATGCGCGACGCCTTTGGTGATCTGGTCGTGGCTCTTGGTGATGTTGGCGGGGCAAAAGATATCGCCGGCGTCGCACATCTTCAGGGATTCGCGCAGGTCCACGCCGAGCTCGAAATTGTACGTGGTGTAGAGCGACGAGATGCGCCGGATGCCTTGCGGCCCGAAGCGTGTGCCGGCGCGATAGGTGGTGCCGATATCGAACGGCACGCCGAGGAAGGCCACGTCGTACTCGCCCACTTTGCGCACGTCTTCGAGATAATGCGTCTTGAGAAAAGTATTGATGCCGGACCAGTGCGGCAGCTCGCCGCGCTGAAAACAACTGATCTCGCTTTTGTCCTGAATGGAATCCACGCACTCCAGGCCGAATTCCTTGCCGCGCCGGACTTCCTCCTGCCACTGCTTCGATGGGATTTGGCCCTCGTCGCGCAAGGCTTTCATTCCTTCGAGTTCGGGCAGTTTCAGTTCTCTGGTGTGCTCCCGGTATTTCGGGGCATGGCTCTTGTAAAAAGACATGAAGGGTTAATTGTACTCGGTTTAAACTTCGGAGTCGCCAGGCGCTTCGTCCATTTCAACGCCCAGCGGAAAGGTGGTTTGCTCGACGCGCCGCGCGAGGTCGGCAATCTCGAGTTCGTTCAGCGTATCGGGGATGGCAAGGTTCAGCACGATGTTCGCGCCATCGTCGTCGGCGTCCGTACGGCCCAGCGCGATGAGGCGCGTCGCCAGCACCACGGCTTCCCGCGGATTGTGGGTGACGAACAGGATGGTGGTGCGGGTCTCGCGCCACAGATCTTTGATGAGGCGCTGCATCCCCGCCCGCGTGCCGGGATCGAGAGCGCTGAAGGCTTCGTCCATCAGCAGAATCTTGGGCCGCATGATGAGCGCCTGTGCGATGGCCACGCGCTGCTGCATGCCTCCCGACAGCTGGTGCGGATATTTCGACGCGTCGGATTCGCGCAGCCCCATACGGCGCAGGTACCCGAGAGCTTCGGATCGAAATTCGTCGCGCCGCGCGCGTTTGGACGCGGATAATCCTCCGAAGAATCCGATCTCCGTCACTTCGAGACCGAACGTGATGTTTTCGAGCACCGTGCGATCGGGAAACAGCGCATATTTCTGCGGAACATATCCGCAGCGGCGGTCCGGTTGAGTGCGCGGGCTGCCTTCCACCAGGACCTGGCCGCTCGAAGGCATTTCTTCCGCCAGCACGAGGCGCAACAGAGTCGATTTACCACAACCGGTTTGCCCGACGATGGAGATAAACTCACCGGGCTCGATGTCCAGACTCACACCGTTCAGGACGCGCTTGGGGATCTTGCCGGCCTGCCCGTACTCGACGCACACATCCTGGATGCGGATCATGGGGGGAGAACTGATGGCTGCTGCCTCCGCCGGTTGGTCCGCAATCATCCGCAGCGCCGCCACGCTAAGCCTCCTGGAACCAGGGATGCAGCTTGCGATTCAGAACGCGCATCCCGTAATCGATCAGGAAAAGCAGCAGCGCCACCCACAGCACGTAGGGAATGATGGTGTCCATGCCCATGTGCCGGCGCAGCAGCGCGATGCGATAGGCCAAGCCGTCCTGCGATGCGATCATCTCGCCTGAAAACAAAAAGATCATGACGGCCTTCAGGTTCAAGCGGATGCTGTTCAACACGCGCGGCGAGATTTGTTTCAGCACGATGCGGTAGGTGACCGCGAAATCGCCCGCGCCCAGCGTGAAGCCCTTGACGATCTGCTCTTTGGGAACGCCGCGCGTGAGGTTGAACGCGTCCAGGATGATGGTGGGCCCGACGCCGATCAGAATCAGCATGATCTTAGCCATTTCATCGATGCCGAAGGCGATGAAAAGGATCGGAAGCAGGGAAAGCGCGACTATTTTATCGAAAAAGAGAACAAATCGCAGGAAAAAGGATCCGACATAGGGGAACATTCCCATGTGAACACCCAGCAGCACGGCCGGAAGCAGCAGCGCCATGCTGATGATGAAGCGGCGTCCGGTGGCCAGCGTGTCCTTCCACAGCATGCTGTGCCCGATCTTCGCAGCCAGCGATTGCCGGCTCGCGTCGGCGGCCACCTCGTCGTCTTCGGCCGGCTTCAACGCGGCGTCCGAGAAGCCCTGCGCCATTTGACGGATGGTCGGCATCACGCGATCGTCGGGGTTATCCATATGGCGCCCGCGCGAAACCCAGAAATAACTGAGCAGGCCCGCTGCGAAGAGCAGCCAGGACAGCGTCCAGACCGTCGCGCGCGAGGGCTGCGCATGAATCTGGAGCACGCTCACAGCTTGCCCCCAGCCGCCATCTGCATGTACGACGCGTCGAATCGCAGCCGCACCCGGTCCTTCTTGCCTTCCGTCGATCCGTCCGGAAAACGGATCGCCACGTCGTCGGAGGACGCGGTCTTGTCACCGAGCAGCCCGTGCGTGAAGCAGAACTGGCGCACCAGCTCCATGGTCTTCTTCAACTGCTCCGATTTCGTCATTTCGAGCGCGGAAGACGCGGTGTAAAACAGGTGCGTGGTGGCGAGCTGTTCTTTATAAGAAGAGAGCGTGTCCTCGGAGACCTCGGCAATCGCGGACAGCACTTTGTCCCCTTCTGCACCGGGCTTCGACATCTGCGAGGTCAATTCATACCATGCGCCGGTCACGGCTTTCGCGAAACGCTGCCCGGAGCCGTCGGGGCGGTTCAGCACCTCGGTCCGCACCACCATGAGATCCAGAATCTCCCCGGGGATTTTGGACGAATCAAAAATCTTGGTGATGCCCTTGCCGCGGAGAATCTGCGAGACCAGCGGCTTCCAGGTGACCGCCACTTGCTGGCTCGGATCGCCCAGGAATGCGCCCGCCAGATCGGAGTCCGACGTGTTCACGTATTTCACGCGCTTCAATTCGCCCGAAAGATTGTTGATGGCCATGGCGCGCTCAAACAGGTATTGCGAAACCGTCTTCTCCACCAGCAGCACACGCTTGCCGGGGATCTGCGCGAGCGTCAGATTATGGCGCACCAGAACGGCGTCGTTCCCGTTCGAATAATCGCCCACGATTATGGACGTAGTATCCACGCCGGCCGCAGCCGGCATGTCGAGCGCCTCCATGTTGGTCATCGCGCAGGCGTCGATGTTCTTCGCGACAAAAGCGTCCAGCGACGGCGCGTAATCGAAGCGCCGCACCTTGATATCGACGCCGTACTTGTCGCCCCACTTTTTCAGCAGGCCCGACTTGTACATGTAGGCGTAAGGATCCCAGCCGACGTAGACCGACCAGCCGAGGGTAAAACTAGGAGGCGCCGCGCTCAGAGCGCCGGCGAGTACACACACTAAGGTTAGAATGAATGAAAATTTGCGCATTTCCGCCGTCCGTGCAGCAAGGCACTAAATGGCTACATGGCCGCTTGGAGTTTCCAGTATATCGCAAGGAGACTCGCATCCGGCCCGCGCGCGGTCGCCTTCGCGCTTGCTCTTGTCCTTGTCGCCGCGCAGCGCTTTCTCGATGGCCACCGCCAGTTCCGGAGAATCCGGCGTCACGTCCGGTTCAAACCGCTCCACTACCTTACCGTCCCGATCCACCAGAAATTTCGTGAAGTTCCAATGGATCGGGCCGCCCGTGGATGGATTGGCCTGCTTGTCGGTGAGGAACTCGAAGAGCGGGGCTACGTGTTCGCCCGCCAGCGCGACCTTGGCGAAAAGCGGAAAGGTCACCTTGTACTGCCCTTCGGCGAGCTTTTGAATGGCATCGTTCGCGCCGGGCTCTTCCTGGCCGAAATCATTGCTGGGAAACGCCAGGATCACGAGCCCCTGGTCCTTGTATTTCTGATACAGCGCTTCCAGGCCCGCATATTGCGGTGTGAAGATGCTGTGGCTGGCGACGTTCACGATCAGCAGCACCTTCCCGCGATAAGCCGAAAGCGGCGCGGGCTTGCCGTCGATCGCGAGCGGAATGAAATCCAGAACCGAGGTAGCGGCGCTCGCGGGAACGCCGCTCAGGAGAATGGCCACAAGCGCGCCGCTCAGGCGCGCCATTTTAAAACTCATAGCGCAACGCGAACTGCATCTCGCGCGGCGGCATGGTGTTCTGATACTCACCGAAAATCGCCGGATTCGACAGCGCCAGGCTGGGCGAAATGAAATTCACGTTGTTGAATGCATTATATGCTTCCGCGCGGAACTGGATGCTGTGGCCTTCCCACGGCATCCGGAAGCTCTTCGCGACCGCGATGTCAAAATTCGTCATGCCGGCCAGCCGCACCAGCGCGCGCGCTCCGGCCGCGGATCCCGGATAATCGTCCGCGAAGCTGTTGGCGGCGTTCACTGTGGAAAAGAGACTCGGATTGCCGCTGCTGTCATAGCCGTTAGTCACTTTGAACGGGCCCGTCGCAATGGCCAGCGTGTTCTGCCAGTAATTGACGTCCCAGGTTTCGTTGCCCTGGACCACGCTGGGCAGGCCGCTCGAGAAACGCATGATGCTCGAAACCTGCCAGCCGCCGAAAATCTCGTTGGCCCATCCGGGCGCGGTATTCCAGAACGGCTTGCCCTTACCGATGGGCAACTCGTACACGACGTCGATGTTCGCCTGGTTCCGGATGTCGAAATCGGAGGAGCCGCGGAATTGATTGGGAGCGAAGATATTCTGAATCACGGCGCCGTCCTGCCCGGATGCACCCTCGGCCGTGGATCCGTTGTCGATGGAGTGCGACAGCGTGTAATTGAAATCGAACGAAAGCCCGTTGGCGAAGGCGCGCCGCAGACTGACGGTTCCGGCGTTGTAATCGGCGTTGCCCGCGTTCATCCAGGTGGGCATCGAGCTGCCTTGCGGTGCGAAATAAGTGTAACAGCCGAACTTCGTTGCGCAGGCATTCGGCACATATTGGCCTACGATGCGGTCGGCTGAGTGGAGCATGTCCAGGTAGCTGCCGTTGTAGATGCCGTATATGCCGTAGAAATAATTCGCCGCGGTGCTCCCTTTGAAGAACGCATTCGCGACACCCGGGAACATATCGGTGATGTAAGGCACGTTCGGTACGAGCGATGGATTGGCCTGGACCAAGCCCGCGATCGTGGACGGCGAGCAGTTCTGCGTGGTCACGCCGGTCGACGCGCAGATGTTGTTGAAGGTCTGGCGGATGGTCGTCATGGCTTGCACCCAGGTCTGGCCCGATCCCGGGTCATACAAGTTCTCGAGCGGCGTATACACGTCGCCTTGCAGCAGCAGCTTGCGCGAAAGCCGGCCCGCGTAGGAAACCTCGAGCGTCAACTTGCCGGGGATCTGGCGGGCGAACGATGCGTTCAAAAGGATCGAATAAGGCGACTTCAGGTCGGGGTAGATGCCCTGAAATTCTCCGACGATGCCGTTCACGTCAGGCGGCGTATAAGGGAAGCCCGGCGTGGGAGCGGACGGAAGCGCGGGCGTCGTCCCGTTGTAACGCGGTGAGGTCGAGAAGGTGTAGGAGACCGGATTGTTCAGCGTGGTTGCCAATCCAAACGAGCCGAATTGATCGAACTCCGTAATCAGTTCGCTGCCGAAACGGTCATACAGCATGGCGCCGCCGGCGCGGAAAACGCCGTTGTTGCCGAAGATGGCTTGCAGAATTCCGCCGCGATCCTTGGGGCTATAAGCCAACGCGAACCGAGGCCCGAAATTGTTGTCGTCCGGATTGTACCAGCTCGGCTTGCCGTTGACGGGTCCATTGAGGTTGTAACTCAAGATCGTATTGGGCATGGAATTGGACGGAACGCCCATCGATCCCAGGTAGTCGCGCTGCCCGAAATATTCATCGAGACCCACGTTGGGCGCCACCTGCAGCCCGTTCGCTTCGTAGGGCGGCGGATCGTTGGTGTAGCGCAGCCCGAAGGTCAGGGTCAATTCGCGCGTGGCGCGCCACTGGTCGCTGACGAAGCCTTCGTATTCCTTCATCGAAAACGCGCGGACGTCGGGTGCGCCCAAGGGGAGCAGGGCGCCCTTCGCGCCCACTTGATAAGTGACCTGCGTGTTGTTCACCAGCCCCAGCAGAATGCCCATGGCCGAGGCGTCGTTATATGTATCGTTCAGTGCGAAATTCGGATTGCCGGTTTTCGCCGCCATGTAATTGGCGAGGTCGGTGTCGATGTCCTCTCCCAAGCCCACCGCCACGTTCACGTTGAAACCGTAGGTCGGGTAGGACTGCGAATAGGTGAACTTGTTGTTGGTCATCACGCGGAAATTGAGGCCGGTCGTGATGGTGTGTTTGCCTTTGGTCCAGGTCAGCGTGTCGACGATGTTCTTGACGGGCAGGATGCGCCCGTTGGCGCGCGCGGCGTAGTTTTCGAGAGTATCCAGAGGGAAGAGCGCGAAGTCGGCGCCGCTGACTCCAGAATATGCAAGGCCCTGACGCGTGTATCCGAAGACCAGGCTGTTCACCAGGCTGGGCGTCAGGATCGACGTATACGTGGCCGCGATTCCTTTGCTGTTATTCAGCAGTTCGCTGGCCGGACTTTGGCCGGGAAACTGCGCCAGCGCCGTGGGCTGATCCTGATTCGCGTTTGAAAGCGTGCCGCGCACTGAAATCGTGTTCTTGGCCGCGCTGTCGAGAATGAAGTCCATCTTCCCGACATAGGCGCGATTATCCAGCCGATCCGGCGCGTTGAAACGGAAGCCGACGAAATTGAGCCCGCCGTCGTAGCCGTTCACCGGGTCATTGCCGACCGGATACTGATTCAAAATGCTCAAATATTGCTGATTAACTCCGATGCCCAAGGGGTCGATCTGCTTGATCTGCGCCGGCGACAGCGTATAGACGTTGCCGCTGGTGTCGGCGAACGTCAGGATGCCCTGCCGCAAGTTTTGACTCGGCACCTGGCGCTCCACGGCTTGGGAGCTGGCGTCGATGCGGCGCTCGTAGTTGAGGAAAAAGAAAGCTCGATCCTTCTTGATCGGCCCTCCCAGCGATGCACCGAACTGATTGCGATTGAGCGGCGTCACCGGCACGCCGTCGCGATCGTTGAACCAGCTGTTCGCCGCGGTCACCGTGTTGCGGTTATATTCGTAGGCCGAACCGTGCAAATTATTCGTGCCGCTCTTGGTGATCAGCACCACCTGTCCGCCCGACGAACGGCCCTCATCGGCGCCTTGCCCTGCCACCGTGACGCGAAACTCCTGCACCGAATCCAGTGGAATCGGCAGCACCGAGTTGAAGCCCGCGATGGGCGAATTCGAAGCGGGAATATTCGCGTTGGACCCTTGCAGAGAGCCGATATCCGAATTGCCGCCGATTCCCGAATTCTCGTTGTCGTTCACGTCCACGCCGTCCAGGATGATGTTGTTCTGATCGCGGCGCGATCCCATCACCTCGCCCTGCTGCGTTACGCCCGGCTGCAGGCTCAGCAGCTCCACCACGTTGCGCGTGTCGAGCGGCAATTGCCGGATGGAATGCTCGGTGAACGCATTGCCGATCGAGGCATCCGAAGTATTCACCGTGGTGACTTCGGCCGTCACTTCCACCGTCTGGCCGGTGGCGCCCACTTGCAGTTGCATGTCCATGGTGGTTGGAACGTTGATCTGCAGCACCACGTGTTCGCGCGTTTCCTTGGCGAAGCCGGGCTTGGTGACTGTCAGAGTATATTCGCCGGGCATCATCTGGAGGAATTGATATACGCCCGTGTTGTCGGTAACCACCTGCCGCGAGGCCCCCGTAGTCGGGCTGAGCA
>Ga0335074_10012460_pt1 | contig 11921 bp, 10 predicted proteins | sample Lox_Sample_23_FD_206715 | JGI IMG/M metagenome (GOLD analysis project Ga0335074, IMG submission 206715) | Soil microbial communities from Loxahatchee National Wildlife Refuge, Florida, United States - Lox_Sample_2.3 | ecosystem: Environmental > Terrestrial > Soil > Wetlands | place: USA...
GTCCGCCATCGCCTACCTCATCGGCATCGTCGTGGAGCTGCTGTTCGTGAACCAGACGTTCTTCGTGGGACCGTTCGTGTCAGCCATCGGCGGCATCGACATCTCCTGGATCCTCGGGTTCATCGTTCCGTTCTTCGCCTACATCGCTCTCAGCAGGATGACTGGCCTGACCAGGTCGCCCACTGACCGCGGCGCCGTGCCTGCCAGCCCCGCTGCGTAATGTTCACCGTTACCGCGGGGAAGGTGCTGCCGACAACGGTCACCGGATCATGGCCGCGGCCGTCCTGGTACACCAACAACACGCACGGCGAGCGATTCGCGCACTGCATGGTGGACAGCGCGTTCCGGGAGCAGTTCCAGGACGCCACCGCCGTGGTGATCAGCGACCAGGAGCGGGCCGGCCTGGACATCCTCACCAACGGTGACTATCACCTGGACCCCGAGACGGCCGGGCGGTCGTGGCTGCACTTCCCGCTCGACCGCCTCGGCGGCCTGTCCGCGGACGAGTACCTGCCGCCGTCCGAGCAGCTTTACGAGTACCCGCGCGGCACCCTTCTCAACGAGATCTTCACCAACGCGTGGATGTGGCCGCTTGCCGCTGGTCGCGTCGCCGCCGACAAGCCGATGGACTTCGACCGGATCTGGGACGTGGCGCAGGCCAAGACCGACCGGCCGGTGAAGTTCGGCACCATCTCCGCGCAGACACTCGCGGACTTCGTGCAGGTCAGAGGCGAGGCTTACCAGGACCAGCGGGCACTGGTGTGGGACCTGGCCGGCATCATTAATGCCGAGCTGCGCCGTCTGGCTGCCGCTGGCTGCCAGGTCATTCAGATCGAGGAGCCATCGATCCATGCGGTAGCCGCCGCCGATCCATCCCACCCGGACCTCGACTTCCTCATTGACGCCTTCAACTACGAGGTCGACGGCCTTGACGCCGTCGAGGTCTGGGCGCACACCTGCTGGGGCAATCCGAACATGCAGCGGGTTTACCGGGCCAGGTCGTATGAGGCATCGGCCGAGATCTTCATGGACCGGCTCAACATCGACGTCTGGACGATCGAGTCCAAGGACAACGGTCAGGAGGCACTGCCGCAGCTGGCCAAGTACGGCGAGTCGAGCCGCGTGAAGATCGCGCTCGGTGTCGTCAGCCACCGCGATCTCACCGCCGACAGCCCGGACGAGGTGGCGGCGGAAGTCCGCAAGGCGCTCGCCTACGTGCCGGCCGAGAAGCTGATCCTGACGTCCGACTGCGGCTTCGGCCGGGAAGGGTGCCCGCGGAACATCGCCCTCTACAAGGCGGCCGGCATCGCGCAGGGCGCCAACATCGTCCGGCGCGAACTCGGCGCGCCGGACACGCGGGTGCGCATAGCCGAAGACCTGCGTCCGATGGCCGGCAGCTAGCCATCCGCAGGGCGCACCTGGAGGCAGATAAGGACGAAACGGCTCGGGTTGCGGCTACTGTCGCACGCATGGCGAGTGTCTTCTGGCTGGGCGGTGGCTGCGGATCCGGCAAGACCACGATCGCGCGAATCCTCGCCCGGCGCCTTGACCTTCGCCTCTATCCGGTCGACGGGTACACCTACGCGCACGCCGAGCGCAGCAAAGCCGGCGGCTTCCCGCTATACCGCGCCTCCGCGGAGCTGCCGCCAGCGCGGCGCTGGGACCCAGCGCCTGCCGAGCTGGCCGAGCGGTTCGCCGCGGTCGCCGCAGAACGGCTCGAGATGATCCGCGCCGACCTGCGCGACCTCGGCCAGGGCCCGACGATCGTCACGGAGGGGCCGCAGCTTTTTCCGGACCTGATCGCCCCGCTCATGCAGACACCCGAGCACGGGCTGTGGCTGCTGCCGACGCCGGAGTTCGGTCAGCACGGGGTGGCCGGCCGTCGCGCTGGCGGCCTCACTGGCGAGGCGGCGCAGCGCCGGCGGGACCGCGACGTGCTGCTCACCGAGATGAACAGGCGGCAGGTGCAGCGGCACGGACTGCCCTACCTTGAGGTGGACGGGCACCGGTCGCTTGCTGACACCATCGACCTGGTGGCGCAGCGCCTTGAGAACCTGCCCGGCGGGCTCGTGCGGGCTGCCGACGGCGGCGAGCGCCGGCGCATCAGGCAAGCCGAGAACGCGGTCGTCGTGCGGCAGCTGCTTGGCTGGCAGGCGGACCTGGGCCCGGAGCGCATGCCCGACCCTCCGCCGTTCCCGTTCAGCTGCGAATGCGAGCGGATGGGCTGCGAGCAGACCATCACGATGTCCGCGCCCGAGTACCAGCGCCGATCAGCCGACGGGCCGGTCACCTGATGCCAACGCGCAAAGATTGCATACGACCATAGGGCCAGATCTTGCTTACTGCGACTAGAGCCTGCAGAGTTTCGCCAGCAGCAGAGAAATGAAAGGGTTAGTCGTATACAATGTTGCCAATGGGACGCGACGACCGGGACGCTGGTGCTGACCAGCTGCGCTCGCTGATAGCCCAGTCATGCCAGCTGCTCGCGCGCCGCGGCCTCGTCGAGGGCATCCTCGGTCACGTCTCGGCACGAGTGCCCGGCACCGACCAGATTCTCATCCGGGCCCGCGGCCCCGCCGAGCGCGGCCTCGTGCATACCGAACCTGCCGACATCCGTCTGATGACCATGGACGGCGCCCTCAGCACCACCGACCGCGAGGCCGGCTGGCGGGTGCCGAACGAGTATCCGATCCACACCGCGGTTTATCAGGCGAGGCCCGAGGTGACCGCTGTCGTGCACGCGCATCCCCGCGCGGCGCTCCTGTGCGGGCTCGCCGGACTGACTCCGCGGCCCGTGATCGGCGCCTACAACATCCCGGCGCTGCACCTCGCCAGGGCCGGTATCCCTGTTTATCCGCGCCCTGTGCTGATCACCAGGCCGCAACTCGCAGCCGAGATGCTCGCCGCCATGGGCAGCTCCGATGTGTGCATCCTGCGCGGGCACGGCGTCACTGTCGCCGGCCCGGGCGTGCCCGAGGCCACGCTGCGCGCACTGGACCTGGAGATGCTGTGCCAGCTGACGCTGGGCCTTGCCCGGCTGGGCGCAAGCCCGCCGGAGGTGCCACCGGCCGACCTGGCCGAGCTGCCGGATCTCGGCGGCCAGTTCAACGTCCAGATGACCTGGAACGCGCTAACCGGCGAATGACCTGTGACTCCCCGACCGCACTCAGATTTCCAACTCAGATTTCCAACTCAGATAAAAGAAAGGCGAGGCCGATGCCACGACTCCGGCAGGTCCCCCGAGCCGAAGTGCCGAACGACTTCATCACCCGCGCCTACGATCGCATGTTCGGCCCGGACCGCGATCCGGTTGCCGACCCGGGCACGGCCACGGGGACTCCGGGTAACTGGTGGACGGTCTTCGCGCTCTCGCCCGAGGTGTTTCATCACGCAGTGGCCGGGTTCGCGATGTACCGCAAGTCGGCCGAGCGGCTCAGCCCGGTGCTGCGCGAGCTTGGTCAGACGCGCGCGGGGTGGCTTACCGGCAGCAGCTTCGTCTTCTCCCAGCACTGCAAGTCCTGCCGCAGCGTCGGCATGTCCGAGGAGAAAGTGCAGGCGATCCCGTACTGGAGCGTGTCCGACCACTTCGATCCGCTGGAGCGGGCGGTGCTTGCGCTGACCGATAGCATCGTCGCGGACAAGGGCCGGGTTGCGGACGGCATCTTCGCCGTGCTCAAGCAGCACCTGAGCGACGAGCAGATCCTGGACCTGACCTACATCACCGCGATGTACGCGATGCATGCCACGCTCAGCCGCGCGCTGCGGCTTGAGTACGACGACGTGCCGGAGCCGGTCCAGGAGATCGCCGCGCCGGTTGGCGCGCAAAGCCGCGACATCGGCGCGGACATCAGCGGTGGCTGAGAGCGTGGCCCGCTCAGGCCGGGGCGGGACCGGTTCCGAACAGCCCGTTCACCGACCCGACGCTGTCAAAACCGGCTAGCAGCACGTCCCGGCCCTGATCGATGTGCTCGGTCATCAGTCGCGCTGCCCGCTCGCCGTCATGGTCGGCCACAGCCTGGCGCATCAGCCGGTGGAACAGGTTAGACCGTTCAGACTCGGCCCGGTTGAAGCGGCGGAATGCCTGGAATACGAGCGGCGCGTCCACCGTCACGGACAGCATCTGGCCGAGCAGCGGATGACGGGCAGCGGTCAGCATCGTCTCGTGGAACTTACGGTTCGCGGCGTTCATCGCCCTCAGCTCATCGATGCTGACCGGGCCTTCCCCGGCGATCGCCCGGTCGAATTCGTCGATGGCCTCGTCCATCCGGGCCAGGTCCACAACGTCGACGCGCAGCGCGGCGCGCTTCGCCGCGAGTGACTCGAGTACCGCGCGTAGCTCATACATGTCGACGATGTCCTCGCGGGACAGAGCGCGGACCATCGCGCCCTTGTGGCGTGCATTGACCACCAGTCCCGCGCCTTCCAGGCGGACCAGCGCCTCTCGCACCGGGGTCCTGGAGACTGCCAGCTCCTCGGCGATCCGCTGCTCGATCAGCCGCTCGCCCGGCTTGTAGACACCCTCGATAATCCGGCGGTAGATCTGCTCGTACGGACCGGTCTGGTCATCCTTCGACGTGCCTGCCATGACTTCTCGCTTAGGTCAGTCCGCCGCGTCGTGCGTCGCGGTCGGCCCAGCTTGGAACGTTACCGTTACAGATCGTGCGCGCCGCCCGAAATCCGCGTAGCGACACCTGCGCCGAGCGCGGCGTCCGGCCCGGCGTACGGTGGCGCTTCCGCTGACCGGGCGATCCGCAGCAGCCGGTTGTACTTGGCCAGTCGTTCGGACCTGGCTACCGAGCCGATCTTGATCTGCCCGGCGCCGGACGCCACGGCCAGGTCGGCGAGCCAGTCGTCTTCAGTCTCGCCAGACCGCGCCGAGATAACCGCCCGCAGCCCGAGCGCGGCTGCGGCGTCCACCACGGCCAGCGCCTCGGTCACCGTGCCGATCTGGTTGACCTTGGTCAGCACGGCATTCGCCGCCCCTCGCCGGGCCGCCTCCTGCATCCGGTCGACGTGAGTGGCGATGAGATCGTCGCCGAGCAGCTGCAGACCAGGACACCGCCAGGCCAGGTCCGGCCATGCCTCCCAGTCGTCCTCGCCGAACGGGTCCTCGACCGAGGCGATCGGATACTCATCGGCCCATCGAGCCAGCAGCGCGGCCAGATCGGCGGGCTCGTACCGCATCCCGTCCAGCAGGTAGCTCCCATCCGCCTGGTGAAAGTGCGTGGCGGCCACGTCAAGCGCGATGCTCACCTCGGCGGGCGCGGCCCGGCCCGAGGCTGCGATCGCGCCGGTCACCAGCGCGATCGCAGCCTCGCTTGACATACCGGGCGCACCGAAGCCGCCCTCATCGCCGACCAGCACCGACGCGCCGAGCGAGCGCAGCCGGGCAGCAGTGGCGTGATAGACGTCATGCACCCACTCCAGCGCCGCCTCCAGATTCGGAGCGCCGGCCGGGATCACCAGCACATCCTGGATGCCCATCCCGCCGACCGCGTGCAAGTTGCCGCTGATGATGTTCACCATGGGCACCGGTACTGATGGCTGCCGCCCGTCGCCCAGGTACTGCCACAGCTCGCGCCTGGTCACCGCCGCGCCTGCCCGTGCGGCCGCGACGGACGCCGCCACCATGGTGTTCGCCCCGAGCCGGGACCTGTCCTGCGTACCGTCCGCGGCGATCAGCGCCGCATCGATCGCGGCCTGGTCGTCGGGTCTGAGGCCGCACAGCGCCGGGCTGGCGATCTCCGCCGCAGCCCGAACGGCCGCTGACACACCGCGGCCACGCCAGCGCGGCTCGGCCCGGTCACGCAGCTCGACCGACTCGTGCGACCCGGTGGACGCGCCGGAAGGCGCCATCGCGAGGTGCTTCGATCCGTCTGACAGCGTGACCGCTACCTCGACCGTCGGGGCAGCTCGCGAGTCCAGCATCCAGCTCCCGCTGACGCCGGTGATCCTGATCATGTTTCCTCCTGGTCCAGCTCAGCGAGCAGTGCGTCGAGAGAGGGGTAGCCGCCGACGAGAGCACGCTCGCCGATTGCCGCCGCAGCGGCCCGCTGCGCTGCGCTGGCCAGGTATTCGACCGTGGACTTGCCCCAGAGCCGGGCCAGCATGATCGCGCCAGCGTGCCGGACGGCCCGGCCGGGATCGGCCGGGCCGCTATAGCTGGCTGCCAGCTGGCTGGCCGCCGCTAGCAGCGGGCTCGCGGGCAGCGCGGGGTGCCGGCTCGCTTTCAGCAGCAGGTGCGCGGTCAGCATGCCGAGGTCGAACGCTGGATCGCCGCCATGCACGACTTCCCAGTCGAGCAGGACCGGCGCCGCCCGAGTCACCAGCACGTTCTTCGGGGTGAAGTCGCCGTGCACGAGATACGGCGGCCGGACGGCCAGGCACTCATCGATCAGCGCGAGGAGTGCGGGCGCGTATCGAGGCTGCGCTGCTGCGACCGCGCGGTAGTACGGGGCCAGCCGCAGCTTCTCGAACAGCCGAACGCCGGCCGGCCCATCGAGCTGAGCCGGGATGGCGGCGCGGTGCAGCGCAGTCATCCCGGCCGCTAGCGCGGCCACCACATCGCCGTCCACCAGCCCGCCCAGCAACTCGCCTTTCCAGTTCGCCGCGGGCGGCCCGAACCACTCAAGTTCCAGGATCGGCGGGTCGGGGTGCACGTGGTAGAGGCGTGGGACCCGCACCGGCCCGATCGCGCCGCCCAGGGCGGCCAGGCAGATGCCTTCCCTGAGCGCCCGGCGAGGGTCGGCGGTCCAGTGCTGCGGGACATCCAGCCGGCGGCGGGCCGCCTTCACGACCCGCGGGGCGGTGTCCTCATCCAGGACGGCGATGATGCTGGACACCCCGCCGGGCAGGGGCCGCACTGAGCTAGCGTCGCCGAGCCGCCCCGCGGCTCGAAGTACGGCTAGCAATGAGTCCAGGCTGTCCGGGACGACAGCGGGCATCACACCACCTGATACCGCGAGTGCTGCCCGGCCAGCACCAGCAGCAGCTCCAGGGTCGCGCGGCGGCGCAGTTCCAGCACGGACTGACTCGACGAGAAGGCAATGTGCGGGGTGAGGATGACGTCGCCGCGTTCGCGCAAGGCAACTGGCACCTGCGGCTCGGACGGGAACACGTCCAGGGCGGCTGCGCCCGGCACGCCGTCATCCAGCGCCGCGCACAGCGCCTCGATGTCGACCAGCGCGCCACGGCCGGTGTTGATCAGGAGCGAGCCCGGTCGCATCAGTGCCAGCTGCTCCGGCCCGATGATGTGCCGGGTGCTCTCGGTCAGCGGCAAGTGCAGACTGAGCACGTCACTGTCAGTCAGCAGCACTTCCGGCGGCACCGGCCGCGCCCCGTCCGGCGCCCGGACCGGGTGCCGGTCGTCGGTCAGCACCCGGCAGCCGAGCGCCCGCAGCTTCTGCGCTGTGCGCAGGCCGGTCGGACCGAGACCCCATATTCCGGTGACCAGGCTGCTGACTCGCCGCGGAATGTACCGCGCCGGATCCCACTCGCCAGCTCGCACGTCTCTGTCAGCCGTGACAATGCAGCGCGCCCACGCGTGCAGCAGGCCCAGTACATGATCGGAGACCTCTTCCACACAGTAGTCCGGGATGCGCGTGACTGCGATGCCGCGTGCGGCTGCGGCAGCCAGGTCGATGTTGTCCAGCCCGACGCCCATCCGGCCGATCGCCCGCAGCCCCGGACTGGCGTGGATGACCGGTGCGCTCACCCGCGCCCAGCAAGTGAGGATCCCGGACGCGTCCGCGGCCAGCCGCGCAAGGTCTGGCTCCGCTGCACCCGGTGGTGCCTCTACCAGCTCGTACCCGGCGGCGGCGCACAGTTCCGCCTCGACCTCGATACCAGGCCAGGCGTGATCGGTGAGCAGCACCCGGCGCGGTGCGGCACCGCTCACACCGTGCTCGCGTGGAACGCCACCGCCGGAGGTTCGCTGCGCAGCGCGCCGGCCGCTATCAGCTCGTCGCGCAACTGCGCGCTCACCCCATGCCGGGCCAGGACCTGCTGATCGTCGCTGCCCGGCGCGCCGGCAGCGCCGCGGACCGGCGGCCGCTCGTCGCCGTCGTAGCGGGGCAGCAGGCGGGTCTCCAGGACGCCGCCCCATGGAAGCTGCGCGACCTCGACGAAATCGCCGTCCCCGGCGCGTGCCGCCTGCTCCAGCGTCCGCACCGCTGCCCATGCCGCGAAGCCAGCCCGGCTGAAGACGTCAGCGGCGGCAGCGATGCTGCTCCCCGCGAGCGCCGCCGCAAGAGAAGCTGCAGTCCGGCCGTCGACAGCCGGATCTCCGCCTTCGCAGTGCAAGTCGGCCAGCACAGCGGCAAACGCCTGCCGGTCGGCGTTGCTCTGCGCGGCCACGCAGATCCACCCGTCGCGCAGTTGATACAGCCGCTGGTCGGCCGCATAACCAAAGCGGTGGGTGTCCAATCCTGAGGGCGGCTGAGGCGGATCGGACATGCTGAGCAGCTGCACGAAAGCCGACGAGTTCAGCAGCGCCGCCTCGACCGTGCCGGCGCGGCCGGATGTCTGCCGCTGGAACAGTGTCGCCACGCAGCCCAGGGCTGCCAGCCAGCCGGTGCCGTTATCAAGGAAGCCGCCAGTGCAGCCAACTGGTTCCTGGCCGCCGCCCTCGGCCAGTGCCTGGCCGGACAGCGCCTGCGCGGCGGCGTCGACCACTCGCCGCCCGCCGAACGGTGGGCGGCGGCCAAAGCCCAGCACCGAGACGTAGCACGCCGACGGGTTGCGCGCCGCGACGGCCGACGGGGCGATGCCGAGGCGCTCCGCTGCCTCCGGCAGCGCGTTGGTCAGCACCACATCCGCCTGCTCTGTCAGCGTTGCCAGCAGATCCAGCGCGGAAGGCACATGCAGATCAAGGCCGAGCGACAGCTTGTTGCGGTTGTTGCTGGCGAAGGTGAGGCCGACGCGGCGGCTGGTCTCCCCGGCCGGGTCCTCGATCCGCACTACTTCTGCGCCCAGGTCGGCCAGCACCCGGCCGCAGATCGGGCCGGCCGCGGCCCGGGAGGCGTCCACCACGCGCACTCCGCGGAGCGGGCCGGCGCCGATACTCGCCAGCGGGCTTAGCGTAACGGCCGCCTGATCGGAGGCGGTGCACTGCAGGAAACCGCCTGCCTGTAGTTGCTCGCCGTGGCCGTCGCGGACCAGAGTCGGCAGCCCGTTTGCCACCGCCTGCGGGTGACGCAGGAAGTCGCGGCTGCTCAGCGTGGGCGCGGCGACGATCTTGTGCTGCACGCACAGGTCCACGACCTCGTCCACCGTCCTGCCCGAAACCCACTCCCCGACCAGCGCGGCCAGCTGCTCACCTCGCGCCTGGTCGGCGATGTTGAACGGCAGCTCGGCCTGAAGCTGCCCGTCCTCAAGCAGCTCCGGATGCCCAATCAGCGGGAAGAGGGAGTGCCACATGTGCGCGGAGATCGCGGCGATGAACACCCAGCCATCTCTTGCCCGGTGGAACCGCATGATCGGGCTGTAAGAAACGCTGTAGGCGTCCCGGTACCGCGGCCGCATGGCCTCAGGCGTGGGCTGCGCCAGGAAGGAAGCTGACAGCGTCTGCATGACCAGCCCGCCGTCGGCGTAACTGGCGCTGCTGCGCCAGGGCGGCGGGGCACCGCGGGCCTGGCTGAGCAGTCCGCTGACAGCGCTCAGCGCGCCGAGGATGCCGGCCCCGAGGCCGGTGATCGGCTGAGCCAGGCAATACGGTCCGTCCCTGTGCCCGACCTGCAGCCACATCAGCCCGGACCTGGCCTCGGCCAGCATCGACCCGGCCCGGCTCAGGCCTGCCATATCCTCGCTCGGCGCGTCGGGGAAGCTGACGACGATCCTGGCGGACGCGGGCGCCTCCTGGCCAGGACCCACCAGGTAGATGTCGTACGGGCCGTCCGCGTCGCTGGCAGTTCCCTTGCGCCGGTGCAGGATACGGCCTGCTCCCTCCGGCGCGGGTGCGTCAGCTGGCCGGGACACAGCCGCGCCCAGTTCCTGCAGCAGCAGGCCGGCCACCGCGACGGCGAGGCCGCCGTTGCCCTCCAGCACCCGGACTCCGGCCAGCGGGCCAGCCGGCCCGCCTGTGTCACTCACCCTCGTCTCCCTTCGGCGCTGCGCCGACCATGACCACGGCGGCATCAGCCTCGGTGGCGGTGCGCTCGCGCGGCAGCCTTGTCTTGGCGACCTTGTGGTTCTCCGTGGTCGGCAGGTCGCTGACGAGTTCGAGGTAGCGCGGGCATTTGTAGGGCGGCAGCCGGCCGGCGCACCAGTGGAACAGGTCCGCCGCTGACACCTGCGCGCCGGCCTTGGGCAGCACGAACGCCTTCACGTCCTCCTCGGTCAGCTCCGACGGCACACCGATGACGGCGGCGACCGCAACCCCCGGATTCTCCTCGAGCACCCGCTCGACCTCGGCCGGGCTGAGATTCTCACCCTTGTGCCGGATCAGTTCCTTGCTGCGACCGCCGAAGTAATAGAAGCCGTCCTCGTCCTTCCAGGCCAGGTCGCCGGTCCGGAGCCAGCCATCGCGCAGCAGCGCGGCCGACTCCGCCGGCAGCCCGAGGTAGCCGGGGGTGGCAGTGGGATTGCGGATCTCGAGCTCGCCCACGACGTTCTCGCCAAGCTCGTTGCCGTGCTCGTCCGCGACTCGCGCTGCCGTCACCGTGCCAAGCCGCGGGTGCTGCCGGGGCCGACCCATCGATCCGTACCTGGGAGCGCCCTGAAGCGGCATGACGAGGCCGAAGCCGCCTGCCTCCGACTGGGAGTAGCCGAGTACGAGATGGATGCCGAACCGCTCTTCGATCGCTACGTGGCGCTCCCTGCCGGGCGCCGGAGCCGTGTAGCAGAGCCGCACCCGGTGCTCGCGGTCAGCCGGAGCGGGATCGCGCTGCATGAGGATCTCCAGCATCGCGCCGACCGCGTTGAACTGCGTGGCCCGGTAGCTGACGCAATCCGTCCAGAACGTGGTCGCTGAGAAGGACGGCAGCAGCGCCAGCCCGGCGCCGAGGCCGAGCGAGCCCAGCAGCGAGTACAGCTGCGCGTTGCCATGTGCCAGCGGCAGCGCCGTCAGCATCACATCGGCGTCGACAAGGCCAAGCCACCACGGGAACGCCTCGGCCGCGAGTGTGTACATCAGGTGCGTGCGGATGATGAACTTCGGCATCCCGGTGCTGCCGGAGGTCTGCAGGAAGGCAACGTGCTCCGACGGGTCCGCGCCCAGCGGATCGGCCGCGGCGGCCTGCTCGAGCTGGCCGATGCCGAGGACACGGACCGCAGGCCGCGGACCCTCGCGCAGCGCCGAGGTTAGCCCAGCCACGTCCGAGTCCGCTGCGACGATCAGCCGCGGCTCGAGGCCCGCCGTCACCGCTGCCAGTTCGGCCGCCGCCGCCCGCGGGTTGATGGCGAGCACAGGCGCGCGGACGAACATGGCGGCGAACCACGGAGCCAGGAAGTGGACAGAATTAGGCATGGCGAGCACGACCGGATCGCCCGGCGAGACGCCAGCCGCGAGCAGGCCTCCCGCCACCCGCCGCGTCCGGTCCAATACCTGCGCCCGCGACGCCGAGCCAGCAGGCGTGCGCACCCACTGACGGTCCGGCCATACCTCGGCGCTGCGGATGAGGAACTCGGGAACTGTGAGCCCGCTGACGACAGGCTGGTCAGCGGACACTGAGGCCACCATCGCTGCAAAGGATTTCTCCGGTCATTCCGCGGGCTCCTTCCGAGGCTAGGAATAGATAGCTGGCCGCGTGGTCGGACGCGGCCAGCGCAATGCCGAGCGGGGTACGCGCCTCGAGCTGCTCGCGGCGACCCGGGCGGTCATCCAGCCGGTTGCCGGACTGGCCGAGACTGCGCAGCCCGCGCAGGTCGGTCTGCACGGTGCCGCCTGGCGCGACCCCGTTGACCCGGATTTCCGGAGCGAGCTC